>WNGQ01014859.1_pt1 | contig 10614 bp, 9 predicted proteins | sample 5407661 | NCBI WGS metagenome assembly WNGQ01 (sample SAMN13153382, study PRJNA577476) | soil metagenome | isolation source: 60 cm soil or saprolite under Garry oak tree replicate 2 | place: USA:California | collected 2016-06-15 | reverse complement strand
CGCCCCTGACCGCGGCCGAGGTCGCCGGCCGGCCGTCGGCCGCCGTCGGCGGGATCAGGCGCCTGCCGCTGGAATCGGACGTGTACAGCGCGCCGCCCCCGAAGACCACGTCCGCGTACTGCGACATGCGCCCTCCCCTGCTCGCCGGCCCGCCCGTGCGCATTCATCATCGCCCGTACAGGGACAGTTGTCCCATCTGGGTCGATGCGGCGGCCCTAGCCGGAGCGACGCCAGATCCCGGTGATCGGGTAGTGCCGAGCGGCCTGACCGCGGTACGGCAGGCCGTATGCCTGCTCGATGGTCCGGAGCACGTTGTAATGGTCAATCGGCGTGCGATACCTGCCGGGCTGAACCTGCTGGCCGACGAAGATCGTCGCGATGTGGTTGGAATGGCCGCTGTCGTCCTCGTCCCAGGTCACGATCAGCAGTCCGTCATGGGTCATGGCCCAGCGGGCGTACCCGCTCAGATGCGCCCTGAGCCAGGCGTTCCCGGTGCCGACCGGGCAGTCGTGCATGTCGTGGCACAGGTCAGGGATGACGAACGACACGGCGGGAAGGCGGGCGTAGCCGGCCGAGGCGAACCGGGCGAACGGCTGGTTCGCGGCCGCGGGAACGTTGCTGAAGTCGGTCCACGGCACGTGCTTGCGCGCGTAGTCGCCATCCTCACACACCGCCGATCCAGGCGCGGGAAGCCCCTCGGCATACCCGGCGAAGCTGAGGCCCGCCGCGTTCAGGTCGGCGGCGAGATTCGGCGCATGCAGCGTTATCGGGCACTGATCGCTGCCGACGCCCTGCGTGCCGCCAGAGAACAGCGCCAGGTAGTTCGGCTCGCTCGGGTGAGTGACCGCGTAAGAGGAGGTGAAGAGCGCGCCTTCGCGAGCGAGCGCGTTGATGTACGCGGCATGCGGACTGCCGACGATGTCGCCGTACGCGTGATTCTCGAACACCACGACCACCGTGCGGCGCGGGCGCGGCACCGTCGCCGCCCCGCTGGCCGACCCGCCGTGGCCCGGGGCTGTCGGCTGCGCACTTGGCGCCTGGCTGGTGACCGCCGGCCGGGTCGGCTGCAGCCCTACCCCGGCAGGTGCGTTCCTGTAGCCGCATCCGGCGAGCGCGAGGAGCCCGAGCCCGATCAGCCGGCCGGCGCGGGCGAGCGCCCGGCCCGGGTCATGTCTCATGACCACCATGATCGCCGGCCGCCGCGGCCGCCGGAGCCGATGAAGCCGATGAAACGGCCAGTTGCCGTTGCGGCGTACTGCACCGGCCCGGCGCCGGACGATCTGTGGCAGAGTGCGATGCATGGGGCCAACCATTGCCACCAAGTACGGGACGGTGCGCGGCCAGGTCCGTGACGGTGTCGTGAGCTTCCTCGGCATTACGTACGCGTCGAGTCCGACCGGCCGCCTGAGGTTCAAGGCGCCGGTGCCGCCCGAGCCGTGGAACGGCGTCAGGGACGCGATCGGGTACGGGCCGACGCCGCCGAAGCCGGACTACCCCGCGCCCTTCGACACGCTGTTCGCCGAGCCGAACGTCGCGGGTGATGACTGGCTGAACCTGAATGTCTGGACCCCCGACCCTGACGGGCCAGGGCTGCCGGTCATGGTCTGGATCCACGGCGGCGCGTTCGCCAACGGCAACTCGGCGATCCCGTTGTACGACGGGCACGCGTTCGCGAGGGACGGCGTCGTGCTGGTCAGCATCAACTACCGGCTCGGCGTCGACGGATTCGCGCTGCTGCCAGGCGCGCCGGCGAACCGCGGGCTGCTCGATCAGGTCGCCGCGCTTGAGTGGGTAAGGGACAACATCAGCGCGTTCGGCGGCGACCCGGCCAACGTGACGATCTTCGGAGAGTCGGCGGGCGCGATGAGCGTGATCACGCTGCTGTCGATGCCGCGAGCGGCCGGCCTGTTCAGCAAGGCTATCGCCCAGAGCGGCGCCGCACAGGCCGCCGCCGCACCGGGAGACGCCGCGCTGGTCACGGCCGAGCTCGGTCGCGCGCTGAGCGGCGCGGGCGGGACCGCGGCCGCCGGCGCCACTGGCACGGCGGAGTCCGGCGCGGCCGAGTCTGAGCGGACGGGTGCCGAGCCGACCGCCAGCAGCCTCGCGGCGGTCGACCTGCCCGCACTGATCGCGGCTCAGGCGGCCGTACGCGACGCGCTTTCCGCGAGCCCTGACCCGTCCAGGTTCGGTGCCAGCATCGTGGCGAGCACGATGCCGTTCATCCCGGTGGTCGACGGCGAGACGCTGCCCGAGCACCCCTTGGCCAGCATCGCCGCCGGCAGCGGTCGAGCGGTGCCGCTGGTGATCGGGACGAACACCGACGAGTTCCGCACCTTCCTGGTTCCGTCCGGGATGGCCGATCTGGTCACGGAGGAGGTCATGGCGACCATGGCGGGCGCGGTCGGCGCCGGCGAAGAGGTAATCACTACATACCGGGCGAACCGGCCGGGCGTCTCTCCCGGCGACCTGCTCGCCGCCCTGCTAACCGACCGGTTCTTCCTGCTGCCCGCGATCGCGGTCGCGGAGGCGCGGGCGGACGGCCAGGCTGCCACCTACTTCTATGAGTTCGCCTGGCGGCACCCGCAGGTCGGGGCGGGGCACGGGCTGGACGTCCCGTTCGTGTTCGACAACCTGTCGGCGGAGGGAGCCGAGCTTGTGGCCGGGCCGGACGCCCCGCAGGACGTGGCGGAGGATATGCACGCGGCCTGGACCCGATTCGCCCGTACCGGTGACCCTGGCTGGCCGGAGTTCGGCGCGAGCCGCCGGGTCCGGGTCTTCGACGCGGGCGGCGGCGACATCGCCGACGATCCGCGCAGCGACGAGCGCACGATCTGGCGGCAAGCCTGACCGGCAGACAGCATGCTGGCTGCCCGGCGGGACCGCACTGCTAAGCCGCACACTCCCGGCAAATGGGCTCGCCCTTGCGCGTCTCAGCGAGCTGGCTTCTGTGGTGCACAAGGAAGCAGCTTGAGCAAGTGAACTCGTCGGCCTGCCGCGGGATCACCCGGAACGACAATTCCTCATTCGACAGGTCTGCTCCAGGCAGCTCAAGCGACTCCGCAACGTCGTCCGGGTCGAGGTCGATCGACGTCGACGACTTGTCCATCCGGCGCGCCTGAAGTTCCTGCAGGCTGTCCTCGGTCAGCTCCTCGTCAGTCTTCCTTGGGCTGTCATAGTCGGTAGCCATGGTGGCCTTACTCCTCCATCGTTAAATGTCGTCGCGCGGGTGCAACGCTTTCGAGGCCCTGGTTGTGCCCGAATCCGGCGGGGAATTCTGTCACGTCCCCGTCCGAGGTACACGTAGCAGACCTCAGCGGCGGTTCGTGTCGCACCGATTTACTCTTAGATCACCGCCAACTACCGCATCCGCCCATCTCGCGCACGCATCGGTCACGCATCTCGCTCGGCATCCAGGCCGGCCAGCAGGTCGTGCAACTCCGCGAAGAGCGCCCGCCCGGCCCCGATCGTCATCGCTGGGCTGGCCGGCCTGCTGGCCAGCCCGCCGACCAGGGCCCCTGCCTCGCGGGCGATCAGGCTACCCGCTGCGATGTCCCAGTACTGCACGCCGCGCTCGTAGTACCCGTCTACGTTCCCCGCGGCCAGCGAGCACAGGTCGACCGCGCAGGCTCCGTTGCGCCGGATGTCCCTTACCCGCGGCAGGACTGCGCTAAGCACCTGACCTTGCACCAGGCGGCGGCCGCGCTCGTAGCCGAACCCGGTGGCGATCAGCGCCCGCGCGAGCGGCACATCATCGTTGCACGCCAGCGGCTCGGAGCCGGCCAGGACCGGTCCAGCGCCGTGGAGGTAGAGCGGATCGGGCTGGGCGGCCAGGCTGCCGCGCCACGCGCCCGCGCCGAGCACGGCCCAGTAGGCCGCGTCCCTGCGCGGGACGCAGACCGCTCCGGCCACCACCTGCCCGCCGACCTCCGCGGCGATGCTGACCGCCCAGTCGGGCAGGCCGTACAGGTAGTTCACGGTGCCGTCGAGCGGGTCAACCACCCACCGGACCGGCGCGTCCCCGCCGGTCTGGCCGCCCTCCTCCCCGAGGATCGCGTCGTGCGGCCGCTCGGCCGCGATCCTGGTCCTGATCAGCCGCTCGGCCGCCTGGTCCATCTCGGTCACGACGTCGGTCGGACTGGTCTTCGTGCCGACCACGGCAGGCCGCGCGGGCCGGCTGGCCAGCATCCGGCCGGCCGCGCAGGCCACCTCGACCGCCAGCGCGAGCAGGGCGTTCCTGTCGGGCCCGGCCTCGGCCGCACCTGACGCGCTCACGAGGCTGTCCTGGCCGATCCGGCCGGACCGGCCGGTCCGGCCGGCCGGCTGGGGGCGGTCCCGCAGCAACCCGGACCGCAGAACGACGCCGCGTCGGCGCCGAGCGCGCGGGCTGCCTGCGCTGCGGGCATCGACGCGAAATCCCGCGCCAGGGAGGAGATCATCGCCACGAACCTGGGATCCGTGCCTGGCGTTGCCGCCCTGGCCATGGGCAGGCCGAGCTCGCGCGCCGTGGCGGCGGCCTCGACGTCGAGGTCGAACACGACCTCCATGTGATCGCTGACGAACCCGATCGGCACCACGACCACGGCCGGCGAGCCTGCCCGCGCAAGCTCGGCAAGGCAGCCGCCGATATCGGGCTCCAGCCACGGCACGGCCGCCGGGCCGCTGCGGCTCTGGTAGGCCAGCCGCCAGGTTCCGATGCCGAGCCCGGCGGCGACGCGCCCGGCCACCTCGGCGAGCTGAGCCTGGTACGCGCCCCCGGCGGGCCCGCTGGTCGCGGCCATCGCCGCGGGGATGCTGTGCGCCGTGAATACGAGGTCGGCGGCGTTCCTGACGGCCTCGGGCAGCGTGGCCAGGGCTCGCTCCGCCGCGTCGGTGAACGCCGCGAGGAAGCCGGGGTGGCGGAAGTAGGGCGGGATCTTCACGACTGTCGGCGCGTTCTCGCCGGTCGCAGCGCGTGCCCGCTCGATGTCGTCCAGGTACTGCCTGCAGCTCGAGTAGGAGCTGTAGGCCGAGGTCGCGAACGCGACCGCGCGGGTGACGCCGTCGCTGGCCATCCGCCGCAGCGTGTCGGCCAGGTACGGATGCCAGTTGCGGTTCCCCCAGTACACCGGCAGGTCGATGCCGCCGGCGGCGAAGTCCTTCTCGATCGCCGCCGCCAGCGCACGGCAGTGCGCGTTGATCGGGCTGACGCCGCCGAACAGGTGGTAGTGCTCGGCCACCTCGGCGAGCCTGTCGTCGGGCACGTTCCGCCCGGCCGTGACGTTGCGCAGGAACGGCATCACGTCGTCAGGGCCTTCTGGCCCGCCGAAGGAGACAAGCAGGAACGCAGCGTCGGTCGCCATGCCGACATCCAATCAGGCGGGGCCGGCCAGGCGGCTAGTGGTACTCGGCCGCGTACCGGCCGGCCAGCGCCAGCACCTCGTTCACGTACCAGTCGGCGTGGTTGTAGGCGAAGACCGCCCGGCGCAGGCCGTCCTGTGTCCCGGCGGAAGCGCCGTCCGCGCACAGCATCCTGGCCGCCGAGGGCACGGCGTCGAACGGGTTCATGATGTCGGGCGGGCCCGGCGGCCCGAAGCCGTCGATCCCCCACTCCGCCCAGGTGGCCGGCAGGAACTGCATCGGGCCGAGCGCGCCGGCACTGGACGGCCCCACGTTCTGCCCGTCGGCGCTCTCGATCTGGCCGATCGCCGCGAGTATGGTCCACGACATCGCGCGGCAGTACTTCGCTGCCGAGGCCCGGAACAGCTGAACGTAGCTGGTGATCTGGGCGGGCCTGATGGTACTGGCGGGCAGGCGCCGCCCGCGCAGGTCGACGACCCTGGCGGTCGCGCCAAGCACCTCGCGCACCTGCGCGGTCAGCCTGGCGATGCTCGGTCCCGGCGCGCTGATCAGCGCGGCTACCCGGTGCACGAGGCCGAGCTTGCGGGAGACCGCCTGGTTCACCACCAGGTCGACTCCGGCGATGTTCAGCCTGGCCGGACCCGCGAAGCGGATGTCGGCAGCGGCTCTCCCGGCCAGCCGGTAGCCGGCTCCTCTGGTCAGGCCGAGCGCCCTGGCCGCCTGGCCAGACGCCACGAAGTCGCCGCTCGCCAGCCTGGCCCACAGCGCCTGGTTCGACGCCGCCCGCAGCGGCACCCATGACCGCAGGCGATCGGGGCTGACTCCGATCACGCTCGCCGGCCTGCCAGCCAGCGTGATCTGCGCGCCGTCGAAAGTGATCATCTTCCGCACGCCGCCGATCGCACGGAGCCCGGCGACGTCAGGCGCGGTCAGGCCGCTGGGCATCACGATCAGCAGGTCGGGCAGGACGATCCCGCTGAAGGTCCCGGTCGGTCCGGCCGCGGTCGCCGGCCGGGACGGCGCGGCTGGCGGGGCGCCGCCGAGCGGGATCACCCCGGACCGGCTCGTCTCGCTGGAGCGGGCGGCGACGCCGCCGGCGGTGAGCGCGACGACCACCGCGAGGCCGGCCAGGATCGGCCCGCCAACGGTGAGCGCAGACCTCGGCAGCACTTTCGCAAGCCACGATCCCATGTCGACCCCATGCTAGCCGCGCGACCGGCCAGCGGGCCACCCCGCCCGGTCGGCCACGATGCCCGGATCTGATGGACAAAATGCGGCGTCGTAGCCTATACGGTCAGGTGGGGAGGTTCGGGCGATGACGCAGCTGCGTGCCAGGCGCGGCAACGAGGAACCTGGTTCCGGCCGTTCCGGTTCCGGCCGTTCCGGCTCCGGCCGTTCCGGCTCCGGCCGTACTCCCTACCTGGCGCTGCTGCGCACCCCTGGCGCGCTCGCCTTCTCCTCGGCAGGGTTCGTGGGCCGGATGTCGATGTCGATGTACGGCCTCGGCACCGTTCTGCTGATCGCGCTGCTCACGGGCCGGTACGGGCAGGCGGGAACGGTCGCGGCGGCGGGATCCGTCGGTTACGCGGTGTTCGGGCCTTCATCGGCTGCGCCGAGCTCGGCGCGCCGTTCTGGACGCTGCTGACGACCGGCATCCTCGCCGGCGCGTCCATGCCGTCGCTCGGCAGCATGGTGCGGACCAGGTGGAGCGCGCTGGTCGACGGCGACTCTGGCCGGCTGCACACCGCGTTCGCGCTCGAGTCCGTCAACGACGAGTTCATCTTCGTGATCGGGCCCGCCCTGGTGACCGTCCTGGCCACGCAGTTCGCCCCGGCATCCGGCATCGGAGCGGCCAGCCTGCTCTGCATCGCCGGGACCGTGCTGTTCGCCGTGCAGCGCAGGACCGCTCCGGCGCCGAAGCCCAGGCCCGCCCCCAGCGCGTCCGGCCGGACCGGCGGGCCCCGGCTGCCCGCGGCCGGCCTGGTGACGCTGGCTCCCGCGTTCCTGCTGATCGGGGCGATGTTCTCGGCGATCGACCTCAGCACCGTGGCGTTCGCCACCGAACTCGGGCACCGGCCGGTCGCTGGCCTGATTCTCGGCACCTTCGCGCTCGGCAGCGCGGTAGGCGGCCTGTGGTACGGGTCACGGCACTGGCGGGCGCCGATCGGGCGCAGGTTCACGATCACCGCCGCGCTCACCGTGCTCGGCGTGTCGGCCTTCTGGGCGGTGCCCGGACTGCTCGCGCTCGACGCCGTCGGCTTCGTCGCCGGGCTCGCGATCTCGCCGACCCTGATGACCGGTTATGCCATCTTGGAACGGCAGGCGCCGCCGCACCGCAGTACCGAGGCGATGGCCTGGCTGAGCTCGACCATCTCGGTGGGCGTGGCGCTCGGTTCGGCGTTCGCCGGCCACATCATCGACGCGCACGGCGCCCGGTGGAGTTTCGGGTTCGCCGCGAGCTGCGGCGCCGCCGGCGTGCTGATCTGCGTCGCCGGGCTGGCCAGGCTTCGGACCGCGCAAGACGCGCTGCCGGCCGAGCTGAGTGCTACCACGTGAAGGAGGACATCGGGCGATGACCAGTCACGACGCGGCCTCGTGGCGGAACTGGGCCGGCACTGTCACGGGAAGGCCGGCGCGGGTGCGCACCCCGAGGTCGGCGGCCGAGGTCGCCGACGAGGTCACCAGGGCGGCCAGCCAGGGACTGGCGGTCAGGATGACCGGCAGCGGGCACTCCTTCACCCCGGTGGCGTGCACCGATGGAGTGCTACTGCGGCCCGGCGGGCTCACCGCCATCAGGTCGGTCGACGCGCAGGCCGGCCTGGTCACCGTGGAGGCCGGCTGCCCGCTGTACCGGCTGAACGATGAGTTGCACGCCCGCGGCCTGTCGCTGACCAACATGGGCGATATCCAGGTGCAGACCGTCGCCGGGGCGACCCAGACCGGCACCCACGGCACCGGGCGAGCCAGCGGCAGCATGGCTGCGCAGATCACCGGCCTGGAGCTGGTGCTCGCCGACGGCAGCACCGCGACCTGCTCCGCGGACGATCCGCGGTCCGGCCTGTTCGACGCCGCGCGGGTCGGCCTCGGCGCGCTCGGGCTGGTGACGGCGGTGACGCTGCGGGCCGAGCCGCTGTTCCTGCTCACCGCACGCGAGGAACCGATGCGCTGGTCCGAGGTGATCTCCAGGCTGCCGGAGCTGACCAGCGAGAACGAGCACTTCGAGTTCTTCTGGTTCCCGCACAGCGAAGGCTGCCTCACCAAGCGCAACAACCGGTCGCCCGGCCCGGCCAGGCCGCTGCCCACGTGGCGGCGCTGGCTGGACGACGAGTTCCTGTCCAACTCGCTGTTCGGCGTGACCTGCCGCCTCGGCTACCTGGCGCCCGCGGCGATACCCAGAGTGAACTCATTCGCCAGCCTGGCCCTGTCCGCCCGCAGCTACACCGACGCGCCGTACAGGGTGTTCACCAGCCCCAGGCGGGTCAGGTTCAAGGAGCAGGAGTACGCCGTGCCGCGCGAGCTCCTCGCCGACGTGCTCGGCGAGGTGCGCGACCTGCTGCACCGCCGGGACTGGCGGATCAGCTTCCCGATCGAGGTGCGGGTAGCGCCCGCCGACGACCTGTGGCTGTCCACGGCCAGCGGCCGGGACAGCGCCTACATCGCGTTCCACGTCTACCACCCGTCACCGCACGAGGAGTACTTCCGCGAGACCGAGGCGATCATGACCGCCGCCGCCGGGCGGCCGCACTGGGGCAAGATGCACACCAGGGACGCGGAGTACCTGCGGGGCGTCTACCCCAGGTTCGGCGAGTTCGTGGCGCTGCGCGACAAGCTGGATCCGGAGCGCAGGTTCGGCAACTCCTACCTGAGACAGGTGCTCGGATCCTGAGACCAGTTTCCGGCCGGACCCGGCCTGCTGGCATGGTCAGGTCCGCCGGCGGGGCAGAATCGCTAGGTGCGCTTCATTAACGAACCAGCCCATGACCTCACCTACAGCGACGTCTTCCTGGTGCCCAACCGGTCGGCGGTGACCTCGAGAACCGACGTCGACCTGGCCTCGATGGACGGCAGCGGAACTACGATCCCGATCGTGGTCGCCAACATGACCGCGGTCGCCGGCCGCCGGATGGCCGAGACCGTGGCCCGCCGGGGCGCCCTCGCGGTGCTGCCACAAGACATTCCCGTCGATGTGGTCGCCGAGGTCATCGCGTGGACCAAGAACCGCGACCTGGTCTATGACACCCCGCTGACGCTCGGCCCCGAGGCGACCACCGGGCACGCGCTCAGCCTGCTGCTCAAGCGCGCGCACGGCGGCATCGTGGTGATCGCGGACGGGCGGCCGGTCGGCGTCGTCACCGAGGCCGACTGCACCGGCGTTGACCGGTTCACGCAGCTGCGTCAGGTGATGTCGTCCGAGTTGGTCACGCTGCCGGCCGGGGTCGACCCCGAGCGGGCGTTCGGCCTGCTGCAGACCGGGCGGCACAGGCTGGCGCCGGTCGTCGGCGAGGACGGCAGGTGCGTCGGCATCCTCACCCGCACCGGCGCGCTCCGCGCGACCATCTACACGCCGGCCACCGACGCCGGCGGCCGGCTGCGCGTCGGCACGGCGCTCGGCATCAACGGCGACGTCGCGGGGCGGGCCAAGCAGTTGCTCGACGCGGGCTCTGACCTGCTGGTCGTGGACACCGCCCACGGGCACCAGGAAAAGATGATCTGGGCCCTGCAGGCGGTGCGGTCGGTGTCGCCCTCGGTGCCGGTCGTAGCCGGCAACGTGGTCACCGCGGCGGGAACCGCGGACCTGGTCGAGGCGGGCGCCGACATCGTCAAGGTCGGAGTCGGCCCAGGCGCGATGTGCACCACAAGGATGCGTACCGGAGTCGGGCGGCCGCAGTTCAGCGCGGTGCTGGAGTGCGCCGCCGAGGCACGCAGGCTCGGCAGGCACGTGTGGGCCGACGGCGGCGTCCGGCACCCGAGGGATGTCGCGCTCGCGCTCGCCGCCGGGGCGTCGAGCGTGATGATCGGCTCCTGGTTCGCCGGCACCTGCGAATCGCCAGGCGACGTCTACCGCGACCCGCAGGGCAAGCTGTACAAGGAGAGCTTCGGCATGGCCTCGGCCCGGGCGGTCCGGCTGCGGACCGCCGCCGACTCGCCGTTCGAGCGCGCCCGCAAGGAGCTGTTCGACGAGGGCATCTCGAGCTCGCGGATGTACCTCGATCCGCTGCGCCCCGGCGTCGAAGACCTGATCGACGCGATCATCTCCGGGCTGCGCAGCGCCTGCGC
>WNGQ01047115.1_pt1 | contig 10615 bp, 5 predicted proteins | sample 5407661 | NCBI WGS metagenome assembly WNGQ01 (sample SAMN13153382, study PRJNA577476) | soil metagenome | isolation source: 60 cm soil or saprolite under Garry oak tree replicate 2 | place: USA:California | collected 2016-06-15 | reverse complement strand
GCAACTACGACTCGCTGATCAACCAGGTGTCGGCGCTGGGTAACCCGGCCACCGTGCTCGTGCTGCAGAGTGACGGGCCGGTCGCCATCGACGACATCAAGTCTGAGGTCCCCTCGATCCTGTTCAGCGGCTACAACGGCCAGGACCAGGGCGACGCACTGGCCGACGTCATGTTCGGCAAGCAGAACCCCGCCGGGCATCTGGACTTCACCTGGTACTCCGGCGACTCCCAGCTGCCGGCCATGACCAACTACGGGCTGGCCCCGGACAGCACCGGCGGCCTCGGCCGGACGTATCAGTACTTCACCGGCGCGCCGACCTACCCGTTCGGGTACGGCCTGAGCTACAGCACGTTCCGGATCTCCGATGTGACCGCAAGCACCGATTCGGTATCGGCTGACGGCACCGTGGACGTGGGGCTGAACGTGACCAACACCGGGCCGCGTGCGGGCACGACCGTGGCGCAGCTATACGTGTCGACGCCAGGAGCCGGGCACGGCGACGTGCCGTTCAAGCGGCTGGCCGGATTCCAGAAAACCGGCGCGCTTCGGCCGGGCCAGACGCAGCACATCACGCTCCGGGTGAAGATCAGCGACCTGGCGCTGTGGGACACCGCCCACTCGCGTGAGTCCGTCGCCGACGGCAGCTACCGGTTCATGGTCGGCTCCGACGCGTCGAGCATCGTCGCGACCAAGGACGTCCAGGTGACCGGGTCGCTGACCCCGAGGGTGCAGTACGTGACGGTCCAGCCAGAAGGCGTCGTCTACCAGGCCGGGCAGACGATCGACCTGACCGGGAAGAACCGATGGCTCAAGGACGACACCAACACCGCCGAGGAGCCCGACCGCAATCTGAGCATCACCGCCGACAACGTGGTCGAGGCGGCCAACAACGACGAATCATTCGCCGACCTGACGAACGCGCACGTCGTCTACTCCAGCAGTGACCCCAGTGTCGCGAGCGTCGACCGTAACGGGCTGGTGCGGGCGATCAAGGACGGCGTCGCGACGATCACCGTGACGGTGAACGGCGTGTCCGGCAGCGCGGTCATCGACGTGCAGGGCACCCTGACCGACTCGACGCCCCCCGTGGTGGTGGCCGGCCAGCCGGCGGCGGCGAGCGCGACGTTCACCAACGGCAGCGCCTCCGCCGTCAAGAACGTCGCCCTGTCGGTGGCCGTGCCCTCCGGCTGGTCCGCCTCGCCGACCACGCCGACCACGTTCGCCCAGGTGGCGGGCGGTGCCAAGGTCACCGCGACGTGGCAGGTCACCCCCGCGACCGACGCGACACCGCAGGCGTACCCAATCTCCTATTCGGCAACATCGGGCGAGGGCTCGTTCGCCGCCTCGGCGCAGACCATCGTGCCCTACGCTTCGATCGCCGCTGCCTACGACAACACCGGCATCAGCAATGACAACGCCCCGGCCGGCGGCGCGTTCGACGGCGGCGGGCTGAACTTCTCCGCCCAAGCACTCGCCGCGGACGGGTTCGTGTCTGGCCAGAACGTGACGGTCGGCGGGATCAGCTTCACCTGGCCGGGCGTGAACGTGCCCGACAACATCGTCGGTAGCGGCCAGGCCGTGCCCGTCAGCGGGTCGGGCAGCACGCTGGGTTTCCTCGGCGCGTCCAACAACGGCACGGGGTCAGGGACGGGCACGATCGTCTACTCCGACGGCACGACCCAGACCTTCGCCCTCGGCTTCGCCGACTGGTGGTCGGGGAGCGCCATCGGCGGAACCTCGATCGCGGCGACCACGCCTTACCTCAACAACGGCGCCAACAGCAGCAAGCAGAACCAGACCGTCCACGTGTACTACGCGGGCATTCCGCTCGATCCGGCCAAGACCGTCCAGTACGTCGTGCTGCCGCACGTGACCGACAACGGTCAGGTCGCTCAGATCACGGCGCTGCACGTATTCGCGATCGGCATCGGGAGCTAAGACGGGGCGGCACAGGCAGTGACACGGGTCAGCGGCAGCCGTTAAGTAGCTATATACAAAACGGCTGCCGCGGCGCGCGAACGTCCATGCTGGCCCTTCCTCGGATTCCCTTCGATTGATCGTCATTGCCGTCATCACATTCTGTAGAGAAGAATCTCGGCAAACGACCTTGTACAAACAGAAACGCGCTAATTACGGTTCCGGTACCGACTCACGGAGAACCGGCGTCCACCACAGGAGGGGGCGGCAGGGCGCAAGGTCGCCGCGGCGCGTCAGGAGGAGCACGGATGAAGCCGCACTGCTGCCGATCCGGGTGATCACAACCGTGCGACACGAGTCGGGGAGCAATTAGCCGTGTCCGCGCTGAGCACCGACCTCGCGACGCCCGCGAGTCGGCGTGGGATCATAGGTCGCCGGCGGCCGGCGGCGGGACTCCTGCTGCTGTGCGCCGCCTCCCTCGGCCTGTTCGTCTGGCCGGTGGTGATGCTCGCCTATGGTGCCTTCCGGACCGCGCCCCCTGGCACCGGGGCGCGTTGGTCGACCGCCGGGTTCACGGGTGCGCTGTCGAACGGCGACGTGTGGCATGCCTTCGCCAACTCGCTGCTCCTGTCCGGTGCCACCGTCCTCATCTCGACCACGCTGGCGGTGTACCTGGCCTGGACGGTCGCACGTACGCGGACACCACTTCGCCAGCTCGTCACGCCGATGGCGGTGCTCATCTTCGCCATCCCGCCGCTGTTCTTCGCGCTCAGCTGGGCCATGCTCGGCCAGCAACCGGTCGGCCTCGTCGACCGGGCGATCCACGCCGTGTTCGGCGTCGCCCCGCTCAACGTGCAGTCGTGGTTCGGGATGATCGGCGTCAACGTGCTGGGCGCGACGGCCGCGGAGTACCTCTTGCTGCTCGGCCCGTTCCTGGCCATGGATCCGTCCCTGGAAGAGGCGTCGCTCGTGTGCGGCGCCGGCCGGATCAGGTCGTTCTTCACCATCGAGCTGCCCGCGCTCGGGCCGTCGATCCTCGGCGTCGTCATTCTCGGGTTCGTGCTGGGCATGGGCCTGCTCACGGTCCCGCTCCTGCTCGGCGAGCCAGCCGGGATCTATGTCCTGCCGACCGAGATCTACCGCTACATCGACGGCAAGACGCCGGCCGATTACGCCGGGGCCAGCACGCTGTCGATGCTGCTCGTCGTCATGGTCCTGATCCTCGTCGGGGTCCAGTCCCGCCTGCTCGGGCGCCGGAGTTTCACGACCGTGACGGGCAAAGGTACCCGGCGCGAGCGGATCGACATCGGGGCGTGGAAGTGGCTCGGCACCGCCGTCATCGCCGCGTTCGGTCTGTTAGCCCTGGTGCTCCCGCTCGGTCAGTTTGTCCTCGGCTCGCTCGAACCCTACTTCGGCGTCTACAAGCACCTCTCACTGAGCAACTACACCACGGTGCTCGGCACCAGCGGCGCCGCCAAGGCATTCGAGACGACCCTGATGGTCGCGGTGGTCGCCGGCTTCGCCGCATCCGCTCTCGGTGTCTGGGCCGCCCTCACCGCCCTGCGCTCCACGTCCCGGTTGCGACGGCTTCCCGACCTGTCGATCTGGCTCCTGTGGGCCGTCCCGGGCATCACGTTGAGCCTCGGTCTCATCTGGGCGTATCTCTCGGTACCCGGGTTCAGGTCGCTGTACGCCACGCAGTGGATCGTGCTGGTGGCCCTGATCGTCGGGACTACCCCGATCGCCAGCCGGGCCGTGCACGGCCGGGGCCTCGGCCTTCCGCGCCACCGTCGGCATTCTGCTCCGCCTCATCCTGCCGGGCTTCGTCGTGGCCTGGTTCCTCACCGGGATCGTGTCCTCCGGCAACCTGGACATCCCGATCCTGCTCGCTGCCCCCACCAACCAGACCGTCCCGCTGCTCGCCTACAACCTCTACAACAACGGGTCGTTGGCCCAGGCGGCGGCCACGTTCTGCCTGCTCATCGGCATCGTCGCCGCCGCCCTGATGGCAGTGGCGGTGCTCCGGTTCGTCCTGCGGCTCCGGGCGCGACGGGTCCACGCCGCAGCGGTGCCGACGGCCGGACCGGCGCGAGCGGCCGGAGCGGTGCGGACGGCCGGAGCTGGACATCAGGAAAGGGGTCAATGATGTCCACGGTCGAACTCGTGGGCCTGCGAAAGGCCTACGACGCCACCGTTGTCCTCGACGACTTCAGCCTGCGAGCGGACGAGGGTGAGTTCGTGACGCTGCTCGGGCCGAGTGGCTGCGGGAAGACGACCACGCTCCGTTGCATCGCCGGGCTCGAGCGCGCCGAGCAGGGCGAGGTTCACGTCGGCGGCCGCCTCGTCGCCTCCGCGGAGCACCGGGTGTTCGTCCCCCCCAACCGCCGTGACGTCGGGATGGTCTTCCAGAGCTACGCCCTCTGGCCTCATATGACGGTCTTCGCCAACGTTGCCTACCCCCTGCGAGTGCGCCGCCGTGACCGTGCGGAGGTACGGCGGGCGGTCATGGACACCCTCGCCGCGGTCGGCATGGACAGCTACGCGCAGCGGCCGGTCACCGACCTGTCGGGCGGGCAGCAGCAACGCGTGGCGCTGGCCCGCGCGATGGTCAGCCGGCCCCGCGTGCTGCTCTTCGACGAGCCACTGTCCAACCTCGACGCCACACTGCGGCGTTCGATGCGCAAAGAGCTACGCGATGCGCATGACCTGTCCGGTGGGACGTCCGTCTACGTCACCCACGACCAGGAGGAGGCCATCACGCTGTCCGACCGGGTGGTCGTCATGCAGCACGGGACGATCCAACAGGTCGGGACGCCGAGGGCGATCTATCGGGAGCCGGTCAACCGCTTTGTGGCGGGCTTCATCGGCTTCGAGAACCTGCTGCCCGCCACGGTCAGCGAGACCCGTGACGGTGCGACGGGTGTGCGGCTGCGGTCTGGGCCCGGGCCGGTTTGGGCCGGGCTCGGCGTCACGCCGGTGAAAGGCACCGGCGTCGTGCTGGCGGCCCGGGCCGACGAGCTCGAGCTTGGCCCGCTAGGCGCCTCGGCGCAGGTGCCCGCGGGTGCGGTCTCCGGCGTCGTCCGCTCCTCGTTCTACGCGGGCGGGCGCGTGGAGTACGTCCTCGAGGTGGCCGGAGGCGCCGGGGACAGCGTCGTCGTGCGGGCTCCCGATCTCGGGGTCCCCGACGACCGGCTGGCTGTCGGCCGCGACGCATGGGTGCGATTCCCGGCCGAGCACACGGTGCTCGTCGAGGACGACCGCGCGGGTCGCCGAGAAGAGGCCGAACCGGAACAGACCATCGAACCCATCGCTCGGAGGGGTTAGGCCGTGTCGACCGTGGTGGCCGGACCGGCGATCGGAAGTGCGAAATGACAAGGAGAACCCCGTGAAGTTGCGATCGGTAGTCACCATCGGATCAGCGCTGGCCTTGGCCGGGCTGGTCTGCGGGTGCGGGGGCTCGAGCCCCGCACCCACCAGTTCGGCGAGCGGGACGACATCGGGCACGGCGTCGGTGGCGGCGCTCGGCGGGACCGCCCATTACCAGGCGCTTGAGGCGCTCTACCACAAGGCGGTGAGCGCCAAGCAGCACAGTGTCGTGATCTACGGGCCGAGCGCCGGGACCGACACCACGCTGTACAAGGCGTTCCAGAAGTCGTTCCCCGGAATCACGGTCACGGGCGTCCCGGTCGTCGGCCCGCCGATGAGCGCCAAGGTCAGCGCCGAGATGTCGAGCGGAAAGCACGTCGCCGACATCGCCTACACCGGCAGTACCGACATGCTGCTGTACACCAAGCAGGGCTGGCTCATACCGTTCACGCCGGCCACGGCGCCGCCGGCGTCGCAACTGGCGGCCCAGGCCGTCGGCCCGGGCCACGCCTTCTACGGGTTCACCGCGGCGGTGGCCGGGATGGTCTACAACACCAATGCGGTCAAGGCCAGTGACGTCCCGCAGCAGTGGACCGGCTTTCTCGACCCGAAGTGGAAGGGCAAGCTCGCCATGTACGACCCGACCGCCATCGGCGAGATGGAGGATATCTTTGCCCATCTCGCCCTCGTGCCTGGTGACGGCGGGGTCATGGCCGGACTCAAGGCTCAGGGCGTGCAGCTGTCTCCCTCCACCAGCATCACCGGTCCGCTGACCGCTGTCGCCCAGGGCGCCAAGAACATCGCGCTTGGCATCGCGTACGCCTTCTACCAGCTGGCCAAGGCCGGGGGAGCCCCCGTCGGGTTCTCGCTCCTGAAATCCGACAACTACACGGTAATTCTCTATGGCGGCCAGCTGAAGGGTGCTCCGGACCCGCTAGCGTCGCAGCTGTACGAGGACTGGCTGTACACCCCGCAGGCGGCCACCGCCGTTGCCGCGGAAGGTGCCTACTCCACCGTGCTCGGCGCCGCCGCGCCCCACGGCCTGCCGGCGCTCGCCAGCATCCCGGCGATGCCCGTCATACCGCTCGACGGGATCATCGCCGCCGACAACGCCTCGATCGCCAAGGCCCAGGGGTATTGGGGGTCATGACGTGCCGCAGGCCGGCCGCGTCGCTCGCATGAGGTCGGCCAGCGAAACCCCGGGCTCCTCCGGCGGAGAGTGTGTCGGTGCTTTCCTGGTTCATTTGGCCATGCAGCCGCCGTCGACAACCAGCGTCTGCCCGGTCATGTAATCCGAGGCGGGCGACGCGAGGAACAACGCTGGCCCCCTGATCTCGCGCTGGGAGTGAAAGCGGTGATCGCGGCGAGGAAATCGGGGTCGTCGTAGTCACCGAGCTTCGTGCGGTAGAAACCGGGGCACAGCGCATTGACCTGGATGCCGTGGGTCGCGTACTCGAGCCCGAGTTCGCGCGTCAGGTTGACAACGGCCCCCTTCGCAGCGTTGTAGGCCGGTACGGGGAAGACGCTCGATGCGCCGGCCAGCCCCCACATCGAGGCGATATTGATGATCTTCCCGCTGCCCTGCCTGACCATCACGCGGAGCACCTCGCGGCTGCAGTAGAACACGCCGTTCAGGTCCACATCGAGCACCCTGTGCCAGTCATCGAGATCGAACTCGTGCACCGGCGCGGGCGATGGGTCGGCGATCCCCGCGTTATTGAAGAGCACATCCAACCGCCCGAACCGCTCCACGGCGGCATCGACCATGGCCACCACTTCGTCGTGGCGTGACACGTCACAGCGAACGGCAAGGCCGGTTCGGCCGATCCTCCTGACGTTGCCGCTCGTGGCCTCCGCGCTCGCCAGGTCGATATCCGCGCACACCACGTCGGCGCCGGCTTCGGCGATTACCTCGGCAAACTCCGCGCCCAGCCCGCTGCCCGCCCCGGTGACCAGCGCGACCTTGCCGGTCAGGTCAAAGAGATAGTCGTTGGACATGACAGCCCTCCTCGCCCGGCGGGGCGCGGTCCATGATCCGTTATCGTGTTAATCCACCCGCGATATTCGCGGGAAAGTTAACACGATAACGGATCATGGTGGGATCCGGCCGTCGGGCGCGAGCCTGCCTCGCTCTACGGTCCGGACATCGGCGCCGCCGGGCGTGCGCGAGCAATCATGGCCATGCTGGTGCCGTCACCGGCTCCGCTACGCCGTACCGGCCAGGCCGATCAAGTGGCCCTCGGGGTCGGTGAAGTGGCCGACCACCAGGGCTGCCCCTGGGGCCTGGTCGGGGCCCATCTGGCGTGTCCCGCCCAGGCTCTCGGCCTTCTGGAGAGCGGCTTCTACGTCGGGAACACCGACGTAGAAGAGCACGTGTCCGTCATAGCCCGCACCGCCGCCGACGCCGCCAGGGATCCCGGTCCCGTCGCTGGTCGTGTTGCGGCCCACGAACCCGTAATTGCCTGACTGAGAGACCGCCTCTGCGACCGGGCCGCTCGTGTCGAACTCCCACCCGAACAGGTCGCCGTAGTAGCTCCGGAGCTTCCCCGGGTCCGTTCCGATGATCTCGAAGTGCACAACTGGCTGTCCCATGGCTAATCCTTTCCGCGCCGATCGCCCGGCGTCGCTTGTGGTCTCACCACCGCGACGAACGCGGATGCCGCAAATGGACAGGCCGCGGGGACTCCGGCGGCGGGCGTGACTCCCCGCTCTACTTAGTGCCCGCTCGAAGCGGTGGCTCGAAGTCTCTCGCGGCCGGGTGTCCATCGCCGCCCCCGGGGCGGGCCGGGGTGGCGATGGCGATGAGCATCCGCGTGTGACAGGATAACCTTGAGTGACCGGCTAACCACGGGGGGTGGTTGCCGTGCGGCCGCCGACGGCCGGATCGCGCTGGTCAACGCGCAGACCGAGCGGCTGTTCGGGTACGGCAGGGACGAGCTGGTCGGCCAGCCGGTGGAGCTGCTGGTGCCGGACGCGATACGGGACGCCCATCCCGGCCACCGCGCCGGATATGTGGGCGATCCCCGGCCCCGGCCGATGGGCGCCGGGATGGAGCTGGCCGGGCGCCGCCGGGATGGCACCACCTTCCCCGCGGAGATCTCGCTGTCGGCCATCGACACCGACCGAGGGATCCTGGTCTCGGCCGCGGTCCGGGACGTGACCGCCCGGCGGCTGGCGACCGAGACGGCTGCGCAGCTGGCGTCGATCATCCAGTCGTCGCACGACGCGGTGATCGGCAAGACCCTCGATCAGGTGATCACCAGCTGGAACCCGGGCGCGGAGCGGCTGTACGGGTACACGGCGAAGGAGATGATCGGCCGTCACATCGAGGTGCTCATCCCGGCGGAGGACCGCGAGCGGGAAATGAGGATGCTGGTCGCCGTCGCGCGGGGCGAGCGGGTGGAGCAATATCAGACGCGGCGGGCGCGCAAGGACGGGACGACGGTCGATGTGTCGCTGACGCTGTCACCGATCGCCGACAGCGCCGGGGTGATCGTCGGGGTGGCGACCGTGGCCCGGGACGTGACCGAGCGGCAGCGGGCCGAGGCCAGGTTCCGCGGGCTGCTCGAGGCGGCTCCCGATGCCATGGTGTGCGTGGACGCCGGCGGGCGGATCGTGCTGGTGAACGCGCAGACCGAGCGGCTGTTCGGGTACCGGCGGGACGAGCTGGCCGGCCAGCCGGTGGAGATCCTGGTCCCGGACGCGATCAAGGCGTCGCATCCGGCCCACCGGGCCGGCTACGTGACCGACCCGCGCCCCCGGCAGATGGGCGCGGGCATCGAGCTGGCCGGGCGCCGCCGCGACGGCAGCACGTTCCCGGCCGAGATCTCGCTGTCCGCCATCGACACCGGCGAGGGCATCCTCGTGTCGGCCGCGGTCCGGGACGTGACCGAGCGGCTGGAACTGCAGGCCGAGCGGGAACGGCTCAAGACCCAGGCCGAACGGGACCGGCTGGAGCGCCAGCTGAACCAGTCCCAGCGCCTGGAAAGCCTGGGCCAGCTGGCCGGCGGGGTCGCGCATGACTTCAACAACCTGCTCGCCGTCATCTCCAACTACGCCGCGTTCGTGGCCGAGGAGATCGCCAGCCAGACGCCGCGGGACCAGTGGCGGCCGGTGCGCGAGGACATCACGCAGATCCAGCGGGCCGCCGAGCGCGCCGCCGGGCTCACCCACCAGCTGCTGGCCTTCGCCCGCCGCGATGTCATCCAGCCGCGCGTGCTGAACCTCAACCAGGTCATCGAGACGGTCGAGCAGCTGCTGCTGCGCACCCTGGGCGAGCACGTGGAACTGTCCACCCACCTGGCCGCCGGGCTGTGCCCGGTGCTGGCGGACCCCGGCCAGATCGAGCAGATCCTGGTCAACCTGGCCGTCAACGCCCGGGACGCGATGCCGGGCGGCGGGAAGCTGATCGTCGCCACCGCCAACGCCGACATCGACGCGGACCACGTAGCCAGCCGCGTCGGCCTGGTAACGGGCCGGTACGCCAGCCTGAAGGTCAGCGACACCGGCGCCGGCATGTCCCAGGAAGTCATCGACCGGGCGTTCGAGCCGTTCTTCACCACCAAGGCCAAGGGCGAGGGCACCGGCCTGGGCCTGGCCACCGTGTACGGCATCATCACCCAGCTCGGCGGCTACGTGCAGATCTACTCAGAGCCCGGCCTCGGCACCACCTTCACCATCTTGCTGCCCGAGACCAGCCAGCCGGCCGGGGAGGCACCCCCGGCCCAGCCGCTGCCCCGGGGTGGCGCCGGCGAGACCGTCCTCGTCGTCGAGGACGAGGCCGCGATGCGGGAGGTGACCCACCGGATCCTGACCCGCAGCGGCGACCAGGTGATCACCGCGGTCAACGGCCTCGATGCCATCGAGGCCGCCGCCAGCCACCCCGGTGACATCGACGTGCTGCTCACCGACGTCATCATGCCGCAGATGCTCGGCAAGGAGGCCGCCGAGCAGATCCGCGCCCGCTATCCCGGCATCAAGGTCCTGTTCATGTCCGGCTACACCCAGGGCATCCTGGACACCCAGGGAGTCGTGGAAACCGGCGTCAACCTCATCGAGAAACCCTTCACCGAAGCGTCCCTGCTGGCCAAGCTGGGCGAGATCATCGCCAGCCGCGGCTGACCGGGCCCGGCGGCCGGGTCCTCAGCGCTCGGGCTGCGCCTGCCAGCCGGGCTGCTCGCCCGTGCTCACCCCCGCCGCGGCCAGCATCTGCGTGACGCTGGCCAGCAGCGCGGCCCGGGTGAAGGGCTTGCCGATGACCTGCGCCGCCGGACCGGGCCAGGCTTCCCCGGCGGCACCTGGCTGCGCATAGCCCGACATGAACAGGATCG
>WNGQ01019784.1_pt1 | contig 10615 bp, 5 predicted proteins | sample 5407661 | NCBI WGS metagenome assembly WNGQ01 (sample SAMN13153382, study PRJNA577476) | soil metagenome | isolation source: 60 cm soil or saprolite under Garry oak tree replicate 2 | place: USA:California | collected 2016-06-15 | reverse complement strand
AACAGGCTGTGCGTGACGCGATGGCGCTGCAGCCGCGCTTTGATGGCATCGCGTGCAGCGGGATCGCGCGCCAATTCCCGCGCCTTCGCTTCGTAGCGCTCGAGGGAATCCGTCACCAATTCTGGCAGGCCGACGGCATGCAAAAGGCTTGCCGCCACGCGCCCCGCGAATCTGTTGCCCATGCAGGTCAAAACCGGAAGCCCGACCCACAGCGCATCGGCCGCGGTGGCGTGGGCGTTGTAGGGCAAGGTGTCGAGGAAGAGATCCGCCAGTTTCAGCCGCGCAAGGTGGTCCACGGCAGAAGGCAGATAGGACGCGAACACAATCCGATGTCCAGCAATACCGCGGGCCTCGGCTTCACGCTTGAGATTTCGCCTTGCCGTATCATTGGCCTGTCCCAGCCACAGCACGCTTTCCTCCACGCTTTCGAGCAAGCGCATCCAAATTTCGAATATCGGCGGGGTGATCTTGTAGCTCGCGTTGAAACAGCAAAAGACGAAACCGTTGGTGGGCAGACCCAACTCCTCTCGCGTGAAGATTCGTGATCCGATCGCGCGCGCGGAATCGGCCGGCATGAATGAGCCCGGCAACGTCGCCACGCTTTCCGTGTAATGGCGATGTTGGCTCATCGGCGCAACAATCTCATCGGCGATGATGTAATCCATGAAATCGGCACCCATGGTGCCGGGAAAACCCAGATAATTCGCCTGCACCGGCGCCGGCCGGTGGGCAAAAATCGCCGGACGGCAGCCTTCGGTGAAGCCCATCAGATCGACAGCGATATCGGTTTCGTTTCCCTGCATGAGCGCCGCAATGTCCGCATCGCTTTTCCCGCGGACATCGATGAACCGGTCAAAAGCTCGGTTAAGCCGCGCGCGCATGGGACTGCCATCATCAGGACCGAGAGATATCGCAATCGTTTCAAAACGGGTCCTGTCATGTCTCTCGAACACACCGGCCATCAGTGTCGCCAGAGCATGGGCATGAAAATCCGCCGACACATAAGCGAGGCGGATCCGCCGATGGATTGGAGACCCTCGATGGGGCAATGCGGCTGCGATGTTGCATTGATCGGCCACCCATAGTTTGGCGCAAGAGAGTTCTTCCTCAGCAGAAAGGTCGAGCGCCTTGGAATCGAAGGGAGCGACGACGCGTTTCCCGGCGACGAGGCCCGCCCTGATCGCTGCCTGCTGCTCGGCGAACCCGCGCCACTCGCAATTAGGCAGCCGCGAGAACAGAAGATTTCCGCGTGCAAACGGAAAATCGGGTTCGAGCGCCAACAAATCGTCGTAGTCGCTGGCTGCCTCCTCGTAACGCCGCAAGCGGAACAGCGAAGCCGCGCGATTGAGCAGCGCCTCGGCCAGATGTGGATTTACGGCGAGCGCCTGTCCAAATGCGCAAATTGCGTCCTCGTCGCGCGCGAGTTGTTGAAGCGCGAATCCGCGCATGAAAAACGCATCGGTGGACGCTGGATTTCGTTTGGACGCTTCCCCGAAGAGATATTGCGCCTCATCAAATTCGTGGTTCTGCCCATGGAGAAAACCGAGCAGATAAAACGCGTCGAAATTCTGTGAATCGGTCTGGATGATGTAGCGGCAGAGCGCGGCGGCGCGCTCGGAATCGCCATCGCGGGTTAGGCGCTTGGCGTCTTCGAGCAGATTGCCGGCGGAATTCAACCCCTTGACTCCGCAGAAGCAATCTCAAGATCCGCCGGCGGTTCGCCGCGCCGGCTGCGATTCCACATCGCCTCAAAAGCGGCCTCGAGATTGCGGGTGAAGCGCGCCGTATCGAACAAAGCGTGGGTGTGACGATTGTCCTTTAGCTTCGCCTTTAGGCGCGAAAGAGTCGCCGAATCCCGCGCGAGCGACAGCGCCGCGGCTTCGTAGGCGGCGAGCGAAGAGGTGACCATCTCGGGCAGCCCAATCGCGTTGAGCAGGCTTGCTGCCACGCGGCCGGCGAAACTCGTGCCCAGAACCGTCAGCACCGGAAGCCCGACCCACAAAGCATCGCTTGCCGTGGTGTGCGCCGTGCAGGGAAGCGTATCCAGAAACAGATCGGCCAAGCGTTGCCGGGCCAGATGTATGCCGACATCCACCCGCGGCGCAAAGATAAGACGTTGAGGCTCTACTCCCCTCGCCTCTGCTTCCCGCTTCAGATTGGCAGTAGCCGTTTCATTGTCCTTGAGCAGCCACAGCACACTGCCGTCATTTGCGTGCAGCAACCGCATCCAAACATCGAAAACCGGTGGCGTGATCTTGTAGCTGTTGTTGAAAGACGCGAACACGAAACCGCTATCGGGCAATCCGGCTTCGGCGCGCGATGGGTCGCGTTCCGCCACTGCCCGCGCGGCATCATTGGCCTGATAGGAATCGGGCAGATAAACGATTTTCTCGGCGTAGAATGATTGATGCTCGGGCGGAATTACGATCCTGTCGGCAAGAATGTAGTCCATATAGCCCGCCCCCATCGTGCCGGGATGGGCCAGGTAATTCACCTGCACCGGCGCTGCCCGGTGTGCGAAAATGCCGGGCCTGCTACTTTCCGTGAAACCTTTCAGATCGACGGCAATATCGATTTCCAATTGACGGACCATGCCGGCGATTTCCAAATCGCTCTTGCTCCTCACATCGATGAAGCGGTCGCATCCGCGCCTGAGCCGGGCGCGCATCTCGCTTCCGTCATCGGGTCCGAAGGAGAACAAGATGGTTTCAAAACGCTTGCGGTCATGCTGCTCGAAAACGCCGGCAATCAGGAAGGCTGTGGCATGCGCGTGGAAATCGGCGGAGAGATAGGCAACACGAATCCTGTCGTGGCGGTAGAGCTCACCGCGCCAGAGCGGCGAGGGCGAAGGCGGGCAGCGGTCAGCCACCCAGCGGCGGGCCGAGCGGAGCTGGTCTTCGGCATTGTCCAAGATGAGCGTGCTGGCATGAGGTGAAATCGTCGGCTTGCCTGCGCGCAATTCCGCGGTGACCCGCGCGCGATCCTGTGCGAAGCCATTCCAATCGCAGCAATAGGCGCGGGCCAGGACCAGATTTCCTGTCGTATAAGGAAATTGCGGCACGAGTTCGATGAGCCGCTGGTAAGCAGCAGCCGATTCATCATAGCGCCGCATTTCGAACAGCGCGGTTGCCCGGTTGCTCAGGGCTTCGGCGTCGCGCGGTTGCAGCACCAAAGCTGCCTCGAAGCTTGCAACGGCCCCGCCGTAGTTTTTCAGCGCGAGCAGCGTCGCGCCGCGATTGGTGAGCGCATCGCCATAGTCGGGTTTCAGAGCCAGAGCCCGGTCGAAGGCCGCCAACGCCTCCTCGTGACGCTGCAAATGCTGCAAAGCGCAGCCCCGATTGTAGAAAGCATCGGGCGCGTGCGGATTGATCTTTACCGCTTCGCCGATGAGCTGTTCCGCCTCGTCAAAGCTCCCCTGCTGCATCTTGATGAAACCGAGAAGATAGGTCGCCTGAAAATTTCGCGGTGCTCCCTTAAGGACCACGCTATAGAGCCGCGCAGCTTCGGCGAGGTTGCCCGCCTGATGCTCGCGCACCGCGCTGGCGAGCAAAGCATCGTTCATGGCGCCATCTCGCCCACGGCAAAGCTACGCGGCGCTTCTCCCCTTGCGCTGCGGTCGCGCATGGTCGCGAAGGCGGATTCGAGGTTCCGCGTGAAGCGTGCGGTATCGAAAAGCGGGGCGATTTCGCGCTGACGCGCGAGCTTTGCCTTGAGATCCGCGAGCGCGGCGGCGTCGGTAGCAAGCAAGAGGGCTTTTGCTTCGTAATCGGCAAGGGAGCGAGCGACCAGTTCGGGCAGATCAAGCGCGTACAGCAAGCTCGCAGCAACACGGCCGGCAAAGGTCGATCCCATGCATGTCAGGACCGGCAGCCCGGCCCAAAGAGCATCGCTTGCCGTCGAATGGGCATTGCAGGGAAGCGTATCCAGAAACAGATCGGCGAGAGACAACCGCGCCAGATGCTCTTCCGGAGAGGCGAGATGGGGCGCGAAAATAAGTCGTCTGGCATCGATCCCTTCCGCTTCCGCCTCGCGTTTGAGGTTTCGCTGCGCGGAAGCGTTGCTTTCGGGCAGCCATAACACGCTTGCTTCGACCTTGCGGAGCAGCCGCATCCAAACGGCGAACATCTGCGGCGTGAATTTGTACGCGTTGTTGAACGAACAGAAGACGAATCCTTCACGCGGCAGCCCCGCTTCCGCGCGGCTCGGGCGGCGTAGAGCGATGGGACGTTTATCATCGTTCGCCAGATAGCTATCGGGTAGATAGACGATTTTCTCCCGGTAGTGATGTTTCTCGCCCTCGGGGACAACCACGCGGTCGGCGATGATGTAATCCATGGAGTCCGTGGCCATGGTGCCGGGATAGCCGAGGTAATTGACCTGGGCCGGCGCCGGACGAAAGGCGAAGATGCCGCTGCGGCAGTCGGCTGTCAGCCCCATCAGATCGACCGCGATATCCACTTCCCTCTCGCGCAGAAGCGAGGCGATTTCGAAATCGCTTCTGGCGCGCGCATCGATGAAGGTTTCGACCGCTTTCTTCACACGCGTGCGGATAGCGCTCTGTTCGTCCTGTCCAAAGGAAACGGCGATCGTTTCAAAACGCTCACGGTCATGCTGTTCGAACACACCCGCCATCAGAATCGCAACGGGATGGGCTCGAAGATCGCCGGAAATATAGGCGACGCGAATGCGCTTATGGTCGTAGCGCTCGCCTCGCCACAGCGGGTGAGCCGCCACGCCATGTCGTTCCATCCAGACCTCGGCGCATTGGAACTGGTCGGCGGGCGAATCGGAAATCATCAGATTCCCGAAGGGAACAATCGCCGGCGAACCGAGGCGCAAGCCGGCGGCAATTTCTGCGCGCTCTTCCGCGAAGTCCCGCCAATCACAGCATTGGAGCCTAGCCAGCAGCAAATTCCCGCGCGCGTAAGCCAGATCGGGCTTAAGCGCGACGGCATGCTCGTAATCGAAGAGCGCCTCCTGGTAATTTTTCAGCTCAACCTGCGCGGTGCCGCGATTGTGCCAGGACTCGGCGCTGTCCGGCCTTAAATCCAACGCCCTCCCAAACGAGGAAACCGCATCCTCGAAGCGCTTGAACTCGGAAAGCGCAACGCCGCGATTGTGCCAGGCTTCGGCGGCATTGGGATTTCGCGCGAGGTAGAAATCATAGGCTTCCAGCGCGTCCCGCAACCGTCCCAGCGAGCGCAGAGCATCGGCCCGGCGAAGACGAGCCAAATCATATTCGCCATTCAGGATAAGCGCCTGATCGAACGCTGCCAGCGCCTGACCATGGCGATTGAGCCGCTGGAGCGCGCAGCCATGCGCAAATAGCGCGTCGGCAGATCGCGGATTGAGCTTGATGGCTTCGGCCAGCACACGGCGCGCCTCGTCAAATCCGCCCCGATCGAAATGCACGATCCCGAGCGCATAGAGGGCATCGAAATTCTTAGAATTGCTGCGCAGGATTTCGGCGTAGATTCGCGCCGCTTCGGAAAGATTGCCCGACGCATGGGCCCTGCGCGCGGTCTGCAGCAGCGCCTCGTTCATGGCGGCAGGGCGCCGGGAACTTGGAACGTCTCGGGACCCAGTCCCCGCTGATACCGTTCCCACATCATCGTATAAGCGGTTTCGAGGTTGCGCGTGATGCGCTCGGTATCGAACAGGGGGCACGCATCGCGATTGCCGCGAAGCTTGGCTTTCACAGATGCAAGCGCGGAAGGTTCCCGTGCCAGTTTCAGCGCCAGCGATTCATAATCGGCGAGCGAATGCGTCACCAATTCGGGCAAGCCCGCCGCATGAAGCAGGCTTGCGGCGACCCTTCCTGCAAAAGTCGAGCCCAGAACGGTGACGAGCGGCAGGCCTACCCATAGCGCATCGCTCGCCGTGGTGTGGGCATTATAGGGAAGCGTATCAAGGAACGGCCGGATCGGTCCTGCCAGCGAAAATCAACCGTTCGGGTGCAATGCCCCGGGTGCGCGCTTCGCGCTTCAAATTGCCCGCCACGGCCGCATTGTCCTGCAGCAGCCAGAGCACGCTGCCCTCTACGCCGCGCAGCAGGCGCATCCAGATTTCGAAAATCTCGGGCGCAATCTTGTGATTGTTGTTGAAGCAGCAGAAGACGAATCCGGAGGGCAGTCCGGCTTCGAAGCGGGTGGGAATGCGCTCGGCCGACCGGCGCCCGCGGTCATTGCATTGATAGGTGTCTGGCAAATAGGCAATCTGCTCGGTGTAGAAAGCCCGATGCTCCTGCGGGATGATGATCGGATCGGCGATCAGATAATCCACATAGCCGACGCCCATAGTCCCCGGAAAGCCGAGATAATGCGCAACTACCGGCGCCGGACGATGGCTCAGAATTCCGGGGCGGCCTTCCGCGGTATAGCCTTTTAAATCGATTGCCACGTCGATCTCGCTCTCGCGCAGCAGATGCGCGACCTCGGCATCGCTCTTTTCTCGCACGTCGATGAAATGATCGAATGCGCCCACCAGCCGCGCCCGCATCGGGCTCTTGTCGTCGGCCGAATAGGAAATCGCGGTGGTCTCGAAGCGGTTCTTGTCGTGGTGATCGAACACGCCCGCCATGAGGAACGCGGTCGCATGGGCACGAAAATCCGCCGAGAGATAGGCGATGCGGATTTTGTCGTGGCGATAGCGTTCGCCGGTCCACAAAGGCGCCGCCTCCGGATATCGCTCGGCGGCCCAGATGCGTGCGCAGCCCAATTGCTCGACAAGAGAACCGGAAATGAACGCATTTCCCGTCGGATCGACCACGAATTGTCCAGCTTCCAAGGCAGTGGCAATCTTCGCGCGTTCTTCGGCAAGAAAACGCCAATCGCAGCAATGCAAGCGGCAAATCGTCAGGTAACCGCCCACCCAGGCCGGCGCAGAACCATCCTCGAGCAATATCTCGTAGTCGCGTGCCGCGGCCTCGAACCGCTCCACCTGGAACAGCATATTGGCGCGGCTTGTGCGCCAGTCGCGATTGTCCGGCGCAAGTTCCACCGCCTTATCGAAACACGAAAGCGCCTCAATCCGGCGATTCAACATCTGCAGCGCAAATCCCCGCGCATGCCAGGCCGCCGCATCATTGGGTTTCAACATAAGATATTTCTCATAAGCGGCGGCCGCTTCCTCCGTGCGATTAAGCAGCGCGAGCAAATCGGCACGCCGCCCGCAAAGATCTAAGTCGTTGGGCGCATAGGCGAGCGCCTTGTCGGCGGCTTCCAGGGCGGCGTCATGCCGTTTGAGAATTGTCAGCAGGGCGCAGCGGTTCTTCCACGCATCGGTGTAATTCACCTTGAGCGCCAACGCGCGATCATAAGCCCCAAGCGCCTCGTCGAACCGCTCGAGAACTTGAAGGACGCTGCCGCGATTGTTCCAGGCCTCGGCGAAGTTCGGCTTGAGATGAATCACAGAATCGGAATTCGCCAGTGCCTCGTCGTAACGCTTCAGCGCCCAAAGGGCCCCACCGCGATTGACCAACGCTTCCAAATAGTCCGGCTTGATGGCAAGCGCACGATCGAAAGAGCCAAGCGCCTCCTCGGACCGATTCAGGCGCTGCAAGAGACAGGCGTGGTTGTAGGCGGCATCGGCAGCATTGGGATTGACGTTTGACGCCTCGCCGATGAACCGCTCGGCTTCTTCCAATCGGCCGCCCTGATAATGCAGAATCCCCAACGCATGCAGGGCTTCGAAATGTTTCGGCTCGCTGCGCAGCACCGCGCCATAGAGCTCGGCGGCTTCCGAGAGCTTCCCGGCGCGGCGCAGGGCAAGCGCGTCCTGCAGCAACGCCTCGTTCATGACCCGCTCTCGATCGCGAAGCCGTCCGGAGCCAGCCCGCGCTGGGAACGATCCCACATCATCTCATAGGCTCGCTCCAAATTGCGCGTGAAGCGGGCTGTATCGAAGAGTGGCTTTGTATGGCGATGGCCCGCGAGTTTCGCTCTGACGGCGGCGAGTTCCGACGGGTCACCGGCCAATTTCACAGCGCGCTCTTCATAGGCTTTGAGAGAGGGTGCAGCCAAATCGTCCATGCCGATGGCGTGAAGAAGACTCGCAGCAACGCGGCCGGGGAAAGTTGCGCCCGCGACCGTCAGAACCGGCACGCCGGCCCACAGCGCATCGCTGGCCGTGGCATGGGCGTTATAGGGGAGCGTATCGAGGAACAGGTCGGCGAGACCGAGGCGCGCAAGGTGATCGTCATCGGACTTTACGTAAGACGTAAAGATCAGTCGTTCGGGCGAAACGCCCCTCATCGAAGCTTCGCGTTTCAAATTGTCTATCGTGCTCGCGTTTGGATAGGAGAGCCACAAGATGCTTCCCTTCACCGCGCCCAGGATACGCATCCACACATCGAACAATGTCGGCGTGAATTTGTAATTGTTGTTGAAACAGCAGAAGACGAAGCCGGTATCCGGCAAACCCGCCTCGACGCGAGAAGGTATGCGCGGCGAAATCTTTCGCTTGTTGTCTGCTGGCAGATAGCAGTTCGGCAGATATCCAACATTCTCCCGGTAATGGACTTGTTGCTGCGGTGGAATCACCGTGGAATCGGCCAAGATGTAGTCCATCCAGGGCGCGCCGGTGGTCCCGGGATAGCCAAGATAGCTCACCTGAACGGGCGCCGGGCGGAAGCCGAGAATCCCGGGACGGCTTCCTTCGGTGAAACCCATCAGATCGACCGCAATGTCCACTTCGAAATCGCGCAATCGCCGCGCGATTTGCTCTTCGGTTTGATCGCGCGCATCGATGAAATGATCGAACGCGTTCTTAAGGCGGGCACGCAAGGGTCCCGGACTGTCGGGACCGAAGGAAAGCGCGAAGGTTTCAAAGCGCCGCCGGTCGTGGTGTTCCGGCACGCCCGCCATGAGCCGAGCCACGGCATGTTCATGGAAATTCGCCGAAAGATAGGCCACGCGAATCTTCTCATGCCGGTAAGGCTCGCCGCGCCAGAACGGTGCTCCCGGGAATGGATCCGCCTGCTCCATCCAAAGCCGGGCCGCGTGATATGCGTCGGCCGGATCGTCCGACAAGACGAGCGCCTGGAAGGGCGGGGAAACCAGCTGCTTCTCGTGCAAACCCGCGCGAACTCTTTCGCTTTCGCTTTCGTAATCCCGCCAGTCGCAGGTGCAGAGCCTCGCAAACGCCAAATGGCCGGATGCGTAAGGGTAATCTGGGCGAAGGCGCAGCACTTCGGCATAGTCGCGCGCGGCGTCTTCGTACCGCCTGAGCATCACTAGGATGTTGGCGCGGTTGTGCAGGGCATCGATGCTGCCGGGCTTAAGCTCGAGCAGCCGGTCATAAGCCGCGAGCGCCTCGTCGCGCCGGTTGAGCTCAGCCAAGGCATCGGCGCGCTGCTCCCAGGCGTTTGCGTTGCCCGGGTCGAACGCCAAAGCTTGATCCGCATCGGCCAAGGCTTCCGCAAACCGTCGACTGGCGAAGGCCGCTGCGCCCCGCCCTTTTCGCGCCTCGGGATAATTGGGGCGAATCGCCAGGGCCTTTCCATAGCTCGCATGCGCTTCATCGTAGCGCTTCAATTTGAGCAACGCCCCGGCGTGATTGTTCCATGCTTCCGCCAAACCCGGTCTCAAATTTGTAAGCCGAGCAAAATCGGCAAGGGATTCGGAATAGCGGCCAAGCTCCATCGAAACGGCCCCGCGATTGCCGAGCGCTTCGGCATAGTCCGGCTTGATCGCCAGCGCCTGTCCGAAGCAGGAAAGCGCGTCTTCGAAGCGTTTCAACTTCAGCAAGAGCGAGCCGCGATTGTAGAGCGCATCGGCCGCGCGGGGGTTGACCGTGACGGCTTCGCCGATCAGTCGCTCAGCCAGTTCCAATTCTCCGCATTGGTAACGCAGGATTCCGAGCGCATGCAGCGCTTCGAAATTCCTCGGCTCGGCGCGCAATATGTCGCCATAGATTTGTGCCGCTTCCGCGAGTTTTCCGGCGCGGCGCAAGGCAAGCGCATTCTGCAGCACGTCGTTCATGGCTCGGCCTCGACGGCGAAGGCCTGCGGCGGAACCCCGCTCCGTTGCCGTTCCACCATGCGCGTGAAGGCCTTCTCCAGATTCCGCGTGAACCGCGCCGTATCGAACAAGGCATTTGTATCGCGATTGCGAGCGAGCTTTGCCTTCACCGCGGCAAGCGCACCGGAGTCCCTTGCCAGATGCAGTGCCATATTTTCATATTCGCCGGGCGAGCCCGCCACCAATTCGGGCAGCCCGACCGCGTTGAGAAGACTTCCCGCCACGCGCGCGGCAAAGGTGGGACCCAGATACGTCACGACGGGCAGTCCGACCCAAAGCGCATCGCTACATGTCGTGTGGGCGGTATAAGGCGATGTGTCGAGAAAAAGATCGCCCAAACGCTGCCGCGACAGATGCTCGGCCGGAGTGGTGCGGACCGCGAAAACCAAGCGCTCGGGCGCGACGCCCCTCTCCTTTGCCTGCTGGCGAAGATTCGCTGCGGCCGCCGCGTTGTCCTGCAACAGCCAAAGCACGCTGCCCTCGACCTTGAGTAGCAGCCGCATCCAGATGTCGAATATCTCCGGCATGATCTTGTAATTGTTGTTGAAGCAACAGAACACGAAGCCATGGTCCGGCAGGCCCGCTTCGGCGCGCGT
>WNGQ01011730.1_pt1 | contig 10615 bp, 4 predicted proteins | sample 5407661 | NCBI WGS metagenome assembly WNGQ01 (sample SAMN13153382, study PRJNA577476) | soil metagenome | isolation source: 60 cm soil or saprolite under Garry oak tree replicate 2 | place: USA:California | collected 2016-06-15 | reverse complement strand
AGTAAACCCCGCCGGCGTCAACTTCTCGATCGTGCTCATCAACGGGTTATCAACCACCGCAACCGTGATCGTCCCCGTGCCACCACCACCCCCACCACCACCGCCACCCGACTTACTCGAGCCGCACGCGGTCAGCGCCAGCGTCACGACGGACGCCGCCGCAACGAGCTGGACAACCCGCCGTCGTCTGCCTGGAATCGGAATGAGCCTGGGTCGATTGGCAGCCACGTTCATTGTGATCGATCCCTCCGGGGATGTAGGGGTGACCAGGCCAGTCCGCTCAAATGAGCGGCATCCGGCTCGTATTGACATTGGACGTAATCTCCCTGTGGCGCGAGTCGGTGTCAATGCGGTACGCCAAATTGATACGATCGGCGCTCATATGAGCGCTGGCGGAAGGAGGGCGTGTTGTCCGAGCGACCTTCGGAGACGATCTTGACCGCGCGAGTGGCCCGCATGTACTACATCGAGGACCGATCCAAGTCCGACATTGCCCACGAGGTCGGGATGAGTCGATTCCGGGTCGCCCGACTGCTGGACACCGCCCGACGCGTCGGCGTCGTGAACATCGAGATTCGCCCTGTCGGCAGCCTGGATGCCGAGCTCTCGCTTCAACTGCAGTCCAGCTGGGGATTGAAGCATGCCGTCGTGCTGGACGTTGCCGACGAGGACCATGCACAACTTCGGCGCCAGCTGGGTGAGTCCGCGGCACATCTGCTGCTGGAGATCGTGACGCCCGAGGACGTCCTCGGCATTGCCTGGTCACGATCGGCGAGCGCAGTCGGCGAAGCGCTGCAACGATTCGTCCCGTGTCAGGTAGTGCAACTCAGTGGCGCGATCTCGAGGCCGGACGGTGGCGACGTCCTCGGCCTGGTGCGCAGACTGGCCCGGCTCGGCGGCGGCTCGCCCAACGTCTTCTACGCGCCGATGGTCGTTCCCGACGCGGCCACTGCGAGGGTGCTACGCAAACAACCCGAGGTCGTGCGGGCGATGTCGCTCGTGCCGAAGGTCTCCGTCGCTGTGGTCGGGGTTGGTGCATGGTCGCGGGGCCTGTCGACGATCCATGACAGCGTGGAGCAGGAAGATCGGGATCTGACCGCTCGCTTAGGAGTCGTCGCGGAGATCTCCGGTGTGTTCGTCGATCAACTCGGCGGAGCAGTGCGCCCGCCGCTGAGCCGGCGCATCGTAGGGATATCAGCCGACGAGCTGTCCAAGATCGACAATGTCCTGGCGATTGCCTATGACGAGGCGAAGGCCGACGCGACGCTCGCTGCACTGCGCAGCGGACTCGTTAATGGGCTGATCACGCACTCGGGTCTCGCCCGAAGGCTGGTCGAGCATTCCCCCGTTCATCCGGCAGGCAGTGAAGCCACCGGACGAGGGTGAGCGGCTACGGTCCGTTGAGGGTGACAGTCACGTGCGAGACGCGGCCACCCCAGCCGTCCTGCGGGAAGCTGTCCGAGACGCGGATGTAGACGGTCTTGTCCGTGCCGAGGCACGGCGCGATGTCAACCGTGCGGTCGGCCTTGTTCGACCCGTCATGGATCTCCTGGCTCTCGGTCAGGACCGTCGTCCAGTGCTGGCCGTCCGAGCTGGCCTGCACCAGGAACTCATTGTCGATCGACAGCGTCACCGTGCCCACAGTCGTGTCGGCCGGCAGCGGGAACCGGTAGACGAAGTAGTGGTCGTTGTCCGCGAAGCGGTTGCCCGGCCCGCTGCTCTGCGAGCCGTCGGCGTCGGACAGCCACGGTTGCTCCGCGGCCGTTCCGGTGTCGAAGTCGATCGCGTGAGCCACCCGTACCGTTGCGACCGCGCGCACCGTCGGCACACCGGACGAGCTGACGATCGCCGTGACGCCGTAATCGCCGTCCGCCGTACCCGCCGGTACGGTCACGCTGAGCGGCACCGTCCCCTCATCCGGAGTGCCGTCGGGGTGCAAGGTGAGCACGGTCGTCGACGGCGTCACGGACCACCCGGACGGCGCCGTCGCGCTGACCTGTACCCGGGCGTCGCCGGGCGCCGTGGCCAGCACGGCCAAGGTCAGCTTCGTCGTCGCCGCAGCGCCAGCCGACGGCATGACCACGCTCTGCTGCGGTGAGAAGGCGGCCGACATCTGCCGCGGCAGCCCGCTCGTCCCGCCGTCGACGGACGGCGGCTGGTCGGTCTTGCCGGTGCCCCACGCGCCCTGCCCCGTCGGCGGCGACGAGGAGAGGGCGAGATCGATCGTGCCGCCGTGCTCGACGGCGTCGTCGGATACCCAGCTCTTCGTCCACTGCTTGCCGGCGACGCTGGCCTTGGTGATGTAGCTCGCGTCGGCGCCGGCGCCGGGCGCGTCGATGACCAGCGCGCCGCCCTGCCGTGGGCCGTCGGCGATGTGCACGACGGCGTGCGGGAACTGTGGGGACGTCATGGTGAAGAACCGCCCCCCCGACATCGAGCGAGCTGAAGACGTACCAGCTCGACATGGCGCCGAGATCGTCGTTGCCGGTCATGCCGTTGGGCGCGTTGGTGAAGAGCGTCTCCGCGGCGTGCACGACGGTGGCGGTGTGGTCGGGCCGGTCGGTCCACGAATAGGTGTACGGCGCGATCAGATCGGGCTCGTTGTTCGGGTTGTACGTCGTGGCGCCGTAGTAGTCGTACGCCGCGCCGACCCATTTGGTCCGCGCGGTGTCGGCGGGATCGGTAAGCAGGTCGCTGTAGGCGAAGAAGTCGTCGAGCCGCTTCGCCGCGGCAGATGCCCCACCGAGCAAGGCGATGTTGCCGGCCGGATCCTGCGGCACCAGCCACTGGTACTGGTAGGCGTCGCCTTCGTGGAAGCAGCTCGACGCCGTTGCCGGGTCGTACGGCGAGAACCAGATGCCGTCGGCGGTGCGCGGCCGGAAGAAACCGATGCTCTTGTCCCAGACCGAGCGGTAGTTCTGCCCGCGCTGGGCGAACAGCGCGGCATCCTGCTTGTGACCGAGTGCGTTGGCCATCAGCGACATTGCCGCGTCGGCCACCGCATACTCCAGCGTGGCGGACGCGCCGTGCTGCAGGTCGTCGTCGCCACCCTTCGCCGGCACATGATTCGGGATGCACGGGGCGTAGCCCTGGGTCGTGTACCACGGATTGCCGAGGCGGCCGTTCTGCGGCACCGAAGCCGGCGGCACCTCGGACGCGTTCTTGCGCAGCGCCTGGTACGCCTCCTCCTCGTGGCCGGCGAGCAACCCCTGCGACCAGTTCTCCACCAGGAACGGCGTGACCGGATCGCCGGTCATGATGTTGGTCTCGCCGTTGAGCAACTGCCATCGGGGCAGCCAACCGCCCTCGCGTTGGACGGCGAGGATGGAGAGCGCGACATTGCGCGACACGTCCGGGGCGAGCAGCTCGAGTAGCTGGTTCTGCGGGCGATAGGTGTCCCACAGCGAGAGGTTGGCGTACGGGGTGTAGTCCTGCGCCTGGTGCGCCGTGCCGTCGAAACCCATGTACCGGCCGTCGACGTCGCCGACCAGGTTCGGCCCGAGCATCGAGTGGTAGAGCGCGGTGTAGAACGACACCTGCCGATCATGCGTGCTGCCGGAGATCTCGATCTGGCCGAGGCGGGTGTTCCACGCGTCGTGCGCGGCCCGCCGAACGCTGTCGAAGTCGGCGCCGGACGCCTCCGCTGCCATGTTCTTCTCGGCACCGGCGATTCCCGTGTAGGACAAGGCGATCGTGGCGGTCACCGTGCGGTCCGTCGCGGTGTCGAAGCCGACGTACGCTCCGTTGCTCGCCTGTCCGGCTGCCGAATCACGCGACCCGGCGGTGACAGCGTCGCCCTGCCAGGTGCCGTACGACGAGAACGGCCGGTCGAAATGAGCCACGAAATAGAGCGTGTGGTCATCGTGGCCGGCGCAGAAATGCCCGTCGTGGACGTAGCCCTCGACCGTGTCGTTACCCACGACCTTTACGTAGGAGTCGAACACACTCATGTTGGCCTTGCCCGTGTTGAACAGCACGTTGGCCTGCGACCCCGCCGGGAAGGTGTAGCGCTGCCAGCCCGTGCGGTCTGTCGCAGTCAGCTCCGTGCCCACGTCGTACTTCGACAGATGTACCTGGTAGTAGCCGGGTTGCGCCTGCTCGTCGCTGTGCGAGTAGTCAGACGCGTAGGACCGGTAGTCGGTCGTCGTGATCGCGCCCGTGGTCGGCATGAGCGGCAGCTCACCCTCCATGCCGCAACCGACGCCGGAAAGGTGGGTCTGGCTGAAGCCGTAGATCGTGCCGGTGTCGTAGTCGTATCCGGTCGCGCCGCCGTTGTCGGGGCTTTCCTGGACCATGCCGAACGGCATCGACGCACCCGGGAACGTGTTGCCGAAGTTCTGCGTCCCGACGAACGGGTTGACCAGCGAGGTCAGGTCCGGTGCGGGGGCAGCGGCCGCGGAAGGGACGGCGAGGGTCCCGGCGAGGATCACCGCGCCGACGGTGACGACTGCGATCCGACGGGAAATCGTGTGTTCAGGCATGGCCGTGGTCCTCGATGTCAGTTGAAGGTCACGTTGACGTGCGAGACGCGCCCGCCCCAGCCGTCCTGCGGGAAGCTGTCCGCGACGCGGATGTAGACGGTCTTGTCCGTGCCGAGGAACGGCGCGATGTCGACGGTGCGGTCGGCCTTGTTCGACCCGTCGCGGATCTCGCGGGTCTCGGTCAGGACCGTCGTCCAGTGCTGGCCGTCCGAGCTGGCCTGGACGAGGAACTCGTTGTCGATGGACAGCGTCACCGTGCCCGCAGTCGTGTCGGCCGGCAGCGGGAACCGGTAGACGAAGTAGTGGTCGTTGTCCGCGAAGCGGTTGCCCCCGCCGTCGATCTGCGAGCTGTCGGCGTCCCACAACCACGGCAGCTCGGCCGCTGTCCCGGTGTCGAAGTCGATCGTGTGCGCGACGTTCACGGTCGCGACGGCGCGCATGGCCGTAGCACCGGACGCGCTGACAGTCGCGGCCACGGTGTAGTTCCCGTCCGCCGTACCAGCAGGTACGGTCACGCCGAGCGGCACCGTTCCCTCAGCCGGGCTACCGCCGGAGTGCAACGTCAGCACGGTTGACAACGGCGTCACCGTCCACCCGGTCGGCGGCTCGGTGCTCACCTTGACCCGAGCATCGCCGGGCGCGGTGGCCAGCACATCGAGCGTCAACTTCACCGTCGCAGCAGCGCTCGCCGACGGGATCACCACACTCTGCGGCGGCGACAGCGCCGCGGACAGCAACCGCGTGCTGTCCGTCGCCGGAGGCTGGCCGAGCAGTTCGATCTCGGACAGCGAGGTCGTCGATTCGCCGCTGTTAGAAGTAACCCTCAGCCGGTAATAGCGGTATTCCTTCGAGTTCGTTATCGGGAACGCCCTGGTATAGCGGCGCCACCGGAACTTCTCGTTGCTGCGTTGGTCCAACGACGTCCACTGGACGTCGTTCATCGAGCCCTCGAGCACCCAGCTCGCCGGGTCGCCGGCCTGCGAGCCGGACGTGAGCGTGTAGTACGTGGCGGTGCCGGTACCAGCGGCGGCGAAGTCCCAAGTGATCGACGGGGTCTTGCCGGCGAACGTCTTGTCGGTGGCGGAGGTGTTGTCGAACAGCTTCGACGCGTCGGTGTCGTCACTGCTCGACGCCGTGCCGTGGCTCGGCCCCGTCAGGTCCTGCAGCGGGGACGGCGCTGATGTACCGCTCGTGATCGACGGCGGCGCGTCCTGGTCGCCCGTCCCCCATGCCGACGGCTGGGGACCCATCTCGAAGTCCAGGACCGCGCCGTTGGCCAGCTGGCTCTGGGTGAGGTAGGTCTTCGACTGCGCCACCCCGTTGACCTTCAGCCCCCGAACGTAGACGTTGCGCGCGCCGTTGTTGGGGGCGTTGATGACGATGTCCTTGCCGTTCTCCAGGTGGATCGTCGCCTTGGTGTAGAGCGGCGAACCAATCGCGTAGGTCGGTGAGCCCATCTGCAGCGGGTAGAAGCCCAGTGAGCTGAAGATCTGCCACGCCGACATCTCGCCGTTGTCCTCGTCGCCGGGGTAGCCCTCTCCGATGTCACTGCCCACGAACGTCCGCGACAGCGCCTCGCGGACGACGGCCGCCGCCTTCGACGGTTGACCGGCGTAGTCGTACATGTAGGGGATGTGGTGCGAGACCTGGTTGCTCAGTCCCCATTGCCCCAGCCGAACCGCCTTGGCCTCGCGCATCTCGTGGATGACACCGCCGTACGAGCCGGGGAAGGTCGCGGTTTCCGGGGTGCTGAAGAACGCGTCGAGCTTGGCGCCGAGCGCTGCCTTGCCTCCGTAGAGGTTCGCCAGGCCCTGGCCGTCCTGAACTGCGTGGAAGGCGAAGTTCCACCCGTCCGTCTCGGTATATTCGTTGCCCCACACGCGAGGGTCGAAGTCAGCGGTCGACTGCCGCCATGCCCCCGACGAGCTCCTGCCCTCGAAGAATCCCACCGCGGGGTTGAACAGGTTGACGTAGTCCTGCGCCCTGTTCAGGTAGTACCTGTAGTTGTCGGCGTACTCCTGGTGGCGCGGGTCGCTGGTGCCGGTGGTGTCGTAGAGCTTCTTCGACATCTGCGCGATGCCGTAGTCGTTGAGGTAGTCCTCGAGCGACCACGACGCGCTCTCCGGGGTCGAGGTCGGCGTGTAGCCGAGGAAGACCGACTCGCTCAACCCCTTGCGGCCGACGTTCTGGTTAGGCGGAGCTGCCGAGGCATTCCTCAGCGCGGCGTTGTACATCGCCTGGACGTCGATGCCGGGCACGCCCTTGATGTATGCGTCCGCGAAGGCGACGTCAGAGCTCGTACCGGTCATAATGTTTGCATAGCCGGGCGAGGACCACCGCGAGATCCAGCCGCCGTCCTTGTATTGCTGGACGAATCCGTTGATCATCTCGCTCGTCTGCGACGGGTAGAGCAGGGAATCGGCCGGCCACTCGGTGCGATAGGTGTCCCAGAACCCGTTGTTGACGTAGACCTTGCCGTCGACGACGGGCGCACCGGTCTGCGTCGTGGTCGTCCCGGGCGGAGCCGGGTCCGACGAGTCGGTCGACTGCACGACGTGCTTCCACACCGGCGCGGCGGCGGTGCCGGTGTTCTCGTACGCCGAGTTGGGATAGAGGTTGAGCCGGTACAGGTTGGAGTACAGCGTCGTCAGCGCGTCGTCGTTGGCTCCCTCGACCGTGATCACGCCGAGCACCTTGTCCCACAGGGCCTGCGCGCGTGCCTTCACCGAATCGAACGTGTCACTGGCCGAGATCTCCAGGTCCAGGTTGTGCTTGGCCTGGGCGACGCTGATGAGCGACGTCGCGATGCGCATCGTCACGACTTTGGACGCGGTCGTATCGAACTTCACGTACCCGGTGACGTTGCTGCCACCACCGCCGCCAAGCATTCCGTCCGCGACCACGGGCCGGTCGAACGTCGCGTAGACGAACATCCTCGTCATACCGGCGGAGTTGCCGCCCGACGACACGTCGGCGTATCCACTGATGCCGTCGCCGGCCGCGTCGAGGGTCAGCCCGCCGTCATTGTTGATGTTGTCGAAGACCAGGTTGGACGAGTCGCCGGTGAACGTGAACCGGAACATCGCCGCGTGGTCGGTCGGCGTGATCTCGGTCTTCATGCCGTTCTGGAACTTGACGCCGTAGTAGTGCGGCTGGGCGACCTCGTCGGCGTGGTCGAACGCCAATGCGCGCGCAGACCGGTCGGCGGTGGGCGTGCCCGCATCGCTCTCCGGCATGACCTGGAACGTCTGCCGGTCGCCCATCCAGGGACTGGGCTCGTGGCTGAGTGAGAACGCCTGGATTGTCGGCAGGTTCTGGGCGTTGTTCTGCCGCTGGTACTGGTAGAACCACTGGTCCGACCCGGCATCCGTCGCCGGCGCCCAGAAGTTGAAGCCGTGCGGTACCGCGGTCGCCGGGAAGTTGTTGCCTCGCGAGAAGCTGCTGCCGGCGTTGGTGCCCCGGGTCGTGATGACGTGATCGGACGGGTGCGTCGAGGTGTTGTGGACGGGTGCGGCGGTGACCGCGATGTCGTCCAGCCAGCCGCTGAAGTCGGCGGGTCCGGTGGGCTTGTCGTAGCCCACGAGGATGCGGTCGATGGTCTTGCCTGCGGCCACCGCGCCGATGCCTGACACCTCGTGGTTCCACTGGTCGACGTACAAGACGTTCGAGGCGCCCTGCCCGCGCGGGCTCAGGGTCTTGCCGTGCTGGTCGACTGCTGCCAGGTCCGACAGGTAGGTGCCGTCGGTGAAGGCCAGGTCCACCGCCGCGTAAGTGCTGGGGTCGCTGCTGTCTCCGGACGTAGCCTCGGGAAACACCATGTACGACAGCTCGGTCGTCGACGTGACCGGGATGTCGACGTCGTAGAGCTTGTCGTAGGCCCAGCCCTCCTGCGCCGTGCTCTGGCGGCCGGCATAGTGCAGAGAGGCGACGCCCGTCCAGCCGACCTGCGGTCTGATGTTGTAGCCATTACTGGGCCCGGAGCCGACGGTGGTCGTCATGGTGACGCCCCACGCCTTCGTGACGCCCTTGCTGTCCGTCTCGAGAGTGCTCGTCCATGTGGGCTGAGGTTGACCGGTCTCGAACGACGACGAGAAGTCGGTCGCCGGCCCGTCGCCCGGGCTCGCCTGCGCCGCCGACGACACGGACATCTGCGCGGTGGCCAGCCCGAGTGTCGTGACCACGACGACCACTGCCGCCGCGAAGCCCCGGCGCGCACGAGACCATCGCGCCCACGCTGCGCGCGTCACCGTCCGGCTCGAAGCCGCCACCTGGTCGTGCCGGTCGGAAGAATTCACGATCCACTCCAGCCTCGCCGCCGCGGAATTGCCTCAGCCGACAACGTTGTCAGGAGAGCACGCTAGGAGTGAACCCCAATCGCGTCAAGCCGTCAGGTTCCATACGTATACACGTCTTCCTCCCGCGATCTGGACCAGACCTGATCAACAACCACAATCCATGAGGCCCGTATCGGGCTAAACACCCATCCTTGACTGGGCCGCCGGTGTCGGGGAACACTCAAGGCTTCTCCCGACAGCGTTGTCATAACTGCTTCAGCCGGTCCCCGAGGGAGAGACAGTGGACGCGTCCCGCCGGACATTTCTGAAGCTGACTGCCGGAACGCTGGCAGGTGCAGCGCTTGCCGGCACGGGCACAGTTCGCGCCGATGTGACGCCGGCCGCGAGCTGGTCCGGGCGCCCGGTGCTGCCGCAGTTCCCCAGGCCAGAGCGGCTCGACGTCGCCGATCTCACGAAGCTCAACGGCAGGGACCAGGCGCTGCTGACCACGTTGCAGGGAATTGTCAACCGGCGCCAACCGCGAATCTGGACGCTGCTCGCCGCCGACGGCACCGATCAGACCTGGCTCGAGACGGTGCGGCTTTCGCAGCGCAGCGTCGAGGATCCACTCAGCCTGCTGGAGCGCTACCGGCAAGAGTTCTCCGGCGCCGTCCTGTACGACATCGACGTACCGGACTCGGTCAATGTTGCCACTACACTGGCCGGCCTGCGCGACGCGGTGATCGCCACACCGGCGCAGGCGGAGTCGCTGCAGCTGACGATCGTCGACGATCTGCGCGGACGATTCTCCGGACCCGTCGACGCGTACACCTGGCAGCTGGCAAACCTCTGGCCACGCTGCAACCACCGGATGCTCACCGGCATACCGGGAGGCCAGACCGTGTCGGTGCCTGGCGTCATCTGGACGACGCTCGGCAAGGTCGACCAGCACGTGCACGACGCGTCCAACAAAGCCACGTACACCTTCGACCTGACCGGACAGCTCGGCGGCGACGCCGTCTATCTCCGCTTCCAGAACGCGTTTTCGAACGACGGCTGGGGGCCGTCGGTGCAGCAGGTGACGGTGATCGCCGACGGTCAGGTCATCGCCTCGTTCCAGCCGACCACGCCGGCCGAACAGCCTTACCTCTTCGACGCCGACGGTTCGAGCATCGCCGACGGCGGTTGGCGGTTCGCAGACGGCACCAGCTACTGGACCTACAAGTTCAGCCCGCCGGCAGGAACCCAGGCACTGTCGGTGCAGATCCTGATGTGGAACCAGTACCTGGTCACGTCGACCGGGACCGCGCCCACCGAGGTCGTGGCGTTCCCCCACTTTCGCGACTACATCGCCGCCAACCGGGCGATGGTCTGCTGGCTCGAGCCGAGCATCGCCGAGCAGGCCGACCTGATGAACGAGATCTTCGCGAAGGTCGAGCCGACGACGCCTTATCTGGGCTGGTTCCCGGGCGGTGTGGCTGGTGGCGAATGGGGCGGCGTCGGCTACGCGTCGCAACACGGGATCGAGGTGCTGGCAGCGGACTTCTTCCACAACGCGACGGTGCTGTCCGGGACGCGGGACCCGATCATGCCGCAGCGCAGTCCCGTCCCGCCCGCGACGCTGGAGAACAAGGTGTACGTCACCTTGACCGTGATGGAGGGTGACAACGTCCAGTACGACCAGCACCGGATGCGACAGATCTGGGACCACGCTGACCGCGGCAAGGTTCCGACCAACTGGACGATCGACCCGCTGCTCGCGGATCTCGCACCGGCGATGTTCAGCTACTACCAGCGGACCGCCAGCGACAACGACCTGCTGATCGCCGGCCCGTCCGGGGGCGGATACACCTACCCGGG
>WNGQ01007314.1_pt1 | contig 10615 bp, 10 predicted proteins | sample 5407661 | NCBI WGS metagenome assembly WNGQ01 (sample SAMN13153382, study PRJNA577476) | soil metagenome | isolation source: 60 cm soil or saprolite under Garry oak tree replicate 2 | place: USA:California | collected 2016-06-15 | reverse complement strand
ATAACCTGAAGCGATTGATTAGCATCCTTGGCATCCGCCCCGCGCTTGCAGCTATGAGGGCTTGAGGACATCGGCTCTGCTTTTACGCCTCAATTGGACCGCGTCGCCAGTTTCCACACAGCCTGGACCCGAAGCGGACGTTCGCCTAGACCTACGTCAGCTTGGGAAGCCTTAGACGCGTTTTCGATTCCCGATCACCGAGCGCAGTGGAATTAAGTATTTGGGGTCAGTCAATTAGCATCTCTGCTTCGCTGGACGGCCTGGGGGTCGCCGGAGGCGGGGCGCGGTCTCGCCTTGACAAGCACTGCGGATGTGCGCATTGATGTTGGAATGTCACGTCCCTCGAACAAGGATAAGTTGCTCACAGACGGGCTGCGATTGGTGCACCACCAGGGGTTTGGGGCGTCAAGCGTGCGCGACATCACACAGGCTGCCGGGGTGCCGCTGGGGTCCTTTACGAACCATTTCGCTTCGAAGGAAGCATTTGGACTCGAGATCCTTGAGCGCTACCGAGAGATGACGAGCGCTGCGGTCAGGGCAACGCTGCGAAACGACCGGCTGCCGCCACTTCGCCGGTTGCGAGCGTGGATCGATAGGCAGCTTGAGTACCTCCGCAAGGACGAAATGCGTCGAGGGTGTCTGTACGGAAACCTCAGCGCGGAGGCGAGCGAGGCAAGCGACGCGATTCGCTTTCGTGTCGCCTCGGTGTTCGCGGAGAACCAAGCATCGGTAGCCTACTGCCTGGAAGCAGCGATCGAGGCAGGCGAGCTGGCGCCCAAGACCGACGTACAGGAGCTCGGCGGCTTTATCGTGAGCTCGCTGCAAGGCGCCATTCTTGTGGCGAAGTCGCAGCGCAGTCCCATCCCGGTAGAACGCTTCAGGCGCGTCCTCTTTCAGCGTCTTCTTCCCCGGAGCACCCAGGCAGCGAACCGCCGTAGCCGGCGGGTTGGTCGCTGATTCGATCTCTCGGTATCGGGTGAGACCGGCTTGACACGACCAATACGTTCGTCCATATTGCCCACTGTCGGCTGAGGTCGATGAAGTTTACGGGCACTCTGTGCCATCGGTCTGATTGCGCCGACTCACCCTGCGTGATTGTGGAGCACCGCAAATGTTCTCATCGATGAAAGCGCGGCTGATTGTTATCGTTCTCGCAGGCATGTTCGGATCGCTTGCTTCCGCCGAGGGTCTGCGAGAGCCCGAGTCTTTCTCGTCGATCACGAATCCGACCGAACGTTCACGCGCGCTGTTCGTCGAGGCGGGTCGAGTTTTGCAGCATCCGCGTTGCGCGAATTGCCATCCGGTCGGGGAACGACCGTCTCAGGGCAGTGATGGCCATGCGCATTCTCCGCTGGTGGTCCGCGGCTCAGACGACAAGGGGGCGATCGCGATGCGCTGCGCGACCTGCCACCAAGATGCAAACTACGAGCAGTCGGGCGTTCCAGGTCATCCTCGGTGGCATGTCGCACCGAAGTCGATGGCATGGCAGACCAAATCGCTGGGTCAAATCTGCGAACAGATCAAGGACCCGAAGCGCAATGGCGGCAAGACGCTTTCGGCCATCCAGGAGCACATGGCGCACGACTCATTGGTGGGCTGGGCATGGACACCTGGCGGAGATCGCGAACCCGCGCCCGGCACGCAGGCGCAGCTGGGGGCGTTGATCGCGGCGTGGATCGACTCCGGCGCCGCTTGCCCCAAACCCTGACGACCGAGCCCGCTCGGCCTCCTCTCTTGCATAGGAGCTTTATATGTCTATCACGCTCAACATCAACGGCACGCGGCGCGATTTTGACGGCGATCCGGATACTCCGCTGTTGTGGGTCATCCGCGAGGAGCTTGGCCTCACTGGTACCAAGTACGGATGCGGTATCGCGCAATGCGGCGCGTGCACCGTCCAGGTGGACGGGCAAACGTTGCGTTCCTGTTCCGCCCCTGTCTCGGCGCTCGCCGGTCGTGCAGTGACGACGATCGAAGGCCTTTCATCGCGAGCTGCGAAGGCGGTACAAAAGGCGTGGGTAGACCTCGACGTCGTGCAATGCGGTTATTGCCAGTCGGGGCAGATCATGTCGGCGACCGCGCTGCTGGAGAACAAGCCCAAGCCGAGCGACACCGACATCGACCGCGCGATGGCAGGCAACATCTGCCGTTGCGCGACCTACCAGCGCATCCGCGCGGCGATCCACGCCGCGTCGTCGCAACTCACGGGCTGAAGGGCACACCATGCATTGGTTGATGAATCGCTTCAGCAATGACGAACAACGCCGGCTCATGCAGCTCCTCGGGGTCGAGGAGTCTTTCGCGCCGTCGCGATCACGCCGCGTGTTCCTGCAAAGCGCCGGCGCGGCCGGCCTCGTAATCGGTTTCGGCTGGCTCGCGCCCGGCAGCGCCGAGGCCGCGTTGCCGGGTGAGGAGGGCGCCGCAACCGGCCCCCTCGCGCCGAACGCGTTCGTGCGCGTGGGCACCAACAACCTCGTCACGGTAATTTGCAAGCATCACGAGATGGGCCAGGGCAACACGACGGGCCTCGCGTCGCTCGTCGCCGACGAACTCGATGCCGATTGGTCGCTCGTGCGCACGGAGTACGCGCCGTCGGATGCCAAGCTGTACAACAACCTCTTGTATGGGCCGATGCAGGGGACCGGCGGCTCGACCGCGATCGCCAATTCGTTTCTTCAGTATCGCGGCGCCGGCGCTACCGCGCGGGCCATGCTCGTCCTGGCCGCGGCCGAGACCTGGCACGTGCCGGCCAGCGAGATCCGCACGTCGAAGAGCACGCTCACGCACGCATCGGGCCGGCGCGCCACCTACGGCGAGATGGCGGTGGCCGCGAGCCGGCAAACGCCGCCCGACAATCCGCCGCTGAAGAGCGCGGCGCAGTTCACGTTCATCGGCAAGGACCGCTCGACGCCGCGGGTCGATTCGCCCTCGAAGTGCGACGGCACAGCGATCTTCACCATCGACGTCAAGCTGCCGGGATTGCTCGCTGCAGTCATCGCGTGGCCGCCTTCGTTCGGCGCCAAGCTCGTTTCCTTCGATGGCGCCGACGCGAAGAACGTGAAGGGCGTCACCGACGTCGTCGAGGTGCCCGAAGGCGTGGCCGTTGTCGCCACCGGCACGTGGGCCGCGCTCCAGGGCAGGCGTGCGCTCAAGGTGCAATGGGACGAGTCGGCAAGCAAGGATCTCGATTCGGAAGCGCTTCTCGCCCGCTATCGCGCGCAGGCCGCGCAGCCGGGCACGCCGTTCGCCAAGCCGGCTTCCGCGTCGGCCGCGCCTGCAGCCGTCAAGACCGTCGAAGCCGTGTACGAGTTTCCGTTCCTCGCCCACGCGGCGATGGAGCCGATGAACTGCGTCGCATGGTTGCACGACGGGATGCTCGAGACGTGGTCGGGACACCAGTTCCCGACGTTCGACCATATATTTGCGGCGAAAGCGGCGGGGCTACCGATGGAAAAGGTCAAGCTGCATACGCTCGTGTCGGGCGGCAGCTTCGGCCGACGCGCTAACGTGTGGAGCGACTTCACCGTCGCCGCCGTCAACGTCGCCAAGGCGATCGGCGGCCGCGCTCCGGTGCGGCTGCAGTTCAGCCGCGAGGACGACATGGGCGCAGGACTCTATCGACCCATGTACGTCCATGCGGTCAGGGCCGGGCTCGATGCGCAGGGCCGCATCGCGGCCTGGCAGCACACCATCGTGGGCCAGTCGATCAATGCTGGCGGACCAATGGCTCAGTTGTTGATCAAGGATGGCATCGATCCGACATCGGTCGAAGGCGTCGAGAAAAGCATCTACGACCTGCCGATGCTGGCCGGATCGCTGCATTCGCCGACGCTCGCAGTGCGGCCACTGTGGTGGCGCTCCGTCGGCAATACGCACACTGCTTATGTGATGGAAACGATGATCGACGAGCTTGCGGTCGCCGCGGGCCGCGACCCCTTGGCCTTCCGGCTCTCGCTGCTCGGCAAGAGCCCTCGAGCAGCAGCGGTACTCAAGCTCGCAGCCGGCAAGGCGGGGTGGGGCAAGGCGCGGCGCGCGGGTGTCGCGCAGGGCATCGCCGTCCACGAGTCGTTCGATTCATTCGTCGCGCAGGTGGCCGAGGTGTCGATGCGCAATGGCAAGGTCAGGGTCGAGCGGGTGGTCTGCGCTATCGATTGCGGCGTGCCCGTCAATCCGGATGTCATCCGCGCACAGATGGAAGGGTGCATCGGCTTCGCGCTGGGCGCGCTGTACTACAGCGAGATCGACATCAAAGAGGGCCGTGCGGCGCAGCGCAACTTCGACACCTATCGCGCGCTGCGCATCTATGAGATGCCACGAGTTGAGGTGCACATCATGCCGAGCACCGAAAAACCCGGCGGGGTGGGCGAACCGGGTCTTCCACCGCTGGCACCAGCCGTGGCCAATGCCGTTGCGAAACTGGGTGGACCGCGCGTGCGCCGCCTGCCTTTCACGAGGGCCGGTCTGGTCGAGACCTGACGCGCGGGTAGCGCCGCGCCTGAGCGGGTTGCCGCCGTGAAATTGGCAACTCAAATCGTCGAGGGGACAAGCAGATGATGTGTGGAGGCTCGTACGCCACTACGGCGGACGCGGCGAGAGTTCCCCCCGGAGAGCTGAAGGGCTGTCTGTCGCGCGCGGCCTCGCTCTACTTGCTGGCGTCCATCACGGTGTCTTACCTGGCCAGCTCGAGCGCGCCGACACCGCTCTACCCGATCTACCAAGGCGAATGGGGGTTCTCGGCCACAGCGATCTCATTCGTGTTTGGCATCTACGCGATCGCCGTCTTAGGCGCGCTGCTGGTCGCAGGCCGGCTCTCCGACTACGTCGGGCGGCGTCCGGTTCTGATCGTGGCGACGGCGATACAGGCGGCGACGATGTTCCTTTTCGCATTCGCCGATGGTCTGTCGGATCTGATTGCAGCTCGCGTCATCCAAGGCCTTGCGACTGGCGCAGCCATCGCGGCCGTTGGTGCCGGCATGCTGGATATGGATAAAGCGCGCGGCGCGGTCGCCAACTCGGTGGCACCGGCGGGCGGCACCGCGCTCGGGGGAATTGTCGCGGGCCTTATGGTGTATTACCTGCCGGCGCCGACACATCTCGTCTACTTCGTTCTGGCAGCGATTTTCGTCGCGCAGGTGGTCGGCGCCTTGTTCATACCGGAACTGCTTCCGCCACGCGCGGGCGCAAAGGCGTCGCTACGGCCACGATTTAGCCTGCCGGCAGCCACGCGTCAGCCGATCCTGCTTGCGGCACCGGTGCTCATCGCAGTTTGGGCGCTCGCCGGATTCTATGGCTCCCTGGGACCGTCGCTCGTGCGAACGAGCTTTGGACTCGACTCCTCTCTTGCAGGCGGCATCGCGCTGTTCGTACTTGCCGGTAGCGGCGGCACCTCGGTCCTGCTGACTCAGCGACTGTCGGCGCGCACCCTGATGCTCTATGGGCCGTCAGTTCTCCTGGCCGGCGTAGGGCTTGCGCTTGCGTCGCTTTCTTACCACTCGGCAACGGCGTTCTTCCTTGGGACAGCGCTTGCCGGGAGCGGCTTCGGCACCGGCTTCCAGGGCGCCATCAGGACCGTGGTGCCGCTCGCCGCGCCACAGGAGCGAGGCGGCGTGCTGTCAGTGATATTTGTGGTCTCGTACCTTGCCATGGGTTTGCCGGCGGTGATCGCCGGCTATTTCGTCGTACGGTCGGGCGATCTTTTCTTGACTGCGTGGGAGTTCGGTGCGGTCGTCATGGCGCTCGCCGCGCTCGCGCTCATGGGAACGCTGCTTCGCACTTCCCGCCAAAGGATCCGACAACCATCATGCACGTTGATCAACAGGAGATAAGCATGGAAAACCGCTTTCGAGCCGCTCTCGCTGCCGCTCTGCTCACCGCCGCTTCCGCCGCCTCCGGCCAGGGCCTGACCGAGGCGCAAGCTCGCACGCTGATCGCTCCGTGGTACGGCCTGTTCAACGAGCCGGTCGCTGGCGACGCGGTGAAATCCGTGCACGAGCAGCTCCTCGCGCCGGACTACCAATCCTGCTGGGGCGTCCTGCCCGGGGACTGCTGGGGGCGCGACCAGTCCATGAAAGTGGTGGGCAACTTCGCCAAATCCATTCCGGACATGAAGTTTCGACATCAAGGAGGTGATGGTGGCCGGGAACCGGGTGATCGTGCGCGGCGAGGTCTCCGGCACGCCCTCCGGCGACCTGTTCGGCGTACCCCATACGGGCAAGAGTTTTCGCATCCTGGCGATCGACATCCAGACGATCAGGGACGGAAAAATCGCACAGACCTACCACCTCGAAAACTGGCTGAGCGCAGTGGGGCAACTACGGGCCAAGCAATAGGTTCTACGCCGCTAGCCTTATGGGCTCCACTTTAGGCCGGCGCTTCGCCTCTCAGCGTCCGCTTTAGAGCAATTTCGATCGACACAACGACCGGCAGTTTCTGGCCGGTAAGCGACGATATCGATGGCCTGTTCCCGACCCATAGCAGCCGTTCGAGTGAAGGAGATGCCCTGCTCTAAGCAGCAACGCTAATCGCGACGTGCGCGCCGCACGTTGCAACATTCTTGAACGATCTCGCAGATTTTGCGAATGCTCAAGCATTCAACGCGCAGCACGATGGACGTATCCTTTCCGAACGAATCGGAGACTCGCTAGAGACACCGCTCGGGCGCTCTCCGATACACACGAACTGGAAAGGAATAGATCATGTCGGGAATCGAAGGCAAGGTCGTCGCCATCACGGGCGCGAGCAGCGGAATCGGTGAGGCCACAGCGCTTTTGCTCTCTGAACGCCGCGCGAAGGTGGTGCTCGGTGCGCGCGGTTCAGGCCGCCTCAAGGCGCTTGCCGAGCGCATCTCGGCGGCCGGCGGCGAGGTTGCCTACGCGTCCACAGACGTAAAGCGGCGCGGCGACGTATCCAATCTCGTCAAGTTGGCTTGCGAGCGATACGGCAAGCTCGACGTTCTCTTCAGCAATGCCGGTGTCATGCCCGTGTCTCCCCTCGACGACCTGCGCGTCGATGATTGGGACGAGATGATCGACATCAACATCAAAGGTGTGCTCTACGGCATCGCCGCGGCGCTCCCTGTCTTCCGCGAGCAAGGTTTCGGGCATTTCGTCAACACGGCTTCAACGGCTGGGCATAAGACGGTGCCGAACCAGTCGGTCTATTCCGGCACGAAGTTCGCCGTGCGCGCCATCTCCGAGGGCTTGCGCCAGGAGGCCGGCGACAAGCTGCGCGTGACGATCATTTCGCCCGGCTTCGTGCGGACGAACTTCGCGGCAGCTGTGACAAGCCCGGAGGTGAAAGCCCAGCTCGAGACCGCTCGGGACAAGTTCGCGATGCCGCCGGATGCGATCGCCCGCGCTGTTGCGTTCGCGATCGAGCAGCCTGCCGATGTCGATGTGAACGAGATCGTCATCCGTCCCACTGCGCAGGCATAGCGCGGCTGCTTCGGAGGCGATGTCTCGCCGAAGAACTCTTAACTCAATGAATCCATGGGAGGCAATATGAGCAATTCCCTCGAAGGGAAAGTGGCCGTGATCACAGGCGGTACGACAGGAATCGGCTTGGCGATCGCCAAGGAGTTCGTAGCGGAAGGCGCCACAGTCGTCGTGACGGGGCGCCAGCAGGAGCGACTCGACAGGGCCGTCGAGGAGATCGGGCCGCACAGCTTCGGCGCCAAGACGGATGCATCCAGCCTCACCGAGATGGACTCGTTGCTCAAGGACGTGAAGGCCAAGCACGGGAGGCTCGACACAGTCATCGCCAACGCCGTCGCCGACGAACATGCCCCCCTGGGCATGATCACAGAGGAACAGTTCGACAAGATGGTCGGCACCAATCTCAAGGGCGTGCTCTTTACGATCCAGTCGGCGATGCCGTTGCTGCAGAGCGACGGGACGATCATCCTGATCGGATCGACGGCATCCGTCGCTCCGCCGGCCGGAATGAGCATCTACGGCGCGATCAAGGCAGGCTTCCGCGGCATGGTCCGAGCGCTGATTCAGGACGCCAACGGCACGGGCGTGCGGATCAACATCCTGAGCCCGGGAGCGGTTGACACTCCCTCGCTCCGTAGAGCGCTCGGCAAGGCGGGCGGCCCGGACAAAGCGGACGCCATCGTCAAATCGATCGCGAAACGAAGCCCGCTTGGACGGATCGGCAAAGCAAGTGAAATCGGAAAGGCGGCGGCCTTCCTCGCAAGCGATGCCTCGAGCTACGTCAACGGCGTGGAGCTTTTCGTGGACGGCGGGTTAACGCAAGTCTGAAGCCTCGGCTCGCGCAGAAGCGCGGGCTGGCGCTTGGCCATGGCGCGAGCTTGACCGATCCATCCTCTCGAAGACGGATCGGTAGCGCTTCGGTGCCATTCCCGTCGTGCGCTTGAATGCATTGCTAAACGCGCTCTCGGAAGAGTAGCCCAGGGAAAGGCCCAACTCCGAAACCGACTTGGAGCTTTCGCGCAGCCCTTGTTCCGCGAAGCGCATGCGCAGGTTCTGCAGGTAGGTAAGGGGTGCGACACCCGCAGCGGACTTGAAGCGAACGGCAAAGCTGGTGCGTGACATGGCAACCTCCTTAGCCAACTCGCCGACCTGCCAGGCCCGCGCGGGTTCCCGGTGCATGAGGCGCAGGGCGGGTGCAATGCGCTCGTCACAGAGGGCCTTGATCCATCCCACCAGATGAGATTCGGAGGCCTCGAGATAGGATCGAATGATCTGAACACACAAGAGCTGCGCAAGCTGCTTTGACGCCAACACGGCTCCCGGCCGATCAGCGACAACCTCCTTCACGATCTGATCCAGGAGCCACTGCATGGCCGACGCTTCAGAGGAGTTGCTGCCGACATGAAGAAGGGGTGGCAAGACCTCTGAGAGCAGCCCGCCGCGTTTGGGATCCAAAGCGATGTGTGCTCCAACCGCGAAGAAATCATGTCCATCGCCGACCGTCGCCATCTTGTCCGCGGCATCAGCAAAGAGTTTGAGGCCATCGATCTGAGGGGAGCTCAAGTCCCCGGCCAGCACAAAGGCACGCTGAGTGGGAAGCACGAACACATCGCCCGTCTTGACCCGTAGAGGGGCAACCTGGCCTTCGAGCCTGAGCCAGCAGTCGCCCTTCACAACCGCGACAAACTTTATCTTCTTGGGCGGGGGAAATCGCAGCGCCCACGACCCTCCAGCCACCAAGATGCCCACCTCCACGCACCGGGCGCTTGCCAGAGTCAATATGTCTGTGAGCGGGTCACCTTTCATTCGTGAACGATGGCGCAGATGTTCGGGATTTGCAACTTTTCACTCTCGGGCTTTGACCAAAGCAGGCCCGGCTGCGCTAAGCACCCCACAGCGCCCCTCGTCAGCGCCGACAAATGGCCGAAAGGCGCCATCCAGAGCTTTCACAGTTTCGAGTGTGGGTAGCGATGTGGGTACAGAGTACTAGCAAGAAAGTTTCTTTCTGTCTCATCATTTTAGGTAGAGTCGCAGCGGACACCCTCTCCGCCAGAACCCGTCCCAAGAAGTCCCAGAACGTCCCGGTCTTCGTTTGGGCTCCAGATTCGCATGTTGCTTGACATCAAGTATCTTTATGTTAAGATATATGCAGAATGAAAAGCGCCGCGACAAGAAAGAAGGCCGCCGACGTTTCGGGCACGCATCTGTGGCTCGTGATGATGAAGGCGCACCGGGCGCTCGGTCGCCTGGCGACTCAGAGCATCGAGTCGTCCGAGGTGTGCCTCTCTGACTTCGCAGTCATGGAGATGCTCCTCCACAAGGGACCGCAGCCCGTAAATGAGATCGGCCGGCGCATCGAGCTCACCAGTGGGGCGATCACCACCGCTGTGGATCGACTCGAGTCCCGCGGCCTGGTCACGCGCGAGGCCCACGAGAGCGATCGGAGAGCCCGCATCGTTCGGCTGACGGCGCGGGGAGAAGAGGAGGCGGCCAGAGTATTCACCGGCCACAAGGCGGCGATGGATTTCGCGGCGAGTGGGCTCTCGAAAACCGAGCGCGCGACGCTCATTCAGCTGCTCAAGAAGCTCGGCATTTCCGCCGGAGATTCAGCAGCGCCACAGCATCGGAGGTAAGTCATGTTGGCACGTCAGCTTCAGCAACCCGTCCGTGAAATCGTCTACCGCACGCGCGGACACGCGCACGGCCCTATCGCCCGGCTCGTGAGTCCCTCCGACCTCGGCGAGCTCATCAAACCCTTCGTGTTCCTCGATCGCTTCGACTTCGACGCGCGGGCTGCACCCATGGAGATGGAGCTCGGCTGGCACCCGCACTCGGGCATCGCCACGGTGACCGTGGTGCTCGAAGGATCGATCCGCTACTCGGAGACGACCGGCAAGGCAGGCGTGCTGTCGGCCGGAAGCGTCGAGTGGATGCGAGCGGGAAACGGTGTCTGGCATACCGGCGCTCCCGAGCCGGGGCACGTGAAGGGCTTCCAGCTGTGGGTCGCCCTGCCTCCCGAGCTCGAGAACGTGGCCAACGCGAGTCACTACGTGATGCCTGAACAGGTCCCAGTCGAGGGTCCGGTGCGGGTGATCCTGGGCGCCTACGGCAAAGCGAAGAGCCCCATCGCGTCGCCTCCCATGAGCTACCTCGTGGTGAGCTTGAAGGCGGGCGAGCGTTGG
>WNGQ01015207.1_pt1 | contig 10616 bp, 9 predicted proteins | sample 5407661 | NCBI WGS metagenome assembly WNGQ01 (sample SAMN13153382, study PRJNA577476) | soil metagenome | isolation source: 60 cm soil or saprolite under Garry oak tree replicate 2 | place: USA:California | collected 2016-06-15 | reverse complement strand
CTCTCACCTTCTCGAGCGGGTGGCCCGCGGCGCGCCCCACGACGACATGCGGGACTGGCTGGAGATGGTGGACGCGATCGGCGAGCTCCGCGTCCTCGAGGGCGTCGACGCCGAGGAGAACATCGGCCGCGTCACCGAGATGCTGCACCACACCGACGGCGCCCCGGCCGTGCTCTTCGACCGCATCCCCGGCTACCGGCCCGGCTACCGGGTCCTGGTCAACGCGCAGGGCGAGCGCCGCCGTCTCGCCATCAGCCTCGGCCTCCCGGTGGACATCGGGACGTGGGAGCTGATGGAGGAGTGGGAGCGCCGGATGGACGAGGTGCGGCCGGCCGCGGTTCGGATGGTCGAGTCCGGGCCCGTCACGGAGAACGTGCTCGAGGGCGGCGAGGTCGACCTGCTCGGGTTCCCGACGCCGCTCTGGCACGCGCAGGACGGTGGCCGCTACATCGGGACCGGGGACGCCGTCATCACGCGTGATCCCGACAGCGGCTGGATCAACACCGGGACCTACCGGGTGATGATCCACGACCGCAACCGCACGGGCCTCTACATCTCGCCCGGAAAGCACGGCCGCATCCACCGCGACAAGCACTTCGAGAAGGGCGAGCCGCTGCCCGCCGTGGTGCTGGTGGGGATGGACCCGCTCCTGTTCGTGGCCAGCGCGCTGGAGATGGCGCCGGGCGTCAGCGAGCTGGAGTGGGTGGGCGGGATGCGGGGGCGGCCGGTGGAGTGCATCGCCGGGCGGCACACCGGCCTCCCCATCCCGGCCCGCGCCGAGATCGCGCTGGAGGGCTTCCTGCAGCCGGACCGGACGGAGCTCGAGGGGCCGTTCGGCGAGTGGACGGGCTACTACGCATCGGCCAGCCGCCAGGAGCCGGTCTTCGAGGTCAGGGCCGTCTACCACCGCGACGACCCGATCATCCTGGGCGTCCCGCCGGAAAAGCCGCCGTACGAGGCGCACCGCTTCCGCCAGTACCTGCGCAGCGCCAACCTGCGCCGCGAGGTCCGGCTGGCCGGCATCCCGGACGTCACCGCCGCCTGGTGCCACGGAGTGGGCGGCTGCCGGCTCTTCAACGTCGTCGCCATCAAGCAGCGCTACCCGGGCCACGCGCGGCAGGCGGGCCACGTCGCGGCCATGTGCCGGACCGGCGCCTACCTGGGACGCATCACCGTGGTCGTCGACGACGACATCGACGTCTCCGACCTCGAGGAGGTGATCTGGGCCATCTGCACCCGCTCCGACCCCGAGCGCTCGTTCGACATCATCAAGCGTGCCTGGAGCGGCCCCCTCGACCCGGCCATCCGGCCCGGAGAGAAGGGCTTCAACTCGCGGGTCGTCATCGACGCGACGCGGCCCTGGGAGTGGCGCGAGGAGTTCCCGCCCGCCATCGGCCCGGAGCCCGAGGAGAAGCGCGTCACGCGCGACCGCTGGAGCTGGATCCTCTCGTGACGCCGGCGGACCCGGCCGTCAAGCTCTGCGCCGAGCGGGTGCGGATCCACTACTGGCTGGCCAGGGACGGCCGGCCCTTCCTGGCCGTGGACGGCGTGGACCTGGACGTCCGCACCGGCGAGCTCCTCGCCATCGTCGGGCCCTCGGGCTGCGGGAAGACGACCTTCCTCAACGCCGTGGACGGCCTGATCCCGATCTCGAGCGGCAGCCTGACGCTGGCGGACCAGCCGATCAGGGGCCCCGGCCACGACCGTGCGATGGTGTTCCAGCAGCCGAGCCTCCTGCCCTGGCGGACCGTCCTCTCCAACGTGCTGTACGGGCTCGAGCTGCAGCGCCGGGTGCCGCGAGCCGAGGCTCGGCGCCGGGCGCGCGAGCTCATCCAGCTCGTGGGACTCGCCGGCTTCGAGAACGCCTACCCGCTGGAGCTCTCCGGCGGCATGCAGCAGCGCGTCAACCTGGCCCGCGCGCTCGCCATCGATCCCGAGATCCTCCTGCTCGACGAGCCCTTCGCCGCCCTCGACGCCCAGACCCGGGAGTTCATGCAGCTGGAGCTGCTGAAGGTCTGGCAGCAGACGGGCAAGACGACGCTGTTCATCACGCACGACATCGGCGAGGCCATCTACCTCGCCGACCGTGTGGTCGTCTTCACCGCGCGGCCGGGACGGGTCAAGCTCACGGTGGAGATCGGCCTCGAGCGACCGCGCGGGCTGCGCGTCAAGCGCTCCGCCGAGTTCATCCGCTACGAGGACCGGGTATGGACCGCGATCGAGGAGGAGGTCGTCAGGACCAGCCGGGCCGAGGGGGCCTCGGCATGAGCATGCGCGTGGAGCGGACGGGCTCGGGAGCGCTCGGCGCCGGCCAGCCGGCGACGTCGCCGGGACCGGTGGCCGAGCGGGTCCCGCGGCCCGGCCGGCTCCGCCGGTGGGAGCCGCTGCTCTGGAGCGGCGGCTCCGTCGTGGTGTTCGTCGTGGCGTGGCAGCTGGTGACGCAGGCCCGGCTCGTCCCGGCGCTGTTCCTGCCGGCGCCCACGGAGATCGCCCAGGCCATGGTCCAGATGCTCCAGGACCCGACCATCTGGGTCGACCTCGAGACGAGCGGCGCCGAGTTCATGCTCGGCTACCTGCTGGCGATCGCCACCGGCCTCCCGCTCGGGCTGCTGGCCGGACGCTACCTGAGGCTCGCCTGGGCGCTCGACCCGTTCATCGCGTTCTTCTACTCGATGCCCCGCATCGCGCTGGTTCCGCTCCTGATCATCTGGTTCGGGATCGGCATCTACTACAAGGTCGCGGTCGTCTTCCTGGGCGCGTTCTTCCCGATCCTGATCAACACCATGGCCGGGATCCGGAGCCTCGACCCCGCCCTGATGCGGGCCGCGCGCTCGTTCGGAGCGAGGGAGCTCCAGCTCTTCTGGACCATCGCGCTGCCGGGTTCCGTGCCCTTCATCCTCACCGGCCTGCGGCTCGGCATCGGGCACGCCCTGGTCGGCGTGGTCGTGGGCGAGCTGATCGCGGCCCAGCACGGCATCGCCCAGCGGATGTCCGTCGCGGGTACCCTCTTCCAGGTTCCCACGATGTTCGCTGCCCTGATCATCATCTCCAGCAGCGGGGTGGTCCTCACCCTGGTCCTCCAGCGGCTCGAGAGGCGGTTCGACGCCTGGCGGCCCCAGGGCCGGTGACCGTGCCGCCGGCCTTCACGCCGGTGCGCCCGGCCCGCGCGTCGACCGACGTGATCGCGCAGATCCGCGAGGCGATCATGTCGGGCCGCTACGCCGCCGGCGACCGGCTGCCGACCGAGCGGGAGATGGCGAAGCAGTTCGGCGTGAGCCGCGTGACCATCCGCGACGCGCTGCGCGCGGTCGAGGCGAGCGGGCTCGTCGAGATCCGCGTGGGCGGACAGGGCGGTCCCTACGTCCGGTCACCGGACCCGGCGGTCCTGGCCGACAGCCTGCGGACCCACCTCCACCTCCAGGGGACGACGTTCGCCGAGCTGGCCGAGGCGCGGCTGGCGATCGAGACGACGGCCGCCCGGCTGGCCGCCGAGCGGGCCACCGAGGAGGACCTGCTGGCGATGCGGGCGGCGATCGACGAGGCCGCCGGCGAGGGCTCGGCCGTCGCCAGCGTGGACTTCCACGTCGCGCTCGTCCGGGCCTCGCACAACTCCGCGCTCCTGACCATGTTCCTCGCCACCCGCTCCGTGCTGTCCCAGGCGTTCGACACCCTGCACGCGCACCAGCCCGACATGGCGACCGTCGCCCACGACGTCCACCTCGAGCTCTACCGGCTGATCGCGGCCCACGACGCCGACGGGGCCGCGCGGAAGATGCGGGAGCACCTCTACGAGTTCGCGGAGCGCGCCGAGCGCTCGGCCCGGGCAGCCCGGTCCCCGCGGCGCCGGTAGCTGCTGCTGCTGCAGCCGCACTCGCGGACCATGGGCAGTGCCGTCGCTGCACCGCCGGAGGTGGGAGTCCGGCGGGCTGGAATCGGGTCCCCTGCCTGGCGCGACGGCCTTGCCCATCGTCCCCGCAGCGGGCTGTCCTGCTACGGAGGTCCGGCCGGGAAGGCGAGCGATTTCACGATGACCGGCACCACCCCGGCCGGCTGGATCGGCTCCCCCACGTCGAGGTAGTCGAGCTCGCGGACGTCGAGCCCGTCGAGCGACACGATTCGCGCGGTCGCGGCGAGCTCCTCGGTGAGGATGGCGCCCAGCGAGCGGCCGACGTCGCCGTCGAGGGCGAGGACCACGGGCGTCCCGCGCCGGAGCGACCGGGGCAGCGCCGCCGCCAGCCCCGCCGCCAGACCGCGGAGGCTGGCGTAGCGCGGCTCGCCGGCCCAGCTCAGCGCCACCGCCATGGGCTGCTCACCCTCCACGAGGTCCAGCCGCCGGGTGGCGGCCGTCACCGCCGCGCTCACCTGGTCGGGTTCGCACGCACGACCGGCCGGCGTCCGCGCATCGACGACGGGCACGTTGCGGAGCGGGAGGATCGAGCCGTCGGAGAGGTGGACGGTGCTGCCGCTGAGCTGGACGGTGAACTGGGAGGCGCCGATCACGGTCGCCCGGATCCCCACCTCGAGCGGCGCCGGCCGGCCTCCGAAGCGGCCCGCCGCGGCCGCCTCGCCGAGCGCCGCGCCGAGCTCCGGCGCGAGGTCGCCGAAGCGCCGTGTCTCGCGGCCGTACACGTACTCGGCCACGCCGCCCGAGAAGCTCACCTCCACGGGCGGGCCGAGCCTCGCCGGCAGCGGGTCGGTGAGCAGGAGGTCGTCGCGCTCACCGGTGGCCGCGGCGGCGATCACGCCGACCATGGCGGCGGCCAGCGCGCCGGCGGGGGCCGGTGCGCCCTGCTCCAGCGGCACGCCGGCGCGGGCGGCCAGCCGTCGTGCGGCGGGCTCGACCCGCAGGACGCGGCCCGCCTCGTCGAGGACCACGAGGCGCCCACCGCAGGCGACGCCGGCGGTGGCCATCACCCTGCCGTCCCGGAGCAGCGCGAGCTTGGTGGTCCCGCCGCCCACGTCGAGGTGCAGCAGCAGCTGGCCCGGCCGGTCGAGCGAGCGCCGGACCGCGCCCGAGCCGTGGGCGGCCAGGATCGACTCCAGGTTGTGGCCCGCCGTGGCGCAGACGAAGCCGCCGCAGACCCGCGCGAAGAGCTCGGCGATGGCTCGCGCGTTGCGCCGTTCGAGGGCGACGCCGGTCAGGATGACCGCCCCCGTGTCCACGTCGTCCCGGGTGAGCCCGGCGTCCTCGTATGCGCGGTCGACGAAGGCTTCGAGCTCGGCCTCCTCGATCCGACCGTCCTCGCGGAACGGGGTCAGGCGGATCGGTGACCGGTGGAGGACCTCGCGCTCGACCACGACGAAGCGGCTCGACAGCGACTGCGCGAGCCGCTGCAGGTGCAGGCGCGAGAAGAGCAGGTGGCTGGTCGAGGACCCGATGTCCACGCCCACCGTGCGGAGCTCGACGTTGTCCAGATCCCAGGCCAGCGACCGGCCGCCGGCCTCCTCGTCCTCGGCGTCTCCGTGGTGGTCGGGGAACTGGAGGTGGACGGGCTCGCCGGCTCGGCTCAAGTCCGCGCGGTCGCGAGCACGGCGTCCATGCGCGGCTCCAGGCCGCGCCTGCCCAGCTCGCGTAGATAGAGCTCGTGGATGCGCGGGTCCTGGTCCTCGTACTCGACCTGGCGCCCGCCGTCCTTCACGCTCACGTCCATGCCCATGAACGTCCTGCGCTTGTCCTCGGAGAACGGGTAGCGCAGACCGCCGAAGGCGACCGCCAGGTAGCGGGCGGGCTGCGCGCTGACGTTGAAGTGCTGGTGGAACATCATGTCGGGCGGCGCGTAGACGGTGCCGTGCTTCCAGTCGACACGCACGAAGTCCCGGTCGCCCTCGTACCAGAGGAGCGTGTACCCCTCGCCGGTCACGGGGAAGATGTGGAAGTCGGCGCCGTGGCGGTGGCCCTTCTTGTACGTCCCCACCGGCATCTCGGAGATGTGCGCGTGCATGGTGCCGCCGGCGAGCACGAACATGATGTTGGAGCCGCCCGCCCCGCGCGCCCTCCACTCCCTGAGCCCGAAGCTGCCGAGGTCGGGGACGAAGTTGGTCTCCCACTGGTGGCGGCCGGGGCGGACCGGGATGAAGGTGCCGTCGCCCCTGAGGTGCTCCTCCGGGCCGAAGCGCTCCCGGAACGCGAACTCGTTCTCGAACACGAAGGCGAGGTCGTGGAAGGCCTTGAGCACGAGCGGGAGGTTGGTGGTGGAGACCAGGCGCGCGGGCCGTGTCCCGCTGCCGTTGAAGTGGCGGTGCCGGGCGTTGAGGGGAAGGGCGAACAGGCTCCTGGCGCCCCACTCGAAGGAGCGGGAGGTGCCGTCCGGGAGATCGACCGACGTGCTCCCATGACCGTCGAGGACGTACGTGACCTCCTCGAACAGGTGCCGCTGCGGCGCCGTCTCGCGACCCGGCGGGATCTCGAGGACGTACGTGTCGAGGAAGTCGCCGCGGCCTCTGACCAGCGTGTAGGCGCCCTTCGCCTCGAGCCGAGCCCACGACCGCACCTCGACGGTGAGCAGGTCGATGCCGAAGTCCTCCACGACGGGAATCCCCTCGGACTCGATGAAGTCGCGGTACGGATCGACCAGGTAGCGCGTCTCGCTCATGGAGCCTCCGCGGGGTGAAGCCGGCGCTGCTCGGCGCGCTCCCAGACCTCGCGCAGGCGCGCGTCGGCCTCGACGCCGTGCTCGGCCAGCGCCGACTCGAACATCCGGCGCACGCGCGGGTCCTCGTCCTCGTACTCGACCTGGCGGCCGCCGCGGTTGACGTCGCGGTCGACGCCCTCGCCGAACAGCGCACGACGCGCGACGGCTCGGCGTCGCCCTCCCGCCAGAAGAGCGAGTAGCCGTGGCCGGTGACCGGGAAGATGTGGAAGTCGGGGCCGTGGCGGTGTGCCTTCTTGTAGGTGCCCACCGCGAGCTCGGACATGTGGGCGTGCATCGTCCCGTCGGCGAGCACGAACTTGATGTTGGAGCTGCCGACGCCGCGCTGCTCCCACGACCGCAGCTCGAAGCTGCGGAGGTCGGGGACGAAGTTGGTCTCCCACTGGTGACGGCCTGGCCGGACCGGCAGGAACCGCCCCTCGCCCCGGAACCAGTCCTCGCGGCCGAAGCGCTCCGGGAAGTGCCACGGGTTGTCGAACACGAAGTCGAGGTCGTGGAAGGCCTTCAGGACCAGGGGCAGGCTGGTCACTGCAGCCAGGCGGGCGGGCTCGCGGCCGCTGGTGTTGAAGTGGCGGTAGCGGGCGTTCAGCGGGAGCGCGAAGACGCTCCCGGCTCCCCACTCGAAGCTGTGCGGTGAGCCGCCTTCCGCCTCGACCGCCGTGCCGCCTCGGCCGGAGAGGACGTGGACCACCTGCTCGAAGAGGTGGCGCTGGGGGTCAGCCTGCCCACCCGGCGAGATCTCGACCAGCCAGCAGTCGACCAGGTCGCCGCGGCCTTCCAGGTGCACGAGCGCGCCTCGCGCGCCGAGCCGCGGCCAGGGCGCGACGTCCGCACCGAGCAGGTCGAATCCAAACCCGGCGTGGACCGGGACGCCCTCGCCCTGGGCCCAGTCGAGGTAGGGATCGACGAGGCAGCGCCCAGACGCGGCCCGCCTATCCGCCAACCTTCCGGCTCTGGGCGCTCTTGACATAGGACGGGTCGAGCACCTTGTTGACGTCGTAGGTGGCCAGCTTGGCGTCCCTCGCCTTCAGGGTGTTGATGGCGGGCTGGTACTGCTCTGGCTTCGGGATCGGGTAGACGGTGAAGACCTCGTTCATGTAGAAGGCGTAGGTGTCGTCGAGCAGGCCCCGGTCGGTGATCTTCTCCCAGTGCGTCAGCACCTGCTCCGCGAAGGCCCTGTCCTTCTTCAGCCTGGCGATGGCCTCGACCAGCGCATCGACGTAGTCCTGGATGACCCGCTTGTGGGCCCTGAGGTACGTGCCCGTCGTCGCCACCACCGTGTTGGCCGCCGGCAGCTTCTGCCTGGCCAGGTCGTAGACGCTGTGGAAGCCCTGCTGCTGCAGCGTCGTCGACTCCGGCGGCTGGCTCACGCCGCCCTGGAGGGCGCCCGTCCTGAGCGCGGCCACGCGGTTGGCCGCCGAGCCCGTCTCGACGATCGTCACGTCCTTGCTCGGGTCGAGACCGTTCTTCGTGAGCGCGACGCGGGTGGCGATGTCGGCCGAGCCGCCGACCTTGCTCACGCCGACCTTCTTGCCCTTGAGGTCTGCGATGGTGGCGATCGACGACGGCGTCATCAGGACGTACGGGAAGACCGGCACCAGGTTCGCGACGATGACCAGGTCGCCTCCGTTGGCGGCCGCGCTGACCACCTCAGAGCCGCCGAGCTGGGCGATCTGGACCTGCCCGCTGAGCATGGCGGCGACGCCGTTGGCGCTGGCGATGGACTGGAGGGTGACGTCGAGATCGTGCTTCGCGTACGTTCCGCCGTCGGCGGCCGCCCAGGGCGCCCACTCGTCAGGGATCAGCTCGCTGTAGGAGACCTGGACCGCCGTGGGCTGCCCGGGCGAGGCTGGGGTGGAGGACGCTCCGCCGCCGCAGGCGGCGAGGATGGCGGAGGCGACGAGGACGCCGACCAGCCCACCATGGATGCGCGGCATGGGGTTTGGTACGAACATCAGGCCCTTACCTTAGACCGCACGTCGATCGGCGTCAATCGAGGGGACCGGGTCAGCGCGATCCGCCGGCGACCCTCGCTCGTTCGCTCAGCCGGTCGGGGCTGGGCGGAGAGGTTGCCCTCCCCGCCCCTCCACCGAGCATGGCTGCGGGGGTGAGTTCAGGACCTGGCAGCGACGACGCGAATGAACGTCGCTGGACACGCAACAACGGTGCCGTAGCACCCCACCATCTTCCCCCGGGCGCGGCCGAAAGCCACGTCGCACGCCGCGGTGTACGTCAGGCCGCATGCGACATCGACAGGTGGGCTCCGACGAGCGGACCCGACCTCGCCCGGTGTTTGTACCCTCCGTCACCCTGAGCTATGATCGCGACGAGCATCTGCCGCCCGGTCCGCGGCCCATCAGCGAGGGGAAAGAGCAACTGCCGTGATCGACGAGGCGTTCGGAGCCCTTGTCAGGCGATATCGGACCGAGCGGAGCCTGCGTCAGACCGACCTGGGGCGCCGGATCGCCGAGCAGGCACGCGTCGACGGCATCCGGCTGCCGCCCGTCTCGCGGCACACGGTCAGCCGCTGGGAGAGCGGACACGCGCCGACAGACCTCTACGCCGTCCTGCTGGCGCGAGTCCTGAACGTCCCGGCCGTCGACCTCGGCGAACTGGTCGGCCGTCACCTCACATCCGACCGCGCCGAGGAGATCATCGGGCGCGCCGCCCGAGGCGACGCGGCCGATTCGCACCGGACGTCCGGCGACCCTCGCGACGAGGCCCTGCGTCACGGCCTGGCGCACCTGCACTCCGCTCACGTCGGTCTCACGCTGGACTGGGAACGACTCGGCTCCGTGCTCGTCGCCACGCAGCGGGTGGATGATGCCGCGCTGCAAGACCTGGAGCAGCTGACCGAGGTCGTGACCGGCCAGCTCTCCCGTCTCGCCCCGCGCACGCTGCTGCCCCAGCTGTGCTCCCACCTGATCATCCTGCGCAACAAGCTGCTGATGACGGACAACGACCGCGTCAAGCGCGAGCTGGCGGTGCTGGCCGGCCGGACCCTTCGCGCTGGAGCTGAGCCACGAGATGAACGACCGTGACCTGAAGGCGGTCGCCCTCATGAGCAAGGCGCTGCTCGCGACGAGGGGCCGGCACGACCGCGGAACGAGGCCCGCAGAGGCGGAGGAGGGACTGCCGGCAGAGCGAGGCTGGGCGCTGCAGCTGATGAACGAGGCGTGCCGCCTGCTCCAATCCGGCCCCCCGGCGATGCGTGCCTGGACGCTGCTCGGTCGTGCGTTCGAGCACGCCTGCTGGGGTGACGAGGCCAGGAGCATGGAGGACCTGGCCCTGGCCGAGCGCGCGATCGCGCAGACGGACGGCGCAGGTCGGTTCCTGCTCCTGTTCGACCCCGAGGCCGAGCTCCTCCTCTATCGGGGCAAGTGCGCAGCTCCGCTGGGCCGGCTGAGAGAGGGGTCACAGATCCTCGAGGACGCCATCGCGGGGCAGCGCTACAACTCGGTCTCGATGCGGCTCTGGCTCACAGTGGACCTGGCGAGCGTGGTGCTTGAGGGCGGCGGCGAGGTGGATCGGGCGGCCGGGCTCCTCGCCAACGTCTGGAGCGACGTTTGTCAGCAGGGCGTGACGATCTTCCAGCGGCGCATCCACCGATTCGCCTATCGCGACCTGGCTCCGTACCCGGGGGTGAAGGAGGTCCGGATGCTGCGGGAGAGCATCGCGGCCGAGCGGCAGAGCGGCTGGGGACTGTCGCTGTGACCCGACGGCGCGCGGGGCAGGCCAGCACGGTCTTTGCGGGAGGGTCGGGCATGGCCTACGGTCCGGGTCATGGCCACTGAGCTCGACTTCCGACCGACGGATCCCGACCTCGTGAACGATCCGTTCCCGGTGTACAGGCGGATGCGTGAGGTGGCTCCCGTCTACTGGCATCCCGAGAGCAGCACCTGGTACCTCACCCGGCACGCGGACGTGGTGAAGCTGCTGCGCGACCCGCGGAGCTCGTCGAGCCTG
>WNGQ01021463.1_pt1 | contig 10617 bp, 12 predicted proteins | sample 5407661 | NCBI WGS metagenome assembly WNGQ01 (sample SAMN13153382, study PRJNA577476) | soil metagenome | isolation source: 60 cm soil or saprolite under Garry oak tree replicate 2 | place: USA:California | collected 2016-06-15 | reverse complement strand
AAACGCAACGTATCCACGATCGCGGCCCACGGACCATGGACGGACCAATTGATGGTCACAAGTTCGTCGACCCAAAGCCAGCGCGACGTCGTACCAATGCAGCGCAAGAGAACCGCGCCCGCGAGGATTGCCGCAATGGCCCATTGTGCAGGGGCAATGCGAAAGGGCGCCGCACTGCTCTTCACACGGAGCACCTCTTGGCTGGGGCCCAATGGTCAATTTGCGCGCTACCCGGTGCAACCATGCAAACGCGCCGCGGATTGTCTTGACTTGTCACTTTGCAAATTCCTGGCCCCACCAAGAAAGATTATAATCGAGAATTCTTAACGGCAAGTCATCTCGCTGTATTAACGCTTCTGCGGCAGATTGATGGCGTTGGCAAAGACGCAGCTGTCGCCAACAAACGAGCCGGGTCGGCCTAAAGGTGAATTCTTTGAAAACCATTTGCCGAATCGCGATTCAAGAACGTTGGCACTTGCGCGAAGATGTGCACAAAATGTCCGCGAATCGCCGCGCAGGCGATCGAGCGTCAAAAGATATTTCACATGGCCTGAGGCAAGCATGACGGAAGTTTCGTCTCGGCTTAGTGCAAAGATCTAGGGCCGCGCTATGGCAAAGAATATGGACGAACATTCCTCCGCCCGCTCTGTGTTGAGGGATGATGCGCGGCATCAGTCGACGCGCAACCTGGTTTTCTATTTGATATTGCTTGGGCTGGTATCAAGCCACTTCGCATTGTCCTATGTGATGAATGCCCATCAGCAATTCGATTTGCACGATTATCTCAACGGTAGAGCCCCGCTGCCCTATCAATACCGGGCCCTGCCGGCATGGGTTCTCTATTTGGCGTCCAACACGACATTGGCGCGATCGATTTCGGCGCACCTGCCCGCACCGTTTTACGATCCCGCGCAATTGATGTTCCTGCTGCTGGTTGCAATATCCATGGCTGGAATGATCGAGATCACCAGACGCTGCGCCCTTATCGTCACGTCCGATGGTGAATTGGCGATGATATTCGCCTTTCTGACGCCCACCGCGGCTTACATCAGCTATGTCTCCTGGGCGAACGGCTATTTGTTGGCGTTTGCGTATGACATCCCCGCGCTTACGCTATTCGGCTGGGCCTATTATTTTATCCTGAGATCGAATTTTATCGGGTTTGCCATCGCGTTTTTCTTTGCAGCGCTGGCGCGAAACACAGCGGCCTTCCTGATCGTCGTGTTTTTGTGTCATCAATGGACCGATGTCCCATCGCTGTTGCGTCGCGAGGGGCTTCGGCTGGCTTTTATCGCGGCGATGTATGTGGCCGTCACAATCTTCCTCTATTATTTGTATGGGCAAAACTTGTCAGAATTGCAGAGGGGTCCTCTGCGCGGGACCGGCGTCGACGTTCCCGGTGGGTTTTTTATCTTTCAAAGCGTGAACATCGAAAATCTGCTTTTGCCCATATACTGGCCCAGCCTCCTCAGTTTCGTCGGGTGGCTATGGCTGCCTGTGCTGCTCGGCTGGCGGCGGCTTGACCACCCCGGCGTTCGGCGAACTCTCCTCGTGCTGCCTGCCTTGTGGTTCCTTGCGGTGATGATCGGCGGGCGAATACACGAGGTTCGCGTATTTGGGGAAATGATATGGTTCTTTGTTATCGGCCTCTCGATCATCGCCAGGAACTGGCTTATGGAACGCGGCTACGGCAAGCGGGTCGCTAACTGCGGATAATAACGTCTGAACCCCTCAGTTTTTACGGCCTATTAAACCATCGCCTGCTAAAGAAAAATCGCTGCGTGCGCTGACGCAAGGCTCGATCAGGCATGGCGGATGAAGGGGCTAGAAAAGGAAAACAGCCGCCTCCGACGTTTGGTGGCCGACCTGTTGCTTGACAGACAAACATTCCCCCGCACACTCTGGATCCATGGAATCGTCGGCGTCCATGAAATCGGTTGATCCCATCCCGGGTGCTTCGCCGCGTCGTTCAACCCGTCATCTGGTTTTCTATTTGATATTGCTTGGGCTGGTGTCGAGCCACTTTGCGTTGGCCTATTTGATGAACACCCATCAACAATTCGACTTGCACGATTATCTGAACGGCAAGGCCCCGCAGCCCTATCAATACCGAGCGCTGCCGGCATGGATTCTCTATTTGGCGTCCAACACGACATTGGCGCAATCGATTTCGGCGCACCTGCCCGCACCCTTTTCCGATCCCGCGCAATTGATGTTCCTACTGCTTCTTGCGATATCCGTGGGCGGGATGATCGAAATCACCAGACGATGCATCATTGTCGTCACGTCCGACCGCGAATTGGCGATGATCTTCGCTTTTCTGACGCCGGCCGCGGCTTACATCACCTATGTCTCCTTGGCCAACAGCTATAGGCTGTCAATGGCCTATGACGTTCCCGCGTTTACGCTGTTCGGCTGGGCCTATTATTTTATCCTGAGATCGAATTTTGTCGGGTTTGCCATCGCGTTTTTCTTTGCAACCTTGGCCCGAAACACGGCGGCCTTCCTGATCATCATATTTATTTGTCAGCGATGGACCGATGTGCCGTCGCTGTTGCGTCGCGACGGGCTTCGGCTGATTTTCATCACGGCGATGTATGCGGCCATCATACTGTTTCTCTATTACTTGTACGGACAAAACCCGGTGGAATTGGCGGAGGGTCAGCGCCGCGGGAACGGAAGCGAAGTTCCCGGTGGGTTTTTTATCTTTCATAGCGTGAACATTCAAAATCTGCTGTCACCCGTATACTGGCCCAGCATCCTCAGTTTCGTGGGGTGGCTATGGCTGCCTGTGCTGCTCGGCTGGCGACGGCTTGATTACCCCGGCGTTCGACGAACTCTCCTCGTGCTGCCTCCCTTATGGTTCGTTGCGGTAATGCTCGGAGGACGGATAACCGAGGTTCGCGTATTTGGGGAAATGATATGGTTTTTTGTGATCGGCCTCTCGATCATCGCCAGGAACTGGCTGATGGAGCACGGTTACGGCAAGCAGATGATTAACCGCGGATAGCATCTGAACCCTGCTGATTTGGCACAGTTTGACGGAAAAGCCGGGATTTCGCGTGAGACGATCGCGTCCAGATTCTTCGTTTTTACGACCTAGAGAAATCGCTGCCCGCGCACGCGTTTGCGGGGCGATTGGGAGGGCTGTTAAGCTGATCGCCGGGCCGAGCGCGCCGAATATTGTGCCTCTCGCCCGCGGGATTGTGACTTCCGTTGCTGCGAGCACCTATCCCGCGTCAGCACAGGGAATGACGCCAGCCAGACACCGCGTACCAGAGTTCGCCCGCCTTTGTTGCTGAACGAGCGCCCGCCAACCAATCTGCGGTAACAAGGACAGATCAGTGTCCGGCGTTTACGTGCCGCGTCTATCGCGCGGAGGAAACCGCATTCAGAAAGGCCTGGGCGCGTTTGCGGTACAGCCCGTCATTGTAACGATAGGCCCCGATGAAATGCAGGAATGGCCGGCCGGCGACCGGGATATGCGGCTCAAAACAGGCATAGCGGTCGAACGGCAGGACGGTCGCGTTCGGAGCATTGGCGATCATGAAATTCGATGCGATCTGCTCGGTCCCCCATTCGTCCCACCTGGCGCCCAAGCGCTCGCACATATGAATCGAGAAATCCTCCAACATCGCGAAATCAAAAGCGCCGCGGGCGAATCCTGCGAACCCGGAAGAGGCGTGCGCATAGTGGAACCTGTGCGCGTGGGCAAGCGTGTCAATCGCCCCTTCGGCTGCCACGCCGACGCTGTAGCTGGTCCAATGGTTGGCGTCGATCCAGCCTCGTACCATTTTGGCGACTTCCGGCGCAGTGGAGATCTGCTGCGATGCCCTCGTGCCGAGCAGGAAGGATCGGTTTTCCTGAAAATACTGCGTGACTTCCGGAACCGGGCCTGAGGTCAAGGTGTCCGCATCCACCTGAATGACGAAATTGGACGCGGTCAATTCCAGGATTTTCACCAGCCGCTCCCAAGTGCCGCCGCGCGGACAGCGGCCGGTGTCGATGGTCTGGATGTGCACGAACTCGATCAGCGGAATGTGGTGGCGCAGCAAATCCATGTCCTGCGGCAGTAGCGAACCGTCGTCGACGATCAGAACGCGCCCCATCCCGATGCGGACATAAAGAGACTTTATCGCGAGCAGATAGGGATGCACGTCCCTGTGGCAAAGCATGCTGACATACAATAGCGCGCAGTCGCGCATCATCAGCGCAGGCGTGGCGGCCACGCCCTTTGCGGTTGCTTCGAAGCGCCTTTTGCCGATGGTCCGGTCGTAGCGGGTTTTCAGGGTGTTCAATATCCCCATGCATCTCCCTACCCGCTCGTCACGGGGTGCTATGCGAATTTTCGGATTCGCCACATTAGCCCGACCTGCTTTTCGAAATGACTAAGAGGCGCGGCGAGAATCACGAAGGCCGATTCGAAAAATCACTGTTTGGGTGGCGGCATTTCCTGCAAAGGCTTGACCGGCCCGGTGAATTGGTTGTTGCGGAGCGTGACGGGATAGGTGCCGAAGTTGCGCACGAACGCGGTTTCCCCGTTCGCATCATTGGTGAACTTGTTGTTCTCAATCAGGATTTGGTCCGACGGATTGTCGCGATGTTCTTCGCCGATCGCGATCACCGTCGTGCGATTCTGAGAATGCGGCCCCTTCTCCAGGGTGTTGCCCCTCATGACCAAGGTCCCCCCATTGGGGAGGTCGACAAGAAAGCTCGCATTGCCTTCGGGGCCGTCTTCGATGACGTTGTTGATCAATTCCGTGGTCAGGGCGCGGGACTTTATGTGATGGCCGACCCGCTGATTTATGAAATGGCTTGATGCCCCGGCTCGTCACGTCCGCTCCGCGAACGACGAATATTGCCTTGTCGCCGCAAACCTTGTCCGCCATGACGACATTGCCCTTGCCGACGATGGTCAAGGGACTCGCGCCGGCGGGCCAAAGGGCGCAATCGACATAAGTTCCGGCGGCAATTTCGACGGTATCGCCGGGCCGCGCATCCGCCGCCGCTTCGCTCGGGTTCTGGTATTTTTCGCCGGCTCCAACCTTCAGGGTTCGACCCACGAAGCCCTCCGGCAGCTGACGGGGCAATTCGGCGCCCGAATTGAGCACGCGCCTGGCCTGCGCGAGAGAAGGACGGGGCGGCGGCGTGAGCGGCGGACGCGGGGGCGGCGTGAGCGGCGGACGAGGCGTGGCCAAAGGGCGAGACGGGGGCGGGCGGACGTCTCTGGCGCCGGGAGCGGCGGAATCGGACGCCTGAGGCACGACGGGCCCAGGCGAATCCGCCGCTTGCTCGCTGGGCGCGGGGGACTGACTGGGGGGCGGCGTGCCGGAGTCGGGAGTGGCGGCGGCGGAATCGGGTGTCTGCTCGGTGGGCGGGCTGGGTGGCGTGGGGGGAGCCACGCGCATGGCGCCGGAGTTGCGCGGTATCGGGCCTTGCGGGCTAAGGGCCGCACTCGCTCCAGGCGACGCGACATCGCTTACCGCCAAACATAGGAGCGAAGACACAAGAACCTGGCAGGCTAACCGCATCTGCTCCACCCTAACTCGCCCGTCCGACCGCCCACGGCTTCATAACGCGCCACTATAGCCAATAGTCCTTATTTCTGTCTTGAGAGGAAGGCCGGGGCTTAAGCGTCTTGTAACCCGGACGTGAGAAGGTCGCCGACGGCAAAGGCCGGGAACTTCGCCCGCCTTTCTGCCGCGCCTGCCCCATCGGACCGGGATAACCTTACCTTAATGCCTAGCCAAATCGCGGCGACGCGCAGGGTAAAGCGGATCGGCGATTCTCGACAAGACGCCCGATTTCTTGCAGACAGGGTGTCGCAGAGGACCCCTGCAAATGAGAGGGCGCTTGAAGAATGATCGTGATCGGATTGGGAACCGGACGTTCAGGAACCGCCTCTCTCGCCAAATTGCTGAACGCCCAGCACGACGCCCTTTGCTTCCATGAGATGAACCCGTCCAGCGTCCGGTTCGCCGGAACTCCCCGGCCGATTCTGAATGGAATCGACGAATATCAGCGCATTCTGGATGGCGGCGACCCGTCGATGCTGACGGTCGATCTTTCGCGGCGGGTGTCCGCCGAGGCCTATGACTCGCTGCGCCGGATGAAACGCGTGAAACTGATCGGCGATATCGCCCTCTATTACCTCACCTATGTCGAAGACATCGCCCGCCACAATCCCAATGTGCGATTCATCTGCTTGCGGCGAGATGTAGAGTCCACGGTGAAGAGCTGGATGAAGAAGACCCAGATCAGCCGCTGGCCGTCCGCCTCGGTCGCGGATCGGATCCGCAGCGTGATCACGCGCCAGCCTTACTATGAATCGTCGAATTTCTGGATGGAACATGACGGGACAAAATGGCTAAAGGACCCGGTATGGGACAAATGCTTCCCGAAAATGGAGGCCGCTTCCAAGACGGAAGCGATCCGCAAATATTGCGAGTATTACTATGGGGAAAGCGAGCGTATTGCCGCAAGACTCGAGGAGCGGTTTAAGTTCGTCGAGACGAACCAGCTGAACGACCGCGGCTACCAGCCGGAGCTGTTGAGGTTTGTGGGCATAAAAGATGCGGATCAAGTCCTTACCGACGCCCATATCCATCAGTCCGACTAGGCGGCTGCGATTTTAGAGGCGAGCACAGGCTGCTGCTCCATGACGCGATTTTCGGTCATCATCCCATCGCGCAATCGTCCCTCATTGTTGCGGGCGGCGCTGGCATCAGTGACAGCGCAATCCAGCGCGTCCATGGAGATCATTGTCGTGGATGACGGTTCGGACGACCGCCATCTGGATGATTATCGGGCCATTGTCGGTGAAGCAGGAAAACCCGTCATTTTTCACTCTCTTCCTCGGCGCGCGCTGGGTCATGGACCGGGTTACACCCGCAACTTCGCCGCCGCGCACGCTAGCGGCGATTATTTGTGTTTTCTGGACGATGATGATTCATGGATCGACGCTTCCTATCTGAACCGCGTCGATGCGACGTTCGAAGCAAACCCAGACGCGGATCTGCACTTCAGCAATCAGGCGGCTTTTTCAGGCCTTTCGCGCCTAGCCGGCCCCATCTGGATCGAGGAGCTGGAAGACATTTTGAAGAGTCAGGGAGCACCTGAGGGACAGGATGCCACCGCCGTCACGGTGGACCAACTCCTGCTCTGCAAGGGGTTCGCCCACCTCAATACGATCATTGTCCGGCATTCGCTGTTCGACGAAGTCGGCGGATTCGACGCCGAGTTGCGCTGGGAGGAAGACCGCGACTTCTATCTTCGCCTCATCGACCGCTCTGAAATGATGCTCTATTCGCCGCACACCGTGGCGCGGCATAATGTTCCCGATCCCAACGAGCGTGCAAACGCGACCACGGCGATATCCGAAACGGAGCGGCGTTTGTCTCAGCTGCGTGTGTTCGAAAAGGCCGGTTCGCTCGCCCGGCACCGCGAGATTCGCAGCTACGCCACACAACAGAAAGCCTACACCTTGAAACACCTCGCGGAAAACCTGGTGAAGCATCGCGAATACGAGAAGGCGATCTACTACGCGCGGGCGGCGTGGCGGATCGCGCCGACGACAAGGTGGACGGCTTATACAATTTGGCTCGCGCTGATGGCCGGTTCGGCCCACGGCAAGCCGATCGAGGCGTGACGGTCATGCTGGAAAAACTGAAAGAGCGCCGCGGCCTTGTCCTGAAGGTAAAGGCGGCATTGCGCGCGATCGGCTACGATCCGACCTATTGGACGCGCGTTGTCATGTACGAGGAATGTTTCAAGCTGGTGGAGGATCTAAAGCCAGCTGAGCTCGACGTGCTGGAAATCGGTTCCGGGGACCATTGGCGCAGCCGCTTTGCCTTCAAAAGCTACACGCCTTTCGATTATCCGACATATGACATCTGCAAAGATTGCCTGGATCGCCAGTTCGATCTGGTAATCTGCGACAATGTGTTCGAACATCTGCGTTATCCGCAGCGCGCAGCGGCGAACGTCTACAAGATGCTCCGGCCAGGCGGGCATTTCCTCAACATCACGCCGTTCCTGATCCGCATCCATCATGTCCCGATCGACTGCACGCGCTGGACCGAATTGGGAATGTCCTATTTTCTCGAAGACCACGGTTTCGCCATTCGCACCACCGGCGCGTGGGGCAACAAAGGCGTGGTGCGTGCGGCGCTCAATCACCTTGCGGTGCGCCGCGGCTTTTTCGGCTCGCTGCGCAACGAGGAGCAATTTCCGGTCGCGATCTGGGTCTTGGCGGCGAAGCCGCAATCGGCGCAATGACCATGGAGCCGGCGAATGGTCCGGCGGAGGGATCTGCCCGTTCGGTCGATTGCGGAGTCGTCGTTTTCACCAGAAACGAAGATGGCCTCTCTGAATGCATCGAAAGCATATTGGCTTCGGAAGGCTCCTTCATCTCGCGCATCACCGTCATCGTCAACGGATCCAGCGGGTCCTTCGTTCAGGAGGCGCGACGCCTCAAGGCGCGGTATGGCGGCATCCTGCGCGTCTTTGAAATCCCGCTCGGCGACAAGTCGCATGCGTGGAACCAATATGTTTATGGGGTGAAGGAGGATCACGCGTTTCATGCCTTCGTGGACGCCTATGTCCGCGTGAAACCCAATGCGATTCCTCTCCTGGTGCAGGCGCTAGAAGGCAATGCGCGCGCCGTCGCGGCGACCGGCGTTCCTTCGATGGGACGGCAAGCGCGGGCCCTGGCGGCCGAGATGAACCTTCGCGGAGGGTTGCACGGGTCTTTGCACGTCTTGCGCGGCGCATTCATCGGGCGAATTCGCGCCGCTGGAATTCGCCTGCCGATCGGGCTCTATCGCGGCGATGGGTTGATCGGCTCCATGGCCATGCATGATCTGGCGCCGCTGCAAACGCCCTTCGACAAGACGCTGATTGAAGTCGTTGGCGATGCGACCTGGGAATTCAATCCGTTGAATCCGTTCAATCTGGCGGACATGAAACGGTATTGGCGGCGGCGCATCCGGCAGGCGCGCGGCCGCTATGAGAATGCCTATCTGAAGACGCGTATCTACACGGGCGGGTACAATTCTTTGCCCGTCTATTTGGACCCGCCTTTGCTCGAGTTCACCAGCCATGCTTCCGTCAAGCCGCGCTCGGCCGAAGAAGCGTTTTTCATGTGGCTGGCAAGGCGTGAGATCACCGCGGCAATTCCGCCCGATGAGGCGCTGCAAATCCACGAGATTTAATTGGTCGCATCCCCCACCCCTACCCCTCCCATTAGGGAGAGAGAGTATGCTGTCTTTGAGATGAGCCACACTTTGGGCATTTGGGCTACATCCGCTTTGAGGTGCAATCCGGACGTTCCTAGTTTCCCGTCGGTACGTCGCGATTTGACCCATTGCAGCCATTGGCGAGGGCAACTCGGCGTCGTGCATGATCGCCGTTTCCGGACATTCCGTTGGACGACCGTAGCATCCTCTGCGACGGAAACTGGGACGCACGCGCCTTCCAAATTATTTATATAAGGAGCCTCACGGTGGCTCGCCCGCTTTTTACCAGCTAAGAAACGGCGTATATCCTTGTGGGCGATATGGGAGCGAGGTCTTGTTCATCGTAGTTTTGCAATTACTAATCTATGCGAGCAAGTAGGCCTGCACGCGAGACCGCAATGGCTAAGGTTGTGCACCAAAAGCCGAGCGCACCGAAACCGGGGAGGATTTAAAGATGTTTGGTATAAAGAAAGCCCGGGCTTCCAAGCGAAGCACTCAGGCGGCACGTGAGTCCGAACGTAGTGTCATGGCGGGGAAAGTAGCCAAGCTGCACGGCCAGCGCCTTGCGCATGACGCAGCCACTAAGAAAAAGGCGGCAAGGTCGCCAGCGGAAAAGACGAAGACGATAAGCAACTCGCGAGAGCAGAGAGCCCAAAGCGCGCCGTCAGCTTGAGAGGCGCCCTCGTCACTTGCCCGCGTCCGCCAGCCGGATGGTGATGCCTGTTCACTTGGCACCGGCTGTTGCCGATATATGGCCTTGTCTCAGCCTCTAAGGCGGCAGTTTTCTGATTATCGTCCCGCAGGAGGACGCAACGGCATGCCGGCATTTCGGCTGCGCTCCACGGTGCCACTCTTCTTCGACGCGACCGCCTGTTCCGTCGCTTTTCTTTTGGCGGCGTGAGCGCGCCTCCTGGATTTCTTCTTCGCGTTAATTAGCCTTCCGCCCATGGCGCACTCTCCGTTCAGCGATTCGCTTGGAACACCAGAAAGCACTTCGCACCAGGAAAGAATAGCCCAGGCCGCAACCGCTCGCCCGCAGGCGCCGTACATGGGAGGGGCGTTTTGGCCTTGAGGTCCTTTGGGCATACACTAATTATCGCGTAGGGGCAGCACAGGTGCGAGTTGGAAAACTACTCAGAGGTTGCGCGGCAGTACCGCGCAAGGGGCATTAGCTCTCGCTCTCTCGCTAGCACTATGAGCGATGAAAATAGCCGGAAAATCCTTATGGGCGTTGCGCAAGACTACGAGCGTATGGCCGAGCTGGTAGACCAGATGGCCGAAGATATCCGTCAAGGGGCGTTGCGCGGATTTCCCGCAAATTCAACCTGAAAGACTACCGAACCAAGGCGCTGCGGACGCTGATCGCCAACCGAAGACCGCA
>WNGQ01032792.1_pt1 | contig 10624 bp, 10 predicted proteins | sample 5407661 | NCBI WGS metagenome assembly WNGQ01 (sample SAMN13153382, study PRJNA577476) | soil metagenome | isolation source: 60 cm soil or saprolite under Garry oak tree replicate 2 | place: USA:California | collected 2016-06-15 | reverse complement strand
GACTCGCGGCATTCAGAGGGATGTTCGGCGGCGAGCCCGCTCAGGTGCTGCGCGCAATAGGCTTTTTCGAGGATGGGGATCTTCGCAGCCTGAGCGCTACCGATCGTCAGGCTCTGCGTGAGGCCCGCGATCGCATTGGCGCGTTACCTGATGTGTCTCTGAAGCAGGGCCTATTGTGATGGTGCCTAGCCCCCATTCAGCCATTGCAGCAGCTCCGCGTTGATCTCGCGCGGATAGGTGTGGCTGAGATCGTCGATCTCGCGATAGGTGACGTCGGCGCCGGCGGCCGATAGCGCTGCCTGGGTCTGGCGCGCGGTCTGCACGGGAAACATCCAGTCGAGCTTGCCATGGGTGATGAAGATCGGCAGGCCCTGTAGGCGCGCAGCGTCCGCCATCTCCGCCATCAGCGGATGGAAGGTCGCTGAGACCGGTGCGAGATGGGTGAAAGGCGAGGCGCCGTCGAGGCCGCTGACGTAGCTGAAGGTGCCGCCGTCGCTCATGCCGGTCAGCAGCATGCGCGAGGCATCGATGGTCCAGCGGCTGCGCACGGTTTCGAGGATGCGCATGAGATTGGGCGTGTCGGTGTCGTCGCCCATCAGTGCCCAGGTCTGGCCGGTCGCGGTCGGCGCCACCAGGATCGCGCCAGAACTGCGGGCGTCGCGCAGCCAGCTCCACAGAAAGCCGCGGCCGGTGCCGCTGCCGCCATGCAGCGCCATCACCAGCGGCATCGAGCGATCCGGCGTGTAATATTCGGGCACATAGACCGAGAAGCCGCCGCGGCTGCCGGGCTCGTTGTGATCATGGAAGATGCCGGTGTGCTCGCTCGCGCCTGTCTCCAGTCGCGCCAACAAGTCCTCATCCTCGCGGCCGGCGGTGTTGAGGAAGAAGCTGCTCACCGGCGGAAACTGGGTCGACAGCGGATAGAGCGCCTCTAGCGCGCGGGGCACGTGGCGCAGCGTGCGGAAGACGGCGACGAGATCGCCGTTGCCTCGTTCGACCTCGCGCAGGCCGGCGAAGGCGGCGAGTGTTTCGTTGCAGGCGCCATCGAGCCGGTTGCGCAAGCCGGCAAATTGCTCCGGCCATTCGCGGATCGCGCCGCGCGCCGCTTGCAGCGCCTCGTCCGGCGCGCCGATCGCGTTCATCACGGAGGCGAAGGCCGGTGGATGCAGATGCCGTCCGAAGAAGCCGAGCGCTTCCAGCGCGTTGAGCAACGGCGGCAGCACGGCCACGATGTCATCGACCACGGCCTCGGTCATTGCCGCTTCCTCTGCTTGGAATCAGTGCAGCTTCGGCGCCTTCAAAAGCTTGAAGCGATCGGTCGACGTCACCGTGACATCGAAGGTGACGCCCTCATGATGCACGGTGAGCCTTGTAGAACGCCGTCTGGCTCGTGACCTTGTCGCCGTCCACGGCAAGAATGACGTCGCCGGTCTTGAGTTCCGCGCGCGCGGCGGGACCGTTGGCGGAGATTCCGATCACCACCACGCGGTTGTCGATCTCGGTCGAATAGAGTCCGAGCCAGGGCCGTGCCGGCTTGTTGACGCGACCGAACTTGCGCAGATCGTCGAGGATCGGCTTCAACAGGTCGATCGGCACGATCATGTTGACGTGCTCTGCCTTGCCATCGCGCTCACGCTCGAGCTGGAGCGAGCCGATGCCGATCAGCTCGCCGCGCGCATTGATCAGTCCGGTGCCGCCCCAATTCGGATGGGCAGGATGGGTGAACAAGGCCTCGTCGAGCAGATACTCCCAGTAGCCGGCGAATTCCTGCTTGGCCACGACCTGGCTCGCGACCGATCGCGTCCGGCCGCCGGCGCCGCCGACCACGACGCGATCGCCGATCCGGGTCTCCGCCGACGAGCCGAGCGGCAATGGTTCGATGTCGAGCCGGCCGAGCGCCTGCACCAGGCCGAAGCCGGTGACGGCATCGAAGCCGAGCACATGCCCTTCGACCACGCGGCCGTCGCCGAGATGCAGCCACACGGATTCCGCTTCGGTGATGAGATAGCCGATGGTGAGCACCAGCCCGTCATCGATCACGACGCCGTTGCCGGCGCGCTCGGTGCCGAGCGTCTCGGCGCTGAAAGCGTCCGGCGGGATAATGGCATGCAGGCCGACGACGGAGGCGAGCGCGCGGTCGAGATCGAAACCGTAGTCGCTCGCACGCGGCTGATTGGCCGGCGGCACTCTCCATTCGGTCAGAGCGGGCATGGAGTTCTCCTGATCTTTCTCTTGGCGCTTTGACGTACCTCTCGCGCGCGAGAAGCGCCGCGTGAAATCAAAGACAATCTATGCCGCAAACGCCTCTCTTTAAAGACCGCCATGCGTGGACCGGTCGGGAAATGCCGAAATTCTGGACCGACCGTGCCTTGTAGGTCTAGGTGTTCGCGTGAAAAGACATTGTCGGGTCCATGTGGCAAGCGTATCGTTCGTCATCTGTGGAACAACCCATGAGCGATGACAAGAATTTCGATCGATTGACTTTGGAAAATGCACTGGCCGAGCTCGGCCGCAGGGCGTTCGCCGCGGGCCGCACTGTCGAAATCGTGGTTTACGGCGGCTCGGCCCTCCTGCTGACCTTGAACCGACAGATCAACACCGGGGACGTCGATGCGGTGTTCGAAGGAAACAGGGATTTCATCAAGAAGCTGGCAACCGAGATGGCTGAGGAGTTCGGGTGGGATGAAAACTGGTTAAACGACGGTGTGAAGGGGTGGCTGAGCAAAAGAGACGCTGATCCTGACGTGAAGGCTCTGTTTAAGACCTACCCCACCGAGGAACAGCCGGGCCTCCGCGTCTATACCGCAAGACCAGAATACTTGTTTGCCATGAAATGCCGGGCGATGCGGGTCGGCGGTGTCGAGACGAACTCGGACATTGACGACATCAAGCTGCTCGCCTGCGCGATAGGCATCAAGAACAGCCAGGACGCATTGACGCTGGTTGAGAAATTTTACCCGCAAAATATGCTTCAACCCAAGACCCGGCTGGGTCTCGAGGAGATCTTTTCGAATCTCGAGATTGACCCCGACAATGATCAAACGCCTTCTTCGTCGAGTGAGCCATGAGCCTGTTTGGCAAGAAGCCTGCAACGCTGAGTGAGGTCGTTCGTCGTGTAAGAGCTGGCGAGCAGCAGTTCGACCCGTCGCTTCGCGAATTTCTCGATTGGTTTTACATGAGCCCACACTTGCGTCAGCAGGCGATCGAAGAACGACCCGCTTCCATCGATGCCGTGCACGACGCTTATGCGGCGGCAGTCGCGGAGCACCTTGCGCGCGTTTACGGGTTGCAAATACCGGAATGGACCGAGATTCACGGCATCGGGCTTCGCGAACCGTTCTTCGCAGGCGGTCTACAATCTCTGAAGGGAGTGCTGGGCTAGGCGGACCATGCCGAAGCTGCTAACCATTGCCGCTTCGTTTGACCAAGGGATCACGGATCGAAACATGGACAATCGCAGCGACATCTGGCGTGGCATCGACACGATCAAGGGACGTTTCATCGACCTCAGCGACAAGGTCTGGGGCATGCCCGAAGTGTGCTACACCGAGGCGCGGTCCGCCGCCGAGCATCTCATTGAGCTGCGCCACCAGGGTTTCCGCATCACCGAGAACGTCGCCGGCATTCCGACCGCGGTGATGGGCGAGTGGGGCGAGGGCGGACCGGTCATCGCCTTCATGGGTGAATATGACGCGCTGCCGGGCCTCAGCCAGGAGGCCGGCGTCGCCGAGCACCGTCCGGTCGAGACCGGCGGCCACGGCCATGGCTGCGGTCACAATCTGCTCGGCTCCGCGGCGCTGCTCGCGGCCACCGCGGTGAAGGACTGGCTCGCCGAGAACAAGGTGCCGGGTCGCGTGCGCTATTACGGCTGTCCCGCGGAAGAGGGCGGCGCGGCCAAGGCGTTCATGGTGCGCTCCGGTGCGTTCGAGGACGCCGACATCGCCATCACCTGGCATCCGCACAGCTTTTGGGAAGTCGCGGTGACGCCGTCGCTCGCCAACACCCGCGCCGACTTCATCTTCACCGGCCGTACCTCGCATGCGGCGGCTTCGCCGCATCTCGGCCGTTCCGCGCTCGACGCGGTGGAGCTGATGAATGTCGGTGTGAATTACATGCGCGAGCACATGCCGAGCGACGCGCGCGTGCACTACGCGCTGCTCGACACCGGCGGCATCGCGCCCAACGTGGTGCAGGCTCATGCGCGGGTGCGCTACTCCATCCGCGCCCGTGATCTGCCCGGGATGAACGAGCTGGTCGGTCGCGTCAGCAAAATCGCAGACGGCGCGGCGCTGATGACCGAGACCAAGGTGGAGATGAAGATCATCTCCGCGGTCTCGAATATCCTGCCGAATACGCCGCTCGAGCAGGCGCTGCACCGGGTCATGGAAGAACTCGGACCGCCACATTTCGATGACGCGGACAAGAGCTTCGCGAGCGAGATCCGCGCGACCCTGAGCGACAAGGACATTTCGTCCATCTATTACGCCATCGGCATGGAGCCGACCGATCGGCCGCTGGCCGACTTCCTGGTGCCGCTGGATGCCAAGCGCAACCCGCTGGTCGGCTCCACGGATGTGGGCGATGTGAGCTGGGTGGTGCCGACTGTCCAGGTCCATGCACCGACGGTTGCAATCGGCACGCCATTCCACACCTGGCAGGTGGTGGCGCAGGGCAAGAGCCCGCATGCTCACAAGGCCATGGTGCAGGCGGCCAAGGCCATGGCCGGCCTTGGCATCAAGGCGTTGACGGAACCGAAGCTGATCGAGGCCGCGAAAGCGGACCTGACGAAGCGGACGGCCAAGACGCCCTATGTCTGCCCGCTGCCGGACCATATCGCGCCGCCGCTCGATATGTCCGTGCTGTAGAATTTCGTCTCGATACTTCGTCTGATCTGGCGAACAAATTTTTCGCAGTGCAACGCGGTTTCCGGCGCATTTTGACGCCGGAATGCCGAACACTTGGGCTGCGGAACGCGGTTTTGCCCAACGGACAGCCAGAAGACCGTTTGCATACACACGGTCGCAGTTGACGTCTGCCCTATTCAGTGTGCCATCTACCGCCCAGGACGGGGACAACCATGCTGGATAAAGAACTGCGTTCGATGATCGGCGATGTGAAGGACGGGCGGATGGATCGCCGTGCCTTCATCCAGCGCCTGGCCGCCGTCGGCCTCGCCGCTCCCCTTGCGAACCAGATCCTCGCCATCGGCGGCGTCGCCATGGCGCAGAGCCCCTCCCCCTACACGCCAACCAAACGCGGTGGCGGTGGTCCGCTCAAATTGTTGTGGTGGCAAGGCCCGACCCTGCTCAATCCGCATTTTGCGACCGGCACCAAGGACCAGGACGGGTCGCGTATTTTCTACGAGCCGCTCGCGAGCTGGGACACTGAAGGCCATCTCAACCCGATCCTCGCCGCCGAAATCCCCTCGCTCAAGAACGGCGGCCTCGCTGCCGACGCGAAATCGGTCGTATGGAAGCTCAAGCCCGGCGTCAAATGGCATGACGGCAAGCCGGTTACTGCCGACGACCTCGTCTTCAACTGGGAATATGCCACCGATCCCGCGACTGCGGCTGTGAGCGTTGGCTCTTACGCCGACATCAAGGTGGAAAAGGTCGATGACCTCACCATCCGTGTCCTGTTCAAGAATCCGACTCCGTTCTGGGCCAATGCATTCGTCGGCGCCTATGGCTGCATCATCCCGAAACATCTGTTTGCGGAGTACAAGGGCGGCAAGTCGCGCGAGGCGCCGAACAATCTCAAGCCCGTCGGCACCGGTCCCTACAAGTTCGTCGAGTTCAAGCCGGGCGACCTGATCCGCGGCGAAATCAACGCGGACTACCACATGGCCAACCGGCCCTATTTCGATTCGATCGAGCTGAAGGGCGGCGGTGACGCCGTCTCGGCGGCCCGCGCCATCATCCAGACCGGCGAATATGACTATGCCTGGAATATGCAGGTCGAGGACGAAGTGCTGCTGCGTCTCGAAAAGGGCGGCAAGGGCAAGACCATCTATGCGGTCGGCGGCGATATCGAGTTCATCGCCGTCAACTTCACCGACCCCAACACCGAGGTCGACGGCGAGCGCTCGTCGCTGAAGACCAAGCATCCGATCCTGTCGGATCCGAAGGTGCGCCAAGCGCTCGCGCTGCTGGTCGACCGTGATTCCGTCAAGAAGGCGATCTACGGCCGCGCCGGCCGCACCACCGCGAACTACCTCAACGGCCCCGAGGAGTTCGTGTCCAAGAACACCAAATGGGAGTTCAGCGTCGAGAAGGCGGGCGCGCTGCTCGACGAGGTGGGCTGGAAAGTCGGCGCTGACGGCATCCGCGAGAAGGATGGCAAGAAGCTGAAGCTCTTGTACCAGACCTCGATCAACGGGCCGCGGCAGAAGACCCAGGCGATCGTCAAGCAGGCCTGCCAGAAGGCCGGCATCGACATGGAGTTGAAATCGGTCGTCGCCTCCGTGTTCTTCTCCTCCGATGTCGCCAACCCCGACACTTACGCCCACTTCTATGCCGACATCGAGATGTTCCAGATCCCGATGGCGCAGCCCGATCCGGCCTTGGCCATGCGCCGCTATCACTCGCGCTATGTCGCCACCAAGGAGAACAAGTGGCAGGGCCAGAATTTTCCGCGCTGGATGAACAAGGACTATGATGCAGCGATCGATGCCGCCGAGAACGAGATCGATCCGCTCAAGCGCGCCGACCTTTACATCAAATGCAACGATTTGATGTGGCAGGACAACGTGATGATTCCGGTGATGCATCGCATCAAGGTGGGCGCGGCGTCCACCACGCTGCATCCGGTGGTCAGCGGCTGGGCCAACGACCTGGATAATCTCCAGGACTGGTACCGGGAGGCCTGAGGACGGTCGTTCAAGCGGATTGTTCTCATGAGTCAATACATCCTGCGCCGTCTGATGATCGCGATTCCGAGCCTTCTCGGGATTTCGCTCGTCCTGTTCGTCGTCCTGGCGCTCGCGCCTGGCGACCCGTTCAGCGAGCTCGCGACCAATCCGAACGTGCCGCCCGAAGTGCAACAGGCGCTTCGGGCCAAGTTCGGTCTCGACGATCCGATCTACCTTCGCTACCTGAGCTGGCTCTCCGCCATGGCGCGTGGCGATTGGGGCTTTTCCTTCGTCAGCCGGATGAACGTCGACACGCTGATCCTCCAGCGCCTGCCGGCCACGCTCTATGTGGTTGGCTCGTCGCAGTTGCTGGCCCTGTTGATCGCCATCCCGGTCGGCGTCTATGCAGCCACGAGGCCCTATTCGATCTTCGACCAGGTCGCCAACACCTTCGCCTTCATCGGCTTCTCGCTGCCGACCTTCTTCACCGGCATCCTGTTTATCCTGATCTTCTCGGTGAAGCTGGACTGGCTGCCCTTCGTCTACACCACCGACATCAAGGCGACTGGCATTCATTGGGTGATCGAGCAGGTGCGCCAGGCCATCATGCCGGTGATGGTGCTCGGCCTGTTCCAGGCGGCCTCGATGACCCGCTTCGTGCGCTCGGCGATGCTCGACGTGATCCGCCTCGACTATGTCACCACGGCGCGCGCCAAGGGGCTTGGCCAGCGTATCGTCATCATCAAGCACGTGATGCGCAACGCCATGATTCCGGTGGTCACGCTGGTTGCGCTCCAGATGCCGGCGGTGTTCGGCGGCGCCATCGTCACCGAGCAGATCTTCCGCATTCCCGGCATCGGATCGCTGCTGATTTCCTCCATCCTCGCCAACGACACGCCGGTCATCATGTCCGTGACCTTCGTGTTCGCGTGTCTCGTGGTGCTGTTCAACCTGATCGCAGATGTCCTTTATGGCTGGCTTGACCCTCGCATCTCCTTCCGCTGAGCGGCGGACCTATTCGCCCTGGCGGGAAACCTGGCGGCGCTACCGCCGGCACCGGCCGGCCGTGGTCAGCGCCTTTCTGCTGCTGATCTTGATCGCGGCGGTGTTGCTCGGCCCCTTCCTCTGGCGCGTCTCCATCAACGACATCGATGTAGTGGCGGGCATGCAGGGTCCCTCGCTCGCCCATCCCTTCGGCACCGACGATCTCGGGCAGGATATCCTCGCCCGCATGATCTATGGCGGACGCATCTCGCTCGCGGTCGGGCTGGCGGCGATGCTGGTCTCGGTGCTTGTCGGCACGTTGATCGGTGCGGTCGCCGGCATGTCGCGCGGCGCGATCGGCCACGTCCTGATGTGGATGACCGACCTGTTCCTGTCGCTGCCGCAACTGCCGCTGCTGCTGCTGCTCATCTATCTCTTCCGTGACGGCCTCAAGGCCGCGTTCGGTCCCGAAGGCGGCATCTTCATCCTGATCGTGCTCGTGATCGGCGGGTTGCGCTGGATGCCGGTGGCGCGGCTCGTGCGTGCGCAGTTCCTGTCGATCCGCGAAAAGGAGTTCGTCGAAGCCGCGCGTGCGCTCGGCGCGAGCCAGGTGCGGCAGGTCGTGCGGCATATTCTGCCGAATGCGGTCGGTCCCGTGATAATCGCGGGTACGATCGACGTCGCCGCCGCCATCATTGCGGAGTCGACGTTGTCGTTTCTCGGCCTCGGCTTCCCGCCGGATACCCCGACCTGGGGGCGCATCCTCTATGACGCCAAGGATTTCCTCGACATCGGCCCGCACTGGGCGCTGTTCCCCGGCGCCGCCATCTTCATTGCGGTGGTCGCGATCAATTTCATTGGCGACGGCCTGCGCGACGCGCTCGATGCGCGAAAGGTGATCTGATGCTGCCCTTGCTCCAGATCAAGGGCCTGAAAACCCACTTCTCCACCGACGACGGCATCCTTCAGGCTGTCGATGGCGTCGATATCTCCATCAACCGGGGCGAAACGCTCTGCGTCGTCGGCGAATCCGGTTGCGGCAAGACCGTCACCGCGATGTCGATCCTGAAGCTGATCGCGATGCCGCCGGGCCGCATCGCGGCCGGCGAGATCATCTTCGAGGGCCGCGATCTGGTGCCCCTGACGAGCAGCCAGCTCGACGAGATCAGGGCCAAGGAGATCGGCTTCATCTTCCAGGAGCCGATGACCTCGCTCAACCCGGTGCTCACGGTCGGCGAGCAGATCGCCGAGAGCCTGCGTCGCCATGAGAACGTCACCAGAAAGCAGGCGCTCGAGCGCACCATCGAGATGCTGAAGCTGGTGCAGATCCCCAATGCCGAAGGCCGCGTGCACAATTATCCGCACCAATTCTCCGGCGGCATGCGCCAGCGCGTGATGATCGCGATGGCGCTCGCCTGCAAGCCCAAGCTGATCATCGCCGACGAACCCACCACCGCGCTCGACGTCACCATCCAGGCGCAAATCCTCGACCTCTTGCAGGACATGAAGGAACGCTTCGGCATGGCGGTGATGCTGATCACCCATGCCATGGGCGTCGTCGCCGAAACGGCGCAACGTGTCGTCGTGATGTATGCCGGCAAGGTGGTGGAGGAGGCGTTGGTCGATGACCTCTTCGGTGCTCCCGGTCATCCCTATACCCAGGGCCTGATCCGCTCGATCCCGCGCATCGATCTCGGCCGCCACGACATGAACGTCTGCACCGAGAAGGAGCCGCTGTTGCGCGAGATCGCGCCCGGCCACCGCATGGCATGTCACTTGGGAGATTCGCATCTGGGAGACGCGGCATGAGCGAACCCTTGCTGCGCGTCTCCAACCTGAAGAAACATTTCCCGGTGCTCGGCGGATTGCTGTCGCGCCAGGTCGGCACCGTCTATGCGGTCGATGGCGTGTCGTTCTCGGTCAATCGCGGCGAGACGCTTGGCCTTGTCGGCGAATCCGGCTGCGGCAAGTCGACGACGGGACGTTGTGTGCTCCGCCTGATCGAGCCGACCGACGGCGAAGTCGAATTCGACGGCCAGGATGTACGCCAGCTCGGCGGCAACGATCTACGCGCGATGCGGCGGAACATGCAGCTCGTGTTCCAGGACCCCTTCGCCTCGCTCAATCCGCGCATGACGGTCGGGGCGATCCTCGGGGAAGCGCTCGTCATCCACAAGCTCGGCTCGTCGGCCAAAGAGCGTGAGGAACGGGTCGCGAGCTTGCTGGTGAAGGTCGGGCTCAAAGCCGAGCACATGCGCCGCTATCCGCACGAGTTCTCCGGAGGCCAGCGCCAGCGCATCGTGATCGCGCGCGCGCTTGCGGTCGAACCAAAACTGATCGTCTGCGACGAGCCGGTGTCCGCGCTCGACGTCTCGATCCAGGCGCAGGTCATCAACCTTCTGGAAGATCTCCAGGCCGAGCTGAATCTCACCTATCTCTTCGTCGCGCACGACCACTCGGTGGTCGAGCACATCTCCGACCGCGTCGCGGTGATGTATCTCGGCCGCATCGTCGAGCTTGCCAAGGCGAGCGACCTCTATCGCAATCCGCAGCATCCCTATACCAAGGCGCTGCTCTCCGCCGTGCCGGTGCCGGATCCCAAGCTCAAGCGCAACCGCATTCGCCTCAAGGGCGACGTGCCGAGCCCGATGAAGCCACCAGCAGGCTGCCACTTCCACACCCGCTGCCCGATCGCCCAGCCGCGCTGCTCGGAGAGCGCACCGGAACTGAAGGAGGGGGCGGGCGGACACTTTGTCGCCTGTCATCTCGCCTGAGGTCGGGCGAGGCGAA
>WNGQ01007685.1_pt1 | contig 10625 bp, 5 predicted proteins | sample 5407661 | NCBI WGS metagenome assembly WNGQ01 (sample SAMN13153382, study PRJNA577476) | soil metagenome | isolation source: 60 cm soil or saprolite under Garry oak tree replicate 2 | place: USA:California | collected 2016-06-15 | reverse complement strand
TCCGGAACCTTCGATTACGTCGGCCTCTCTTCCTCGAACACGGTCACTCTAACCAACCTGCAGGCGAACCAGAAGGTCGAGGCCTACGACTGGAACAATGTATTACAAGCCTCTGGGACAGTCGCCTCGGGCCAGACAAGCCTAAGCCTCAACCTAACGCAATTCCCATTCCCCTATGGAAACTTCAAGATCTACGAGCTAGATGGGCGGACCGTACAGTTCACGTCCGCGACTCGTGAGATCTGGGGCGGCAGCACCTACGCGTACATCTCGCCATTCCGTTCCGGTGGAGATCAGCGGACCTCTACAGGCTTTCTCCAGAACTCGTCAAAATACGTCGACGAGTCGCTGCCAACTGGAGCGGTCACCTACAGCGATGGGGGTGACTCGTGGGTCTGGGCGACCGGTCTTGTCGTCCCCACAATCGGAGATGAGGCGCCCAGCCTCGAGTCGGTACATGTTAGTCAGATAGTCACCGGAACGCATGAGCACTACTTCAACAGCAGTAGCCAAGTTCTAGCGGCGACCTCAGGCTACTATCTCATCCAGTATGTCTACATCCCATCCAACGCGGTTCCGAGCGAGATAATGCTACAGTTCCATACGCAGGGAGGAACCTGGGAGCATAGAGCCTACTGGGGAAGCAACCTCATCACAGGATGCGGCACCACAGGAGCGACCTGTGGGACAAACGGGACTCCGTCCCGACTACCAATGGGAGCTCTCCCAACGGTTCGGAACGCTTGGGTCGAACTGATAGTAAAGACAGACGATGTAGTAGTCAACGGGCTGAACATCGACGGGTGGGCTTACACTCTCTACAACGGCGGCGCATACTGGGACGAATCCGACCTAGCCTCATCATCCATCCAAACAGTTACGATGAACAATCTGCTTGTGGGGCAAAAGGTGGAGCTGTACAATTCAACCGGGACGCTGAAGGCCAGCGCGACCGTCGCAAGCGGCCAGACTTCCGTGACCCTCAACGTCTACAGCGTCGGAATCAGCACTTTCCCGCTCAGCGGATACATGAAAGTATACTTCAGCTCCGGCGGACTGCAATACTCTAGTCCGTTGATGACTGACATCTGGGGAGGAGACGTCTACAGCTACAACCAGCCAGTTTTCTCCAACGCATTCAACCCCGGTGCCGTTGGAACTTCGATACACAATTCGTTGATCGGTACGGCACAGTATCAGAACGCTACCTCCACGCCGGAAGAAGACTATTCCAACTACGACGTAGCCGGCAACATTCTCCAGGGCCTATTGAGGCACAATGGGTCACCTCTAACTACAACATACACATATGACTCATATGGAAACAAAGCGTCGAACATCAGCCCTACCGCGGAGAAGACTTACTACTCTTACTCAAACACTTACCAGCACGCTTATCTCACAACACTGACGCAAGTCTTGACCTCAAGCGTGAATGTGACCACAACATACTCGTACAACTTCACGACGGGCCAACTGGTATCGATAATCGATCCCAAAGGGAACGAGACCGACTATACCTATGACCCTATAAACCGGATGACATCAATTACACACCCGGCAGTAGGCGGAATAAGATCCGACATGAATTTTCTCTTCGAAGACGCACGGAACAGCTTTGGCATAGAGAACGAGAAAGGCAACTACACCGACTATGATTATGACGGGCTCAACAGAGTAACTCAAGCCAGCACATACAAAGGAGCACTTGATTCCAGCCCAATAATATCCCAACTGAATTACACGTACAACTGGCAGGGCGAAGTCAAGACATCTCAAGACCCAACCGGCAATGTCACTACAAGTAGTTACGACTACCTTGGACGCCTTATCAAAGTGGTAAATCCAGACGGAACAAGCAGAACAATCTCGTATGACGATGTCAGCCTCATCCAGTCAAATTATGACGAGAGTGGGCACAGAATCGATAACCTATTCGACACGCTGCACAAGCTTATCGGAGTCCGGGAGTATTATTCACAGACTTCTTACTATCTTACTTCGTACACCTACGACGGTCTCGGCAACCTTGCGAAGTCGGTAGCCGCTAACAGTCAGGTCACGACATACACACACGACGACCTCAACAGACTAGTTCTAACGATTTACCCTGATGGATTTAATGAGACTAGGAGCTATGATGGCGTTGGCAATCTCCTCACACGGAAAGATGCGAACGGGAAGACCATGAATTATTCGTATGATTCACTAAACCGACTGGGCAACCTAACCTATCCTGACAATAGCAAGGCCGCGTTCACCTACGACAAGACAAACAACATGCTCACTGCCTCCTACAATGGAAACTCCGTAACGTTGACTTACGATTCCAGAAACAGAGAGACAAGGGAGACATGGACGATTGGTGGGAACCAGTACAATCTGTCGTACGTCTACGACCAAGTCGGTAACATCGCCGCTACGACCTATCCTGACGGCACAACCGTCAGCATGTCAATCGACCCAATGAACAGAGCAACCACTGTCAAGACTGGAGGCACGACTCTGGCGACAATTACCTACAGGCCAGACAGCACGATAGGCAACATAACATATGGCAATGGGGTCCAGTCAACTTACAAATACGATAACCGAGGCCGACCATCAGAAGTCAAGGTGGTCCAGGGCCAGACCGTGCTTCTGGATCTGAACTATGGCTACGATAATATTGGCAATGTCCGCAGCATTGGTACAGAATCTTATGCCTACGATTACCTCAACCGATTGACAAATGGCACTGGAGGTTGGGGGGCGACCAAGTATGGCTATGATGGTGTGGGAAATCGTCTCTGGCTTTACCAGAGTCCGACTAACACGACTTACAGTTACGGTTCCTACGATCGACTCTCCTCAGCGGGCTCAACTAGCTATACCTACGATAATAACGGGAACCGCATCACCCAGGTCGCCGGAGGAATTACCACTATCTACAATTACGACTTCGAAAACCGATTGACAAGTGTGTCCCAGGGTTCATCAACTCTTGGGAATTACACTTATAGTCCATGGGGGCAGCGAATACAGAAAGTCGAGTCTGGCGTCACAACAGTCTACCTTAACACTGGCGTCAACGTGATCTACGAAAAACAAGGCTCAACGATTAACGATTATGTTTATTCAGAGGGCCTTCTAATCGGGAAACTTTCGGGCGCCAACACATACTATTTCCATCAAGACCTCTTGGGAAACACGCGACTCGTGACCTCCGGGGGCTCGACAACTTTCTCTAGCAACTACCAACCGTTCGGGCCCCAATACGGTCCCACTGGTACGGACCCGACTTACAAGTACACCGGAAAGCCCCAGGATTCCGCAACGGGACTATACTACTACGGGGCAAGGTACTACGATACAGCCATCGGACGATTTCTCTCTAGAGATTCGATATTCGGCGGCCTATTTGATCCTCAAAGCTCGCAACCATACTCCTACGTGAATAATGATCCAGAACGTATGGTTGACCCGACTGGACACCTGCGTTCATTGGGCGTTTTAACCGTGCAGCATTGTGGCTGGTTTGGATGCAATGTACTGAGGGAACTGACTGTTGAACTGAATCCGTTCGATCAACAAGCAGTCGACGTCGGGTTTGTTATCGGCGGCGGTCTCACCGTAATATCAGGATTCTTCACAGCCGGAGTAGGTTGGGCTGTGGGTGGTGCGATACTATACGTTCTGGGGACTTACTGGTGGCTCGCGAAGTACTACACCTCACAAAACCAGAACCTATACTTGTACGGAGAGTTGGTAACACGGAAGGTTTGCAATTGGTTCGGATGCAGTGAATGGCCAATTTACTGGGAGGCTGGAGTCGAGACAGACAAGCTTCACAACTGGAGCACGGGAACAAGTGACTATATCGGTTACTACACATTCAAACCGATTACCAACATATGGTACGGGATCGCGGCGACGTGGTGGAATGGACCTCATAATGACGTGTGGCCACCAGGATACTGATTGATAGATTCGTGTACATGCCGGGAGGCTTGCTTCGAGTCCCACGACAACCAACAAGCTATGTGTTACTAGTGGTTTTTGAGTGGCCTCAAATGGGATGAGGCTGGGAACCGCCATGGGACTTCCGACAAAGGATTCTGTCGAACGACTACCACGAACCTTAGATGTTGCTTCTACGGGTCTCTGGGTAGACTAATATGGAACTAAGTCGGGGAAAAACCATCCTTCTATTCTCATTCTTGATTGTCTTCGTATTCTCATCAAGTGTCATTATTCTCTTGCTTCCTCAATTCGGGTTTGCGTTATGGGGATTCTGTCTTCTCTATGCCGTCGGGACATCAATGGTTCTACGTAGGAACGCGTCTGGTCGTGCGAAGTGGCCTTCGGCTGGAGTCAAGGCTGTGGCATTCTTCGTTCTTGTCATTGCATTCACGATAATAGCAGTTGAAAGCATTTGGGTCGCGACATTCGACCTAGGGACAGTTCGTGAGACTTCCATTCTGTCGCTGGCGATAGGATTCGTATGGATTTCTGCATCCGCCCTTCGTTCAAAAACCTCGTTAAACCCCTCTCGCCTCTGGACAATCTTCGTAATTGCCTTCGGGCTAAGCGAATTCATTACGCTGATGAACATCCAAATGATGATAGCTCGTCTAGGACTACCTCTTGACCTGGCATTGTTGAATGTCTCCATTGTGGCCTTAGTCCCGGTGGCCTATTGGTCAAACGGGCGAATCTTCGAAAGCATAGTCTGACCACCCCGCTTCTGAAAGTTGTTAGAGACAAAGGCCAAGTCCCTAGGTTGTTGTCGTCTGTGGCTAATAACAACTAATGACAGTCTGAATGCACTGCGCTTCTATCAGAGATGGGGTCTACACATTGCCGCGGTTTCCCCCAATGTGATGGAATGATCTAGAAAGCTGAAACCTAGCATTCCACTGGTCGGAAACGATGGGATCCCCTCCGGGACGAATTGGAACTGGAGGTATCCTTAGAGAGTGTCACGAAGCAGTTCAGTCCCGTGACGCAAAGACTCGTAGAGCGAGGGTTTTCAGGAAAAAGATACTGGTTTCGATCTCTGTCCCGTAACCTAGAAATTATCTCTCGGGAATAATTTCAAAATGAACCCTGATCTGGGATCTGGGAGGAGCATTTCATATGGTGCCCACTTCAAGCATGCAATGCTATAGATGGAGACAGGTCGAAAAACCGCTGACTCGCCTGTTCTGCGCGAAAAACAGGTAATCTCGCCCAGAAACGTTTCAGACGGCGAACGGACCCGTCCTAGAAGTTAGGAAAAAAAATAATTCCCGCGACACAAAACTCGCAGATGGGAGGGAATTAGCAAAGAGTAATCAAACGGGTACCAGGAACTCTCGAAGCCGCAAGATGAGATAATCCAACTTGGATGATCTCGAGAACCGAGAACACACCGAACCCGTCATCCTCTGCGATTTTTCTTCTGGCTATAGATAACCACGAGGACTGGTACAACGGTTGCGAGTACAACAACGGTGAAAAATCCCGAAAGCAACACCGGGCTTCGAGCAATTAGGTTGAGGACTGACAAGACTAATTGGCTTGTCTGGTTCAGTGCGCTCCCTGGAATGTGTCGGCCATTAGGAGGTTGTCCACCATTCGGGGGTGGCCCGCCTTGCGTGGTCGGTGGTGACGGACCCGGTGAAGGGCCCGGCGGACTCCTATCGGAGTACACGAGAGTCGCGGACTGAGAGAACTTGCCGCTACTCCCCGTTATCGTCACATTGTAAGTTCCCGAGGGACCGAGGCACGAGAGTCCTACAATAGTCGAGAAGGCAAGGCTGAATGAATCGCTACTCAGCGAACACGTCAGACCGGACGGCGAGATTGAGAGAGAGAGGTTCACCGTACCCGTAAAATTTCCAAATCGAGTGATCGTTATCGTCGATAAGCCGGGGCTAGAAGAGAAGCTGATTAATTTTGATGGGTTTGGGGATATCGAAAAGTTCGCCGGAACCGGCAGCGCTACGATAGTTCCTGTCGCGCCAGAGAGCACGTCGTAGTAGGAGGAGGTCCCGGGATTATAGAAGGTCAGGTAAATGCATGGGTCTCCATTGCTCTGGTAGACAGGGATCAAGGTGTACTTGGAACTGCTTGAGAATATGACCGTGTGTTCACTAATACCAGCATTGCACCATGTCACCGTCTGTCCTTGGTTTATCGTAAGCGTTGCGGGATCGAAGGAAGCAGACCCCGAGACGCTGTCTCGGATGACCACTTCCGCGGACGCTGGTGGCTGAGGAGCAGGCAACGTCTCAGGTGGAACAAACACCAGTGAAGGACTCACTGTACTTTCGAGCCCAGCCGTGTCGTTTGCTAGGACCCTAAACAGGTAAGTGTCGCTTGGTGTCAATCCAGTCACCACAAAAGACGGAGTGGATTGAGGCACGCTCGCCAGTAGAGTACCGTTCTCATATAATTGGTAGGCTACGACTCCAGTATCATCAAATGCTGGAGTCCACGAGAGCCTAGTGCTGTAGAAGCTGGTGTTCGAGGTCGTGATCTGGTTGCCTACGGGCCAGACTGGAGGAGTGTCAGAAGACGCTCCGAACTGTCGAATTAACGGATAGTAGTCTTGAACAGTGCCCGTTACAACTGGTGGACTGCCCGAACTGGTAGGCACCACCACAGGAGTGTCTCCAATACCGTCAGGGCCCGTGCACACGTTCTGCAGCGGACCGCTACAACGGTCGACTCCCGCATAGTTTGACCAGAAGTTTCCAGCAGCCGGATAGGTACTGTTAAGCGACATCTTCGAGACGCTCGTTGCTGAGATCTGAACCGTGTTGGAGAGGAAGTTGTTATGATAGACCAGAGTCTGGTCTGACGAGCCTATCGTCAGCCCGGTCCCATCCTTGTACATGTCATTGCCAGTAATTGTTGTGTTGGTCGAGGACTGGAGAGAGATTCCTGACCCGCTATCTCTTGACGCATAGTTAGAATCTATTCTATCGCCAGAGCCCTGGACGACTAACCCATTTCCACTGTTGAGCTGGACATAATTCTTTGAGATCGTATCGTTGTTGCCAGATACAATGATTCCTCGCGAATTTGAAAAGGAAGTATTCGCAGCAACGAATTCGTGGTTTCCGTTAACGGTAATCCCATCCCCGTTAGAGTAAACCGCGTTGCCTGTAACCCGGGACCCGTCGCCTTGAACTATGAGCCCCCACAAACCGTCACTGACGAAGCTATTGTTGACGACTTGAGCATAGTTCAGGAAGAATTGGCCGCCTGTTCCATCTGATGCGACTGTGTTAGAAACGAAAGTCACGTTGCTATCGTAGTGAAAGTAGACGCCGTTGCCATTGCCAATGATCGTATTGTTGATGATGGAAATGTCAAAAGATGGATTCCCATAGGCCCATTGTCCGGATTCTATTGCGAGACAATTCCGGTCGATAGTGTTGCCTGATATGGTGATGTTTGTGGTAGTCGCGACGTATATCCCGTCGCTCGCGTTTTCAATCGTTGAATTCGCAATCACGACATTGGTGACCTTCCACAAGAAGACCCCGTCACCACCCGAGCAACCCCCAGCATCGTTAAGGAAGACATTGCGAATTATGACATGGGCTGTCGTTCCTATCAGCGTGATCTCGCCGAAGCTCCCGGACTGAGTAATGTTCCATCCTTGGATAATGTAGGGATTGAGCGAAGAGCCGTTGCCGCCCGTTACTCCGTTCGCCGGGGTAAACGATTGATCCCCGTTGATGTATATTGGCGAGTGAACTGTACCGGAGGCATGCACAATGGGTGGGCTCAAACCAACAGAGCATGATATCAAGAGCAGACTGAGAACAACTATTACGAGTGCTCTCGTCATCCGTTCACGAATACACCATCGGCCAATTCGTCGCAATTAAGGGCACCGGGCCTCTACCGACAACTACCCGACTTGGCTAGAACGCGGGAATACTACAGCTGCCCCTCTCCAAGGGGTAGAGACTAGGGTGATGCTTGACCCTCCGTAACACGTTGCACCCATTTGTGAACGGACTTCTTCTCCGCAGAGAAACGTTGGCAGAATTACCCTCTCCATTATTCTGCCGATGGTCTCTAACTGCTTAGTTGCATTTTTGAGAGTGATTTCGGCCGTGGTTTCCATCTAGAAACCACGCCACGAGGGCGGCTGGGACGCGACTCCCTTGCGCGGTGCGTGGAGACAGTTACGAAGCAGACGATCGCACCGACCTTCTCTCCCTTGTCAGGTCTAGGACCGATCAGCCAATGGGCGCCGGGATAGTCGTAGCGAAAAGCGGCGTTGCAACACCCGACGGGTCTTCCATTCTCGCAAGCGAGGGATCCGTGTTTCCTCGACCTTTTTGATATATCCCGGAAGAGTCTTCCGAGAACTACCTTCGGTGGTCCATACTATCGCACTTTTCGGTATCCGAGGATACTGCCCGCTACTGAGAAATAGTAGCCTCGGCCGAGCCTAGGATATACAGATTTGAGCGACGAAGGAGTCGAAGCCGCCAAGGCGGACGCGAAATCCCGCGGATTCAGCCCATACGTTCGGACCTTAACAGATATTATTGGCTACGCCATCACAGTCTTGGCACACTGTCCCGGACCCTACTGGTTCGAAGATTGTCTCGCCACAATTTTGGCATACTAGTAGTCTGCCTACGAACTGGAAATCTGATCGGTATCGGAACTCGCGGTATGTGGGTTCCTGGCAGGTTCGGCAGAAGACCTTGCAGTCGAGGCTTTGCATAGAGCTTGGTGTGTGGTTCGAAGTAGAAGAGTGGGAGAGTGGGACAAATTCTAGAATGAAACTATTGCGAAGGTGACTAACTATAGCGAAAGCAAGTTACTGTGCAGGAACTTCATTGTTTATGTACCTTTGAAAGGAACTGATCATCTGAAGTGCAGTGGACGCCTTTTCTTGCAACCTTTCAGCCCTCGACCAAGAACAGAGAAAACGGCATGACAACTTAGCGAAAGACTTGTTCCCGAAGCATCTTGAAGTTAGAGAACTACCCGATGGCTATGGGTTTCGTTTCCCGAACAACCGGTCGCTTTTCACGGCGTTATCGGAGTGGGCTACTCTGGAACAGCTCTGCTGTCCCTTCCTTACCCTCGCTCTAGAATTGCAGCGTGATCATGGGCCTATCTGGCTTAAGGCAACTGGGAGGGATGGTGTCAAAGATTTTCTTCGGGTAGAACTGGGGATTTAGCGAAGATAGGCATGAGCACGGCTGTCCTCGGGGGCAGAGCTCTCATCCTCGTCCTACCATGATTCGACGATCAGCCCCGCCCTCTCTTCTCTAGGACCTCCTCAATCCGATCAGCCAGCTCATTGTCAGGGGGAAAAGACCTGACGTAGTCGAGCAGGTTACCTTTGCTCTTCTTTTGCGCCAGTCTGAGGATGACCTCGGTGAATGATTCATCTTTAGACTTCATTCGTGCGAGCGCGTTGTAGGCTTCCTCGGATATTGTGAGAGTCTTGTGGGCCATGATCACATACGTGCACCTACGTGCATATTTCGATTTCTCAACTCTCGAATCTAAAGACCATCCAGAGTCCGTACCGACGAGAACGTCTCGAAGGCGCTTAGTGGCCTGATAGTCCCCTGCAAAACGCCTTTTGGAATCGCCTAGAAAACAGCCTATGGGTCTATGTCGATGCCAAAATCGGCCAGACAACAATACTCCGCGATAGCGCGTTCTGCTACGAGCATGCTAAGATCGTGCTACAATCGGACCCCTAGACAAAAAGTATACGCGCTTACTCCCGCAACACAGAACAGCGGGAGTCTCGAAGCGCTGTCACTCTGGAATCCGCGATAGAGTTACACGGATTCTAAACACGGATCTGCTCCAATTCAGCGGAGCATGTTAGAGACCGAGACAGATTCTGAGGCTGAGGCTTCGGAGGTTGTCGTAAAGCGGAGAGCCATCCTCTGGGACATGGCAGTGGGCGAGCAGATACGATACGAAGTGGCGACGATTAGAAAGTGTATGGTTATTCTCGGCAGGCTTAGCTCTTTCTTCGGCGAGGACGACCCGGAGACGGGGAAGCGGCTTGGAGAGCTTGGTGCTCATCTGGCTGATGTTGTGGAGCTGGTTGAGAACACTTCTACCGAGCCTCTAGAGTTTCCAGGCTACGAGATGGAGCCCAGATTGCGTTGAGTCAGATCATGACTGCTTCGGGGACGTCTTTGAAGTGAGGATCTCCGGTCAGAACCTTAGAGGATCTGCTCCTAGCGGTGGCTAGGACGAACGCGTCTGCCAGGCCAAAGTCTTGTTTGCGCTTCTTCTCTTCAGCGTGCACTTCCCCTGCTAGAGTCGCGAGTACAGGAGTAATCGTCTGCAGGGTTGAGTTGCTCTCGACCGTTGTGATCGCAATCTTAGGATCTCGCTTTTTTCTAAGAGACTTGCTGACAAGCTCCGCTAGTGTGATTGTTGAAGTTAGGATCGTGTTCGCTGGATTCTCGATGTGGTCTCTGACTCTGGCTCCTCGCGGGCTGCCGTCCAGGTATTCTATCCAAGCGTAGGCGTCCACGACGAGCTTAGTCGTGGTCTTTCATCTCATCCTCGACGGTGAAGGGTCCGATTCCCCTGGCCGCTCCGAAGAAACTCTTCCGGGTTTTACGAATCTCCAGGTTCACTATCTCTCC
>WNGQ01029537.1_pt1 | contig 10626 bp, 12 predicted proteins | sample 5407661 | NCBI WGS metagenome assembly WNGQ01 (sample SAMN13153382, study PRJNA577476) | soil metagenome | isolation source: 60 cm soil or saprolite under Garry oak tree replicate 2 | place: USA:California | collected 2016-06-15 | reverse complement strand
GGGTGTGTTAGCGCCTCGGCCAACAAAAGCGAGTTGCGAAACTTATAGCCGATACGTTCCTCGAGCGGCGTCACATCTCCGATTCTGAGCAAAATCGAAGAATCTCGTCAACTGTATAAACTCAAGACCTAGGCGAACGGCATCTGATACAGACGTCTTATAAACAAACGCAAAACGTCGTGAGCGCCGTTTATCGTTTTTGATAAACTTCCAGCGAGGTCACTACGTCCAGCGCACGCTGTAAAACTGGATCGTGAGGTGGCGGTTTTTCCGGCGCACGGCCGCGGCGTTGCTGCGCCGCTTCGGCGGCTTCTAACTCGGGATTTGTGCCGGCTAACAGCGCAGCTTCACTCATGTGCGGGCGTCCCGTCTCGTAAATGAACGGCCCCATTCCCTTTTCGCTGCTCGACTGAAAAATCTGTCGCTTCTCTGACAATGACATTTCGACGGGCAAATCTGGTTTCACGCCTTCGGGAAATAGTGACCGACCCTCGGGCGAGACCATTTCAGCCACGGCGAGCCGCAGACTTTTGCCATTGGGCAATGGCAAGTCTGAGTATTCGGCGGCACGGCCTGCAGTTGGTTGGCCGATAACGAGTGCCTTGTTGTAGAACCGCAATGCAGCCGCAATCGCTTCGGCAACGCCACTCGTGTCGCTGTCTGCGAGCACCATTAGCAGGCCGCGAAATGCCGGCTCACGATCGGAACTAAACACCCGGTCTTGACGTCCTGTCGGTTTGCGCACCGTAAAGATCGGTTTGCCCTTCGGACAAAACCGCTTCGCGAATTCCGTGGCCACCGACAAATCACTCGTCGCGGAACTGGCGCGAAGATCCACAATGAGGTCATTCACCTTTTTTGCAGCGAAACCGCTCAGAGCCTTGTCAAGTGCCTGAAGGTTGGCGTTGCTCAATGTCCCCAGTCGCACATAGCCGGTGCGTCCCGAAATCAGCTCACTGTAGAACGCGCCTGGGGTTGCGGGTGGAACGCTTTCTTTGTTTGCCAAAAGCGTAATCCCACGCGGCAGTCGCACCAACAAACCCTCAACAGTTGCCCGACTCAACTCGGTGTCGGTGATCGCGTCCGGGTTGGTGAAATTAGCCTTGAGCAATGTGATGAACGCCTGCAGATCAGCTGGGCCTAACGAGTCCACCAGCTCTTCCACGGTTGGCGTAGCCGATGGGGAAGGCGTCGGTTGTGCAGGCGATTTCGGTCCGGTCTGCGGCGCTGATGTCGGCGCCGGCGATTGGGCGGCCAGATTCGCACCGAGGACAGCGATAATAAATGTCGCCAGTAAAAATCGAGACATCACAATAATTCGGTCATGTTAGCCGCGACGGCATTCAGAGCAATGTCGCGCCGATAATGACAGTTCTCGAAATGAATACACGATACGGCCTCATATGCGCGTGCCCGCGCCGCTTCGAGAGTTGCCCCGAGTGCAGTGACGGCGAGCACGCGGCCGCCGGCAGTCTTTACTTCGCTGCCGTCGCGTTTAGTTCCGGCATGGAAAATCTGCACATCCCCGAGCTTGGTTGCCTGGTCGAGACCTGAAATTGATTTTCCACTTTCGTATTTGCCAGGGTACCCACCAGAGGCCAGCACAACCGTAACCGCAGAACGCGTATCCCATTCAATCGCGCATCGCTCGATTTTTCCATCAATCGTTGCCTCCAACAGTGGCAACAGGTCTGACTTCATTCGTGGTAAAAGCACCTGCGTCTCCGGATCGCCGAAGCGGCAATTAAACTCCAGCACGCGCGGCCCATCGCTGGTAATGATCAAGCCCGGATAAAGAAGTCCCCGAAACGTGACGCCTTCCTCAATAAGACCACGTAACAGCGGCTTCATGATTTCGGCATCGAACTGCCATTGCAATTTGGTGTTCCAATTGTTGGCGGGACTGAATGCGCCCATCCCGCCCGTGTTCGGCCCTTGATCGCCATCCAACGCCCGCTTGTGGTCGCGCGACGATTCCAGCAGAAGATAATTTTTTCCGTCGACCAAGGCATGCAGCGAGCATTCCGTGCCGTGCAAAAATTCCTCGATAATAATCCGCCGGCCGGCGTCGCCGAAACGGGCTTGATTCATCATGTCGTCGATCGTGGATCTTGCCGCGACAGCATCGGCGGCGATGACAACGCCTTTGCCCAGCGCAAGCCCATCCGCCTTGATCACGATCGGAAACCTCAAGCGCTCGCAGTAATGAACCGCTTCGCTGCTATTGGAAAATGTGCGTGCTTCCGCGGTGGGAATTTTCTGCGTGCGCATCAATTCTTTTGCAAAGATTTTCGATGACTCAATCCGCGCTGCCGATTTGTTCGGGCCAAACGCGCGCAATTTCTCGCTCGTGAATAGATCGACGATTCCAGCAGCAAGAGGATCATCCGGGCCGACCACTGTCAGATCGACACGGTTTTCTTTCGCGAACCTAACGAGCGCCGCCAAATCGCCCACGGGGATCGCGACGTTTTCGGCAATTTCGCCGGTCCCGGCATTTCCCGGCGCGCAAAAAATCTGGTCCGCATGCGGCGATTGCCGCAGCTTCCATGTAAGTGCGTGTTCGCGGCCGCCGCTGCCAATGACGAGAATTCTCATCGCCTCAAAAAGAACCAGAAGTTGTAGCCACGGCTCAGTGAGCCGTCCAATCTTTTCAAGAATTTCTGCACAATCACCACCCGCCCTCGCGCGCTGCGGCGAGCGGGCAGCGTGGTGGCTACAGTTTCGCGCTATTTTGCGGGCCGTGATTCCACCGGCAGAATCCGCACGTCCAATTTCTCTGTATGCCGAATGATCGTGAGGCTGGCGCTGACGTTAATTTGTTCGCCGACCAAAACCTTGTGCAGATGATGCACGGTGCCGATAGGCTGGCTATCGAACGCAACGATCAGATCGCCCTGGCGCAAGCCGGCTCGTTCGGCGGGGCTGTTCTTCTCGACTGAAACAACCAGCAGGCCCGTCTCAAGCGGCAGACCGAAAAAGCGCACGATCCGCCGGTGAATCGGCACGTTCTGACCGGCGACACCGATGTAACTGCGCCGGATTTTTCCGTCTTTTATCAGCCAGCCGGCCACAAATTTCGCCGTGTTACTGGCGATGGCGAAGCAGATGCCCTGCGCAGGCCGGATCATCGCTGTGTTTACGCCCACGACTTCACCGGCTGAATTGACTAATGGCCCGCCGGAATTACCGGGATTCAGCGCGGCATCGGTTTGAATGATGTTGTCGATCAGCCGGCCGGACTGCGCGTGCATTGAGCGACCCAGCGCGCTGATGACGCCGGCGGTCACGCTGGCTTCAAACCCGAGCGGGTTTCCGATCGCGATCACCAGCTGGCCCACTCGCAAATTCTCGGAATCGGCCAGGCGCACGTGTCTCAACTGTGGCGCATCGATTCGAACAACGGCAAGGTCAGTATCCGGGTCATCGCCTGCCAATTGGGCACGATATTCGCGGCCGTCCGGCAGGTTAACGGTGATTGCGCGCGCGTCGTGAACAACGTGGCTGTTCGTCAGAATAAATCCATCAGGTGTGATCACGAACCCGGAGCCGTTCCCGCTGAGTTCGCGCTCTCCACCTCGTGCGCTGACGCGCTGTTTTACGTCGATGTTAACTACGGCTGGCGCGACGCGCGCGACTGCGCTGACGACCGTGCGCGAATACGCGTCGAGTAACTCGGAGTCGTCCAGTTGCGTCTCGCCGCGAACTGGCTGTGAAGCGCCGGAGTCGGTCTCATTGAAAAGAAAGTCGATCCGACCGGCATTGTTTTTCGGAGGAGCTGTGATGCTCATGCCTTAATTTCGTAGGCCGAAACCAGCAGTCAACTACACACGAACAGAAACCATACGCACCTTTCGGAACGTTACCCTCCAGCTTGCACCTGTTAGCAAGTTGTTTTACACAGGGCCATGCCAAAGGCCTCTTCAGTTCCCTCCGTGCTCGATCCGCGCTGTCCCTCCCGGTTGGTGCTCGACCGCATTGCTGACAAATGGACTGCGCTCGTCATCCAGATTCTTGCCGGCGGCACGATGCGTTACGCCGCGCTTCAGCGCGAGATCGGCGGGATTTCTCAGAAAATGCTCACCCAGACCCTGCGCAGCCTCGAGCGCGACGGCCTGGTGCAACGCACAGTGCATCCGGTTGTGCCGCCGAAAGTAGAATATTCGCTTACGAAGCTGGGACGCACGTTGATCGAGCCGCTCCAGGGACTTTGTCGTTGGTCGGAAAAACATCTCGGGGAGCTTCAAGCGAACCGCACGCGGGCCAAACAAACGGCGACGCAGTAATGGAGCGTCGGAATTTTGGAGCAGTAGATTCCATCACTCCATTACTTCGCGGCTCGATCTGTTAGGCTGACTCATGCACCAGGCCGAGATTATTGTCCTTTTGTTGACAGCCGTCGGGGTCCTGGCCGTGCTGGCGCACAAGGTTACGCTGCCATATCCGATCGTGCTCGTCCTTGGTGGACTCGCTTTGAGTTTCGTGCCGCGATTGCCGGCGGTGAACCTGAATCCGGACGTTGTGTTCTACTTCATTCTTCCTGCGCTAATTTATCCTGCTGCGTTGTTCACATCGTGGCGTGATTTCGAACGAAATCTGCGCCCGATACTCCTGCTCGCCATCGGGCTGGTGCTGGCGACAACGCTCGCAGTTGCGTGGATCGCCATGGGCGGCTGCTTTTGCCCTCGGCGCAATTGTCTCCCCGCCAGATGCTGTTGCGGCGGCGGCGATCATTCGCCGGCTCGGCGTTCCTCATCGGATACAGGTGATCCTCGAGGGCGAGAGTCTGGTAAATGATGCCACTGCGCTGGTTGCGCTGCAGTTTGCGATTGCCGCCCTCGTTACCGGCACTTTCTCGCCGGCGTTTGCCTCGGGGCGGTTTGTGTGGGCGGCGGCAGGCGGCATCGGAATTGGATTGCTCGTTGGCGTGGCGATGCGCTGGGTGCAGAGCCATCTGGATGATCCACCAATCCAAATCACATTCTCTCTGCTCACGCCCTTTATCGCTTATCTGCCCGCCGAACAAATGCATGCCTCTGGCGTTTTGGCGACAGTTGCCGCCGGCATCTTTCTTGGGTGGCACTCCCCGCTGATGATGACCGCACGGACCCGCCTCCAAGCTTATGCGTTTTGGGGAATGATCGTGTTCCTTCTCAACGGATTCGTTTTCATCGTCATCGGTCTACAACTTCCCAGAATCCTGCATGCGTGGAATCGAGAATCGCTGACTGGCGTGTTTATGAGTGCGATCGTAATCTGCGCAACGGTAATTCTAGTCCGCTTCGCGTGGGTAATACCGGCGACCTATCTGTCTCGTCTGTTCAAAAGCGAACGACAGGTGCGCGACTCAAGTCCATCGTGGCAGTACGTTGCGATCGTTGGCTGGGCTGGCATGCGTGGCGTGGTGTCACTCGCGGCCGCGTTCGCATTGCCGCTGGCGCTGCCGACCGGCCGACCATTTCCCGGGCGCGATTACATTTTGTTTCTCGCCTTTTCAGTGATCCTGGTGACGCTCGTGTTACAGGGTTTGACGCTGCCGGTGTTGATTCGGAAGCTCGGCGTACCACGCGACGCGGAGACCGATGAAGAGGAGCGCCTGGCGCGATTAGAAGCAAACAAGGCGGCGCTCAAGTGGATCGAGGAAGCAGGCGCAAATCGGAAGTTTTCTCCGGACGCCGCAAATCGGTTGCACGCCGAATACGACGAGCGCATAGAGCAATTGCAACTTTGCGCTGAAAATCCCGATGATTGCAGGGGTGAAATCGCCACACCACAATATCAGCGTTTGCAACACCAAGCGCTGCGCATCGAACGCAAAACCATTATCCGCCTGCGAAACGAGCGAGTGATTAATGACGACGCGTTGCGCCGAATTCAGCGCGACCTCGATCTGGCAGAAGCACGGCTGACCGGAGGGTGAAGCAGCTTCAGGACCGGCGCCGCCCTGCTGTAGAGTGCGCTGCCCTCAGCGCAGTGTCGCGCAGCTCGCAACAGCACGATCCGCTGGGGACAGCGGACACTACAGGCTCCTAGCTGATCCAGTCACACCAGAAGAAGAGATCGATGCTGTCGTCGAGCAGGTCCCAGACGAATAGTAGCAGTGAAAAGCCGTATCGCGCCGGCCAATCTCTGGCTGCCCCGCCAAGCCGCGCCGCACACGTCTTTAGCTCTTTCTTGAAGAACTGAGCGAGATGCGACCGAACCTCCTGTGTAAGCGGAAGCTTTTCCATCCTGGCCCAACTGTTGTAGTCGGCCTGCACCCGGCTGCCCGGTTTTTCCGAATCAGCACCCAGAAAATCGAGGATGGAACGCCGCAGTCCAGTCGGATTGCTTTGCAGGTCATCAAAGAAATAAATGCGAAACCGGTCTGGATGAACGTAACGTTTCCATCGCGCGACGACTGCGCTGGGGTACGAGCGCAAGAGCATCCCTCGCCGGAGCACATTCCGATTGACTTCGTCGATATCGGTTACGTCGAATGCTTCGATCTGGTGGTAACGCACTTCCATGGACAAGTGCGACCACAGTCGCTCAACTGGATCACGCGCCAGGAAAATTACCTTTAAGTTTGGGAAATATCCGACGATTTGCCGAATGACCCCATTACTCAGTGTCGAATAGTTCGGCGAAATATCACCGGAAAGTAGCGGTCCCTTCGGTTCGAATAATCGGGCATAATGCTCGAGGTCTATGTACGGTTTGGCACTGAGGCTGTTTATGCTCTCCAGAAAACGAAGATCGCGCTCATCTCTGCATCGCGAAGAAGATGAGCGTTGGATCCTGCTCAACTGATCAAAATAATGCAGCTCCTTTAAAGGAGGCATCCAGAAATCCGGATGGGAGTCGAGTTGCTGATAGAGCCAGGTCGTTCCGGCTTTCTGGGCTCCGACGCACAAGAAATCGGGCCGGGCATCGCCCGTAGAAGAGCAATTCTCTCCTTTATCGCAGCCGTTGCCGACGCGATCTTTGAATGGCCAAGCCCAAGTCATCTCCGCATTATTTTCTCTCCTGCGCCTAAAAAGCAAGAACGGGATGCTTTCTGACCGCCAGAATTATTTTGCATCGCAGGGCGGTATTGGCTTATTTTGAAGCCTTTCCGGCTTAACTAGCCGGGTCTTCCGGATATGGACGTTAGTGGCACGATCGACGCAATCCTGAATCAAAAGAGCGGCGAGATTTTTTTCATCCCGCCCGACGCGACCGTCTTTGACGCGATCGAAATGATGGACAATAAAAATGTCGGCGCACTGCTGGTGATGGAAGGGGATCGCTTGGTCGGAATGATTTCCGAACGCGACTACACGCGCAAAGTTATGCTGCGCGGTAAGCGTTCGCGGGAAACAAAAGTCGCCGAGATCATGTCAACCAATTTGACCGTCGCGCATCCGCACGAGCCGGTCGAAAAATGCCTGCGCCTTATGACCGAAAAACGTTTTCGCCATTTGCCCGTCCTCGAAGGTGATAAGGTGCGCGGTGTCATCTCAATTGGCGACTTGGTGAAATGGGTGATCTCATGCCAAAGCGCCACCATCGCACACTTGGAAAGTTACATCCACGGCGGATACACGGGGTGATTTTGTAACGGTAGGCGTGGCGCTTGCGATTCCAAGACAAGCAGCCGGCACGGCTGCCACTACAGTTTCCAAACCGTCTTGCCGCCCACAATCGTCCGTACCGCTCGGCCTTTCAGTTTCCACCCATCGAAGGGTGAATTACGCGACGCCGATTCGAACTTGGCGATCTTGACCGTCCACTCCAAATTCGGATCAATCAGGGTCACATCCGCTGGCGCTCCGATCGATAACCTGCCGGCATTAATCTTCAATAAACGCCCGGGCTCGATCGTGTACATCTCGATCAAACGCGCGATGTCGATCTTGCGCTGTTTGTGCACGAGCAAATCAAGAAACAAGCCGAGTTCAGTCTCCAGTCCGATGATCCCAAACGGCGCGGCATCAAACTCCACTTCCTTTTCAAAATCCGCATGCGGCGCGTGATCGGACGCCAGGATTGACAATGTCCCGTCGGCGATTCCTTCGAGCAACGCATCTACATCAGCCTGCGCGCGCAGCGGCGGATTCATCTTATAGTTGGTGTCGAAGTTCTGGATCGCCTCATCGGTCAGCGCGATGTGATGTGGACAAACTTCGCCAGTGATCTTCACACCGCGCGATCGCGCTTCGCGAAGCAACCGCACACTTCCGGCCGTGGTCACATGCTGGCAATGAATCTGGTGGTCGCAAAGGTCCGCGAGCAAAATGTTGCGCATCACGATTGCTTCCTCGCCCGCGGCAGGCCAGCCCGGCAAACCGAGCAGCGTGCTCCAATAACCCTCATGCACAACGCCGTTGCCGACTAGATTGTAATCCTGGCAGTGATCAAGGACTGGCACGCCAACCATACGGGCGTACTCAACTGCGCGCCGCATCAGCTCGTTGTTTTGAATGCAATGACCATCGTCTGTAATCGCGACCACGCCTGCCTGCGCGAGGGATCCGATCGGGCCCAACTCTTCGCCTGAAATGTTCTTTGAAATCGCACCGGTTGGCAAAACATTCACGCAGGCCGCAGCAGCCGCGCGCTCTTTGATCCACGCGATTGTGCTCGGTGTGTCCGCGACTGGCGAAGTGTTTGGCATGCAAACAATTGTTGTAAATCCGCCGGCCGCGGCAGCGCGCGCGCCAGACTCAATCGTTTCTTTGTGACCGAAGCCGGGCTCTCGCAGATGCACGTGCATGTCGATCAAGCCGGGCGCGACGATTAATCCACTCGCGTCGATCTCTTCAATTGTGGATTGCGGATCGCGGATCGCGGATTTCTCCGCGATTCGTCCATCGACAATCACAAGATCGGCAAGTTTATCTCGGCGATTCGCCGGATCGATCACACGACCGTTGCGGATGATGATCGCGTTCACGTAGTTGCGATTCCTCCGCAGAGGTAGAGAACGGCCATACGCACGGCGAGGCCATTGGTGACTTGGTCGAGAATGACACTCTGCAATCCATCGGCCACTTCGCTGTCGATCTCGACGCCGCGATTGATCGGACCGGGATGCATGATCAGACAATCCGGTTTCAAAAGCTTCGCGCGCTCTTTCGTCAGGCCGAAGAACCGAGTGTACTCACCGATTCCGGGAAAATATTCCTTGCGCTGGCGTTCGTGCTGAATCCGCAAGAGGTTCACGACATCGGCATTTGGAAGTACATCGTCGATCTTGTGTGAAACTTCGACACCGAGTTTTTCGAACTCGCGCGGCACCAGCGTGCTCGGCCCGACCAGCGTGACGCGCGCGCCGAGCTTGACCAAACCGAAAATGTTCGAACGCTTGAGTGGGATGCTCGTGCGCGCCATCGCCGGCATTGATCACACTCGCTTTGAGCCGATTCCCCAAAAACTGCGGGGCGCCGGCGGAACTGTGACGCAGCACGAGAATATCGGCATGCAATGCCTCAAGATTTCGCGCGGTGTCCTTGAGCGTTTCGCCTTTTGTCAGGCTGGAAGTTGTTGCCGAGATGTTGATCACGTCCGCGCTTAACCGGAATGCCGCCAGTTCAAATGACGGTTTCGAGAATGAAATTGATTTCTTCGACCGACAATTCGCGCAGGCCAAGCAGATCTTTGCGGCTCCAGCGTGCGCTCATGAAATTCGCGTTTGCGTTTTCATTCTTTGATAAGCCAAACGCCGTCCGGCTCGTTGATGCTGCCGATACGCACCCGCACTTTTTCATTCGCGGCCGTCGGCAAATTTTTTCCGACGTAATCGGCGCGAATTGGCAGTTCGCGATGTCCGCGATCGATCAGCGCGGCGAGTTGAATCCGGGCAGGCCGTCCAAACGAATTGATTGCGTCCATCGCCGCGCGCACGGTGCGCCCAGTATAGAGAACGTCATCGACAATGATGACTGTGCGTTCTTCCAGCGGCACTGGAAGTTTTGACGCACGGACGACGGGCAGTTCCGGGCGCGTCCCGACGTCGTCGCGATGCATCGCCACGTCGATGATTCCAGTATCGATGTCGATCTTTTCAATCCCGCGGATGAAATCCGCGATCCGCTTCGCGATCTCCACGCCACGTGAAGGAATTCCCGCGAGTACGACCTGGGCGAGCTGCGGATCGCGCTCGATAATTTCATGGGCGATTCGCTGTAGCGCGCGACGAATCCCGTCCGCGTCCATGATTGGGACGCCGGGAGATGAACTCTGTTTTTCGTTCTTCATGCGTTTCCTTGGCGACCTCGCGGGATCGCTTTAAAGGACACGGTTATGGATCAGCTACTCATTTTAGCTCGGTTTTGGCTTCGCGCATCCGTTTTTCGCGCCAATTGGACCGATGTTTCACGATCCAATCCAGCAGCGCTTTCTCAAAGCCGATGTCTTTACCGGCCTTTTCGCTCTCGATCCACTTGTGCTTCAAGATTTCTGCGCGCTCCGCGAGGAATTCCTTGTAGAGAACAGAATTTTTAACGAATTGAGATCGATCTTCTTCTGAAGACGGCATCTCACGATTCTCTTTCATAAAATTTGGAATCAGTCAACAAAATCGAACCACTGGAAATTCGACGTGGCAAGCTGCTATTTATTTAAACTCGTTTGCGCTCACTGCCGCGGATGCCTCACTAAGGC
>WNGQ01018264.1_pt1 | contig 10627 bp, 7 predicted proteins | sample 5407661 | NCBI WGS metagenome assembly WNGQ01 (sample SAMN13153382, study PRJNA577476) | soil metagenome | isolation source: 60 cm soil or saprolite under Garry oak tree replicate 2 | place: USA:California | collected 2016-06-15 | reverse complement strand
GTTGAAGGCTGACAAACATTGCAGGAAGTAAATCTGACATTGTCCAGTCATAAGACGTTGCAAGTGGTGCAGGATTTTCTGGGCTTGCGGACGCATAAATATACAATCCGACCATATCACATCCCTGAGTCGAAAAGTCTGCTGCTATGCCAGGGCGCCAGGAAACAAAATGGTTAAGCTTTATCTCTGCGCCAAATCCACACATGGCTGGAAGACCTGGAGTGTATTGTTGGATCAGCTTATGAATGTTTTGTAGGATGTATTTTAATGATCCATAGAGCGAGACGTCGATTTGGTCATCAAGGACCCAGTATCCTTTGACTAACGAGTTATCCTTCAGTACTTTCTGCAGGTGTGTTTTGATAGATGCATAGAGCGCATTCTCAGTCTCTTTGGCGTAGGAAGCTGAACAGCTTAGATGACGAGTCGCACAGAGATAGTAACGCTGGTAGCGATACAACTGGGAAGATATAAATGCATCTACCACACTCATGTGGTGTAACTTGAGGGCTTGCTCTAAGGAACTTCGTGGCGAAGCAGAATAATTGTAGAGGAAAGCCATCTGTATCCCATCTGATGCAGCTTTTGCTACCTGTTCAGGGGTATTGATGCCAAAACCACCGGATAAATGGTTGCTAAAAAAAGTAGTAGCTACAGATGTAACCACTTTATGTGATGATGTTTGCTGGTTATTAAAGCATCCAGTAATGAGGATAGCCAACCCAATAACCAGGATTGCATGAAGAAGGTGATTTTTATTCATCGTATTCCCTTTCTTTCACTTGCATTGCCGAAGCTGATTGGCCACCAGGAGCTTGCTCAAACTCAGCTCGATGGGCAAATTTAATCACAATCTCTCCAACCATAAATGTGCCCAAGCGGTGATTCACCATCCCACTCTAATATGGTGGTAAGACCCGACTCTTCCAGCCGTTTCCGCATCTCGTTGGGGTCTGTAGGTGAGAGGTGCTTGTGAAAATGAAGGTAGATTTGCCGGATCTTCTTGAGATATTTGATGGGAGTTGCATTGAGTATCAAGCCCTCTGCTCCCTCGCAATTCAACTTGAGGAATCCAATCTGCTCGATGTGGTTCTTGTCCATAATCTCTGGAAGTGTCACCGTGGGAACTTCCAATGTATCCTTAAGTTCACCAGGCATCACTTTTGCAAACGGAAAGGACTCACTCCTCGTTTGATAATCTTCAAGCGTCTGAAGTATCTTGCTATCAGAGAGAAAGTGTCTCGTGCTTGATATGGGACTAAGTTGGAGGACTGCTGTACCAACTTTATCTGAAACAGCTGCTTGCTGAGGAATGATCTGCTTCAGACCATTGATTGCTACAGTCTTGGCGAGTATTTCGTAATTGCTGGGGAATGGCTCAAAAGCGTAAACTTTGTTGTAAGTCATAGATGCTGCAAAGATGGCAAATACGCCGACATGGGCGCCGACATCGACCACAACGTCATTTGGCTTGATATGAAGAGGAGCAGGAAGATAGTCATTCTCGAAGAAAATCTTTTCCACTTGTCCTCTCCACTTCCATCCTCCAGCCAGCTCAAATTGAGTCCCGTCTTTGAGAATGAGGTGCATAGGATACTGTTTCTTTGCGATGGATGCGAGTATTTCTGGCCAGTTGCGATATCGTTGCATCACTCTGACGCAGTTTACGGTGATACTTGGCCAGTTACGGTTGAGCATTAGGTCAGTTTTCATTTGGTTGTTCTCCTATTGCTGAATGTAAATAGCTTTGGCAGGAATGCTTCGGCGGTAGTAAGGCTATTCAGATAATCCTTGTAGAGCCAGCATTTCAATTTCTGTATGGCCGTTTCACCTTCCTGAATCCACCAGATCGGGTGTGTTAAGAGCTGAATGGGTTTTCTTGCAAGGAATGCCTCAGAGTCGAGAGGATGGCCATATCTCCACCTGCCTGTCGAGTCACTTATGTACGTCATGTCTTTGCTAAAAACATGCCCATAGACATTTTGTAGCTGCTCGAAAGATGCTATCGGCATCCGTTCCAAATTTGTTGGGCTATGTAAACTCGCTAGCTGAGTATTGATATAAGGATAGAATTGCGCGAACGCATTGACTTCCAAAAGAGCTTTAGTGAAGTCTCCTCCATACACCATATGATCCACATGCAACGCAACTTGATGTCCCCAATGATGTAGCTGTAATATTATCTCTGCATTAGAACGACTCAAAGCGTTATAGAAGGGCGAATGAAGTGTGATGAAGTAGGTCGCTCGTACTCCTTGTTCGTGTTCTACACGACCGATCTCTAAGGCTGCGCGAAGGCTTATATCAATATCATGCCTCAGTACAATAAAAGGTTGTCCTTTCACCAGGTATTGGTTGATCTCATCAAAGCTGCAGAAGGCATAGCTAGCCCTCTTGAAAGCTAAAAGTAGTTCGCGGTAGCCCTCTTCCGAAAATTCTTGGAGGACTTTCATCCTCTCCTTTGTCTTATCGAAAGATAGGGTTTCTAATGAAAATTTTTGCATGGTTTCCCTTTCGTTAATAATGTCTAAGTCCTATTTGACGTTTAGACTGGAAACTTCCCCCCTGAAAGTATGTAAAGGAATCAAAAGAGCAATTACTCAGATGAATCTTTACCTAGATAACTCATTATCCGAAATTAGTCCTCCACGTTGCCCACCCAGTATTGACCAGTAGAGCGTTTCGAGCTTGGCAGCCAGGAACTGACGACTGTGGTGTTTAATAACCCAGCTTCGTGCACTCTGCCCAAGCTCTGCTGCTGCTTCTGGATGCTGAAAAACATATTCGAGGTGCTCATCCACTTTTTGAGCAGTAGTTGCCTGGCATAACGGTGGTGGTGCGGGATAGGCTTCTTCATAGCGGAATGAGGTGATAACAGGCTTAGCACAACTCATTGCTTGCAGCTCTGAATTTCCTAATGCTCCTAAGAAGAACTGCCCAACTACGACATCTGCCGAGCAGATCAGGCGTTGCACTAACTCCGGTGTTACAAAAGGAACAAATTCAAAGCGGTCTCCATAGCACCATTTGTATTTCTCTGTTTCAGGGCCCCAGTCAAGTAGCTTCACGCGAACCTCTGGATGACGCTCGGCAAAGCGTGCAATCCCCTGTACCGCAATTTCACACCCCTTTATGGCTTCGAGACGGGCAAATAGCAGAAGCGTCCAGGGACGTGATTGCTCATTTTCGCCAGGTGCGAATTGCTCAGTATCAACAGGCCCAGGAAAGAATAGAGCATCTGGACGTACCGATTGAATAACAGGTAACAGGTCAGGTGTGCTGCACAGAACCATGGCGGACTGACGCAAAATAAACTTTAACCCTGAATGAAAGAAAGGCTGCTTCAAACGGAAGCGTACATCGCTTCCACGACAATGCACAATAAACGGTACTCGGCTCGCTAATCCAAGCACACCGTAACTGGCCCAGTGAATGTGGATAAGGTCGAAGTGGCTCGAGCTGAGCTTGCCAACAATGTGCCTCATATCGAGTATGCGTCCTGGCATCATGGCAAGTTTTAGCGGTAGTGGTGCCGAACCTCCCGTCAAACTTGGTTCGTACACTCTCACAGAGTGACCACGTTGAACCAGGTCCTTACCGAAGGTTTCGGCAACCCTGTTCAGGTTATTAATATAGAGAATGCGCATCCGGTTCTCCTTCTAGAGAGCGCACAGTGTCTGTCGGTTAAAAGGTCTTTTTTCCGTTGTGTCCCTTGTTCTGTTTGTCTAAGATGTCGTAATAGAGATGGAGTAGTTGCTGACTTTCCTTTTCCCAATTGAGATCATGTTGGGACGCTTCTAGTGCGTTGCACTGCATGCGCTCAAATCGGGCACGATCAGCTAGCATTGCATTTATCTCCGCTCCAATAGCCTCGGGTTCAACTGAAGATAGTACCCGTCCGACATCATAGGTTTCGATAATCTCAGAGACGGCAGGAAGTTGAGAAGCAATCACGGGCAAACCGGCCATCACATATTCAAAGAGTTTGTTGGGAAGTTCTACTCGGGCAAGCTTGAATGGACCCGACACTTCTGCCCATCAGTACAATCACGATGTCCTGCTCCAAGAATCTTGCTGCTCTGACAAGTTTGTCGAGGGTTCGATTGGGTTGCAAATTGCCCTGGTAGAGAACGATGCGTACATTTGAACTGAGTTTGAGATATTGCCGCAAGCGGTCACTTCTTGGGGCTACTCGATAAGGTAAAATGTTACGAATCAGGGATACTTCTGTAATATGATAGCGCCTGTACATCTCTGCGATGATGGCAGGCGAAACTGTAATCACCCCTGCACATGTTCGCGCTATGCTTGCAAAAAGTTGTGTGAGCAACGCATGAGCCCATCGCCGCCGTATATCTTCCAGTTCATGTAAAGGCATCTCGTGAGCATCAAAAACCAGGAGTTTACGATGCAGTTGTGCGGCTATATAACATGGCACCAGCGCATTTATATCATGGGCGTGATAGATGTCTGCTGGTGTCCGTATTAGACTAAGAGTAGTAGTGAGCAACTTCTGCATGGTTTTAATGATTCGCCACGGCTTGAAACGTGGGGGAATGAACCAATCAGGCCTAAGCATGTGCTTCACATGGATCTCACCTAGATCTTCTTCAGCCGGTCGAGTGGGATCATTTTCGATATCAATGATACTGACTGAGAAGCCTGCTTCTGCAAGTGCAATTGCCTCGCGCATCACTCGAACATCTGTACGCGCTACTCCTCGCACGTGCATGCATATCTTCACATCTGAATGCATAATGTCCGCTTCATTCGTTACCAAAGTATCAGTATGAGTATGTGTTTTCATAAGAGAAAAACCTCCTTTGCTTATCGGGATGTAATATTGTTCCTGCGAGTCGAAAGAATTCCCAACAACAGCAGGCAGCCGCCATAAAGAACAAGAGCGCAAAGAAAGATACTCCAGGTCTCATATGTTCCCCGCCCCCGGGCTAAAAAGCTACTGCCAGCATAGAATCCAGTACCAATCACCAATGCAATGATAAAAGTGCTGATTTCAAATGGAATAGGGTAAATCCGCTGATTCACTATGTAGGCGATCATAGAAAGAAATGCGTAGGCAAGCAGTGTGGACATAGCAGCACCCATTGCCCCGTATAGAGGAATCAAGACAAGGTTGAGGCCAACGTTTACAAGAGCTGATGAACTTGTAAAGAAAACCACAAACCAGGTCTTTCGCCTTATAGCAGTTCCAACGGCGAAAATGTTGTAGACTCCATAGAACATGGTAGACAGAGCAATGATCGGAATGATAGCTGCCGCTGAACGGTAGGTAGATGGGAAAAACAAGTCGAGTGTGATCGTACTGACAAGCGAGAGGGCAAAGGCAGCGAAGAGCAAGACGATGCTATACCAGAGAAAAACGAGCCGAAAAATTCGCGGAGCATCATCTCTTTTAGCGATGGTGTATACAGCTGAAGGCCACGCCAATGTAAAGGGGACCAGGACCACAACATTTAATATTCCACCCAGGCTATAGGCCACTGCGTAGCCCGCTGTCTGAGCTAATGTAGCAAAAAGGCTCAGGAGATAGCGATCTGACAATTGCAACACCCATGTTGATATGAAACTGGAGGCATTCGGAATGCCAAAAGAGAGTAGCCCTCTAGCGATATCGAAGCGCGGGTGCATACCCGCACGGAGCAGGATGAGAGGTAGTGTACATATCGCTACGACTGCAAAGCCGCTTCCTGTGCCAATGAGCGAGCCTGCGATCCCCATGTGCAGAGTACCCACCATGACAAGCGTAGTACCTAAGTTGACAAGCAGATTAATGATAGATAACGTAGTAAAGAACCCGGCACGGTTTTCCGCACGCAGCCATGCAAATCCCGGTACACTGAGATTCTGCAAGAGGACAACCAACGCACCTAGTCTTACGACATCAGTAAAAGAAGAGTCTCTCAGCAGAAATATCGCCAGCTGTGGAGCAGCTAGTATGATTGCAAGAATGATAGGCAATGAGAGCAACGTCAACAGAATGATAACTGTTGAGAGTACTCCCAAGCGATCACTGCGAGACTCATAATCGTAGTTATACGAGCGAAAAAAAGCAGATCCCAGACCAAGTTGTGTTAGCCCAACTGTAAGAGCAACGGCTGTAGTGATAACAGCAAGTGCTCCATAATCCTTATATGAGAGATGGCGAGTCAAAAACGGGGCGAGCACTAGTGAGACAAGGGGCGATGCCAAGGAAGCCAGAGCATATATACCTGAGCTTTTGAGCAACGCGCGCAACTGGTTTGCATAGCCCGACGTAGCTGCTTGAGATACAGGTCCCGTTACTTTCTTCAAATCTCGAATTGCAGGTATGATCAATGTCGACTGCTCTTCAATGGGCAAACTACTCACCATAAAACTGCTCATCTGATCAGAGTAGAAAAATGGATCTGATTTAGTATTTGCTTCGCCATTGACCTGGAACGACAACTGATCAGTATCTTCAGCATTAAATCGCTCTAGCTTTACCTTTTTGCTCAGATTGCTCCGATATTTGTTTGGTTCAATCACGAGTCTCATTAATGGATTTCGCTCTCTATTTTAGCCATAATGTTTGATATTTTTTGTATCTAACAACTCATCCAAGCCTGACCAATAGGTCGTTCGCATTAATTTTCTCCTGAATACAGCAGGGCTATGATACATCGCAATATAGTCTCGGGCTAAGTCTCCCATTTGGCGACAGAGTGGTGGATCACTAATGAGTCGTACAAGGGACATGCCAATCTGTTTTGAATCGTTTGCGGGGAGAGCAATACCGCGGCCTGCAGAGAGTAAGTGAGCATTAGATAGAGGTTCCGTTGTAGCGATAACTGCACAAGCAGAGGCCATTGCCTCCAGGACTGCCATCGAAAAACATGCGCCTCGCCTGCTGGTGTACAGAAAGATGTCAGTGAGACCAAGCAGCGAGATAACCTCCTCACTAGAGGTTTCACCCCACAGTACGCAAATATCATTCAGTCCGCGTTCGCAAATATCTGCCTCTACCTGTTGGCGCAGCGGTCCATCACCAGCAATGATGACGCGAATGAGAGTGCGCTTTCTGGTAGGAAGAGTAGCTAGTGCCTGGCTCAGAGCTTCCAATGCAATGTCTATACCCTTCTCAGGTGCAAGGCGACAGATCATTGTAATGACAGTCGCATTGGGAGGAATTCCTTTTTCCTCGCGTATAGCTGCTCTTGATGCAGGGTCAGGTACAACATGACGCTCGATGTCGATCATGCTGCCAAAGCGAGTAATACGACTTGGATGGATACCCAGTCGTTTGCAACTCTCTTCTACTGAGTCACCCGCCACACCGGGAATCAGAAAATGATCAACCAGGCGTACTGCAATGCCAGCAAGCATAGATAAGGAAGGCCAATAACACATATAGCGCAAGCTGGCCAGGAGACGACGAGGCCGAGACCATGACTTTGTTGCTAAAGCGTGTAATCTTTCGGCACGATAGATAGGGCTTTTAAGTAACGTTAAGTTACCGTGATCCACGCATACCACACGTGTACCAATCAATTTGGCAGCTAGCGAGGTAAAAGCGGCTGTAAAGACCCCATCTTGTGGCAAAATAACATGGTAACCAGCGCTATGACGCACGAGGGAGACCAGTTTGCGGAATCCAGCAATTATATAGAGCCAGACACCGGGGAATTGCCACGAGGCCATATATTTCGTACCAAATTGATGAACGATAAATTTCTCCGGGTTGGCTCCGACGGAATGTGTCAGGTATTCAATTTGCCAAATGTCGCTGGTAGCTTGAGTTACCCCAGTCAGAACGGCACGTATACCACCGGTCACGGGAAATGCAGTGAGAGCAACACAGACGCGTGTTACTGCCGATACTTGCTGCGCTGGGAACAGCCCAGTCCGTACTCGACTCAAGAGGGCATGACGTGCGGCGGCGTAGCGGCTGGCGATCAGGTAACGTAAGCGAGACCCTAAGCGTTTTTGATAGCCCTTCCAACGCGCAGCTATAGATGAACAGTGATCACATCCAGAATAGTCTGCAAGCGCTTCAAGAAGGTCTACCTGTAGCTTGAGATCTGAGGAAGACGCGAGATGTTTATGGAGCAGGTCCGTGTATGTCCAAAAACCCACGTCAAAAGCCTCTATGAGATTGTGTAGCGTTCTTATGCTACGATCAATCAGTTTTTCGATTTGGGCGCTGCCAGCGAATAGCCTATAGTCATAGAGTCCAAAGAGAGCAAAAATGAAGCCACTCAGCGCATGTGCTGCCGGATAAATAGCCATCTCTTCAAAGAAGACACCATCTTCCCCTACAGGTGCGCTGACACCCCCATCAAGAATATCGCGCTCAAAAGTGCGAACAGCACGGTGTACTATTTCAAGAAATATTTCTTCATGGGTAAGCTGATGTGCCCGTAAGAGTACAGAGAGAGCGCCACCTTGTGCTGTAGAAGATAACCACGAGCCACTGCCAAGTATATCATGGTGAGGAAAAGAAATAGGCCATCCGCTTGCATCCTCACCGATGCTTATTTCTTGCTCAACAAGCCACCGGGCCTGTGCCAGGAACACGCGGCAGTGCTGATCCTCACGTGTTGTGAGATACTGGTTCCATTGAGCCAGAGCATATTGCACAATCGTTGTTGGATGATATCCAACTGGGCTCAGATGGTACGGTATGCCTTTCTCATCAAGGTTACAGTTCGGCAGTGCCAGAAACGATGACATATTTATAGGATAGAGAGATAACTCGGAAACCCAGGTACCCGCAAGGGGCAATCCTACATTGCTTTCCTGCAAAAGGGCTTTGCTCTCCTTCATATACCATTTCAGCCTTTCTATACTCACAACAACTTTTACTCGTTCATACTTGAAATGCATTATTACCTGCCTACCAGGCAGGGTCCCACGTACCTGCTGGATAAATCCCCACTCTACCTACGCGTCACTTGTGTCTGATGCAAGGAGGACTTTGTTTGCTTGTCTTTCGTTCATCAGGCTTTTCCTGAGTGACGGAGACGAAATCACGCCGAGAATAATCCAGCCAGCCGCCGCCAATGGAGGAAGTGTCCACGCGTTGATGGAGAAACTATTGACGCTCAACGCTACAATAGCAGCGATGCCCGCAGAGAGCAGGATCTGTGTTTCTGTATTAAGTAGGGCTCTATTACGCAAAGCCTGCCATAGGCTAAATGACAGGAGAGTAATAAACACAGCAAGAACTGGAAGACCTGCCTTAGCGCCAATTTCAATAAATGAATTGTGAGGATGGCTCAACTGAAGGTATTGTGCAGCTACGCGATATGGCTCGGCACGCTGTATATAAACATCGAAGCCAAGACCTACCCCAGTCAGTGGAAAAGCCTGGATCACGTTTAATCCCGTTTGCCATGCACCCACACGTAGCGAGAGTTCAAGAGGATTCGTTCCATGTTGAAGTTGGAGATTGATCTGTGAGGGAAAGAACACGGTTCCTAACAATGCCACCAGGCCAAGGAGAGAAGAAAGCAACACAGAATTGCGAGTGCGTCCAAGCAATATAAGAAAGACAACCAAACCGCCAAGAACACCTACCCACGCTCCACCACTGTAGGTGAAAAGCAAAGCAGGTAAGATGATAAGCACTTCAGCCAGGTGTAGTATTTTTCCCTGCACAGACGAACTTTCCATAAAAAGTCCAAGTGGCAGGAAGAGCATCGTTGTGAAAAAGGTTCCGTTCCAGTTCGGGTCTTCAAAGAACGATCCGACACGATGAATATCAAGACCCGGGACCAGTGTGTAACCTCCTCTGCTTGCAATATATGCATCGAAGCGCGGTGAACCGAACAGAACATTACCGGTCAGCGCCTGGATAATAGTATGGATTGCGAGCAAGGCAGCAAGGAATGCAAGGATTTGGAAGAATCTTCGGACGCTTAGCACATCTTTGGCAATCACTGTGCCTAACCAGAATGTTAGCAAGGCTCCCCCAATAATATTGGGGTAGTAGAAGCCTAGCTCGTAGAGCCTGGTAGTTCCTCGAATTGTTGGATAAATGCCGAGTAGGAGAAAGAGAAACCAGAGCCATAAAGCGCGTGGTTCTCCCCAGGGACGCTCAAGAGAGCGAGCCAGGAAGTAGATCACTAGTAATAGAAGTGTTATGACCTGTGCAGCAAATAACAATCCAAGGTACCAATCAACATAAATATGGGCTACGACAACAAGGACAGCAGCTAGCGCATCTTGTCGAAGAATAGTGATGAGTTCATAATGATCAGACCGATGACAGCGCCCAACGCATAGGGGCTGAGTCTTCCCAGCATTCCTCCTAATAGCAATCCAATAATAATCGCTACGATTGGGAAAAGCGCAGAGATGGGCAACTTGCCCCAAATGCTATCCTCACTTACCACACTATTTTTCATTACTGTTTCCCTCGTAGAGTGCGGATTTATCCAGCACGTAGTTTCTAGTTTGTTTGCATGCAAAACTATTTGCATGCATAGTCAATCCCTACATTTAAGTCTTCATCAAGGGTTTGCGTCAGTCTCTCGTCCTGTCTATTGGTAGATTTCATCCCGCCCCATGTATTGGTGACGGCTGCACACGCTGGCAGCATAACCTGGAAATTCAGTTTCCAACTAGCTCCTGCCTGCCGCTGTAT
>WNGQ01007300.1_pt1 | contig 10627 bp, 5 predicted proteins | sample 5407661 | NCBI WGS metagenome assembly WNGQ01 (sample SAMN13153382, study PRJNA577476) | soil metagenome | isolation source: 60 cm soil or saprolite under Garry oak tree replicate 2 | place: USA:California | collected 2016-06-15 | reverse complement strand
AAACGTTATTCGAAGTACACCCGGCAAACCCGCCCGGTTATCATTACGATGTGACCAGCAACGGCAAACGCTTTCTGGTAGATACCACCAAAGAAGGAAACTCCACGCCGCTCGCGCTGGTCGTCAATTGGACGGCGGATTTGAAGAAATGACTATTGCCGCCGGCACAAAACTCGGTCGCTACGAAATCCGCTCGAAGATTGGCGCGGGCGGAATGGGCGAGGTTTATCGAGCGCGCGATGAGAAGCTAAATCGGGACGTGGCCATTAAGTTATTGCCACCCGACTTCTCAGAAGATGCCGATCGTCTGTACCGCTTCGAACAAGAGGCCCAAGCGGCAGGAGCACTCAATCATCCAAACATTCTCGCCGTTTACGACGTTGGCGTACACGATCGTGCACCCTATGTTGTTGCCGAATTGCTCGACGGCGAAACGCTGCGTGACCTCCTCGATCAGCGACAGCCCGCCACCAGAAAATCAATCGATTATGCGATTCAGTTAGCCCATGGCCTCGCGGCGGCCCACGACAAAGGCATCGTTCACCGAGATATCAAACCCGACAATATCTTTATAACTAAAGACGAACGCGTAAAGATTCTGGATTTCGGTCTTGCCAAGCTGGCGCAACCCTCGGGGGGAACCGTCGCCCAAACTGACATTGCCACCCGCAAAGTGCACACGGATCCGGGCACCGTTATGGGAACGGTCGGGTATATGTCGCCGGAACAGGTGCGCGGCCAGGCGGTGGATCATCGCACGGATATTTTTTCATTCGGTGCGGTGCTGTATGAAATGCTGACGCGGCGTCGCGCCTTCCGTGGCGATTCGGCGATTGAGACGCTCAACGCGATTCTCAAAGAGGAACCCACGGAACTCTCTGCGTCCAATCCCAACATCGCTCCGGGGCTGGAGCGGGTTGTCTGGCATTGCCTGGAAAAGAGTCCGGAGCGTCGGTTTCAGTCTGCCAGTGATGTAGCCTTTGCCTTGGAGTCGCTTTCCGGTGTAACGAGTCATCCGAGTCAGCAGACTTTGCCAGCGGTCAGTCCTCCTGTTTCTTCGCCGTCGAGATGGACACGCGAGCGGTTGGTCTGGCTGGGTATCTGCGCGCTATTGATTGTGGCCCTCGCGACGCTGGCCTTCGCCTATTTTTCGCGTTCGCAGTCAAGCAGCCAGCCGGTCCGACTTGCTCTGACAACTTCCGATAAGGCAACTCTTCCCGCACGTGTTACAGTTTCGCCTGATGGTTCGCGAGTCGCGTTCCTCGCCAACAACGCTGAAGGCAAACGGTTGCTCTGGGTAAGATCTTTGGATTCGCTCGGCGCGCAGCCGCTGACAGGCACTGACGGCGCGACCGCCCCGTTCTGGTCGCCCGATAGCCGCTCGATCGGATATTTCGCGAGCGGCAAACTTTTCAAGGTAGAAGCCTCGGGCGGCCGGTCACAAGCACTTTGTGACGTGGTTGAAAACCGGGGCGGCGCGTGGAGTCGCGACGGAGTGATACTTTTTAGCGGGCCGGACGGGCTTTTGCGAGTATCCGCGCAGGGTGGCACTCCGACCCTGACGACAAAACTTGATCCTACAGAGGAAGCCCACCGTTGGCCGTATTTTTTTCCGGATGGCCGTCACTTCATCTTTCTCGGTGATGCCCAAACATCCGAGAACCATCACATTCGCGTCGGCTCACTCGATTCGCAGGAGACTCAGATTCTTTTCAGTGCGGTCACGCGCGTCGCCTATGCGCCTCCCGGCTTCTTACTCTATGTAAGCCAGGGAGCCCTCGTGGCGCAGCCTTTCGATGCGCAAAAATTAAAAGTTACCGGAGAATCTGCAATTGTCGCTGAACGCGTAGCGACAGTAGGCGAGAACCACGAGTTCGATTTCTCAGTCTCAGATAACGGCGTACTCGCCTATCAGACCGGCAGCATTCAGTCGCAGCCGGTTTGGTTCGATCGCACGGGAAAGAAGCTACAGACCGTTGGAGAGGCTGACAGCTACGCTTCGATTGCGCTCTCAGCTGACGGACAACGAGCGGCCGTGGGAATGTTGGACGCGGATGGGCGTCACAGTGATATTTCGCTCCTTGATCTGTCACGCGGCTCCAAGTCCCGGCTCACCTTCGATCCGAAGTCTGATGGTGCCCCGGTTTGGTCGCCTGATGGAACTCGCATAGTGTTCTATTCGAATCGAGCCGGCGACGGACACGCGAACCTTTTCGTCAGCACCGCAAGCAATGCGGGCGACGATCAACTGCTCCTGGCATCGGATTCCGACGACATTCCTACAAGTTGGTCGCGCGACGGGCAAAACATCTTATTTATGCGTTTCGGAAAAGTGCACGCCGGCGTCTGGATGCTCCCACTGTCGGGTGATCGTCAACCGAAGCCAGTGTTTCAGTCCTCAGCATTTGATCAAGGTGCCGCAAGTTTCTCGCCCGATGGTCGTTTCGTCGCGTGTACGTCGAATGAATCGGGGCACTATGAAATCTGGGTTCAGAGCTTTCCACCATCGGGTGAGAAATTAATGGTCTCGTCGGGAGGTGGTTTCTTCCCGCTTTGGCAAGGTAATGGAAAGGAACTGTTCTACCTCACTGCGGACGGAAAGGTGATGGCGGCGGAAATCAAGATTGGTGCAAAGTTAGAGAGCGGAGTTCCGAAACAGCTTTTCCAGACCAGAATCAAATTCGGTTCCGACTATCCTTACGGTGTCTCTCCCGACGGCTCACGCTTTCTTATCAACACACCTGTTGGGGTTGATGATCCCACGCCTATGATCATCGTCCTCGATTGGACTGCGCTCCTGAAACAGAAGCAATGACTATCTCAGGCACTAAACTCGGCCGCTACGAAATCCGCTCAAAGATTGGTGCGGGCGGGATGGGCGAGGTCTATCTGGCCCAGGACACGAAGCTCGATCGCAAAGTTGCTCTGAAGATTCTGCCGGCCGAACTTGCATCGAAGCGTGATCGGATGCGGCGTTTCACGCAGGAGGCCAAAGCGGCCGCGGCGCTCAATCATCCGAACATCGCGCACATCTACGAGATTGGTGAGAGCGACGGCCGTAACTTTATCGCAATGGAGTTTGTCGACGGCCAAACGCTGCGGGAATTGATCCATCACCAGCAAACCGATCTGCCAAAACTCCTGCGGCATTTGCAACACGTGGCCGAAGGATTAGCGAAAGCCCATGCTGCTGGCATCGTTCATCGCGATCTGAAACCCGACAACGTCATGATCACGCGCGATGGTCACGCAAAGATTCTTGATTTTGGCCTCGCCAAACTAATCGAGCGGCAACCCTTGCCCTCCGGTGGTTCCAGCGAAGTCGCAACGGCAGTTATGCCACCGCATTCAACCCCGGGCACAGTGATGGGCACGGTCGGTTACATGTCGCCGGAACAGGCCCAGGGTAAAATCCAAGAGATCGACCAGCGCTCAGACATCTTTTCGTTCATCGGCCTCCTCCAGTAGCGCAAGCTGGCAGCTTGCGCCACGCCGAATTGAGCCTTGCAGCCAGTATCAAACTCAGCCGCTACGAATCTGCTCGAAAATCCGTCACGCTTTTTTGAATGTCTAGCGCGATCACCCGAACGCGGATAGAATGTGCGGGTCTCGTTAAGACGTCTTGCCGCTGCTCGTCTGAAACACGCTGCTATGAGCATCGCTGCTGCCACCCGATTGGGACCATACGAAATCATCGCGCCGGTTGGCGCGGGCGGCATGGGCGAAGTTTATCGCGCGCGCGACACGCGATTGGGACGAGATGTCGCCGTAAAGGTTCTCCCATCTTCTTACGCGGATAATAAAGAACGATTGCAACGATTCGAGCAGGAAGCCTGCGCCGCAGGTGCGCTCAATCATCCGAACATCCTCTCGATCCACGACATCGGCACACACAATGGCTCACCATACGTAGTTTCAGAATTGCTTGAGGGCGAGACGCTGCGCGAGCGGCTCAACGGCAGCGTTCTGCCTTCGCGCAAAGCCATCGACTACGCTCAGCAAATTGCGCAAGGATTGGCGGCGGCTCATGAGAAAGGAATTATCCATCGTGATCTGAAGCCGGAGAATCTGTTTATCGTCAGAGATGGTCGAGTCAAGATTCTGGACTTTGGCTTGGCGAAGCTGACGGGAGCTGCTGACGTCCAGGCGCAGACGGACATACCTACGCGGCGCATCGACACCGACCCGGGCGTGGTGATGGGCACCGTTGGTTACATGTCGCCTGAGCAGTTGCAAGGGAAGACTTTAGATCATCGTTCGGACATCTTTTCGTTCGGCGCCATTTTCTACGAGATGCTTTCGGGCCGTCGCGCTTTTCATGGTGAATCCGCAGCCGAAACGATGAGCGCAATCCTGAAGGAAGATCCAGCCGATCTCTCGGAAACAAATAAGAACGTTGCGCCGGCGCTCGAGCGGGTCGTACATCACTGTTTGGAGAAGAATCGTGAGGCGCGCTTCCATTCGGCGAGCGATCTGGCATTTGCTCTTGAGGCCTTGTCCGGTGCGACCAGTATTTCTGGTCAAACCGCAACCGCAATCGCTCCGGTATGGGAACCACCAAAAAGACGCGAGCGTCTGGTCTGGATCGGAGCAACGGCGCTTCTCGGTCTCGCGCTGCTGGCAGCGCTGCCTTTTGTGATTGCCCATTTCCGAAGCGGGCCGTCAATTGAAAACCACGCCACACGCTTCCTTGTTTTTCCGCCTGAGAAAACAACGTTGATTGGCGGCGGCCAACACATCTCGCCTAACGGCCTGCGCCTGGTTTATGTTGCCACTGGAAGTGACGGCAAACGTCTTCTGTGGACGCGCCCGCTTGATTCACTTGCCGCCCAGCCGCTGCCCGGAACAGAAGAGGGGGCAAATCCCTTCTGGTCTCCGGACGGTCGTTTTATCGGATTTTTCGGCGCCGGATCGAAGCTCAAGAAGATCGAGTTGACTGGCGGTCCCGCGCAGACGCTGGCAGATGTCCTGGGAGGTGGTGGTGGCACATGGAACCGCGACGGGGTAATTGTCTTTGCGCGAAGTTTTACCGAGGGGCTTTATCGTGTGCCCGCAATGGGCGGGTCGTCTGTTCCGGTGACAACCCTCGATGAATCACGCAAGGAAACGGCCCACCTTTGGCCTTACTTCTTGCCGGACGGACGTCATTTCTTGTACCTCGCTCGCAGCGCGCAAAAAGAGAATACCGGCATTTACGTCGGAGCACTGGATTCAAAAGACCGAAAGCTATTGATAAATGCTGAGTCAGGCGGGGCGTACGCTCCGCCCGGGTTTCTGCTTTTCCTGCGCGAGCGAACGCTGATGGCCCAGGGCTTTGATGCTAACAAGCTGCAACTCACGGGCGAAGCATTTCCCATTGCCGAGCAGGTGGGCTTTAACGCACTGAATGGGCGCGGATTCTTCTCGGTCTCGGAAACGGGCGTGCTCACCTTCCTAAGCAGCAGCACCCTAAGTACTCAGCTTGCCTGGTTCGATCGCAGCGGTAAACAGCTTGCCCTGATTGGCGCACCAGCTGCAGATACGGGGCTGCATCTCTCGTCCGACGAAAAACGGCTTGCCGTCAGCCGCCTCGATTCGCAAGCAGGCTCGGCCGATATCTGGTTGATTGACCTCGCGCGTAATAACCCCTCGCGGTTCACTTTCGACCCGGCGAATGAGAGTTCCCCAGTCTGGTCACCTGATGATAGCCGCATTGTCTTTGCATCGAATCGCGGTGGCGTTGTCAGTATCTATCAGAGACTTTCCAACGGCGCCGGCAACGACGAATTACTTCTCAGATTTGCCGAGCCGATTGGTCCGCACGATTGGTCCCCAGATGGAAAATTTATTCTCTTCGGGGTGCTGTCTCCTAAAACGAATGTTGATCTTTGGCTCTTACCCCTGTTTGGCGATCAAAAGCCGACGCCATTTATCCAGACGGAGTTCGCGGAAGTCCAGGGAGAATTCTCTCCGGACGGCCGCTGGCTCGCGTATGCTTCAAATGAGTCAGGAGCGTACCAGGTCTATGTTCAAAGCTTCCCAACATCGGGCGGTAAGTGGCAAGTTTCCACCGGCGGCGGCGCCCAACCACAATGGCGCCGGGATGGTAAAGAGTTGTTCTATCTCGCTCCCGATAGAAAGCTTATGGCGGTAGAAGTTAACGGTACTGGTCCGACCTTCGTGGCGGGCGTCCCCAGGCCCCTTTTCGACGTTCATGTCAGCACCATCTTCCCAGGGGCCGCTGGCGCTGGGCCATACTATGTTGTCACGGGCGACGGCCAACGTTTTCTCGTTAACACGATTGTGGGAGATTCCACGCCCGTGCCGCTCACTATTGTCTTGAACTGGACAGCCGGGCTGAAGCGATGACGGTTGCGATCGGCACCAGACTGGGCCGTTACGAAATCCGCTCGAAGCTAGGTGAAGGCGGAATGGGCGAGGTCTATCTGGCCCAGGACATGAAACTGGATCGCACCGTCGCCGTGAAAGTCCTGCCTGCTGACTTGGCTCAGGATCAATCGCGCATGCGGCGCTTTGTGCAGGAAGCGCGGACGGCTTCGTCACTATCTCATCCTAACGTGGCTCATATTTATGAGATCGAAGAGATTGATGGCATGCACTTCATCGCCATGGAATACGTCAACGGCGCAACCCTGCGTGAACGAATTGCCCGTGGCGGGCTTGACCTCAATGAGGTTCTCGATATCGCCGTTCAGATTGCGGCGGCTCTATCCGCCGCGCACAGCGCCGGCATCACCCATCGCGACGTTAAACCCGATAACGTCATGCTGCGGCAGGATGGTTATGTGAAGGTGCTCGACTTCGGCCTTGCGAAACTGAGTGAGCTTACGTCAGATACCGATACTGAAGCGCCCACAAAAGCCATGGTGAACACTGATCCGGGCACAGTCATGGGCACCGTCGGTTATATGTCACCGGAACAAGCGCGCGGGAAAGCTGTGGATGCGCGCACAGACATTTGGAGTCTGGGCGTCGTGATCTATCAAATGGTTACGAACCATTTACCTTTTGAAGGATCGTCGAACAGCGACGTGATCGCCGCGATCCTGGGAAAGGAGCCACCGCCGATGGCCCGATATGCTCGTGAGGTTCCGGAAGCTTTCGAATGGATCACGACCAAAGCCCTCACCAAGGATCCGGACGAGCGTTATCAAACCGCGAAAGAGATGATGGTCGACTTGCGGCGGATCAAACAGCGCCTGGATGCGCACGCGGAAATTGAGCGATCGTCAGCCCCTGATTCGAGCGGTGTCACCTCGGGGATGTCTGGTCAGCAACCGTCAGTCGGCGCGGCCTCGCCAGGCTCGACAGTCTCTGCCGCTGGATCGTTTTCAACCGCCCCCGTCTCCAGCGCCGAATATCTGATCAGCGAGATCAAACGCCATAAGACCGGCTTCGGGTTGATCCTGGCAGTCACCTTAGTGGCTGCCATAGGCGGCGGCTTATGGATATATAAGCTCTTCACTATGGGTAAATCTTCGGGGCCGCCGGCGATCAGGTTTACCCGACTTACCAGCGGCGGAACGATCGGGAACGAGACGATCACAGGCGGCGCAGCGATTTCACCGGACGGGAAGTACGTCGTGTTCTGGACCCTCGACGGAACCAAAAGCTCGTGCTATGTCCAGCAGATATCGACAAATAGTCTGGTCCGAATTGTCGGGCCGCTCGAGGGTAATTACGGAGCGTCAACATTCTCGCCTGACGGAGAGTTTGTTTTCTATAACGGCGATGACAAAGACAACGTCGATGGCGCTTTGTTTCAGATTCCCGTGCTGGGCGGACAGCCGCGCAAAATCGTCAACGGTATCTCGAGTCCGGTTACTTTTTCGCCCGACGCCAGGCAGATTGCCTATGTGCACCTGATTCCAGCCACAGGCGAAACTTTGTTGAAGGTCGCCAACGCCGACGGCAGCGGCGTTTCGAAAATCATCGCTCGGCGCACTCTTCCGAATTACTTTTCCCCTGACGGACCGTCATGGTCACCGGATGGGCGCGTGATAGCCCTGGGCGTGGCGTCAATATCTGCCGTTATTGCGGGGTCGACAGTTGTCGAGATTCCGGCCGCAGGTGGGAACGAACGTCCCATAACCCCGCCGCAATGGGGCTTTGTATCGCGGGTCAACTGGCTCAGTAACGGCAGCGGACTCGTGATTACTCTGTATGCGTCTTACACATCGATGGGTACTCAAATCTGGTTTGTGTCTTATCCGGATGGCGCCGCCCATCGGATCACGAACGATCTGAATGGTTATGGAACTATCAGCCTTGGGGTCAGCAGCGACTCAAAGACAATAGTGACGGTTCAGGAAGACTTCACCCGCACGATCTGGATCACTCGACCCAATGATGACCCGGGCCAGGCGCGCCAGATTTCCAATGGCAAATATGAAGGTGCAGAATCAATGGCGATGACCCGCGATGGCAGGATTGTTTATCTTGACCTGATCGGCGATTCCAGTGAAATCTGGATCATGAAAAGTGATGGCAGCGACAAGCGCCGGCTAACCAGTGACGGCGCGCTCAAGGACCGGGTCTCAGTTTCGCCAGATGATCGTTACCTCCTCTTCAGCTCAAACCGGTCAGGTAATTTCAGCATCTGGCGCGCAGACATTGACGGCAACAATCCTAAACAACTGACGGAAGAGAGCACATTCGCAGTCGGGGCAATATCCTCCGCGGACGGAAAGTGGGTTTTGTTTCAATCGTTCAGGTCCGGCAAATGGTCGGTTTGGAAAGTTCCGATTGATGGTGGAGATGCCACCCAGATAAGCGACGTTGAATGTTCTTTGCCCGCCCTCTCGCCGGATGGAAAACTGATCGCCTGTCTGATACCGAACCAGAAAGCGTCCTTCAGATGGCAGATTGCAATTATCCCCTACGACGGCGGTCCGGTGCAGAAGTTGTTTGACCTGCCGCCCACATTTGGTTTTAACGGCGGCCTGCGCTGGACAGCCGACGGACGTTCGATTTCATATCTCAAAGAGGAAGGCGCCACCTCGAATGTTTATGCTCAACCACTTGACGGCGGTCCGTCCAGGGCTCTTACCAGGTTCAAAATGGATCGGGCGTCGCGATTCGAATGGTCGCGCGATGGCAAGCAGATCCTGCTGGGTCGCGGCCCACAAACGGACGATGTCGTCTTGATTAAGGACTTTCGCTAACTCGAGCCCCAGGAGTTAGCGCGAGGACAACCACTTCTGATACCGAGCTACGACCCATTGAGGCGGTTCGGGATCGTCGGCAGCTCTGATGTTCAACCCCGTACTCTTCATCCATCGCCATAGCCAGGTCGGGCCGTACCTGGAGACCAGCGTGTCTTTCGTCTGATACGCCGGATCCTTCATCGCTTCATCCAGGCTGACAAACCGATAACCGCGAGCTGAAAAACGCGCGAGCATTTCTTCCAGGGAATCAGCGTTTATGTCATTAGCATGAATCAACAATGTCTGCGTAACTTCCCGGCCAAAGATCTTTGGAGCAAAGCGCTCGGCAAACTCCGTCGCAGCGAGAGTGAAATCAAGATAGTCGTCGCGCACGCGTTTGGCCGTCGTTCGGTCTCCATCCCGCAGCGCCAGCACGTAAACAACATTAAAGATGAAATCAGAATTCTCAATCGTGTGCGGCGTGACTTTGTAACCACGATCAATCAAAAACTTTTCGATCGCTTCTTTCTTGGCCTGCGTATCACCGGTGTGCGTCATGGGATGGCGAAAGTAGAGCTGATAGGGTTGACGCGAGCTCATTAAGCGGCGGCTGACAATTTCGCCCTTCAGGATCTCTTCTTCAAACTGTTTTATTGTGAGCGTGTTGAAATCAGGATGGGAATAGGTGTGATTGCCGAGGATCATACCCGCGTCAACCCATTGCCTTAGTAGGGCCGTTCGCGCATCTTTTTCGCCGTTCACTTGCAACTTGCCTTCATTGACAAAGGCTACGACTGGGACATGTTGGTTGCGAAGAACGGCTAAAATCCTGTTCGTCGCACGCCGTGCATCAGCCAACGAGGATTCTCCGACCGCCGCGTAAGGGAGGTCGTCAATGGTCACAGCCATCTTGCGCAAAGTAGTGCCGGTTTGCGCTGCCGCGGTGAGGCTCAGTAGCAAGACGATTATTGAAACCTTCATATTGATAACCGATTTCATCATCTTCGGAAGCGTGCTCACAACAAGCGATTTGCCGCCAGCCATTGGCCGCCATCCACGGCGATGATTGCGCCGTTAATGAAGCTCGCGGCATCTGAACAGAGGAATAACGCAGCGTTTTCGATGTCCTTGATCAGTCCAAAGCGTCCGAGCGGTACCTTCTTGCGCAGCTTCTCCTTGATTGGTTCCGGCACCAGCCGTTTCATCCCTTCCGTGTCTTCAATTGGTCCCGGAGCGATCGCGTTTACGCGAATGCCATAGCGTCCCCATTCCACGGCGAGATTTTTCGTGAGTGCATCGACTCCGGCCTTGGCTGCGGAAACGTGAAGCTGCATCGGCGTACCCAGATAATGCAGCGTCGCGCTGATGTTGAGAATTTGTCCGCGATTTTTCTTTAGTTCGGCGAAAGCCGCCCGGCAAACATTGAACGTGCCTTTGAGATCAATATCGACCACAGTGCCGAACCCATTCGGCGAAAGCTC
>WNGQ01007298.1_pt1 | contig 10627 bp, 8 predicted proteins | sample 5407661 | NCBI WGS metagenome assembly WNGQ01 (sample SAMN13153382, study PRJNA577476) | soil metagenome | isolation source: 60 cm soil or saprolite under Garry oak tree replicate 2 | place: USA:California | collected 2016-06-15 | reverse complement strand
GACCAGAGTGGTAGCTGGATAGGCTGAACGGGGGCTTGATGAGCTGCTTCTTGTGGAGTCCGCAGCTCATAGTCAACAAATGGATAGCCGCCTAGACTTAAATTCATTCATCCTCACTTCCTAATTTATCCCAGTAACGTAATTCGTCTTTTTGCCAAAGACTCGTAATAATGTTCCATGCAGCTCGGTATTTGCCTGTACGATCAAGCATAATAGCTCGCTGTAAAGAAGGTGTTTCCTGCAACAGGTGAATCAGGCTATGCAGGCTATTACCCTGTGCTCCTCTTTTGAAAATCCGCGTTTCTTTAAAGTTATTCTTGCCTTCAAAAGAACATATCAGCGCTTTCAGCGAACACTCAATTGCATATCCAGCTAGGTATATTGCTCCTGCCCATCGATTGGCATTGTGCAGAACTTCAGCATCTTCACGCCTTCTCCGTGAGGCACCAAGTTGAATACGTCGATCAAAGGTATCGTGTTGATACGACAAAAATACAGTCCTCCACTACGATTTTTTGCATTTAATGAACTTCAGTATATCGGAAAAAACAGCTACTGTACAATAGCCGATACATCATTTTGAATAACCTTAGCATGCAGCCTTTCATCCATATACTTGAGTTGCTTCTTAGCCTTCGCATCCGGCGTCGGATCTTGCGCCAGGAGATTGATCTTTTCCAGCACCTGGGTGATACGCCATTCTGTACTCATATACTACCTCTCCGCTTCCTGCTGGCTATGTCTTGGTGCTATACGGTTTCTCTGGCGGCAACACACCTTATTCCTCTGGCACATCTTCAATCAGTTCATGAGACGCCACACCAAGAGCTTTAGAGAACTTCTCAAGTGTCTTGATGGATATTTCTCGATAAGGGTCACGCCAGACCCCTTGCACGGTTCGATAACTCACATCGGCTAGCCTGGATAGCTTTAACATGCCAATCCCCTTTGCCTGAGCGACCTCTTTCACCCGCAGTCGTATCATAGCTTCTCTCCTGTTGTAGTGGGGCTAGTGTATCAGAAGCATATCCCTTGACAGAAGTGCGTTTCTAGTGATATGTTGCTAAGGGGTATGCTTCAAGTATACCCCTTCATTACTATCAACAAGCGGGAAGGGAAAAGTATGCAGAGCACGAAAACCTTAAGCAGGGGGAAGACATGCTGACACTCTGGATACTGTTTTGTCGGATGAATGCACGGATGGATACGCTGTTCCCGTTCTATGCTCGTGATCGTGAGCAGGCAGAACGGAAAGCAGAAGAGATACTGAAAGAATACCCCTATGAGCGACTAGACCTCAAAGTGTACCCCCATGGGTTTAGAATCGTCATGACGCACTTACCAGGCACGATTGAAGTGGAGGTATAGCGTACCTAACGCTCTCCGATAATATCAAGGTCGCACTGATGCCGGGAAACAGGAGATTGATCTTTTCCAGCACCTGGTGTGTCTCCTTTGGAGGCAGTGCCAGCAACGCCTTAAAAAAGTCTGGTTTCTGGGTGATACGCCATTCTGTAGTCATATGCTCAATCCTCTATTTTGCACAGCTTCATTATTTCCTTGGGACCTTTAGAGACCATCTGCGAAGGCAGATGGTTTCCACGCCCTGCTGGTTGTTGTTTAGCATCTTAACCAATACCTCAAAGTTGCCATATTATGTTGGACTAGACGTATGCACATGATGTGAAATCGCAGCGGCTATCTTTGGAAGATCGTTCTGGACAAAATTTTTCCAGTGATTGCTGATCTCTGCTTCGATTTCATCATCACTCATCTCATCGTAAGGTCTTGATGTAGAAAATGAACGACTATAAATGATAGACCAGATTTTGCTTAAAGACTTAGAAGGCTTCAGTGGTGGTTGGTCGTGAGCGAATTCAAAGAGTTCTTGACGAGTTTTCTCTGGTCCAGGTCCAATATACAAGGCGAGCTTCAGTCTATCAATAGAATTGGCAAACTGGAACAGCAGGATGCGGCCAGATGGGGACCAGCCTTTCCCTGTTAGAAGAACAGGTACATCCCAATCCTTGACAGAAAATCGAATATAGGTTTTGTTAGAAGCATCCAGAATTAAGTTTGGTTCAGCTTCTATCAATTTCAATAGGATAGCTCGAATTGTTGCCTGTCGATCTGGACGACGTTCATAGATCAGATCGAGTGCTCGACGATGTTTCTGATAGATACGCAGGCAAAGTTCATCAATTTCAGTATTTTCCACGATATGCCTCCTGAGCATTTGACTGTAATGCTTTATCGCAGTAAGTACATCTGTGCCCAATGTAGAAGCGCGACTACTGGCTAGATTTTCAAGCAGCGTACAGACTAATTCGTAACTAATGGGCAGGTAAGCTTTATGAGAAGGTTCATCACCAGCAGGGGTGAGGTAGAGACCAAAGATGTTCTTCCAATTGGGATGCTGGTGGCGTACTTGCTGATAATAGCGTTCAAGTTGATCTGAATGTTCTCCCGTGCCAATTTTGTTTTCGATGATAATGGCTAACTGATGTGTTTCATCCTCCAATAAAATATCTATATTCTGCCACTCCCTACGCACAAATATTTCGTCCAGACTCCACACGTCCAGATCGATTGGAGAAACTGGTATTGTTGAACGTTCAACGTCTACCAGGATTCTCTGTAGCAATCGTTTGAGAAATGCATCTCCCAAACCATGATTTTGCTGTGGGTCGAGTAAAAAAGCCAGAAAATCCGAATGGCGCAATTCCTGCCAGACTGCCCCTATAGCCTCAAAAATGTTGAACTGGATTAACAAATCTTCCAGTCGTTCAAGCTCGTGGTTGTCTACTACAAAGGCTTCGAGTGCCTTGCGGTCGGCATCATCGTTATTAGTATAAACTACCGTTTCATCCACTTGCATTCCTCTTCTTTAGCATTATTCTGTTCATGTCCAAAACAGCGATTACCTTACGTTAGAGCCTTGCGCCCAGCTTCGGTAATTTCCCATATTCCTCGTCGAGAGTCCTCTTTCAAAAGACCTTCCCTCGCCATCCTATAGCGTTCCCATTGAGCCGCTTTTGACCAACGAGGCACTCCGTCGGCAGGAAGCGGTTCATAATCCACTTTTTTCAATACATCCCTCATTAGCTGCTCAACTCTCGTAAGCACATCCCTCATCTTGGCTGAACCGCCCATCTCATTGAGAGCCTTTAAGATAGGCTGCCGGAAGGCAGGCCCCGGCGTGCGTAATCCTCTCTGCAAGTGGTCCATATTGCGCCGCTCTTCATGAACAGCCTCTTCCTCTTCTTTATCATGATGGGAAGCCATCAGGGTTTCCCATTCTTTGCGCAGGTCTACTAATTTATCGTGCAAAACAGTGGCTTGCCTGGCACGTTCACGATGCTGCTCAACACTATCATAGTCGCTTCTTTGGAATGCATTCGCGCCAGCTTTATTGATAAAGTCAATCTCCACCTCGATCTCTTCCAGGAGCATCTCGAAAGCGGCAAATACATTTTTAGGGCTATTCTCTTTCATGCCCCGTTCCCTCCGATTCTGTACGCCACAAAATCAGGCTCATGGCTGTCCTCACTCAAACACCAGCTCCCCCTGCTCCTCAACCCCATCCTTCCCCTTCCCACTCCTCTTGCTCTGCCCCTTCCCCTTCCCCTTCTTCGCCCCCTTCTCATGCAGCCCCATCGCCTCCTCCTCTGCGTACCGCTCATGATTCAGCTTCAACAACCTGCCCAGCACCTCTCTCCTCGCCACCTCACTGATCGTATACCTCAATCCCTGCTTCGTCTCATGAAAACCATGCCCCAACTCCAGGTCATCCCACCCATACGCCTTCGCCACCGCCTCGTCCATCTCTTTATGCAACTTTCGCAATTGCACAATATCCTCTGCCACTTCCTGTGGGCCATGGAAACGGTTGTAGGTTTTGGTTAAGCCCTCTCGGCGAGAGAGCATGATTGATTGGCGATGTTGGTAATACTGCTCTCCAATGACATTAAGGCTTCGTAAATCGATGGGAAAAGGGAAGGTTTCAAAGCAATCAGTTGGAGTGTAGCGTAGGTCGCTCTTCATAGAGGAACCATATGAAAATGCCCATTCTATGTGAATTGTTGATTGTAGAACTGCGAAATTGTAATCACTATCGAAAGCTAGTACAACAGCTGCATTTGAAAATACCATATTGTTCGGGACAAAAGTAAATGCACAAGTGCGGCTTGTGAATGCTATAGTTAATACCCGCTTCATTCCGGAAATTGTGGTATAGAGGGCCGGGCATCTTCGTTTGTACTGCCACCATCTTTCTCGGACAAATCTGTCCGAGCTTAGTTCTCTTTCTGGTTTGACTCTTTCACGAACAATTTTTGCGCAATCAGGATACGTTTCAGCCAATTCCAGAGGCCAATCATGAAAGTTAATGACCCAACGGCTTGGCGCATGGTCAAAACGTGAGTTTAGGTCTTCTCCATTCAGATAGGGAGACAACACATCAAAGTTGCGCGTATTTTTGGCAATAAGGTTTCGTGCCTCCTCGGGCTCTAATACAAAACCCATTCCCAATACATAAGTACCTTGAAAGGATTTACCTGAATTAGCATATAGCATATAAGGCTTGCCTTCTACAGCTCCTGATGGAGTTAGGTATGGTGTAATATTTGAGACTGCTTTATCATCTAGCAGCCGCAAACCATACCAGCTTCCACGTTTCATCCAAACATGTGCAACCTCTAAAGCTGCATTTCCTGGCCATTTACGACTCGATATAGCACGCACTATGGTCCAATCGGCTCCCGTCATTTGATCCAACCCTACCTCGCGAGTATCACCTTGAGCAATAGTATTTGTTGCAAGCAGTCCAAATTGCCCACCTAGACCCAAGATTTGATCAGTTCGGAGAAAAAAGTAAGCGCATAAGTCAGCTTGGCCCGCTCTTTTGCCAGAAGCTAAATACTCTACCAAATACTCCCGATAATCAATACCTAGTGAACCTGTAATAAATTTTCCACCTTGAAATGGTGGGTTCCCCACCATCGCATCAAAGCCCTCTTCCCTACCAACAAACACCTCAGGAAACTCAAGCGGCCAATGGAAAAGACGACGCCCCTTCAACAGTTCGTCAACCTCCTCACGCATTGCCTTATAATCTTGCCTGAGCTTTTCCTTATGTGCTTCGGTAAATTTCTCGCGTCGCGCATCCTCAAATGCCCCCACCAGTACAGTGTAATGGACATGGATAGTCCCTTTGAGTAGTTCCCCACGTTTGGTATCGCTCAAAGCCGTGGCAATGAGCAGGTCGGCTCCTAGCTTGACAAGTTCCATGGCCTCTTCGGCCTCTGCTAGCAAGCGGGACTTGGCTTCGATGTCATGCACGTCGAGTTCCTGCATGCTGCTGATTTGGCGGCGCAGCTTGAGGGCAGTGTCGAGGGCACGGGTGATGGCAGGTTCAAACCAGGTCATCTGCCGGATCTTGCCTGTTGCCTGGTTGTTGTCCATTGACCAGGTAGTGAGCTGTCGCAGGTTGACTCCGAGCAGCGAGTCGCCGCAGCGCAGGGCGTGGTCGAGGAAGGTGAAGGGCCGGTTCTTGTTGAGCGTGATGAGCCAGAGCGAAAGCTTGGCCATCTCGACGGCGAGCGGGTTCTTGTCCACACCGTAGATGCAGCGTTCGCTTACCAGCCGCGTGGCAATGGCGAGGCGTTCGTCCGGATCTCTCGGCAGCAGCGTCTCGTGCAAGGCCCCCGTTGAGGCCAGACCCTCAGGCGTGATCTGCGGTTTCCCTGGCAGGCTCTGCTCGGCGTTTTCCCAGGCCTCCACCAGCTTTTCGGAGAGGTAGCGGCAGACCTGCACCAGGAACGCGCCCGACCCCATCGCCATGTCGCAGACCTTCAGGTCGAGGATCTCTGCCGCCGGGCGCAGTTGCCACTCCTCCTGCGGCTTGCCCTCCGCCGGCCCAATGTAGACCAGCGGGTCGAGGGTATGCTGCACAATCGGTTCGGTCAGGCTGCGCGGCGTGTAGTGCGTCCCCGTCGTACGGCGATCACTCCCCTGCGTGACATACACCGAACCAGCCGTGATGACCACCGGTTTATAGAACGTATCCGTGCGCAACAACCCCGCAAAAGGCAACACACGCTCAAACAAATCCGGGTTATTGTCACACGCCGCCATCAAATCCGCCCGGCTGAACCGTCTGGGCATTGGCGAAACCGCCAGCACATTCTTGATCGCATTAAGACTCCGCCCCGTCTTCTCCACCAAAAAATCAACCAACCGTTTTTCCTCCCCTCCTGTCTCCTCCTCCACAACCCTACCTTCCCATAAACCTCGCGCTCCCTCGTCAAATGTAGGGGCATCCCTTGTGGGTGCCCGGTTGGGTGGTGTGGCTGCCCTTTTAGCTAGCTCCTCTAAAGTCTCCAGTGCCACTTCGCTTTCATTGGCTATCGATCCGAACAGGCCCAGTATAGCGGTGGTTGCTCGACGGGCAGTATGATCGAGCAGGCCCTCGTAGACGTGCCCGATCTGCTCGATATCCAGAGCGCGAAACGAGAGGCGCCTCCGCTCGGTTGGGCCTCCTCCCGGCACTTTCACCTGCAGGAATTGCAAGGCTTCCAGCAGGTGCAGCACGGTCCGGTTGTTGATCGCTAATAGTTCAGCAGGCGTCTCTTGCCAGGAGGTGCCAGGAGCGCGCCCCTCTAAGAAGGGATAGCGGTCGGGGTCGAAGAGGTGGCCTCCATAGGCCGGAAGGCGCATATCCTGGTGCTCAACGCCGCCATAGACCACGCGGAAGATGGCGAGCAGGCGGCTCCACGCGTCGTGCCGTCTCTCCAAAACTTCTTCGCCGGACTGGTCGGCCTGCTCGCGCAACTGGGCCTGGAGGGTGGAGACGGCGTAATTGCGGTCATAGAGCAGTTCGCCGAGCAGCAAGAGGCCGCGTTCCTCCGCCGACAGGAGGAAGACCAGCCGCATCATGACCGTCAGGGCTGCTTCATACAGGTCTGCTTCTGACACATTCCTCAGCAGTTTGCGGCTCCTGTCCTTGTCGATACGGTCAAGCGACTGCACCAGCATTTCGACCGCCCGCCGCACCTGGTAGCCCAGCTGGTCGGTGACTTCCTGCTGGTTGCTGGCACTTTTCGTGAGCATCGCTTCAAGGGTCTCGTCATCCGGCACGCCAAAGAAGCGCCGCACACCCAGCAGGCTGCGAAAAGCTCTCAGCGTAATCGGCTCCTCAAGCCAGAGGGCAGCGTACCACGAGGCAAAGCCCGTCGTCTCGTTGGGAGGCGCGTCAACCAGCATCCAGCGTTCTCCGTTGGTCACCAGCCCCAGCCTCACCCCTGTTCGGCGCAAGATCTCCATCATGCGCGTAGCAGGCGACGCTTTCCAGTGCACACCTGCAATAGACTTGTCCAGGTCCTGCCCCGCCGGATACAGCTTGATAAGCAGGCGCGCCTTGCGATCCTCGGGGGAGAGCAGCGCCATATCCGGCAGCAGCGTTTCACCATGTTCCGGAATATATGCCCGCAGCCCAGGCGGCAAACCCTGGCCCTCTGCCAGCGCCTCTCGTGGCATCTCCAGCACGTTCGCCAGCACGAAGCGCAGCCACTCGAAATGAATAGCCGCCTCAGGGCGCCCTCCCGCCTGGTTATCGGCCCATTCATCATAAGCCATGTGCAGCACACGCCGCAGTTCCGCCTCCTGCTCGTCCTTTTCCAGTCCCTGTGGAAAAACAGAAAGCAGCACCGGCATACTAAGAAACGGCCCCGAAACCTCCATAAGTGACAACCACTCGGCATGCTGACGGGCAATGGACATACGTAAGCTACCTTTCTAGACTCTCCCAGCCAATGAAACAGCCGTAGGGGCCGATTTATCGGCCCAAATACGCATCAACCTATCAAAAAGCCCATCAACGTCCGTAGGGGCGAGGGCGGCGGGGATGTGGATGAGGGGGCCTTTATGGTCGCCCGTCGTCCTTGTGCCGCTGCCCCACCACGTCATCAACAAGCTGGGCTACACGGGCGACCATAAAGGACCTCCCTGCTTCCCTTCATCCTCCCTCGCCCCTACGGATCATCCGGTTTCGTTTTGCTGGGTTGATGCCTACCACCTACCCGGATGAATTTGTTAAAACTCATTAACGGCCACTACGGCCTCTTCGTTCCACTTTCGCCACCCACTCCTTTTTGGTTGATTACCAACAAACAATTCTTACACCCCTTTCTATCGCCCCATCCGTTCCGGCACAAGATAGGTCACCGCGACCGGGAAGAGACGCGGCTGCGGGTCGGCAAAACGCCTGCGGATATTCGCCCGCTCCAGCTCAATTTCGTCATCGATCTGTTCAGCACGTTCGGCCAGAGCAGTCATGTTGCGCTCGAATTGTTCCTGCTCTGCCGTGCTAAAGCCGGACAGTTGCAACTGCACGACCTCGGGCTGATGCAATTCGGCCAGGATCGTGCTGCGCAGTTCGGTCAGGATGGTGGTGATATCGTTCATCTCTTTCTCTGCCCGTTCCGCCAGGAATTTTTGCAGCCCGTTGGTGCGCTCCCGCGTGCGTGCCTCGAGGGCTTGCAGCAGAGCCTCACTGTGCGTTGGCCAGAGCTCTTGCAGGCGCTGCTGCATCTGTGGCGAGACCATCTCGGATCGGGCCGCTTCCAGCACTTCCTGTACCTGCTGGACCTGCCCAACGTTCATGCGGGCAAAGCGCCCCTGCCGCAGGTAGCCGCCGGCGGTAATCAGTTCTTCGTGCAGCCGCTGATTGTCTCCGCCCAGCAGCAGCAGCCTGCCGTGCGCGATGACGGCAGGCGTGTCCAGCACTACGTTGGGAACCACCCGCGCCGTCACCCGGTAGAGTTTGCGCTGGCTATCAGGCGACCAGATCTCGGCGCGCAGCAGGCGCAGCGACATGGCCACAAGCCGGTGGTTGAGGTGTGCCAGGACGACATCGTCTCGTCCACTGGCGGCATCGTGGTCGAATACGATGGGCCGGTCAAGGTGCGTGAAGGGGTGTTCCAGCCCCTCTTTGCAGGCCGCCCAGCTTCCGCGCAGAGCGGGCACGGTGAACACTTCAATGCTCGGCTTCTCGCCGTTGGGGTCGCGCAAGGTCATGCGCGAGAGCGGCGGCTGCCCGGCCAGTTCCAGGGCGGTCTCAACCACTGCCTGCACGTGCTCCGGCGTCAGGTGCAGCTCGTACCTGCTTTCCTGCAACTGGTCGTGCAATTTATCTATCTGCTCTTTCAGCCTGCGCTCGAATTTCAACAGGCTGCGCAGGGGCGCGGCCTTTTCCTCGGCGGAGCGAGTCTCCAGTCGCCGCCTGCGCCCAAGCATGGCATCCTCCACTTGTTCGGCAATCACCGGGCCGACCTTGCCCAGGTCCTCGCGGATGGACTCGACCTTGCGCACGGCCCGCATCAAAAATTCCAGGTCGTCATCCAGTTCCCCAACATTCAGGTCTTCTCCCACCGGTGCATCGCGGAACTTGCTGCTGACAAAGTGGTAGATGTTGACCTCGGAGGCATGCTGGCCGTGACGGTCGATACGCCCGTTGCGCTGCTCCAGGCGATTGGGATTCCAGGGTATCTCGTAGTGAATGAGGCGGCTGCAATGGTTCTGCAGGTCGATCCCCTCGGATGCGGCATCCGTTGCCAGCAGGATCCGCACCTTCGCTTCGCGAGGGTCGGCCTGGAAAGCCGCTTTGATTCGTTCACGATCTTCGGTTCTCATGCCCCCGTACAGGGTGAGCAGGCGTTCCGGTTCTGCCAATCCCTCTCGTTCCAGCAGATCATGCAGCCATTTCTGCGTGGCGCGATACTCGGTGAAAATAATTACGCGCTGCATCGACCATACACCCCCGGGCTTGATCGTGCTGTGCAGCCAGGCGATGAGTTCGGCGGCTTTGCTATCGGCGCGGGTGCGTGCCCTCGCGGCCCATTCGCGCATCTGTGCGAGCAGCCGCTTTTCCTCGGTGGATGGCTCGCGGAAGAGCGGCGCGGCGGCCTCCAGGGCAACGGCGTGGGCCTCTTCCAGTTCGTCGTCGTTGTCGGTTTCTTCCTCGGCCTGCTCCACCTGGCGGCGCAGGATGCCCATATTGGCTTTGAATGCCGATGTGCTGCGCCTGCGGGCGTTGGCCAGCGAGTTCTCGTGCTGCCGCAGCGTGATGGCAAAGGCCTCCGGCGAAGAAAAGAGGCGTTTCTTGAGCAGCTTCAGCACAAACTCGCTGGCGTATTTTTCCACCTCGTCGGATGTTTTCGCCAGCCGTGAGTGCGCGTACACCTGCAGGAGGCGATGTGCCTCGCGTTCCTCCACGCTGTAGTTCACCTCGATGGGCTCCAGCACGCGCTTTGGAAAACGCGGTGTCCCATCCCAGCGAGGCGGCAGTTCGGATTTGAGGCGGCGGACCATCACCGTGTGCAGTTGTTCGCGGTTGACCTTGACCCCCCTGGCGAAACGCTGGTTGTCCAGCAGTTCCAGCAGCGCGGTAAAACTTTCGGAATAGCCGTTATGGGGCGTCGCTGAGAGAAAGAGCTTATGCTCAAAGTGGGGAGCGAGGCGGCGCAGGGCCAGGGTGCGCTGTGAGTCCGTGGCGTACTGCCCCTTCCCGGACGGAGCGACGTTATGGGCCTCATCCACGATGAGCAGATCAAATTTACGCGGGTAGGTC
>WNGQ01007297.1_pt1 | contig 10628 bp, 9 predicted proteins | sample 5407661 | NCBI WGS metagenome assembly WNGQ01 (sample SAMN13153382, study PRJNA577476) | soil metagenome | isolation source: 60 cm soil or saprolite under Garry oak tree replicate 2 | place: USA:California | collected 2016-06-15 | reverse complement strand
ACCCACTGGCCGGCGGCGGTGAAGGCGTCCCAGCCGCACGGCGTACCGCCGTCCAGCGCGGTGCAGGTGATCCCGTACTGGCGGCTGCCCCGGAACTGGGCCGCGAAGCAGGCGTGGTTCAGGTAGCACTCCTCGACCACCGCCCCGTCCGCGTACTGGCGGCCCCACCAGGACAGGTACGGTGAGTTCTTCCACAGCGCGGTCATCCCGGCCAGGTGTATCTCGTTGAGGGCGTAGGCGAGGAAGTTCTGCACGTCGCCGGCGGTGAGCTGGAATCCGGTGGTGGACGGCGGGTCGAAGCTGTCGATGTCGTCCAGCTCGACCGCGTCGAATCCCTTCCGCGCGCACATGCCGATGCGCTCGCGGAGCATGGGCTTCAGCGCGTCCAGCTGGCGCAGGTCGACCCAGCGCTCCTCGGGAAAGCCGAAGTAGATGTGGCCGAGGGCGGCGGCCGGGAAGTCCGTTCCCGGGGTGGCGCCGGGGCGGTAGTCCTCCCAGGCCAGGTCAAGGTAGCAGACCGTGCGCGGGTGAGCCAGGGTGCTCGCCTGCCAGCGGGTCTTGATCGCGCTGACCTCGGCCCGGGTGGTGAGGAAGCCGTCGATGTCGTAGATGTCCACCGCGTTGCGGCCGGTGCGCTGCAGCGGGGTGGTCCGGCCGATCTGCCAGTCCCAGCGCATCGGGTGCCCGGTGCGGTCCAGGTGCGGCGGGTACCAGCAGCTGCCTTCGCAGGGCTCGGGCGGGGGCGGCGGGACCACCTGCCAGCCGAAGCTGATCTCGGTGCGGCCGACCCGGCTGGCGGTGCGCACGACCACCTGGTGTGGGCCCGGCGTCAGGGTGCCGGTGTAAAAGACCCGGCTGGCGGGCATGGCGTGCCAGGCGCCGTGGTCGATCCGGTACCACTGGGCCACCGTGCCGTCGGCCGCGTCGGCGTGCGGCGTGGCGACCTGGAAGTACTCCTCGGTCGAGGAGGTTTGCCGCTCCGGGGTGCCGTTGACGAACGCGGCTCATCCCGCGCGGCAGCCGGGGGGCGTGCCAACGCAGCCCGGTGGCGGTTACCGTCGCGCCGTCTCTGGCGTCGCCGGAGACGCGCAGCGTGCCGTGGTGCCCGGGAGGCGGGATGGCAGCGGCACGCGCGGCTGGCCCGGACCGATCCGGGCGAGGCGGCCGGCTTTGCCGCGGCCACCGGGGTGGACGCGCTGGCGGTCGCGGTCGGCAGCTCGCACGCCATGCTGACCCGCGACGCGGTCCTGGACCTCGGCCTCATCGCCAGGATCCGCCGTGCCGTCGGCGTTCCGCTCGTCCTGCACGGCTCGTCCGGCGTCTCGGACCGGGACCTGGCCGCCGCGATCCGGGCCGGGATGACGAAGATCAATATCGCGACCCAGCTGAACAAGGTATTCACCGCCGCGGTCCGAAATTACCTGGCCGCCGACTCTGCAGCGGTTGATCCTAGGAGGTATGGTTCGGCCGGACGCGATGCGGTCGCGCCCGAGGTGGCCCGGCTCCTCAGTGTTATTGGTGCTGGGGTCGTCGGAGCCGGGGGAGGAGGCGCCGGTGAGCCGTTATCGGCGGTGGAATGAGCTGCTGGAACTGCTGGCCGCGGCGGGCCAGCTCCAGGTGGAAGACGCCGCCAAGGCGCTGAACGTGTCCGCGGCGACCATCCGCCGGGACTTCGACGAGCTGGCCAGCCAGCAGATGCTCACCAGGATCCGTGGCGGCGCGGTCGCCGAGGGGGTGAACTACGACCTGCCGCTGCGCTACAAGACCGAGCGCCATCCGTCCGAGAAGCAGCGCATCGGCGCGCTGGCCGCCAGCATGGTCCGGGCAGGCCAGGTCGCAGGCCTCAACGGCGGGACCACGACGACGGAAGTGGCCAGGGCATTGGCCACCCGTTCGGATCTCAACTCGGCGGGTCCTTCCCCGACGGTCACCGTGGTCACCAACGCGCTGAACATCGCGACCGAGCTCGCGATCCGGCCGCACATCAAGATCGTGACCACCGGAGGGGTGGCCCGGCCGCAGTCCTACGAGCTCACCGGGCCGCTGGCCACCGGCGTGCTGGAGCAGGTCACCCTCGACGTGGCGATCCTGGGCGTGGACGGGATCGACGCGGTGGCCGGCGCGACCGCACACCACGAAGGAGAGGCGAGCATCAACCGGCTGATGGGCCGCCAGGCCCGCAAGGTGATCATCGTCGCGGACAGCTCCAAGGTGGGGCAGCGCGCCTTCGCCAGGATCTGCACCCCCGCCGAGATCGACGTCCTGGTCACCGACGTCGGCATCGCCGCCGAGGACGCGGCCCGGCTGGCAGACGCCGGGGTCGACGTTGTCACCGCATGACGCGGACCTGGTGGTGCTCGGCGACTGCAACCCCGATGTGCTCGTCCTCGGCGACGACGTGACCCCGGCCTTCGGCCAGCAGGAGAAGCTGGTGGGCAGCATCGCGATGGTCATCGGGGGATCCGCGGCGATCACCGCGGTCGCCGCGGCGCGGCTCGGGCTTCGCGTCGCCCTCGTCGCCGCGGTCGGCGCCGACCCTTCGGGTGCGTTCATGCTGGACCAGCTGGCCGCCGAAGGGGTCGACGTCAGCGCCGTCGCCGTCCGCGACGGCACCCCCACCGGCATGACGGTGGCGCTGTCCCAGGGCGGGGACCGCGCGATCCTCACCGCCCTGGGCGCGATGGCCTCGCTGACCACGGCGGACGTCCCCGGCGCCCTGCTCGCCCGGGCCCGGCACGTGCACGCCAGCTCCTACTTCCTGCTCGAGGACGCTCTCGGGCCCGGCCTGGCCGGCCTGCTGTCGGCGGCGCGGGCGGCGGGCGCCACCACGTCGCTGGACACGAACTGGGATCCGTCCGGGCGATGGGGTGACGAGCGCCTGTCCGCCGCCATCGCGCAGGCCGACGTGCTGCTGCCCAACGAGGCCGAGGCCCTGCGGCTAGCTGGGCGACTAGCTGGGCGGCTAGCTGGGCGACTAGCTGGGCGGCTGGCTGGCGTGGGGCTGAGCGGCGCGGCCAGCCTGGACGCCGCCGCCGGGACCCTCACCGCCGCCGGCCCGAAACTGGTCGTCAAGCTCGGCAAACGGGGCGTGCTGTGCGCGGACGGGCCCGTGCGCCACTGGGTCAGCCTGCCGCCGGTCGCACTGGTCGACGCCACCGGCGCGGGAGACTGCTTCAACGCCGGCCTGATCGCCGGCCTGCTCGGGGGCCTGCCCCTGCCCCAGGCGGCCGCGCTCGGCTGCGCCGCAGGCGCCCTGTCCACCGGCGCGCCCGGCGGCACCGCGAGCGCCCCGGACATGCCCGCCGCGGCGCAGCTGGCCGCACTGGCTTCCGTCACCAGCGTCGCGTTACCGGGCCACGGTCATCGTGTGACGTTACTGCCCGCATAGGGCGTAGCAGCGTCACACGATCGTGAACGGAATTGTTTCGGTGAGGAGGGCGGCTAGGGCGGGGGCACCGGCGGCGGGGGTGCTCAGGCTGACGTGGAGTTCGGCGCCGGGTATGGCCCCTTCTTGCGCGGCGAGGACGTCCTGGTATTGCCGTTCGGTCGATGTCACGTGGACGTATACCCGGGTATCGGCGTTGACAAGGTGGAGCGCGTACCGGTCCACCATTTCGTCGACGGTGATCTGGCCGGGAGCGGTGTGGCTGGCCGCGGTGGCGGCGCCATAGGTCAGCAAGCAATGGCGGAAAGCCGGGGACAAGAGGCGGGTGCACGTTCCTGAGCTGCCCATGGCCATGCCGATGACCGGCGTAGTGGCGTCACGCAGAAGCTCGAGCACCGGAAGCACGTCCGCGGCCGTATGCGCGGTTCCCACGAGCTTCACCACGGCGCAGCGGTCACGCAGCTCCAGGTAAGTGTCCCGCAGATCAGCCGGCATATGGCCGAACCAGTGCTGCGAGGCGATGATCTGCGTGGCCGAGCCATGCCATCCGGCCACGCTGTCCAGGCTGTCGGCTTCTACGTCGATATAGGCGCACCCGGATTCGTAGGCCGTGCGCAGGACGGCCAGCCGGTCACGTTCTGAGCCCGTATATCCGCCGCGCTCGCGGGCCGGGCGGCACGTCAGTATCAGCGGCACCGGAGAACCCGCGACCAGTTTCTCGATGTCGAAGGCAGGCATGAGGTCGAGGCGGATTTCGGCCAGGCCGATCCGGGGCGCCAGCCGTTCGAGGTCGTGCAGGGCGCTGATCGTGTCCGGGGGAGCCAGTGAGGCCGCGACGCGGTTAGCGATGACGAGCGCGTCCATGGGTGGTCCTTTCTGCAGTCAGCGGCCGGCCAGGTCGCGTAGCGCGCCGTCGAGCGTGGCGATATCGGCGGTAACCCCGCCCTCGGGGCGGCCGAGTCCGTTCAGCACCACGAAACGGACGCCGTGCCGGTACTTCTTGTCGCGCATCCAGGCCTGCTCCATATCCTGCCGCCTGAACTCGCCCTGGGTGGGGAGACCGAGTCCGGAGATGAGCTGCCGGTGCTGTTCGACCACCGCGCCGGGGATGCGGCCCTGGCGGAAGGCGAGGTGCGCGGCGGCCATCATGCCCAGCGCGACCGCCTCCCCCTGATCGTCGGCGGCGGAGCCCCGGATCAGCTCGATCGCGTGGGCGAACGTGTGACCGTAGTTCAGCACCACCCGGTCGCCTTGCTCCCGTTCGTCCCGGCTGACGATATCGGCCTTGATCTCGATGCTGCGCGTGGTGACCCGCCGGACGGCGTCCGGGTCACGGCGCACCACCGGATCCAGGGCGCCGGTCAGGTGCCCGAGCAGGTCCGAGGGGCTGATCAGGGCGTGCTTGGCGATTTCCGCGAGGCCGGCCAGGAAGCCGCGTTCGGCGTTGCCACTGGCCACCTCGATGTCGCTGATGACGACGACCGGCTGATGGATGGTACCCACCAGGTTGCGCCCATGATCGAGGTTGATGGCGTTCTTGCCGCCGACCGCGGAGTCGGCCTGCGCGACCAGCGTGGTGGGTATCAGGCAGAGCTTCATGCCGCGATTGAACGTGGCGGAGACGAAGCCCGCGACGTCGCAGATGGCCTCGCCGCCGACGGCGATGATGAGATCGTCCTTGTGCATGGCGTGGTCGGCGAGCACGTTGGCCAGGTGCTCGATGGACCGGAACGTCTTCGATGCCTGGGTGTCGGGCAGGGCCACCCGATGAGCGGGGATGCCGGCCTTAGCCAGCTGTTCCGCCACCCTGGCCGCCACGCCGGCGTCCTCGCTGGCCTCGACGATCAGGCCGCGCTCCACCTCGGGCAGCGGCGGCAGCAGGCCGCCGACGTGGCCGATCAGGCGCGGCCCGACATGGGCGTAGTAGGTCCCGCCGACAGGGGTGACGAAGACACTGGAGCTGCCGGGCGGTGTCGAGGGCAGCCGGGTGAGCGCGGCGAGCGCGTCCAGGGCGACGGCATCCGGCCGCCGCCCGTCGGTGTCGACGGTGAGAACGGACAGGTCCTCGTAGACGGGCAGCCGCCGCTTGTACACCTCGTCGAGGTCGGGCCGGTGCAGCATCGGCCGGAACTCATCGCTCTGGACGCGCGACAGGGCCTCGTCGTAGCTGACGCGGAGGTAGACGACCCGGGCGTTGCGCAGCACGGCCCGGGTCCGCGGGTCCTCCACGGCGCCGCCGCCCAGAGCGATCACGGCCTCCGGCCCGCGGACCAGGCCGGCGACCGTGACGTGTTCGAGCTGGCGGAAGTAGCCTTCGCCCTCGGTGGTGAAGATGTCACGAATGTCGCGTCCGATGCGCTGCTCGATCAGCACGTCGCTGTCCACGAAGGGCAGTCCGAGCCGTTCGGCGATGATATGCCCCACCGTGGTCTTGCCGGCCCCCATGAAGCCGACGAGCACCACCACCATGAGCCCTCGTTCCCTCCTCGCCCGCTTGGGCGTGATGCAGCAATGAAGGGGATGGTATCGCTGCCGCTCATTCGGACCCGGGTGTAAGGCCCACCGGGGGCGGCGAGGTAACGCTTACCCAGTCAGTGAAGGCTGGGCAGGTTCCGGCCACGCTGCCCCGCAGGCTACCTGCTAAGGACGATGGCCAGGCCGACCAGGCCAAGGAAAAGGGCAAGCCCTCCGATGGTCACGAAACCCGCGCTGAGGATGAGGTCCGGATCGTAACGCCGGCCGACGTCAAGGAAGTCCCGCTCGTCGCGGAGCACCTTCCCGCCCATCCTGCGCAGGTGCCAGGTCCTCTCCCGCCGGGAATCGCTCGGCAAGCAGATGAAATGACACTTCTCCGCGGGCAGCACCCTGGTGCCACGCGGCCGCCGCCGCCTGCTCGAAGGCGGCGATCAGCCGCGGTTCGCGGTACTTGCGCCAGAGCCGGCTGGCCAGCCGTGGTGGCCGGGGAACGGTCAGGAACACGACGGCCGCGTCCGTGAGCCTCGCATGTGAGAGATCCCTGGACGGGACGTGCTCCAGGTGCCCCGGCAGGTCGAGGCACGCCAGCAGCGTGGTGCGGGCACGCAGCTGCTCCGCGATCGCCGAGCGCAGCGGGCCGGGCGGGCCGATCAGGACGACACGCGCCGCATCCCCGGGCCTCCGCAGCGGAATGGCCATCGCTACCGGGAGCCGCCCTTTCATGGAGCCCCGCCCCCGCTAGCGGACGATGAACGGGCCATGCATGCCCATCTGAGCGTGACCGGGCATAGGACAGATGTACTGGTAGCTGCCCGCGCTGCTGGCCACGAAGCTGAAGCTGTTCGCCCCGTCGCCCGCTGAGGTCGGGTCTCCGACGACCCCGGACCTCGCCCCGCCGATCGCCGGCGTGCCCGACTGACCGAAACCAAACGGCGGCTGATTCGCCGTGATCAGCCAGCCGTGCGCCTCGTTCGAATCGTTGTTGATGAACCGAACGGCGACATGTGACCCCTTGGGGACGATAATCGCGGGATTGGAAAGCCCCGCGACGCGGAAGGTCATGTCTGGGGCGCCGGGTGCGATGGCCACTACCGTGAACGACACCAAACTGCCGCTGAATGTGATCGTGTCGGCGTTCCGGTCGATGCTGGCTCCGCCGGGGACCTGGTCGCTGAGCGCCCGGACCTGGCCCGCGGGAACATTCTGCGGGGCTTTCCCCGCGAGCCTGGTGCCCGCCTTCTCCGCGATGAACTGCGCCAGCGACGAATTCGAGGAGTCGCCCGCCTTGCCCGGGCTGGCAGGGGCGGAGGAGCTTCCCATGGGAGAAGAACCTCCCGTTGGGGAGGGACCCACCGTGCCGGGGGAACCGGGGTACCGGCCGGCCTGGCCGGAGGCGGTGAGCTGCGCGATCACGAACCCGCCGGACACTGCGACGATGGTGAGCGCGCCCACGAGAGCCGCTGTGATAATGAGATTGCGCTGCATGTACGTATGCTGGCGAATTCCGTTTGAAGAACCGCTGAAGGCGGCCCACGTCCTGCCCTCAGCTTCGAGGCGGCACACTGTGCCTATGCGGATCCTCTTGGTCGAAGACGATGAGCTGACTGCGCGCGCCCTGGAGCGCGGACTCGCCGCGGAAGGCTATGCCATAGAGGTGGCGAAGGACGGCGTAGACGGGCTGCACCGGGCCAGGGAATACTCCTACGACGCGATGATCCTCGATGTCCTGCTGCCGGGAATCAGCGGGCTCGCCGTGTGCTCGGAACTGCGCGCGTCCGGATGTGACCTGCCGGTACTGATGCTGACCGCACTGGGCGACCCGGCCGACCACACGACGGGGCTCGATATCGGAGCCGACGACTATATCGTGAAACCGTTCACATTCCCGGTGCTCCTGGCGCACCTGCGGGCGCTGCTCCGGCGCGGGCCAGCCCGGCTCCCGCCGGTCCTGCAGCACGGCGGGCTCACGCTGGATCCCGCACGCCATGTATGCACCAAGGACGGGTCGGTTCTGGATCTGACACCGCGTGAGTTCGCCGTGCTTCGGTACCTGATGTCGCACCCGGGCACGGCTATCAGCAAACAGGAGCTCCTCGACCACGTCTGGGGCGAGAACGACGCGGCCGACCACAACGTCGTTCAGGTGTACATCAGCTCGCTCCGGCGCAAGGTCGGCGCCGATGGAGAGGATTCACCAATCGAAACTGTCTGGGGCGTCGGGTACCGGATGCGTGACGATACCTGATGACTGATACCCGGCGGTTGTGGCGATCCAGCCTCCGGCTGCGGCTGACGGTGGCGGGCGTGAGCCTGGCGGGCGTGATCTTCGTGATCGGCGGATTCGTCACGATTACGTTGTACCAGAGATCCGTCACCCTCTCCGTGCAGCACACCGTCGCGCAGACCGCTACCGCCATCGCGTCGCAGATAAGAGGCCCGCGGCCGCCAGATCCCATCCCGATGCCGACCGGTCCCGGCATACCGCGGGTGCAGGTGCTCAATGACCGCGGCCGGGTCATCACCGGGGATCCCGCATCGGCGGACAAGCCAGCCATGTTCCGGCTGCCGCCGGGGACCCGGCGGCAGCAGGTGACCGTCAGCAAGCTCTCCCTCCTGCCCGGAGCCAGCGCCTGCGTGTACGCGATCCAGGTAAACGCACCCGGAGGCCCGCAGACCGTCGTAGCCGCCTTGTCACTCGGCGGAGCTGAAGCCAAGGTTCGGGAGGCGGCCGAGTCCACCACGGCCATCTGCGCGGTGGCGCTGGTGGTCGTTGGCATAGTCGCCTGGCTGACGGCCGGCCGCGTCCTGCGCCCGGTGGAGCGGATGCGCACACGCGCAGCGGCGATCACCTCGAGCAGCCACCTGTCCGGCAGGCTACCGCTCTCCGGATCGGACGAGCTGAGCAGGCTCGCCGAGACGCTCAACGGAATGCTTGCCTCACTGGAACGCTCCGTCGACCGGCAGCGCAGGTTCGTCGCCGACGCCGCCCACGAGCTGCGCACACCGCTCGCCGGCCTCACCGCCACCCTGGAGATCGCTCAGCGTCACCCGGATACCACTCGCGACGCGCTGATCGGCGAGCTCCTGGCAGGCCACCGGCGTCTTGGCCGCACGCTCAACGACCTGCTCGTGCTCGCCGCGATCGACGGCCGCGTCCCGGAGAAAATGGCCCCGGTGGATCTCACGGGCGTGGTGACGGATTGCTCCCGGCGAAGCGTACCCGAGGGCATCTTCCTGCGTACCGGCACCCTGGAGCGGGCCGTCGTGCTCGGCAACGAATCCCAGCTCAGCCGCATGGTCGGCAACCTTGTGGACAACGCCGTGCGATACGCGCGCAGCACCGTGGAACTGTCGCTCTCGGTTTCCGATGACTCGGCGGGCATATCGGTGACCGATGACGGCCCCGGAATACCAGGGCCCGACCGGGAACGCGTCTGGGACCGGTTCGTGCGCCTCGACGACGCCCGCTCCCGCGCGAGCGGAGGAAACGGGCTCGGGCTGGCCATCGTGAGGGAACTCGCCCTGGCGCACAGCGGGACGGCCACGGTGCGCGAGCGCGCGCCCGGCCCCGGAGCGGAGTTCGTCATACGGCTGCCGCTCCTCCAGGGCGACGTGCAAAGTAGTGCCTGAATGATTCCTGGGTCCAAGGCGAGCCTGAACCGCCCTCCTGCCGCTTCCCTGCGCGGACGGAAGAATGCGTACGGCGCCGGAAAGACGACGGCCGTGCACATTCTCGCCACTGGCCCGGCACCATCCCGAGATATGAGCCAGACCCAGATTTCGATTCCGTTGACAATGACAACTCCCTCAAGTGCACATGCCGGCCGACTACGTTCGCGTGTTCCTGCCGGGTAAATCGGCGGGGGACGTGAGGTAGCTGACGATCATGTCGCCGACCAGTTCCCGGTAGTGGTCGCGGCGGCCCCGGTCGAGCATGTCCAGCCCGAAGATGGCGCCGAAGGTGCAGCACAGCCTCAGACTCGCCGGATAACGCTCACTCCGGGAACGGAGCCACGCCGATGTGACATCGGGGTGGCCAGGGCAACACCGATGTGACATCGGCGTGGCTGCTGCCGCGGGCGGGCGGGTGGATCCGGGTTCCGGGCGGGGCGCGAGGGACTCACGGGGCATGCGGGAAAGCGCCGGCGGGGCAGGCCGGAGGGCGGGCAGGCGCCGTTGGTGCAGGCGCGGACCAGTTACGCAACGGCCTCAATGGCGACCAAACTGGCCAGGTGCACGAGCCGGGATAACTGGCCTGGATCCCTGGCCACTACTTGACCAGCGCTTCAGGGCGAGCGACGCGCTGCACGAGGTCCTGCCAGCCGCGCGCGACTCGCTCGCCCATCTGGATGGCGGCTTCGGTGAGGTCGGCGGCCGACAGGTAGAGCAGCAGGGGGCCGTCCAGGGCGCCGGTGAGCTGGACGGCGAGGATGTCGAGGTCCGCGGCGCCGAGCTCCATCTGCCCAAGCAGGACCCGGATGTGCAGCTGGGACAGCGGCGTGCGGGATCCGGCCGGCACCGGCTGGCTGCCGTCCAGGGTGGCGCGGGCGATCTCGCGGTTCTCGGTCAGGAAGCCGATCCGGGCCTGGCCGTAGGCGATCAGGCGGTCCAGCGGGGCCGCGCCCGGGCCCAGGGGCGGCGGCCCGGAGAGCACCTGCTCCTGGAAGGTCCGTTCGGCGTCGTCAAGCAGCGCCTGGAAGATGCCCGCGCGCGTGCCGAACCGGCGGAACACCGTCCCCTTGCCCAGGCCAGCCCGCTCCGCCAGCCC
>WNGQ01007294.1_pt1 | contig 10630 bp, 6 predicted proteins | sample 5407661 | NCBI WGS metagenome assembly WNGQ01 (sample SAMN13153382, study PRJNA577476) | soil metagenome | isolation source: 60 cm soil or saprolite under Garry oak tree replicate 2 | place: USA:California | collected 2016-06-15 | reverse complement strand
TGTAGTAGCTGCTCGTTGTTCATGCTTAGTAGTTGCTTTGCATCTTGATGTATCTGCTCGAACATCCGCTTCACATCATCCAGCCCCTTGTTGATCTCCACTGCCAGCTTGTGCTGATCGGGTGTCGTTTGAGATGATTGGATAGCTCCAACCATATGCTCGCTGATGAGGTAGACATAGCCGGGCGGGACCTCACCTTTGTAGGCATAGCCCGGAGCATCGGGGTTTTGTGGGGCAGGCCCGAGCAAGGCGATCTGCGAAGTACGGGCATTCGCTTGCAACGGGGTATGTGGGGGGAGATCAGTTCGGACAAATGATTGACCATCGATATAATCGAGTAGACCTATGATCTGATTACGGATAGTAGCTATGTCTTTTTTGTTCCAGGCGTCCCTGGCCCCGTTGGCGCGTTCCGAGACGGTTGCGGTATTTCTTACAAACCAGAAGGCCAACCCGCCATGTAAATTGCGGATGCTCAGTTCTGGGGACTCATACATCAGATGACGCAGGTGATCAAGCATACTAAAGTGTAATTTATCAAGGGGGCTGGGGGTGGGGGGGATAACTGCGTAATAACGCCACGAATTCCTATCAATTAAAGGATTATTCGTTGGATGATGTGCATCATCTACGGTAATCAAGAAACGGCTTGCATTTCCCAGCAAGTTCGTATGTTGTTGGTCTCCAGGGTAACGAAGTTGTACACTTCCCCGCTCCACGTGTAAGGCACCAAGCGACAATGGTAGAGCTTCACTTACATTTTGATCAGCGAGTAACCAGGCATAATAGCTCTTACCAGCGGGCGGATCAGGAATACCCGATAGCGTCACCTGCAATTCATCATTAATTCCCTGGGGGCTATTCGCATTGAACTGCCCACTATTGAGGAAGAATGCATGCCCTACCAACTGGTTCGGAGCGGCGGCCTGATTTCGCGGAAGGAGCAGGAGTGTCGCAATGGTCCCTAGACTCGCCAGTAGCAGCACGAAGATGCTGATAAGATACCATGCATTGTGTGGACGTTTTTTTCGGTTTTGCAGTTTGGCGGCCGATGGGAAAGGTATCCCTGTACCATTTCCAGTGGGAGGCGTCCGTGTGCTCTCATCCTTATATCGGGATAGTGTCGGCTCCGTAAAAGGTGCCAGATCGGCCTGTAAAATCGGGTGGAATCCATTAGTAAAGGTTATTTCAGGCTCAGGGGCGGTCTGGCTTAGCGGTTCAGGAACAGGTGTATTGAGCGCGTGAGCCAGGGCAACGGTCAGCGTGGAGGCGCTGGAGAACCGTTTCTCGGGCTCTTTTGCCAGGCTGCGTAAAATGACGCTGGTCAGAGCAGAGGAGATGGTCGGGTTCATGGCTTCTGGTGCGGTAGGTGGCGCGTTCAAGTGCTGCATCATAATGGCGATGGGTCTGTTCCCTCGAAAAGGCAGCACACCCGTACAAAGCTCATACAGGATTACACCCAGCGAGTAGGTATCGCTTCGTGCGGTAGCTGGCTGCCCGCGTATTTGTTCGGGAGAGAGATAGAATGGGCTGTTGGCGTTGCCTGTGTTGCGTAGTGGCGTCATATAGTCAAAATCGGTCAGAACGGCTTCACCTATCTGTTCTGGCGTGATACCCCCTCTCTTGAGTAGAATACTGCCTGGGTTGAGGTTACCGTGAATAATACCCTGCTGATGGGCGTAATCTAATGCAAGGCTGAGCGAGGTAAAGAGCTGTACAATGTCAGCTCCGGGTCGGATTTTACCTGCACGGGTATGATGCAGATAGTCAGCCAGAGTATGTCTCTCAGTGTAATCTATGGCAATGCAGACGGTGGAGGCTGTCCGACTATTGGGGTCGCTGGCGGGGAAGATGAGTATGTCATGTATACGCGCAATATTAGGATGATGGAGGGTGGCAATCCGCTCGACTCGCTGGCGAAACCCCAGCATAGAGTCAGAATCTGCCTGTATAGTAGTATAGAACACGTTGAGGGTTACGTTGCTGCGCGACCGGGGATCGAAGGCGAGCCATACTTCGCTTGTCTTACTACTCGCTAAGCGTTTAGAGAGTTCGTAGCGTCCAATGCGCTGCAGTCCAGTGCTCATACTAGTACCATTCCTTTTGCCAGGATCGTTCTGTCTCTTTTCACTCTTTATGTAATATTAGACTCCAATGATTGCGATTAGCCCACACAAGCATAATCTTTTTTTAATGGCTTATACAAGCAACTAGGAACTTTGTCCCACCTGGCGCATAGCTTCGTGGGACTTCTGCCTTCAAGGTGATGTGTTCTATGAGCTACTCATAAAATATAACGGAATAACTCGCAGAAATGGACCGGGCGTTTGGGCGATCTGGAATACTAAGATCGAAGGACACTTCGATACCCAACCTGAACGTAGTGGAGAGGTGGGGGAAGAGGCCCATCGTTTATGACGTATGAGCTTGTGACGCGTCAGGGTAAGTGAGAATATCGGCGATGGCAAACATCGCCGATATTCTCACTTACCCTGACGCTAATGGGCAAGGACGAACGTTTGCTTATGTCCACACTTAAGATGCAGGCTCTCCAGTGGTGGGATCGAGGATGAGCGTGTTCGTGCTCCCACTGCCGGAGAAGTCAAACATGTTCGTTAAGGGTCCGGCCTTCTCGTCGAACGAATGATCACCAATGCGCCCGAGCTGCCAGTTATCCTCAATGAAGCGCAACGCCGAGGATTCATCAGTGACCATGTGATCAACGAAGTTCTGTTTGGCATAGGGAGAGATAATCATCAATGGCAAGCGCGGACCATAGCCACAGCGCCCGCTATATCCTCCATCCGCCTGCCCGTTGCCACACTGTCCCGTTCCATTGAGGGCATCGTTGGATGAAGCAGAGGGGTTCACCAGGGGGCCTGCCACATGATCATACCAGCCATCCGAGTCATCATAGGAAATGACGACCGCCGTCTCCTTCCAGGTCGGAGCCTTTTCGAGCTTGTTGATGGTATCGGCTAAGAAGGTCTGCTCGTCCAGCGGGTCGGAATAGCCCGCGTGGCCGTCCTGGTAGGCTGAGGCTTTAAGGAAGCTGACGGCTGGCATATTGCCGGCATCGACGGCTGTCCAGAAATCTGTCAGATCGTACTGGTGATTGGCCTGGTCGGTTTTGCCGATCATCGCGGTCGATGTCGGTGCGGTGTGGTGCGGATTGGCGGTTGACGCGTAATACTGGAATGGCTGGTGGTGCGGGATGTAATCGGTGACTTTGACACCGCCCATATTTTGATGTGTCGAGCCGCACACGGCCTTGCCATTTGCCGTCGCAGATGGCCTGAAGCCGCCTTCAAACCATCCCCAGGTGATGTTCTTTTGATTGAGCAGGTCTCCGACGTTCTTGCCTGAGAGCTCTGCCGTCTTTGTTGTTGAGCAATCATCTGTCTGTGGATCAAGGTCGTTCACCACGGTGCCATTGGCCACCATCGGGTAGCCTGGTTCAGAAATGTCTGTTGGGGTTGCGCCATGCGTCTGACCAGAGATCAGGTTCAGCGCCCCAGGCGTCGATGGGCCAAAGGTGTTCCCAAAGGATCGATCGTTCATGGCAAAATGCTGTGCGTAGTTCCACAGAGCCGTGACCGTATTGCCATCATAATAATCCATAACGATGGATGTATTCTTGCACTTGCTCCCATTCAACGTTTCGACGAACTTGTCCATCTTGCCATTATCGTAGGCTTTCTGTTCATCGGTGTAGGCATGATCCTGATCGCACGTCAAGGCTTGTGTCCGCGAGAGGCGCACCGGGTTGGCTTTATTGGGATTGCTGGTCAGCAGCGTACCTGTCAACCCATCTACAGCGGGGGTCCCGGCGACCGCCGTAAATGAAGGCTCGCCTTGTGGGTTAGTTGCTTTAGGATATGTCCCGAAATAATGATCGAACGAGACGTTCTCCTGAAAAATAACCACGAGATGCGTAATGGGGGTGGTCGTCTTCACGCCAGTTGCTGGAGATTGACTCGTCACAGGCTGTTGTGTTGCCGACCCACCGCAGGCCGTGGTAAGCAGTAGCAGTCCAAGAATAAGAGCAGGGAGAAGTTTTCCCTTTGTCATGTCTTCCTCCAATGTGTATTATGAGAACTGTAGGTATTAGAGCGTCGGCCCCTCCTGATTTTAGCACTTATAGGTTAAATATCGGTTATGAAGATATTACCAGCACTTAACAAGCAAAGGAGCGCGGGAGTATGGTGAGGTGATCATGATTGATACCGGTCAGTTCTCAGCGGTAGTTGTGCCTGTTGGGCTGGTGGTGAGGGGTTCTACCGCTCGATTACCCTGAGTGTGCGCCTCACTTTCTGCCGGAGCCAGGCCCGCGTATTCTTTGAGTGGCAGCACCGCAGTGAACGAGATGATCGACATCACGATGATATATCCTGCGATGAGCACGTAGGCTGGCAGACCGGGTGCCAGCCTGGTCTGGTTTACAAGCAAGTAAGTGGCGATGATTGGCGCGGGTCCCCCGGCTGTCAGTGACGACAACTGGAAGCCCAGTGAAGCGCCTGTATAGCGTATCTTCGTGCTGAAACGTTCAGCGATCAAGGCCGCCTGTGGTGCATACAAACTGGCATGGCAGATAGCGAGCGAGAGGATGATAGCAAGCATCACCAGCCCAATATTTCGTGTATTGAGAAGCCAGAAATAGGGAAGTACCAGGCTCGCTGTCATGGCACATCCGATCAAGTAGCAGCGCTTTCGTCCAAAACGGTCAGAGATCATACCAAACACCGGCATCAGCGGGACTTCTATCAAGGCGGCGATGCTAAGGCCAATGTAGAGCAGCTCGGGTGCTAGTTTCAGTGTGCCTACGCCATAAGAAATAACGAACGAAGTAAAGAGATAAAAAGGCGCCTGATCGCCGGAGCGCAGGAGTGCAGAAAGAAGCACCTCACGCCAGTAATAGCGAAAGACATCCAGCAGTGGAGCTTTTGCCTCCTGCTTCGTTGCCTGCACATGCACAAAAAGAGGGGTTTCCGGGATACGCAGGCGAATATAGAAGCCGACGAGCAGCAGCATGGGGCTCAGCAAGAACGGTATGCGCCATCCCACCGCCTGATAAGCCTCGCCTGGGTAAAGACTTTTGAACAGCAGCATTGCAACTGTCGCCAGTCCCAGACCAATTGGTACACCGGCTTGAGGCCAACTTGTCCAGAAGCCCCGGTGGCGATCGTCGCTGTATTCCATAACCAGCAGGGTCGCACCGCCCCACTCACCTCCAACGCCGATTCCCTGCAAAAAACGTAATATGGTAAGCAGGATTGGAGCTGCGATGCCCAATGTTGCGTAATCTGGCAAGATGCCCATGAGCATCGTGGCACTGCCGATGAGCAGTAGCGTAGCAACCAGGGTTGATTGTCGCCCCATACGATCTCCAAACCAGCCAAAGAAGGCGGCCCCCAGTGGACGGGCGGCGAAACCGACAAAGCTGGCACCAAAGGACGCTATGATGCCCGCAAACGCATCCAGCCTGGGGAAGAATACCGCCGGAAATACCGTCACGGAAAGGAAACTGTAGAGGTAGAAATCAAACCATTGGATAATAGAACCGATGGTACTCACGCTAACGATCGGCAACATGCTTTCGATTGTTGTCAAACGCTCTCTTATCTTTGAGTGGATACTCGTCATCAAATCTTCGCCTCTGGATACCCCGGTGCTTCACACGCCTGGGGTCGTTGACTGATTATTATCAGCCTCATTAGACAAATAAGATATCACCGTTTCTGGACAAGATGCAACTATGCGTCACCGATCATGTAGGGACGGCAGCGTGGTAGGGACGGCCTTCAGCAGTCCGCATCCCCATAATGAGGAGATTCCCCCATGCGGACTGCTGAAGGCCGTCCCTACTTTACTTGTTTCAACCGAGGGAGCTCTCGATGGCGACGGGTTTCGCTGTTTCTTCGTCGATTTTCATAAATTCGACACCTTTCGCCTCCCGTCCGATGGCGGCGAAGAAGATCACGGCGATGAATGCTCCTGTTGAGAAGATGGCCAGCGCCAGTGCATAGTTTGGTGCCTTTATACTACCCAGATTTTGCGCTACAATGGCCTCTATGGTGACGATGCCTGCCGCGAATAGATTCCCTAGCTGGTACGCAAAGCCTGGAAACGTTCCGCGCACTTTAGCTGGTGAAAGCTCGTTGAGGTGGGCTGGAATGACTCCCCATGCGCCTTGCACCATGAATTGCAGGAGAAATACTCCAATGCCTATCGTGACTAAGACGCTTATCGATGGGATGCGCAATAAACCTGACCATAGTGGGATCATCAGCAGACCGATGGATGCCGCAATGATGATCGCGCCGCGCCGCCCCCAGCGTTCCGAGTTATAGCCAAAGAACAATCCGCCGCCAATGGCGCCAATATTGGCAATCACGGTGAGGATGGTCGTTAAGGTGACCTGAGATGCTTTGCTATAATCAATCAGCACCTGTGTTTGCAGGAAGGTGGGAAAGTTATCCTGTGTACCGTGTGAGAGACTGTTGAAGGCCGTCATCAAAAGAATGACATAGACGAAGAGGACCGGGTAGCGTTTCACCTCGCCCCAGACGCTCTGCCAGAAACTAATACCGCTCGCTTTCCGTTCTCGTTGCTGCTGCTCCCATACTGGCGACTCGGGAACGTTGCGGCGGATAAAGAAGACGAGCAGGGCGGGGATCGAGCCGACAATGAACATGGCGCGCCAGCCAAGACCAGGGAAGACGTTGAAAACACCAAAGAAGACGATTGCGCCTAACAGATATCCACAGGCATAGCCCTGTTGCAATATGCCAGAGAAGAAGCCCCTGGACCTGGCGGGCAACGCCTCCATTGCCAATGATGACCCGACTCCCCACTCTCCACCCATGCCAACGCCAAAGAGGGCGCGCAGGATTAGAAAGATAATATAGTTGGGGGCGAATGCTGTGAGGAGCTCCATGAATGAGTAAAAGAGAATATCTATCATCAGCGGGGTACGCCGTCCAAAACGTTCTGCCAGCAGACCAAAGACGAACGCTCCGATAGGGCGTAAGGCCAGGGTAAGTGTGAGTGTCAACGCAATAGCGGGCAGCCCGACGTGAAACTCGTCGGCAACGCGCTTGGTGACGAAGGTAAGCAGGAAAAAGTCAAAAGCATCCAGAGACCAGCCGAGAAAACTTGCAAGAAACGTGCTTCTTTGCTGGGGATTGAGTGAGCGGATTAAGCTCAATGCATTCATAGTCAGGGTTTCCTTTCATCTGTACCGCTTTGTATCATGACTAAGATTCCATAAAAAACGACTCGATGCGTTATCAAATTGTTGCGTTGCAAGGTCCAATAGCCTGTGTTGAACACGTTGCCCTTCGGCGGAAGCGAAAAATTCTCTATTGGGGTAGCTGCAATGGTCCATCAGAGAATTTATCCAGCGGTTGACTAACTAACGTCATGACATCATCACCTACTAACGTCCACAACTCCTTGTGGAGTTGGCATATATGCTCAGTGCGCGCCGTGATAAATGCATGCTGTGTGGTGCCCAATGCTAAACCTATAAGACCTCGCTCTGCTGCTTCATACTCGGCGTCAATTTGAGCCAACAAGCGTGCAACTTCACTCTCATGCATAAGAAAACCTCCTTTCTTAGTAAGAGATAGTGGGAAACGTCGCTGTTCAGAGAAGCATTTCCATTATGAATTATACGGGTGGCCTGTAAAAATCACGTAAATGGAACTGTAAACAGGTAAACAAATCTGTAAATATTTTGTGACCTATTTTGAGATCAGAGGAGATAGGAAGTGTGCAAGGATGGACCACTCATTTAACTATATAGTAGCCAACACCAGGCTCGGTGAGAATGTGCATCGGTTTGGCTGGATTAGCCTCTAGCTTTCTGCGCAAACGTCCGATATAGATGCGTACATACTCGGTCTCGTCGCGATATTCCGGCCCCCACACCCGTTTGAGCAGTGCCTCATGGAGACAGACCTTGCCTGGGTGTAATGCTAGCTCCTGGAGAAGAGCAAACTCCATTGGCGTTAATTTCACAAGTTCGCCATCCCGCCATAAACATCGCTGCTCGAAATCGATTTCCAGGTTCCCGAAACGCTGCATACCAGCGGAAATGGGCGTCTCACTCCAATGGCTGCGGCGAATCACCGCTTTTACCCGTGCTAGTAGCTCGCCGACGCCAAATGGTTTGGTCAGGTAGTCATCAGCTCCCATGTCCAGCGCCGCTATTTTATCGGTCTCCTCTCCCAGGGCCGTCAGCATGATAATTGGAATAGTGCTCGTCTGTCTGATGCGATGGCATACCTCTAAGCCATTCATCTGAGGGAGCATAATATCCAGGATTACCAGGAGAAAGTTCATCCGTGAAAAGAGGTCTAGAGCCTCCAGTCCATTATTAGCTATTTCAACTTTGAATGAACGGATTTCCAGGCTATGGCGGACAAAATCTTGAATGCTTGGCTCATCGTCAACGACTAGAATAGACTTATTTTGTGGCATGTTTAGGTTCCCTCCTACTAGTTCACAATGCATTGTGTAGTTCAAACAGGTTTGACTGAGCGTCAATGGTTCGTAGCACCTTTGCTGGAAGCCAGATGTGAAATACTGCGCCTGTAATGCCGTCTGTGCGGTTCTCTGCCCATATTCTACCGCCATGCGCCTCGATAAAGCCACGGCAAATTGCCAATCCTAGACCAACCCCACCGCCGCTGCGTTCCCTACCGCCATCTATTTGATAAAAACGGTCAAAGATGCGTTCGGTGAGCTGTGCTGGAAGACCGGGTCCATTGTCGGTAACACTGAGATACAGCCCTGCATCGGCCTGTTCTGACGCATGTTGCTGGTACCTGGCGGTAATAGCAATAACAGCTCCAGGTCCCGCATAACGTTTAGCATTCTCAATGACATTGCGTAATACCATCTCTATGCGCCTGCGATCAACGTAGAGGAGCGGCAGTTCCGTGGACATGTCCATGTGAATATGATCCTGTTCATCTGCCGATATTACCTGTTTAAGTAAAGCATCTAGAGGATAGAAGGCCGGAGAGAGTTTCAGCGTGCCAGCTTCAAGTTGCGACATTTCTAAGAGATTAGTGACAAGGTCCGCCATGCGGTCGCCTTCCTCGACGATACGCTGGAGAAAACGTTGCTGCACCGTAATGTCTACCTCAACATCTGTTTCCAGCAGACTTGTAGCATACCCTTTAATGGCGGTAAGCGGGGTGCGCAGTTCGTGCGAGACGATGGCAAGCAGGTTCTTCTTTATTTGTTCGGCCTCGTTTTGTCGGGTCACATCATTGAAGATTTTACCTCGTCCAATCAACTGTCCCTCGCCATCTCGTACCTCGAAATGCTGCATGTGGATATCACGGCGTACAGGCACCAGTTGACCTACCTGATTATAATAGCCATGTGTCTGAAATGTAGCCATCTGTAGACCATCGCTCTGTTCAATCTGATACAGCGCCTCGCGATAAGCAGTAGGATCTTGCACCAGCGCTAGCAATTTTTGCGCTACATAATCATCGTTGCCGGTTGTCAGATGCATCTCCTGTGCTGAGATACCAATAAACTGGGTGAAACTGCGGTTAGCATAGATAATGTGTCCCTGTGGACTTTCTAGCAGCACACCGTCACGCATACTTTGCATAATTGCATCCAGCGTATGCAGACGTGCCTGGCTTGTCTCGTCACTTTTGCGAAAGAGATCATGGATCTCGTCCTCCATCGTCGAAAAAGCCGCGATCAATTGTCCAATCTCATCAACGCGGTGCCGTTCTTTCGCGACGAGCTTGCTTTCGGTAACCTTTATCGTGCGATCAGGCGTAATCATCCTCACGGCCTGTGCCAGTCTTGAGAGCGGTGCAACTACCCAACCATGCATGGCGATCCAGAAAAGGCTGGCGCCAACCACCAGCATCAGTAACGCAATAATCAAGCTATGTTGAAAGCTAATCACTGGTGCCAGTATGACATCCACCGGTCGACCGACCACAACCTTCCAGTCTGTCCCCTTCACGGAGATAAAGCTATACGACCAATCACGGTTCTGCTGATGAGCGATCAAGCTGCCCGAAAATTCCTGGAGCGATTGCTTCACATTTGGTGGGGTCTCGAACACACTATTCGTGCCAGCAAAAGATTGCCCGTTTTTATCAACGAGCCAGATACTCACCGCGTTATTAGCAGTGAACTGCCGTTGTATGGTAATGAGTTGAGCGGTGAGCTGGTCTAACGAGAGGTTCGTGATTATTACACCAACAAGATGGTTGTTGTCGGTGATACGTGTAGCCAGCGTAATCACAGATGAGAAAGACGTACTGCTGCTTTGTTCCGGTGAAGTCACCACCGGCTTGTCGCTTGCCAGGGCACTCTGGAAGTAATTGCGCTTGCTGAAATTCTGACCAACCACCTTTTGATTGAGAGGGTAGGTAAGCACGACTCGGCCTGATGGATCGCAGATACTATAGGATCTATCGGGATAGGAGTGGCTGGCCTGTATAAGCATAGGTGTGAGTTGATGCAGGTCAAGCTGTCTGGCTGCTGGAGTGCTGGCGAGATAGGCTTCGTCTTCAGAGACCGTCTGTACATTTCCTTCGACCGTAAAGGCTATCGCCTGGACCAGGCCCACATCGGCCCGTTGGAT
>WNGQ01015397.1_pt1 | contig 10631 bp, 7 predicted proteins | sample 5407661 | NCBI WGS metagenome assembly WNGQ01 (sample SAMN13153382, study PRJNA577476) | soil metagenome | isolation source: 60 cm soil or saprolite under Garry oak tree replicate 2 | place: USA:California | collected 2016-06-15 | reverse complement strand
CGTCACCCCCAACGTCCGGACCATCGACGCCGTGCCCGCCCGGCTCAGCGGACCCGACGTGCCCGCCGAGCTTGAGGTGCGCGGCGAGGTGTTCTTCCCCGTGGCCGGGTTCCACGAGCTGAACGCCAAGCTCGGCGAGGCGGGCAAGCCGCTGTTCGCCAACCCGCGCAGCGCCGCCGCCGGATCGCTGCGGCAGAAGGACCCGAAGATCACCGCGAGCAGGCCGCTCGGGATGATCGTGCACGGGCTCGTGGTGCCCGGCGCCGACCCGGGTGCCGCCGGGATGCCCGAGCCGGGGGAGAGCGCACCGGAAAGCGCGCCGGCCACCCAGTCCGGCTGGTATGACCGGCTGCGCGGCTGGGGGCTGCCGGTCAGTGACCTGGTCAAGGTCCTGCCCGACCTGGACGGGGTGCGGGCCTACATCGCCTACTACGGCGAGCACCGGCACGAGCCGGCCTATGAGATCGACGGCGTCGTGGTCAAGATCGACCGGCTCGACCAGCAGAGCACGCTCGGCTCGACCAGCCGGGCGCCCCGCTGGGCAATCGCGTACAAATACCCGCCGGAGGAGGTGACCACCCGGCTGCGGAAGATCGAGGTCAACGTGGGCCGCACCGGGCGGGTCACGCCGTTCGGGATCATGGACGCGGTCAAGGTGGCCGGGTCCACCGTGACGAACGCGACGCTGCACAACGCCGACGAGATCAAGCGCAAGGGGGTGCTGATCGGCGACATGGTGGTGCTCCGCAAGGCCGGTGACGTCATCCCCGAGATCGTCGGCCCGGTGGCGGACCTGCGCACCGGTGAAGAGCGCGAGTTCGAGTTCCCCGTCGTGTGCCCGGACTGCGGGACCACGCTGGAGCGCGAGGAAGGCGAGGTGGACTGGCGCTGTCCCAACACCAGGTCCTGCCCCGCCCAGCTCCGCGAGCGGCTGTTCTACCTGTCCAGCCGGGCGGCCCTGGATATCGAGGTGCTTGGTTACGAGTCGATCGTCGCGCTGCTCGACTCGGGGCTGGTGACCGACGAGGGCGACCTGTTCTCGGTGACCGAGGAGGGCCTCGCCGGGGTCCCGTTCTTCGTCAACAAGCAGGGCACGCTCAAGGTCAACGCGGGCATGCTGCTGCGCAACCTGGACGAGGCGCGGCGGCGCCCGCTGTGGCGGATCCTGGTCGCGCTGTCCATCCGGCACGTCGGCCCCACCGCGGCCCGCGCGCTCGCCGCCGAGTTCGGCTCGCTGGACCTGATCGCCGGTTCGCCCGCCGAACGGCTCGCCGCCGTGGACGGAGTCGGCCCGACCATCGCGGCCTCGGTGATCGACTGGTTCAAGGTGGACTGGCACGCCGCGATCGTGGACAAGTGGCGGGCCGCCGGTGTCGTGCTGGCCGAGGAGCGGGCCGGGGGCGACGCGCGGCCCCTGGCCGGGGTCACCGTGGTGCTGACCGGCTCGCTCGCGGACCTGACCAGGGACGAGGCCAGCGAGGAGATCACCGGGCGGGGCGGCAAGGTGGCGTCGTCGGTGTCGAAGAAGACCGACTTCGTGGTCGCGGGTGACAACGCCGGCAGCAAGTACGACAAGGCGCTCTCGCTCGGCGTGCCGGTGCTCGACGAGGCGGGGCTGCGGGTCCTGCTGGCCGACGGCGCCGAGGCGGCGCGGGCGGTGGCGGAGAAGGCCCCGGCGGCGGCCGCGCCGGACGCCTGACCACGGCCGCCGCGAGCGCAGCCGCCGCGCCAGGCCCGGCACCCGCCAGGCCGGCGCCCGCGCCGGCGCCAGGCCTGGCACCCACGACGGGCCCGGCGACCGCGATGAGCTAAGAAAATTAGTAGCTCGGTAATGGCGTCCTGACCTGCGATTATGCTCAGCCTTCTGGAAAGTCAGTAACGGATTGTAGGCATGCGGTTTCGCGAAGTACCGCTTTCCCCATACTCTTCTCGTGGGCAGTGCGTATCCGACCGGCTGCGTTAAGGCACGAGGGCGCTATGAGGGATCCGAACGACCCACGCGACAACGGCCCGCGGATCGGCTCACCGCTGTGGATCTACCTGACGGCGGTGACGGGGGCAGGCAGTGCCCTGCTTGCCATTGCGCTGGCGGCCCTGCGGACCGCCGGGCTCCCCGTCCTCGTCCATGGGCCTCTTCTGGCGGCCATTGCCGTGCTCTGCGTGATCGGCGAACTGCGGCCTATCGTGACGCCGGGGAAAACGCGGCCGGATTCCGGTGACGCGTCGCTGACGTTCACCTTCGCCGCACTTCTGTACTGGGGATTTCCGGTCGCGGCACTCATGCGTTTGATAGCCAGCCTGGTCAGCGCCGTGATCGGGCGGCGGGCGCTGTTCCGTGCCGCGTTCAACACCGCGCAGTTCACCCTCAGCCTGGGCGCCGCCTGGCTGGTGCTGCTCGCCGCCGGGATCCACCCCCAGCCGCTGTCGCCGTGGGTGCCGGCCGGCCGCCAGCTCGGGGTGGTCGCGCTGGCCGCCTGCGCCTATTTCGCGGTCAACTTCCTGCTGGTGGGCGTGGCGGTGGCGGTGCACGAGCGGGCCCCCATCGCGGCGACCCTCCGCGGGCTGCTGCCCTACCAGGCCTTCGTCAGCCTCGTGCTGCTGTCCGCCGCCCCGCTCGTGGTCGTGGTCATGAGCCGGTCGGTGCTCCTGGTACTGCTCTTCCTGCTGCCGATGACCGCCGTCTATGCCAGCGCCGCGATGTCGCTGAAACGAGAGCACCAGGCGCTGCACGACGAGCTGACCGGGCTGCCCAACCGCGCCTTCCTGCATGCGAAGGCCGGCGAGGCGGTGGCCGAGGCGGCGCGCAAGGGCAGCCGGGTCGGGTTCCTCCTGCTTGACCTCGATCGCTTCAAGGTGGTCAACGACACCCTCGGGCACGCGGCCGGGGACCGCGTGCTGAAGATCGTGGCGCACCGCCTCGCCCACAGTGTCCGGCCGGGCGACGTGGTGGCGCGCCTGGGCGGGGACGAGTTCGCGGTGCTGCTGCCGTCCGCGCGGCCGGGCAGCACGGCCCGCGAGGTGGCCGTGCGGCTGCGCGCCGCGCTGGCCGGCGCGATCCAGCTCGACGGGATGACGCTCCAGATCGAGGCGAGCATCGGCATCGCCTTCTACCCGGAGGACGCGCCAGGGGTCGACCTGCTGATACAGCGCGCCGACGTGGCGATGTACCTGGCGAAGGAGCGCCGCACCGGGGTGGAGGCCTATTCCACCGGCGCCGACCGGCGGTCGGCCGCCCCGGTGTCACTGCTCGGGGACCTGCGGCGCGGCCTGGACCACGGCGAGCTGGAACTGCACTACCAGCCGAAGGTATCCCTGGCGGGCGGGCGCACCTGCGGGATGGAAGCCCTTATCCGGTGGCGGCACCCGCAACGGGGAATGGTCCTGCCTGGCGAGTTCATCCACGCCGCGCAGCGTTCCTCGCTGATGCCCAAGCTGACGGCGTTCGTGGTGGACGCCGCGCTCAGCCAGGCCGCGCACTGGCGCCGGGACGGGCTTGGCGTGCAGATGTGCCTGAACCTCACCGATCGCGACCTGCTGGACAGCAAGCTCACCGGGATGATCAGCGGCGGCCTGGAGGCACACGGCCTGGAGCCCGCCGATCTCATGCTGGAGATCGGCGAAGGGGTGCTCGCGGGCGAGCCCGCGCAGGCCATCGCGGCCGTGCACGCGCTCGCCGCGCTGGGGGTCGCGATCTGCATCGACGACTTCGGCACCGCTTCCTCGTCGCCGGTCAGGCTGAAGCGGCTGCCGGTGAGCGAGGTCAAGGTCGACGCGTCGTTCGTCACCAGGCTGTTCGACGTGGCCGACAACGAGCCGATCGTCCGGTCGCTGGTGGGGCTGGTGCGGGCCCTGGGGATCCGGTCGGTGGCCGAGGGCGTGGAGACGGCCGAGGTGGCGGCGGCGCTGGCGGCCATGGGATGCGACGCCGCGCAGGGCTGGTGTTTCAGCCGCCCGCTCGAGCCGGCCGCCGCCCGCCAGTGGCTCGCGAACCACCTGCCAGCGCCCGCCCGCGACGGGGCACCCCCGCCAGCTCGCGACGGGGCACCCCCGCCAGCCCCGGACCGGGACGAAGCGCCGGGCGGGGACCAGGGACCGGAACGGGACGCAGGGCCGCTGGTGCTGCCGCCGCAGGCCCGTCGGCCCGCCGGGCGCCGCCTGCCGCGTTCCCCGGTGCCGCCCGCCGGCGCCCCCGCGGGTAGCCGGCCCGGCGCCGCGGCCCGTTAACCGGTCGGCGGGCCCGCGCCCGGACCCTAGGATTGCAGCATGCCAATCGCTCGTGACGATGTCGCACACCTGGCCAGGCTCTCCCGGCTTGCCCTGGCCGAGGATGAACTGGACCACCTGGCCCCGCAGCTCGATGAGATCATCGCCGCGGTAGCCCGGGTGCAAGAGGTCGCTGCCGAAGGCATCCTCCCCACGTCGCACGCGGTTCCCCTGGTCAACGTGTTCCGCGACGACACGGAGGTGCCGTGCCTGGACGCGGAGACGGTCCTGTCCCAGGCCCCCGCCGTCGAGCAGCAGCGGTTCCGGGTACCGCGGATCCTGGCGGAGGACTGATCATGGCTGAGCTCTTCCGCATGACCGCCGCACAGCTCGCCGCGGCCATCCGCGACGGCGAGGTCTCCGCGGCCGAGGTGACCGACGCGCACCTGGCCAGGATCGAGGAGGTCGAGCCACGCGTCCGCGCCTTCCTGCACGTCGCGGCGGATCAGGCGCGCGAGGCCGCCAGTACGGTGGACCGCCTGCGGTCGAGCGGTGCGCCACTCGGGCCGCTGGCCGGGGTGCCGCTGGCCCTCAAGGACGTGTTCACCACCAAGGACATGCCCACCACCTGCGGGTCTGCCATCCTCGACGGCTGGCTCCCCCCGTACGACGCCACGATCACCCGGCGGCTGCGCGAGGCCGGCGTGGTGATCCTCGGCAAGACCAACATGGACGAGTTCGCCATGGGCTCCTCCACCGAGAACTCTGCGTTCGGCCCGTCACGCAACCCGTGGGACCTTGACAGGGTGCCCGGCGGTTCGTCCGGCGGATCCTCCGCCGCGGTGGCCGCCTACGAGGCCCCGCTGGGCCTCGGCACCGACACCGGCGGCTCGATCCGCCAGCCGGGCGCGGTCTGCGGGGTGGTCGGGGTCAAGCCCACCTACGGCGGCAACTCCCGGTACGGGGTGGTGGCGTTCGCGTCCTCCCTGGACACGCCGGGCCCGCTGGCCCGCACCGTGCTCGACGCGGCGCTGCTGCACGAGGTGATGTCCGGGCACGACCCGTGCGACGCCACCTCGGTGGACGCCCCGGTCCCCCCGGTGGTCGCCGCGGCCCGGCAGGCAGACGTGAGCGGGATGACCATCGGCGTGGTGCCGGAATTCACCGGCGAAGGCTTCCAGCCGGGCGTGCTGGCCAAGTTCGGCGAGGCCGTCGAACTGCTGGAGTCGCTGGGCGCGAAGGTGACCGAGGTCTCCTGCCCGCACTTCAGCTACGCCCTGCCCGCCTACTACCTGATCGCGCCCAGCGAGTGCTCCTCCAACCTGGCCCGCTTCGACGCCATGCGCTACGGGCTGCGAGTGGGGGACGACGGGACCCGCAGCGCCGAAGAGGTGATGGCGCTGACCCGGGCGCAGGGGTTCGGCGCCGAGGTGAAGCGGCGGATCATGCTGGGCACCTACGCCCTGTCCAGCGGGTACTACGACGCCTACTACGGCAAGGCGCAGCAGGTCCGCACCCTGATCACCAGGGACTTCGAGGCCGCGTTCGAGCGGGTGGACGTGCTGATCTCCCCGGCCACGCCGACCACGGCCTTCCCGCTGGGCGAGCGGGTCGACAACCCGATGGCCATGTACCTCGCCGACCTGTGCACGATCCCGTCGGACCTGGCGGGCAACGCGGCGCTGTCGGTGCCCTGCGGGCTGGCCCCCGAGGACGGCCTGCCGGTCGGCCTGCAGATCATGACGCCGGTGCTGGCCGACGACCGGATGTACCGGGTCGGCGCCGCGGTGGAGGCGGCGCTGGACGCACGCCGCGGTTATCCGCTGCTGAACGACGCGAGGGGGCTTGCCTGATGCCCGGCAGCAGTATGGGGCGGGGTGGCGGGGTCAGGGCTAGCAGAGCGCTGGTCGCCTACGACGAGGCGGTGTCCAGGTACGAGCCGCTGATCGGCCTGGAAACCCACGTCGAACTGGGCACCAGGACCAAACTGTTCTGCGGCTGCCCGGCCACGTTCGGCGGCGAGCCGAACACCCACGTCTGCCCGGTCTGCCTGGGCCTGCCCGGGTCGCTGCCGGTGCCGAGCAGGGCGGCGATCGAGTACACGATCCGGATCGGGCTCGCGCTGAACTGCTCGATCGCGCAGTGGTGCCGGTTCGCCAGGAAGAACTACTTCTACCCGGACATGCCGAAGAACTTCCAGATCTCGCAGTATGACGAGCCGCTGTGCACCGACGGCTGGCTGGACGTGACCCTCGGCGAGGCCGGGCCGGACGGCGGCCCGCGCACCTTCCGGGTCGGCATCGAGCGGGTGCACCTGGAGGAGGACACCGGGAAGTCGCAGCACATGGGCGGCGCCACCGGGCGGATCCACGGCGCGGACTACTCGCTGGTGGACTACAACCGGGCCGGCATCCCGCTGGTGGAGATCGTCACCAGGCCGGTCGAGGGCACCGGCCCGCTCGCCCCGGCGGTGGCCCACGCCTACGTGAAGGAACTGCGCGACCTGCTTCGCTCGCTCGGGAGGAGGGGTCGCTGCGCTGCGACGTGAACACCTCGCTGTCCCCGCGCGGGTCCGGGCGGTGGGGGACCCGCACAGAGACCAAGAACGTCAACTCGCTCCGGTCCGTCGAGCGGGCCGTGCAGTACGAGGTCGAGCGCCAGGCCGCGGTCCTCGAAGCGGGGGAGCGGGTGATCCAGGAGACCCGCCACTTCCACGAGGACTCCGGGATCACCACGCCGGGGCGGAGCAAGGAAGAGGCGCAGGACTACCGCTACTTCCCCGAGCCGGACCTGGTGCCGCTCGCCCCGCCGCGCGACTGGGTGGAGGAGATCCGCGCCTCGCTGCCCGAGCTGCCCGCGGCCCGGCGGGCCCGGCTGCAGCAGGCCTGGGGCATCACGACGGCCGAGATGACCATCATCCGCAACGCCGGCGCGCTCGACCTGGTCGAGCAGACCATCGCCGCCGGTGCCTCGCCCGCCGACGCCCGCAAGTGGTGGCTCAACGAGCTTGCCCGCCGGGCCAACGACGCCGGCGCCGAGCTGGCCAGCCTGCCGATCACCCCGGCCGACGTGGCGACGCTGGCCGGGCTTGTCGCCGCGGGGACGCTCAACGACCGGCTGGCCCGCCAGGTCATCGAGGGCGTGCTGGCCGGCGAGGGCACGCCGGACGAGGTGGTGGCGGCCCGCGGCCTGGCCGTGGTGAGCGACGACTCGGTGCTGACCGAGGCGATCGACGCGGCGATCGCCGCCAATCCCGACGTCGCCGGCAAGATCCGCGGCGGCAAGGTCGCCGCCGCCGACGCCCTGGTCGGCGCGGTCATGAAGGCCACGCGCGGGCAGGCCGACGCGTCCCGGGTCCGCGAGCTGATCCTCGCCCGCCTCACCGAGTCATAGAAATACGATTCCCGGGGCCGGCCGGATCCCGGCATGCCGGGTTCCGGCGTGCCCAAGAGCCGCGCCATGCCCGGCGGAAGGGGCGCCGCGAGGCTACGGGCCAGGCACCTGCCGGGATCGCGGCTGTTGAGCTGCCGGGGGTTACTCCGGCGGCCCGGTGCCTGGCTCCTCGGGCGGGTACAGCGGGGTTTCGCCCCCGGGCGTGCGGATCGGGCCGAACTTCTGCTCGTACATGGCCAGGTTCTGGCTGATGGTCCTGATGATGTCGAACAGCGAGGTCGGTGGTATCCGCACCCGGGCGACCAGGCGGTGCGGCGCGCGGATCACCACCTCGCCGTCGGCGGTCCGTGCCTCGGCCGGCGGCTGGCTGCTCACGAAGAAGTCAAAGGTGAACTCGTGCAGGGTGTGCCAGATCGCCAGGCCGTTGGCGTAGCACCCGGCCTCCAGCGCGGTGTCGGCATGCGGTTCGAATTCGATCCGTGGTTGTCCCGGTGGCTCGCTCATACGCCGGACGCTACTAGGACTGGGTGGCCAGCAGCGGCCGGGCCTGGCGGGTGACGTACAGGTCGGCCCGGAACTGCTGGCTCAGCTCGTCGTACGCGGCCTGGATCTCGTCCAGGCCGACGGCGTCGTCGGTGAACTGGACGCTCATCGCGTCATTCCACCAGGTCAGGTCGCGGCGGTTGCCCCACTTGCTCTCGATCGGGGCCCGGACCTTCGCATCGGCGCCGGTAGTGGCGAACATGGCGAACAGGACGGTCATGAACCGGTGGTATGCGGCGAACAACTCGTCCGAGAACAGCACCTTGTTGGCGTACATGATCTGGTCCAGGTCGCGCTTGATCGTGATGGCCTTCCGCGGGTCGGTCTCCTTCCACCCGCCGACGAACGTGCCGAAGCAGAGCAACTGGTTCAGCCCGGGTGCGAGCTTGTCGAAGACGTCCAGGCGGCGGGTGACGACGGTCTGGTTGGCCCACTGCACCTGCTCGATCCGCCGGCTGGCCTTGCTGAACAACACACCGAGCACCACGACGGTGATCGGCGTCAGGGCGCTCACGACCAGGGTCACGATCTGCACGCTGTTCCACGAATCCGCCATCGGTCGTTACCTGCCCTTCTTCTTGCGGCGTACGGCCGCCTTCTGCGCCTTCACCCATTCGTCGACGGTGGCCAGCGGGTCGGGGTCCAACCCGGGCGGGACCAGCCGGTCATGCAAGGCATCGGCCTTGGCGGCCCAGTCGTAGCCGGTGCCCTCGGCATCGTCCAGCGCGGCGTGGGCGCGCAGCGCGTCAAGTTCGTGCCAGTGCAGGTGGTGGCGTGTAGCCAGGCGCAGCGCGGCGTCGGCGGCGTCGCGGCCCTGGAACAGCAGGCCAGGATCGGTGCCCGCGGCGGCGGCCTGAGCGGCGCGGATGCGGGCGCGGGCGGCCAGGCCAGCGCACTGGGCGGGGATCAGGCCGCGGGGGGCGGCGATGGTGATCGCCTCGGTGGCGTGCCGGTCGGCGGCGCCGAGGTCCCCGGTGGCCAGGGCGCAGCCGGCCAACTCCGGCAGGGTTTCGCCGAGTTCGGTGAGGTAGTCGCCGTGGCGGAAACTCCCGGCGGCGGCGGCCAGGCGGGCGGTGGCGGTGGCGGCGTCCCCGGCGGCCAGGGCCAGCCGGCCCAGCACGCGGTCACACCGGGCCACATCGGCGTTCCAGCCGTTCTCACGGCAGATCTGGGCGTTGCGGTCGGTGAGCGCCCGGGCCGGGCCGCGGCGGCCGGTGCGGGCCGGCCAGTCCGCCCACCAGGCCCCGCGAAGCGAGTACAGGTGATTGCCGTCCGGGTCGTCGGTGACCTCGATCTGGTCGGCGGCGGTGAACTGCTGTTCGGCCTCGGCGGTGTCGCCCGCCAGGCCGGCCAGCCACCCCAGGAACGCGTGCGCGCTGCGGATGCTTCGCCGGTCGCTGGTGGCCTGGGCGCAGGTGAGCGATTCGGCCGCGGCGTCCCGGGCCGGCCCGGCCAGGCCCTGGCGGCCAAGGCACTCGGCCAGGTTCCGCAGACCGGCCGCCAGGTTCGGCAGGTCCTCGGCGTCCCGGTCGTGGCGGACGCCCGCGGGCAGGTACTCGCCGGCGGTGGCCAGGTCACCCGCGTACACCGCGAACAGACCGGCCGCGTTCAGGTAGAAGCCAAGATCGCGGGGGGTGAGGCGGTCGGCGCAGGCGGCGCGGCGGGCGGGGTCAGCCACGAACGCGCTGGCGGCGCGCTGCCCCAGCCGGGCCGCCGGCAGGGTAAGCCACACCTGGTCGGCGCCGGAGCGGCTCATGTACAGGTCGTCGGCGGGCTGCCAGTGGCCGGCCTCCAGCAGCAGTTCGATGGCCTCGACCACGCGCAGCGCGTCCGTACGAGTGGTCACGTCGCCGGCCGGGAGCCCGGCCAAGGCGGTGCCGGCGGCGGTGTCGGCGGCTTCCATGACCAGGGGGCGGAAGGTGTCGCGGACCAGGGGGTGAGCGGAGATGGTGCCGTCGGGGTGCCAGGACGCCAGCCCGCCCAGCCGGTCCCGCACCGCCGCCTCGGCCATGGCCGGGGTCCAGCCGGCCAGCCGGTCCCCGAACGCCTCGTGGCCGGCGACCGCCAGCACCGCCCCGGCCTTGACGGGCCGGGCGAACAGCGACACCGCGGCGAGCAGGTAGCGGTCCGGTTCGGGCAGTCGGTCGGCGTAGAACCTCAGCACCTTGCCCACCCGGGCGTCGGTGCGCGCCGCGGCGTCCAGTTCGGCGCGCAGCGCTGCCAGATCGCTGGCCAGCGGGCGGTCGGCGAGCAGCCCGGCCAGCACGCTGACCGCCAGGGCGTGCCCGTCCACCGCTGCCACCAGGTCCCGCCGTTCACTGTCTGGGAGCCAGTCCCCGCCGGCGGCGGCTAGCAGTTGTGACCCTTCGGCCAGGGTGAACGGTGGCACCTCCAGCATCCGGGCGGTGGCGCCGTCGAAGGTTTCCAGGTCGGCGAACGGGAACCGGCTGGTCAGCACCACCAGCCCGCCGTGGGGTACCTGGCAGGCGCCG
>WNGQ01007293.1_pt1 | contig 10631 bp, 9 predicted proteins | sample 5407661 | NCBI WGS metagenome assembly WNGQ01 (sample SAMN13153382, study PRJNA577476) | soil metagenome | isolation source: 60 cm soil or saprolite under Garry oak tree replicate 2 | place: USA:California | collected 2016-06-15 | reverse complement strand
TCTTTACTATCTAAACAATCGTATAAATGGCGCAGGGGTGCTCAATCGCGTCAATGCCAGCGGTGGTGCGGCGCAGGAGGTGACGAACTGCGCGCAGGGCAGCAACTTCTGGCTCGATCCTGGTCGTCAAACGATCTATTACATATGCCGTGGACAGAAAACGCTCTTCGCGGTCAACACCGACGGCACAAATGTGCAGCAGGTGCGTACCGATGTAGGGATAATGATCGGCTATGCGGAGGATAACACCCCTCTCTTGCTAAACGAGATGCATGGGAAATACCGGATCATCAAGCCTGGCGAGGATAAGCAGCAAGACCAGGTATTGCTGGATGACGTGGCTCCCGGCGCATCCTCCATTCCTGCCAACAACGTCGCCGTTGCGCCTTATGGACACGCCCTGGTCACCAAAGCGATCTATCCAGATCATCACGAAGAGATATGGTATGGTGATCTCATGAGCGGAGAGAAACATTTGCTGCTCACGCCAGGGAAGGGCACGCAGGTGCAGCTGGGGGGATGGAGCCGCATGCGTATTGCAGGTGTGCCCCAGGCGCAGGCTACACCAACGCAGAAATTGAGTGCCTTGCGCGACGTATTCATGGCAAGCAGCAACGCGGCGGGGTGGCTCGGTTTGTATAACGTTGATGCGCAGGATAGTTCTGGCACACTGCTAGAGGCTAATAAGCTGCCGGGTCAGACGCATATTGACGGCATCGCGCCGGATGGATTGCACGTATTGTATCATTATGCAGATAGAGGGAAAATTGGCTATCACGTCTTAACTGAGGCAGGCAGGAGTAAGGTGTTCTATACACTTGCTGACAGCGAGGCGGGGAATGCTCTGTGGATGCCTGACAGTCGCTATGTGCTCATTGCTACCGCCCACAATGGCGTTCTCATGGTTGATAGCACCAATAGTACATCGATCTCGCTGTTATCTCAAATCAATGGCGCGCAACTCACCTTTTATCGCTATCCCTATCTGTATTTTGTGGCAACCGAAACGTTGCAGGAGGGTGCGCTCTACCGCGTTAATGTGGCTGATCGCAGCGTCCAGCAAGTGACATTGCGCTTGCCGGGATCGACCTTCTGGCTCAGTGCCGAGGGCTTTACTGTCTACTACGCTAATCACAGCAACGAGAGAGGGACGGGGATTTATGCCGTTGATGGCAATAGCATGCATCCGCAGCTGGTGAGCAGGAATGGTGTGCCGATTGGGTATACCGACGAAGACGACCTGATGATTATGCGCAAGAGCGGCGGCAAATTTCAGGTTGTGCAGATCGGGGATGCCGACGACCCGGCGGCTAATAGTCACATCGTGCTCGATGATGTGGCTCCTGGAGCTGTCGCGCTCTGTGATCAGGCGCTTGTATCGGCGGAAGAGGTGATCTGTGATAGCAGCATTGCCCTGGCGCCGCAGGGCAAGTCGCTAGTTGTGGCGGCTAGCTATAGCGATGGCAGTCGTCACCTATTGTCTGTCGACCTGCACACCGGGAAGCGTGTGCAAGTGTCCAATATCCTGGCGCAGACGCACACGCATGTAGAGCTTGTGGGATGGGATAGGGTAGGCTCGGGGATTTAGGGTGTTTATGTTTTATAGCGATCGTTCGCTTTGTGTATACGACGTGCAAGCGCCTCGCCTGACGGTCGTCCCTCCACGAAGCGCCACAGAAGAGCTATGCTTTCCGATATAGCGGCTTCTTCAAGCATGTTGGCGATGTGCTTGTGGAACTCGGCCTCTATCACGCTGTACGGCGAGGATGAGATAGCGTAATTCTTCAGCGGGTTGCACTTCTCTCTGCCTCTTTCTTTTGGTTTCCTACCTATTTCATAGTGTATAGCTTCATCAAGCACTCGCTGATTGTGCTGTAGTTGTGCGACTAGCCAGACGCCGGGCGGACTCTGGATCATGGCTGGGCAGGTAGATGGTCGGCGTGGATTGTACATATGTAAGGATCTGGCGCAATGTTTGCTGATAGAGCACTTCATACGATGTGACACCATCTACGGCCTGCTCAAGCATCAACTGTTGGGTGTACGAAGTATCGCCCGCGAAAAAGAGCGCGTGCTCTTCTTCCTGTACGATCACCGAGAGATGACCGAAGGTGTGACCCGGCGAGGGAACCAGATGTACATCGCCTGCGTTGGTGAGGGTATAGCTGCTCTGAAATGGCCCGAATGACTCTGGCGCAAAATCAATCAGCTGTGGCGCAAACCAGGTGGGCCAGTGTTGAGGCAGGTAACCATTCACCTGTCCTCGAAAACCAGAGGCGACCTGGTGTTCCGAGCGCGAGACGAGGATCGTAGCCTTTGGGAAGTGATGTAGTCCACCAGCATGATCGGTGTGCAGATGCGTCATTACCACCCAGCGTACATCAGTTGGGGCAATACCCAGAGCGCGCATTTGCGGTCCAATCTCATCTTCAGGATGTACCGTTAGGCGCACACCTAGTTTGTAGTAGGGATGCCACCAGGGGAAATACCCCGACTCAGACGTGTGAGCGGTATCGCCAGTATCGACAACGATAAGCCCCTCGGGATGTTCAATGACCCATGCATAGATAGGCAACGGCTCCGTCCATGTAGCATCGAGTAAGGTGTTGACGAGCCGTAAAGGGCCATGCCCCCGGCCGCTCATCTGACGTGTTTTAATGGCAACAGTTCCTGTTTGGATAGCGTGCATGCGCATATTTGTTCTCCTGTATTATTGATGACGTATCATTAATGTTGTGTGATTAATGATACGTCATCAATGGAGACTTGTCAAGTGATTAAATGAAAAACGTCTTATCTAACGCGATGTGCAACTTTCTTTGCCGCCTGCGGCGGCGCAGGTAGTGTGTGGCTGCTGCGGGTGTGCACCGCACACCCGCAGCAGCCACACACTACCCTTGCGAACCGCGTAGCGGTGAGGGTTCAGAAAAAGTGGCACATCGCGTTATCTAGGCAAGAAATATCTGTTTATTATTGATTGCTTCCAGGCTTCTCCCCAATTATGATATCTCTTGAACATATATTCTATTTAATGTCGACACTTACATTTTTATTATAGCGATACTATCTCGTCTATTAGTATAGACAGATAAATGCACTGCGTGGATTGCACATTCTGAAGGATAGATCGCTATGGCAGAGCGTACTGGAGAGCTACTCGGTCGTTATAGGCTCATTCGCAAGATAGGAACAGGCGGTTTCGCCGAAGTATACCTGGGTGAGCATATTCATTTGAAGAGGATGGATGCAATCAAGTTGCTCACGCATCTATCTGCCGGGGATATGCAGAATTTCCGTGAAGAGGCCAGGGTGATTGCCAATCTCCAGCACGCACATATAATCCGCGTGCTGGATTTCGATATTGAGCAAGGCATGCCCTATCTGGTGATGGAGTACGCGCCCAATGGCACGCTGCGGCGACGCCACCCCAAAGGCACAAAGGTTGATCTGCTTCAGATTGTCACCTACGTAAATCAGCTTGCCAGTGCATTACAGTATGCCCATACGCAGCGGCTGATTCACCGGGACGTAAAACCTGACAACATTTTGTTGGGACGCAATAACTCATTATTGCTGGGGGATTTTGGTGCTGCGCTGGCAACGCGCACATCGCTGCTATTAAACCCACAGAATATTATAGGAACAGCCGCATATATGGCACCCGAGCAACTGCTGGGAAAGGCAGTTGTAGCCAGCGACCAATATGCTCTGGCGGTGGTCGTCTACGAGTGGCTCTGTGGCAACTGCCCATTTGAGGGCAGCGCCCTGGAGATACAACAGCAGCAACTTTATAGACAGCCGCCATCGCTGTTGGCAAGGATGCCAGCGCTCTCGCCGCTGCTCGAACGGGTCGTCATGAAAGCGCTCTCTAAGGAACCGGAGCAGCGCTTCGCGAGCATCCAGAAGTTTGCTGAAGCGTTTGAGCACGCGAGCCAGCACAGGCAGGTATCATCTTCGCCGCTGTTTCTGCGGGGATATGACGGCGGGTTTGTTAATGGCCAGGCAACCGGATCGCTCGTCGTGCAAGCGACGCCGCCCTCGCTGCCAGTGATACCGCCCACGCAAGCGATACCACCAACATGGCCACAGATAGCTCCAACACAAGCAGCAGCGCAGCAACAACCAGTCACGGTCATGGCGAGTCCACCACATACCCCCCCTCTTGCAGCAAAACCTCGTCGCTCGCGGCGTGGATTTATCATCTTTGGAGCAGTTGTGTTAGCTGCCACCGTTGTAGGAGGGGTGGCGGTAGTAGAGGTAGCCAATGCTGAAAAATCACCACCTAAAATTCCGGCGACACCTGTGCCACTCAGAAGCAATACTGTCTATGAGTACAGAGAGCACCGGAATGAAGTGTTTACTGCCGCCTGGTCACCTGATAGTCAATATATTGCTTCGGCGGGTGGGTACGCCAGCACTGATCCTGCTATCGCGAGAACAGGAGATGTCGGTGTACACGTATGGCGGGCGATAGATGGTAGTGATATGTATAACTATACAGGACATACCAAACTGGTTAGGATGGTAGCCTGGAATCATAATGGCTCGCGTATTGCTTCGGCAAGTGAGGATGAGACGGTGCAGGTGTGGAATGCAAAGGATGGTAGTGATGCTGCCTTATATACAGGCCATACGGGTGTAGTGATGGCTGTGTCGTGGTCGCCAGATGGAACGCAAATTGCCTCTGTTGGTGTGGATGGAATGGTTCACATTTGGGACGCCAATAGTCGCAATGACATCATTTCCCCCAGTGACCAGGGGCAGGCCTTATTGGCGGTTGCCTGGTCGCCAGATGGCAAATATGTCGCTGCGGCAACAGGAAAAGATCCGAACGGAAATGATAGTTCGCGGGACGAGATGTATAAGGTAAATATATTAGATCCTTTGACAGGAACGATTCTGCAAACGTTTCCTCATCCAGCTCAAGTTGGATGTCTGGCATGGTCACGGGATAGTCGCTATATTATGAGCGGTGATTATAACAATGATGATAGTGTGCGAATATGGGACATAGGCACAGGAAAGAATACACGCGTGTATGCCGGAACCCTTGAGGATCAGATATATGCGGTCGCCTGGTCACCAGATAAGCAATATATTGCCGCAGGTGATCAAAACAACCAGGTGAGAGTATGGAAGCTCGCCGCAAAGGGTAGTCGAGAGATACTGACGTATTCAGAGCATAGCCAACCAATTATGAGCGTGCAATGGTCGCCGAATGGGAAATATATCGCCTCGGCAGGATTTGACAAGACAGTACAGGTATGGCAAATGGTGTAAGATATTTCTTATAGTCTTATGTCATACTCTTCAGGCTCCATTTGTCTCCATATACGCACCCTGCTTATGCCCAGGTCGTGCAAGAGTGACGCGGTGGCTTTGTGGGATTGCGCGACCTGGGTGGGATTGTGGGCATCGGAGCCGACGCTGATGGGTGTGTGCTGTGTGGCACAGGCCACGGCTAAGCGGCGGACGAGGGTGGGATAGGAACGCAGGTCGTAGCCGTTGATCTCCAGGGCTACATTGTTGCGCGTGGCCTCCGCTGCCAGGTGCTGCAACTCGTCGTCGAGGGTATCGGGAATATAGGGGTTGGCGGTGCGCATACGTATGGGATGGCTGATGAGACTGAAGTAGCCGCTATTGACAGCCTCGCGCAGCAATTCATAGTAGCGCAGCCAACGTTGCTGACCCTCTTCGCGTGAGAGAGGACGTTTCTGCTCGAACTGTTGTCCATCGACCTCGTGGACCGAGCCGATGAGAAAATCCCAGGGATGACCTTGCAGTGGTTGTTGGATGGCTTCGTTCTTGCCGGGTACAAAGTCTACCTCCAGTCCCACGCGCACATCGATGGGGGCCTGTTCGCTAGCTGCTTTCACTGCCGCGAAATAGTCAGGGATGGTGAGCATGGGTCCTTCCAATGGCATATGTTTCAGAGGGGAACGGGCCTCGTGCATCTGAAAGACATGCTCTGAAAGGCCGAGAATACGGATGCCCTTTTCGTGCGCGGACTGTATCATCTGGGCTGGTGAGCTACGCACGATATGGCTGTGGAAATCGCTATCAAGTGCCATTATTGCTCCTCGGACTGGACGACTGCTATGTTGAAACCATCGGTGTGGCCACTGTCTATTGCCAGGGCAAGGGAGGTAAGGCGTGGATTGTCGATGGTGAGCCGGTTGTAGCGTGCGAGGGCTCTTGTGCCCTCGTCCTCACTGATGCCGGTGAGTGCTGCTCCACCGCGAATGCAGTTGTCGGCGACGATGATGCTGCCGGGACGTGAGAGACGCAGCGCCCAATCGAGATATGCCGGATAGGATGGTTTATCGGCATCGATGAAGATGAGATCAAAGGGCGCCTCGCTAGTCAGTTGGGGTAGCAGATCAAGCGCTTTGCCTACGCGTACCTCGCTACGATCGGCTACGCCAGCGCGTGCGAACGAATTGCGTATCACCTCGGCATGCTTCGGGCTCAGTTCGAGCGAGATAAGCCGTCCAGTGGACGGGAGCGCCCTTGCCAGCCAGATGCCGCTATAACCCGCCAGGGAACCGATCTCCAGAATTTTGCGTGCACCACAGGCTTTAGCAAGCAATTGCAGGAATCTACCCTGGATGGGTGAGATTTGAATTGTGGGCAAGCCCGCCTCTTTCCCCGCTGTGAGGGCAGAACGCAATCCCTCATCTTCGGGTGCAAACATACGGGTAATGGTGTCTTCTATATTGTGCTGTTGTTGGTCTCGGCGCTGGAGGGCTGCTATGTCGGCAGGATTGTTAGTCATATAGCTATGACCTTTCGTATAGGTAATGACGTTTATAGGTAACGTGGCCCGGTTGTTTATGTCGCTACCTTAGCATACCACATGGTATTTAGTAACTATCTCAAAAATAGTTAGATCGAGGGATTGGAAGAGAGAGCAGTTAGCCCAACGAGAAAGGCTTCCAGACCTACATTGAAGCCACTGCGAGGTTTCTCCTCTCATGATTCATGTAGATGGACAGTGAGCCACGGCTAACCCTCTTGTCATCTTCACAGCCATTGTCTACACTGACAAAGGATCATTTTTTACCAGTATGCGAACTTGAGGAAAGGCTGAACTGCCAGACCCAGGAGAAGCTCTCACGCCGCTCAAGCTGTCTCACATCAGTTCTTTGTGAAAGGATACAAGCCATGCCATCAACCAGCAATACGTACGATGAGTTTGCGTCTCAATACGCTCAAATGATGTCTGCCCAAGAGAAGGCCGGGGTAGAGCCTGGCTCAAACATGTTCCAGTTTCTCCAGATCGTTGGAGATGTCTCGGGCCTAAGAGTGCTCGATGCAGGATGTGGTGAAGGCTATCTTTCTCGCATCCTTATGCATCGCGGGGCACAGGTGACCGGCATAGATATTTCGCCACGGCTGGTAGAGATGGCCCGCGCCAAAGATCCGATCGGCAACATCACCTATCAGGTGGCTGATCTCAGTCAACCACTCCCTGCCTATCAGGACCACTTCGATCTGATCGCCAGCTTTTTCGTGTTCAATGATGTCTCTGATTACCGAGGCTTTCTGGCCACGCTGGGATCGGTGCTCAAGCATGCAGGTCGCCTGGTACTTTTCATGAACAACCCGTATTCCTTAGTGGTGCGCGGCCATATCACCGATTACTTTGCTGCTTCTGATCAGGCATTTCCTTATCGAGGCCTGGCAGAGGCGGGGGTGAAGGTTCACTTTTATCACCGGACGCTGCAAGACTATCTGGCCGCAAGTCACTCCGCCGGATTTCAGTTACAGCACCTGGTAGACGTGCCTACTCCTGAAGGCAGCTTCAAGCGCCGAAATGACACGTTAATCCCAGAGGGCTATCACTTCCCCTTCTTCACGATTCTCAGCCTCGTAAAAGGATAAATGGAGCGGCCATTACCTTAACACCGAGTTGCATGGAGACAATCGACAGCTTATCGATTGTCTCCATGCACAATGAAAAATGATACTCGAATTACTTATTTACATGCATAGGAGAAAAATAATCATAAGCAACGTTTATCCGATATCAGTACTATTCATTATACTTCGCATGTATAATCGTATAGTAAAGAATTCTGTTACTGTTGGTTCTTAGCTCATATAAAAGCCCGGCAAGGGAGTCTTTAGCTACATGGTATCTTTAAGGAGGTATTTCTATGACCTATACGTATGCTTTCGGATGGAAGCCAGATCTGGGCGACGCTCGCGATATCCCTTTTAAAGCTTCTGCTGCTACCTTGCAAACGCTGCCAGAACAGTGTGACCTGACGGGGAAATGTCCACCTGTGTACGATCAAGGTCAACTTGGCTCGTGTACTGCTAATGCTATTGCAGGGGCCTTCGAGTTCGATCTCAAGCAACAGGGACTCTCGGACTTTATCCCCTCTCGACTCTTCATCTATTACTATGAACGTGTCCTGGAGCACAGCATTGGGTATGATAGTGGTGCATCGTTGCGTGACGGTATAAAAGTGGTGAATAAACGCGGAGTGTGCCCAGAGGCGGAGTGGCCCTACGACATCAGCAAATTCACGGCGAGGCCGCCCAAAGCGTGTAGTATCGATGCGTTGAAAGAGCGTGTCATCAACTATCGCAAGATTGAGCAGGACCCCGCACAGATGAGAGCTTGCCTGGCTTCAGGACAGCCTTTCGTCTTTGGCATCTCTGTTTATCAGAGCTTCATGGATGCTCAAGATGGCACCATCCCCACGCCGATGTCATTGCCGAATGACAAACCGCTCAATGAGGGACACGCCCTCTTGGCGGTTGGCTATGACGATACAAAGGAGGTCTTTCTCTTTAGGAACTCTTGGAGCGAAACCTGGGGGAAGCAAGGGTATGGTACGATACCCTACGCCTACCTGACTTCCTCAGATGCGTCGGACTTCTGGACAATCGAGGCGATTGCCAGCGGCGTCAAACATATGCTTGAAGAACTGCGCAAGCAAAAGGAAGATTAATGGCTCTCCCTCCTAGCATGATCGGCAGGGATGTCCTTACCCCTGCCGATTCTTTCTGCCTCCCTTTCAATGGAGAATTGCCTCCAGCGATCTCGACGAACAACGTTGAGCAATGAGCGAAAAGGGTACTGTAACGGTTTCGGAGTGGCGGTAGGGGGCAATCCCTCTACCGACCATACGATCCTCGTGCTACCTCATCCTGGCTTTGTAGGGTTAACCGCAAAGAAATGGAGGCAGAAGGGCTTTTCAGGTCATGCTGGTTTGGTGCCGATGATGCTGGCAAAGGTTTGCACTCCCCGAAAGGTTGGCAGATTCATATCGATGAACACTTGGTGATAGTCCTGGTCAAATGCTTCTTCTGTCATGGCTCCGATGCTGGCAAACACCGGTTTCACGCGCTGGAAAGCGATCTCGTAGTTGTGGTAGAAATCGATCCAGGCAGGCATACCAGCAGAAAACTCGATCATGAAGGCCGCGATATGCACATCTTGATACCCTGCTTCACGCAAGAAGGCGGGGAGTGGAGGGATCACCCCGAACGAGCGTCCATCGACCGAGAAGCCAAAACCCAGCTTCCAGAACATCTGTGAGAGCGCGGCGAGCATGCGTTCAACAGCGGGACTGGTAGTGAGGCCAAAATCTAGGCCTTCAGTGAGCCGTAGAATGCCTCCCGGTTTCAACACCCTGAGACATTCGGCAATAAACGGCACCCAGGCATCTCTGCGCAGTACACCTTGCAGAGCACGCGCATTAACCAGATCAAAGCTCGCATCGGCAAAATCCAACGGCTGCGTGATATCCATGATGCCGAACGAAGCATTGGTGCGTTTCTGGGTGCGTGCACGCGCGTTGGCATACTCGATCATGATGCGGCTCGTATCCACGCCAGCGACTTCGATATCTGGGCGTTCGTAAGCGGCATCCAGCGCCCATCCGCCGGGTCCGCAGGCCAGGTCGATCACCTGAGCGCCGGAAGGGAAGACTGGCAGACCCGTCAATGGGCCTCCCATCGCTTCGTTTGAACGCCGATCCTGCTCGATCAAACGCGCCATCTCGGTCGCGTTATCGAAATCAAATGTGAGCGTTTCACTCACTGGCTCTTCTGGCTCTGCCATTTCTCGCTTCCTTTCCGAGGCAAGTCGGTTCGCTGTTCTCAAGAGGGAAACGCCGATCACACTTGCTTCTCACCGGACGCATCGACGAACGTCTCCAGCCCACACATGCCCGGCTGCCTGCCAATAGCTGTTGATCTCTCGGGTCAAACATCTTTTGCTGCTCTGCCACCGCTAGATTCCTCCCGCCAACTATGACCCACATGGTTTCTCCTGATCTCGTGACTCTCCTGACGCTGAGTATACAAGAAACCCTGTATCCACACAAGCGGGAAGTGTTCTCATCGGTTTAGGGGCTCGTTTGTTCTTCCTGGAGCGTCGCTGATGAGCTGCGTGCCTTCAGTTCTCTTGCAAAAAAGCGAAAGTCGAACTGAGGGCGTTCTTGCAAACTAGTTTCATTCGGAACCTTCCTGCACTCTAAAGACCGTACGCAGGGTCTCGTTGATCTGAGCAAGAGCCGCGCGTGCAGGAGGGGTCAAGGCAATTGGGTTGAGCAGTGCGAGATCGTGGATCGCTCCCAGAGAGCGGATGGCCCTCACCGGCACGCCTGCCGCCA
>WNGQ01008140.1_pt1 | contig 10632 bp, 7 predicted proteins | sample 5407661 | NCBI WGS metagenome assembly WNGQ01 (sample SAMN13153382, study PRJNA577476) | soil metagenome | isolation source: 60 cm soil or saprolite under Garry oak tree replicate 2 | place: USA:California | collected 2016-06-15 | reverse complement strand
GCGGCGTCGAGATTTTCCTGCCCCGCTGCGTCCAATTTACCCTGGAGGGAAGCGCCATAGCGGGCGGGAGAAATGTGCATGAGGGGCCTGAGGTCTGGGAGACCATGAAGCAGAAGCTGCGCGACCTCGTCACTCTGCCAGATCAGCCGCCCGATTTCGCGCTCGCCCCTTCCAATCCGGAGCGACCGGTTCGCATCCACTTTGTGACGCATATTACGATGGGTGGCATCGACATCTATCGCTTGTAATACGTTCTACGCGCACCAAGAGCGGGAATGTCACCATGTTCAAGTGCAGGACTGACAACCCTGCGGCGTCGTCGGCACACGGCTTGCTCCGTGGCTGGCCGCAGTAGGAGCCATGGGGGCGAGGCTTCCCCATTGCACCATTGAGGTCGTGCGCGCGGAGCGTCCCGGCGAACCACCTGTGGTGCAAGGCGAAGGAGGGATGATCCATGTCTACTGATATCACATCAACTGGCAACGAGGAGATCGTGCCGGCGTCCCCCAACCCGACACCACCCCACAAGAAGCTGAGCCGGAGGAAAGTGCTCGCTCTTGCAGGTAGCGGGACGCTCGTGCTGGTCGTTGGCGGTGGGGTCTGGCGCGCTGCCGATCAAGGAGTGTTCAGCACGGGTGAAGGACCCGCCTACGAGCCATGGGATGACTGGCGTACCGCGACCAAAGGGGCGCTCGATCTCGTGCGTGCAGCCATCCTGGCAGCCGATCCGCATAACAGCCAACCGTGGCTCTTCCAGGTCACCCCCTCGCAGATCAACCTGTATGCCGACCGCCTGCGCAACCTCGGGGCCATTGATCCCTTCCTGCGCGAGATGCACATCGGCCTGGGTTGCGCCCTGGAGAACCTGTTCTTGGCAGCCGCGGCGAACGGCTACACCACACAGGTCAGCTTGTTGCCGGACGCGTCAGATAAGACCTGGGTTGCGCGCGTTGACCTGGCGCCGGGACCAACCGTGATCCCAGACCTCTACCCCATGATCCCGAACCGACACACCAATCGCTACCCCTATGGCTCGGGGCGTTCGGTGACCAGCGCGACGCTGGATGCCCTGAGCGCACTGAACGACGATCCAGACGTACGCGTCTTCTGGTTCGCCAACGCGCCGCTGCGCAAGCAGGTGGGCGACCTCCTGGTGGAAGCGGCCCATGCGCTCGTAGCGGACACAACACAGATTGGGGAGAGCGATGGCTGGTATCGCGCCACCTGGCAAGACCTCCAGCAGCACCGCGATGGCATCACCATCGATGCGGCGGGTCTGCCAGATTGGAAACGCGCCCTCGGCAAGATGCTGCCCCCGCAATCGCAGGGGCAGCAGGATTCGACCTTCCTGCAGAACACAGCCGACCAGGCACAGACAGCTGGAGCCTTTGGCCTGCTGGCGGTACGTGATGGGCAGGACCGGGCACAACAACTGCGGGCGGGCCGGCTGCTGGAGCGCATGTACTTGTGGGCGACGAAGGTGGGACTGGCCATGCAGCCGCTCAACGCGGTCGTGGAGCGGGCAGCCAGAGAAGTGGTCCTGGGGAGTACGCCACATTTTGGTACGGCGCTCGCAGGGTTGGTGGGTGATCCTGCCTGGCAGACGGGGCTTTCCTTCCGCATCGGCTACTCGACCAACGAAGGGCTGCGTAGCCCGCGCCGGGGAGTGGACGAGGTGGTGAAACCGTGAGGGTCGGGAGGGAGAGGGCAGGTCTGGTGGTGCATCACGAGTGCGGGTCATCGCCTTGCACGAAAAGCGGCGGTTTCGACGCCAGGACAGCTCGCGCCCCCTGACGCATCACACCAGGAGAACTCTGGTATAATGGGTCAAGCAGGTGTTCTCAACGTGGGTGATGTTCGGAGGACAGAAAAACCGGGACGCGGCATGCACCATCTGGCTCGACACGTTGTTTTTCCTTCTCGGAAGCAGGTCTTTTTTGACCGTGAGCACAGCCTTTATACATCAAGCATCATCTGTCGTAATGAGGGAGGTAAAGCATGAGAATCTCGAAGACAGCTCTTTGGTTATCAATTCTCAGTGCCCTCTTGGTGCTGATTGCAAGCAGTGCAGGTCTCTTTCTCACGAGTATCTACGCCAGGGAAACGATGTCCTGGACAGTACAGGCATATGGCCAGGACATCGCTAATATTGTCGCTGCCGCTACGCTTTTCATTGCGGTCTTTTTTGTCAACAAAGAATCAGTCAAGGCATTCTTGGTATGGATTGGGGTATTAATAGCTCTGATTTATCCGTACATCATCTATGCGTTTGATATCCACTTTAACAGCCTTTTTCTGGTGTATGTTGCGATTGTTGGCTTGTCCTTTTATACGCTTCTTGGCAGCATGATACGTGTCAATCTGAACAGTCTCCAACCGTACTTTGCTGCCACTACCCAAGCAAGACCGGTGGGTGTTTTTTTACTGCTGGTAGCCCTCCTGTTTTCCTTTCTGTGGTTAAGTGAGGATATACCAGCACTTTTTATAGAGAAGATTCCGCAAACTGTGACGGAAAGTGGCTTGCTTACAAATCCTGTTCACGTCTTGGATTTAGGACTCTACCTCCCGGCCATGATCATCACAGCAATCTTGCTGTGGAGAAGAAAGCTCTTGGGCTACATATTAGCGATTCCTCTGCTGGTTTTTAACATACTCACGGGAATTGGGATAGTAGCAGCGCAATTTGCCGCGAGCAGTAAAGGTCTTGCAGCGAGCCTTGGCGTAGAGCTATTTATTGCTGCCATTGTCGTGGTGAGCCTTATCCTGAGCGTACTCTTTTTACGAGAAGTGAAAGAACAGAAGGAGGATTGACACAGATGACTGTACTCGTCACTTACGCAAGCAAGCACGTTCCCCTCGTCGTTCCATCATGAGAGAAGGAGGTGCTCGATGAAACCCTCAACCAATCTAGAGCAACCACTGACCCCGACCAACAGCCGACTGCACGTGCTGCGGCGTCATCCGTTGTTCTGTTTCTTTCTCCTCGCCTTCGGCTTGACCTGGGTCTATGAACTGCTAGTCTTCGCCCTCTTGCACCTCCCTCTGCTTCCCTGGGGTGTTCCTCTCGCCATCGTTGGACCCACCCTCGCCGCGTTTATCATGACGTCCGTGACCGGAGGGAGATCAGGTGTGCTCCGCTTGCTGCGCCGTTGCGTGCTCTGGCGGGTCGGCTTGCAGTGGTACCTGTTTGCCCTCCTCGGTATCCCTGCCATAATCCTGCTCAGCTTCCTGGTCCTGCCAGGGGGCATCGCAGCGTTTCGCGCCCCGGCTCCCGCATTGGTGCTGAGTTACCTCGCGAGCTACATCGTAATCTTCCTTGTTGGTGGTCCGCTGTTTGAGGAACCTGGCTGGCGCGGCTTTGCCCTGCCCCGCTTGCAGCAGCGTTCTGGTGCGCTAGTGGGAAGCCTTATTCTTGGAGTGCTCTGGAGCCTGTGGCACCTGCCCTTGTTCCTGTTCGTCCCAGGATACGATGGAGCTGGTTCCGGTTTCGCCGGCATCAGCATTCCCTTCGCCGAGTTCGTTATCTCCATCGTAGCGGGGACGTGTATCATCACGTGGGTCTTCAATAACACCCGTGGCAGCCTCTTGCTGGCGATGTTGCTTCACGCATCCGTCAATACAGCGAGCGGCTCTGCTCCCGCGACCCCACTGGTTATACTGAGCCGGTCTATCTGCTTTGTCGTGGTGGCGCTGCTCATCATCGCTGCCACCCGGGGACGCCTCGGCTACCAGCGCTCCCAGCGTGAGACAACGCTCCCGACATCCCGAACCGAGCGAGAGCAGGAGCCAGGAACAGCGCACCCGTCCGTCTGATGGATTCCACAAGCCATGAAGGTGTTGCAAGCAGGGGAATGGTTTCTCGTATGTGTGCTGGTTTGAGAGAGCGGTATCCACCCTAACGACCACCTCAGAACACGAGGTGGGGTTCATACTCGATGCCTCGGTTGTTGAATGGGCCAACTCCCTGCCTGCCTCCTCTACCATTGTGGTTCAACTCTTTCTGTGGCCGCTTTTACATGCATCGTCCTGGACCCGGATTTCTGCCGCGTGATCAGCGCCATCTTTTCCCACGGTCACGACGATTGACCCGCCCTAAGGAGTACTCTTTACTGACGGTAATGCGAGCAATCAACAGCTTTCAGCGTATTTGGATGAAGTCGTCGATATTGTTCCTGCAACTACTTTACGTCCAACATGTCGTCGCAGGTATCGCCCAACTGGTCCACATGGGGCCAATGTAAATCATACTGACTTCTACTCGGATATTGCTTTTCTTGACCGTCTCAATTGGGACGTTATTAACAACAGATGGTTTATGGACGATGAAAGGAGGCGTATAAAGCACGCTGAGGTACTTATTCCAGACCTTCTTCCCTTGGGTCAAGTACAGGCTATCTCTGTGAAAACAGAGACTATGGTGCAGATTGTGAATAATCTTATTCTTGAAAGCGGTCTTGCTGGCCGTATTCCTTTTGTCACTCGGAAGCCAAATTTATACTTTCAATAGAAAAACACTAGCTGCCAGTTTCGGCAGCTAGTGTTTTTCTGTTTGCTAATTTGAACCTATTAACCCACACTACCAGACATCTCCAACTGGATCAGGCGGTTGAGTTCAACCGCATACTCCATTGGCAACTCTTTCGTGATTGGTTCGATGAAGCCATTCACAATCAGTGAGTAAGCTTCGGACTCGTCGAGGCCACGGCTCATGAGGTAGAAGAGCTGGTCTTCGCCGACTTTGGAGACGGTGGCTTCGTGGCCGATCTCGGTCTGGTTCTCTTCGACGCGGATGGTTGGGTAGGTGTCGGTGCGGGCGTTCTCGTCGAGCAGGAGGGCGTCACAGCGCACACTAGATTTGCTGTGGTGTGCGCCAGGATTGACGCGGACGAGGCCACGATAGGAGGCACGACCGGTACCCTTGGAGACCGACTTCGAGAGAATCTGCGATGTGGTATGGGGTGCGAGGTGCGTGACTTTAGCACCGGCATCCTGGTGCATACCATTGTTGGCGAAGGCGACCGAGAGAATGTCGCCGCGTGCGCCCTCTTCCATCAGCAGGACGGCTGGATACTTCATAGTCACTTTGGAACCTAAATTCCCATCGACCCATTCCATGGTGGCGTCGCGGTAGGCGGCAGCACGTTTGGTGACGAGGTTGTAGACGTTCTTTGACCAGTTCTGGATGGTGGTGTAGCGAACACGTGCGCCCTGAAGAACTTTGATTTCGACGACGGCGCTGTGCAAGCTGTCGCTGGCATAGGTTGGTGCTGTGCAGCCCTCGACATAGTGTACATAGGAGCCGGGTTCAGCGATGATCAGTGTGCGCTCAAACTGGCCCATGTTCTGGGCGTTGATGCGGAAGTATGCCTGTAGAGGAATCTCGACGCGGACGCCTGCTGGGATGTAGACGAAGCTGCCACCGCTCCAGACGGCACTGTTGAGGGCGGCGAATTTGTTGTCGGTATAGGGAATGACGGTGCCAAAGTGTTCCTTGATGATGTCTGGATAGAGGCGCAAGGCCGTGTCCATGTCGGTGAAGATGACACCCAGTTTGGAGAGGTCTTCGCGGACTTTGTGATAGACGGCTTCGCTCTCGTATTGGGCTGTGACGCCAGCCAGGAATTTACGCTCGGCCTCTGGAATGCCGAGACGGTCAAAGGTATCTTTAATTTCGGCGGGGACTTCTTCCCAGGTTTTACCTTGCTGCTGTACCGGTTTGATGTAGTAGTAGATATCATCGAAATCAATGCCGGAAAGGTCGGCACCCCAGGTGGGCATAGGACGCTTCAAGAAATGCTCCAGGCTCTTGAGGCGGAATTTGCGCATCCAGCTGGGTTCGCCTTTCATTTCGGAGATCTGCTCAACGATCTCACGGGAAAGTCCTTTTTTGGATTTGAAAGCATAGTTTTCGGCTACATGGAAGCCGGGGGTATAGCCACCCTGTTCCACTTCATATGCCTGACTCATAGATTTACTCCATCTGCTAACTGCTCTAAGGTGATATGGATAAATGGAAAGCAGTCTCTTCCTGCTAATCCTTAGTTGTGCACTCGGATTTACTGCTATTATATGGTTTTTGGGGGTGAATGTCAAGGCTGGTAGGATGACCATGCCTTATTTTTGCTTGACAGAGCGCAATGGTTCTTGTTATGATAACGAGGGAAATTGGGGAGATACATTTAGGTTGGTTTGTGCGCCCATAGCTCAGTGGATAGAGCACGCGCCTTCTAAGCGTGTGGCCGCAGGTTCGAATCCTGTTGGGCGCGCCGATGCGAGGAACCAGTAGCATTATCGCTGCGGGCTCCTTTTTTATACTCAGAAGCGGGGTGGGTGGGATTTTTGCACCGTGTCAAGAGGTCTCTTCCAAGAAAGATGGAGGAGCGGTATTATGAAGATTAAGAAGTTAATCGAGATACAGACAGTCCAGTGGTAGGGGCGGCATTGATGACGCCAGTCCAGTTCCCATGCTGACTGGCGTCATAATGAGAGTTAACAAATTCATCCGGCTATGGCTACGTCGTGGGAGCGGCGGCATTGATGACGCCAGTCCCCTTCACAGGCGCACTGGCGTCATCAATGCCGCCGCTCCCACGACCGTAAGTCTTTTGTTACCTTTCATAATGCCGCCCCTACCATATATCTTGAGCCTTTTCTGAAAGTTCATTATGACGCCAGTCTGTCTCTCTTGAGTTGATCTATCCACTCGCTGACTAGCGTCATAAATGCCGCCTCTACCATGCCTCTCTCTCTTTTTGTTAGAAGAGCGTGATGAGGAGGGCTTTGATGTCCGAGTCTATATCGGTGATGAGGGCTGGTAGGTTGATGCTGGCGGCTATGAAATTGGTGGTGGTATGGTTTGTGTGGCATCGTTGGCGAGTTGCTGGACGGTGACGAAGTGGTAGCCGCGCTGCTGCAAGGTGGGAATGATGGTTTTGAGGGCGGCTATGGATTGTGAACGGTTACCACCGCCATCATGCATGAGGATGACGGCGCCGTTTTGCACTTCGCTTAGGACGCGGTTGATGATGACCTGTGTGCCAGGGGTAGTCCAGTCCTGGGGATCGACGCTCCAGAGGGTGGAAGTGAGGCCAAGTGAATATGCCTGGGCTTGTATGCTGTTAGTGATGGCTCCGTAGGGAGGGCGGAAGAAGGTTGGCTGGAAACCCGCTGTTTGTTGGAGGATAGCAGAGGTATCGCTGATCTCCTTGCGCACGGCATTAGCCGAAAGCTTGGTCAGGTCAGCGTGATCCCAGGTATGGTTGCCTATCAGATGACCGTCGGCAAGCTCTTGCTGAACCAGGTCTGGGTAGTTCTGGACGTTCTGACCGACGACAAAGAAGGTGGCATGGATGCCGTACTGACGCAAGACGCTGAGCATCTGCGAGGTATAAGGACTTGGGCCATCGTCAATGGTCAGTGCGATCTCAGGTGTGTTACCATCGCCTTCAGAGAATATGGACTTGAGCGGAACAGAGGTTGGTGTGACGGTTGGTTGGGTAGGCTGTGCTGTAGGCTGTTGGGTAGGCTGATCGGTGGGCGTTACCGTAACCTGTGCGCGATCAGTGATGGTGGCAGCACTGTTGGCATAGACTACAATGACTGTACCGAACATGCCTAATGACATGATTAGCGTTATTAACATGAATGCGATTTTTTTCATAGTTGCACTTCCATTTGACTTTTGAAATGTTTTTACATAGAGCGAAATAAATATTTTTATATATGATGATTTTAAATATGTTTATGTTACATATGTTTCGTGTTCTTTGCTACAAGAATAGCATGATACATTTTGGAATGCTATGGTACAGTTCACAGTTTTGATGTGAGATAAGGAAAATGAGTCTTGATGCGCCGGGACGTGATACACTAAGAAGAAAAATGTTCTTTAGGAGGGAGAAATGTCCTGGTCATCGAAGACGTTACATGTTGCGATTATTGGCTATGGTGTGGCCGGTTCGGTTTTTCATGCACCGCTGATTGCCTCAACGCCGGGGATGATGGTGGGGGCGATTGTGACGAGTGCTGCCGAGCGACAGGAAAAGGCGCGACGAGATTTTCCGTCGGCAGTGATATTCTCAAAGCCGGATGATCTCTGGAAGCATGCTGCGCACTATGATCTAGTAGTGGTAGCCAGCCCCAATCGGACGCATGTGCCGTTGGGGATAGCAGCGATGGAGGTGGGTCTACCGGTGGTGATTGATAAGCCGCTGGCAGCTTCGGTGGCCGATGCTGAGCGGTTAATGGGGGTGAGTGAGCGAACGGGGAAGATGCTGTCGGTGTTTCAGAATCGGCGTTGGGATAATGATTTTTTGACGGTGCAGTATTTGTTGAATACTGAGCTTGATCTGCTGGGGCCGATTGTGCGCTTTGAGTCGCGCTATGAACGATGGCGGCCCATACCAAAGATCGGAGTGTGGCGTGAAATGGGGGAGCCGGAAGAGGCAGGTGGGGTGCTGTATGATCTGGGAAGCCATTTGATTGATCAGGTGATAGTGCTGTTTGGGGAGCCGACACGAGTGTATGCGGAGGTGGAGAAGAGACGTGCTGAGGTGCTGGTGGATGATGATACGTTTGTGGCGTTGCAATTTGCCAGTGGGGTGCGGGCGCATCTGTGGATGAATATGGTGGCACGAATATTGGGGCCACGTATACGCCTGCAGGGTTTGCGTGGGACGTATGAGAAGTACGGGCTGGATCCGCAGGAGGATGCGCTGCGCAAGGGTATGAGGCCGGGCGATAACGGTTGGGGTAGAGAGCCACGGGAGAGCTGGGGGAGACTGGCGACTGAGGTAGGAGGCGTGCCCCTGGATAGCATGATAGAAACGCTGCCAGGGGCATATGAAGAGTATTATGCATTGTTGCGGGATGCGCTGCTGACGGGTGGGAAGCCGCCTGTGGAGGTGAGCGAGGTGTTGTGGACGTTGAGGGTGATTGAGGCGGCGCAAGAGAGTGCGAGAAGCGGGCGTGTGGTGGAGTTATAAAATGGGAGTGATAAAGGCTCTAAGAACAGCTCGACACTTCGCCCATCCTGGCACCATGAGGTTTACTATGGCTAATGAAAGTCCAGAGCACGGGAGGTGAGGCATGGAAACATCGTGGCCGCGGCGCCCGGTCATCTATGAGATCAATACCTGGGTGTGGCTCAGTGAATTGAGTCAGCGTTACCAACACGCCATCGCACTAGGCAATGTGCCACTGGAACAGTGGGATGTGCTTGCCGCGCTCGGCGTGGATGCGGTATGGCTGATGGGCGTGTGGGAGCGAAGCCCACAGGGAATGCGGATTTCCAACGCAAATGCAAGCCTGCAAGCCGATTTCCGCCGCGCACTCCCAGACTATACCCCTGCCGATAATATCGGCTCGGCTTACTGCGTGCGCAGATACGTTGTGGATGAACGCCTCGGCGGACCTGAGGGGCTCGCCACGGAGAGGCGGATGCTCGCGCAGCGCGGACTGCGCTTGATTCTGGACTTTGTGCCCAATCATGTGGCAGTGGATCACCCCTGGGTCTTCGAGCATCCCGAATATTTTGTGCAAGGGACACGTGAGGAGATGGCGCAAGCGCCCAGCGCCTTTTTTGAGGCGAACGGAACAGTGCTTGCCAACGGACGTGACCCGTACTTCCCACCATGGTCGGATTGTGCGCAGCTCAACGCCTTCAGTCCGAGCTTGCGCCAGGCAGCTGGCGAGACATTGAATGCGGTTGCCGAGCAATGCGACGGCATGCGCTGCGATATGGCAATGCTGCTACTCAATAGTGTCTTTGAGCACACGTGGAAGGAGCGTGTTGGTGGGCCGCCACCAGAAGAGTACTGGCACCTGGAATGGGAGTTGCAGCAACTCGGTTTCGACTATTGCTACGACAAGCGGCTCTACGACCAGCTGGAACATGACAACGCGGAAAGCATCCGGCTGCATCTTACCGCTGGTCTCGATTACCAGGACAAGCTGCTGCGTTTCATCGAGAACCATGACGAGCCGTGTGCGGCAGCCACGTTTTCGCCGGAAAAAGAGCGTGCGGCAGCGGTGACGATAATGACCCTACCCGGAGCGAAACTCTTGCACGAGGGCCAATGCGAAGGACGACGGGTGAGGCCTCCGGTTTTCCTCGCACGCCGCCCAGTCGAACCTATTGATGCGGACTTGCGAGCGTTCTACGACAAACTGCTGGCAGCGGTTAAAGCAGCGGGACTGCGGGAGGGCGCATGGCAACTATGCGCACGCACTGGTTGGCCCGACAATAGCCGCTACTTGAACCTGGTAGCGTGGTGCTGGGAGCAGGGCCGGGAGCGTTACCTGGTCGTCGTGAATCTCTCGGAGGACCAATCGCAAGGTCGCGTTCAGCTGCCCTGGAACGACCTGAGCGGAAGAACGTGGCATCTCACGGATGTACTCAGCGGCGAGACGTTCGAGCGAGATGGCAACGAGATGCAGTCGGCAGGTCTGTATGTGGATTTGCCTGCGTGGAGATTTCACTTCCTGCGCTTTCAATCCGACCGGAACGAAGGGTGAAGGGGGGAAATCGGCGTGAATCATGAGAATGGTGCATTCCATCGCCCAGGATTCACGCCGATTTCCCCCCTTCAGCCCTCAGTCGTCCCACTCTCGAAAGGACTAGATAGCCCTCAA
>WNGQ01018487.1_pt1 | contig 10634 bp, 12 predicted proteins | sample 5407661 | NCBI WGS metagenome assembly WNGQ01 (sample SAMN13153382, study PRJNA577476) | soil metagenome | isolation source: 60 cm soil or saprolite under Garry oak tree replicate 2 | place: USA:California | collected 2016-06-15 | reverse complement strand
ATACTCTGGGCGATCATCCACGGCATTCTCGGCTGGCTGTACGTGATCTATGTCGCGCTGTTCGGGTCGTAGCCCCGATCGCCAGTCGAAAATGAACGCCGTCGCCCGGATCGGGTTCGGCGCTCGATCGATCCCATCAGCTCCCGCTGAACCCGATGGCGCCGCTCGCGAATGTCGGGCTCGTATTTGGCGTAGGGATGGTGGAGCTCCCTGCAGCTCCGCCCTCAACCGTCAGGATGAGGGCACAAGGCATGACGCGGCAAGGCCAATCAGCCCCGCGCGCGTCGGGCCTGCGATCAGGTCCGATGCAGCCGCACGGTTTCGCGTTCGAGTTTCGATTCCTCGTCAGAACTGCAAGAGGCTCGAACAAAGACGCCCGAACAAAGGCCCCCGAACCGCGGGGGCCTTGTCATTTCAAACGGCATCCTTTGCGGCTTTGACCGGCCTTGCCCGCACGATCTTGCGTGCCGGTTTGGCCTTGAACATCATCTCTTGGCCGGTAAACGGGTTGGTGCCCTTGCGGGCCTTGGTCGCGGGCTTCTTGACCACGACGAACTTGGCGAAGCCGGGGACGAGAAACACCCCGTTCTTCTTCAGCTCCTTGTGGCCAACATCGGTCATCGTTTCCATAACGCTCTTCACGTCGCGTTTGGAAAGCTCGGTAGCGGTCGCGATCTTTTCGATTAGCTGCGACTTCGACATTTGAGTAGGCATCATGTCTCCTCTGATTCGTGCCAAGCAAAACTTAGACGACCAGAGCACGCGGCCAACCCATCCTGGACGTGATTTTGCACAGATTTGTTGTTATTTCAGGCCTTAGCAGGCGCAGCACGGAGGCCAGGCGACCGGCCGACCCTATTCGGTTCGCCCGAACTCACAGCCCGGCTTGGCATAGGATGCGCGGCGAACGCCGTATTGGTCGGCCTTGAACACCGGCTTGCAGAAGTCCTGCCATTTCGCGATTTCCTTCTGGCGCTCGGCCCGATCCAGCCGCTCCTGTTCGGGATCGCGAACGGGGTCCGGAACCTCCGTCCATGTGGTCGTGCAGTGACTATAGCCGTAGAATTGCGAATATTTGCAGCTCCCTGTCTCTACCAGCGACCCCGCTGATACGGGCGATGCGGCCACGGCGAACGCCGCAATCATCATGCATATCTTCACAGTCATTCTCCGTGGCGGCTGCCTCATTTGGCATGTCGCGAAATCGGACAGGGCGGACAGGACAGTTGTGCCGAAACGACGAGGCCCCTCCCGCCCCCCGGCATCGGCTGCGATGAAATCACCCTGAAAATCGACCGTATCTGGCATTTGCCCACCTGTTTCGTCCGAAAGTCAACGACGCATCGCCATCATTGCAATATCCGGTCCCCGCGATGCCCCACCCCGACCTGCGCGACTGCGATGGTTACCGCCGGGCCCTCCGGCCTTTTGGAGGCGGGCCCGCGCGGCGTTCGCAACAGCTGCGAACGTGCGCCACCGTCTTTGGCGAGGCGCGATCGCGACGACCGCAAACCGGTCGCGTTGCAAGGTCTGGCCGGCCGGTTGTTGGACAGCTGAAATCGGCAAGCACAGCCCGCAAGATCGACGCGCGGCGTCATCCACCGAGGCAGCTTTCTCGCATCGTTGAATTGCGCTATGGATGATGGTGGTGTTACGTCAACGGCGAAGGGGCAGTCATGATTTCCGCGTTGATCGGCGTTCTGATTATCGTCGTCTTCGGTGCCATCTGCTTCTGGGCGATCGACAAATTTGCCCCTGATCGCCGCCTGGCACAACTTCTCAAATTGCTCGTCGTGCTGATCTGCCTCGCGGCGATCCTGCAGCGGGTGCTGCCCGCGCTCGGCGTCTACGGCATCTAGCCAAGCAGCGGCGCGGGTGAGCGCTCCCGCAAATCGCCTGGCTCAGGCGGGCTTCTTGGCGCGGCAGGTCGCGCGGCCTGACGGCCTATTGCTGCAAGATCGATGGCTGAGCTTGCACTGGGGGACGTCGCGGCCGCGGCGGCGGCACCGCCAGCCCGATCGTCTGCTGGGTCGCAATCGTCCGTGGCGGCGCTGCCGCAGTTCTCGCCTGCACGTTCACGCCGGTGGTGGGTCGCATCATCATGCGGAGCATCTGGTCCTGGCCGGCCCGGAGCTGCTCGATGCCCTGCTGAAGGGTCGCGATATCCCGCACCATCCTCTGCACCAGTTGCGACTGGTCGACAGACGCGGCAGCACCATTCGCCGGGTCGTTGTCCGCCGTGGTGCGATACGACGAATCCACCCTCATGCCACCATCGCCGGGCGTGCTCGAATCCGCCGCAGGCTCCTGCCGGTCCGATAGCAGATCGATGACGGGTTGCGGCGCGGCGCGCGCGACCATCGACCTCATCGTCTCGTTGCGAGGCCACTGCCAGACGATCACGCCGCCCATGATACCAACGACAATCAGAAATCCAATGAAGCCGCGGAGCAGCCGGCCGCCGAGCGGGGACCGATACGCGATCGGCGGCGCTCCGGAGGGTTGTCGCGAGGTCAGCTCATCAAGCCGGTCTTCGATGCTGGCGATGACTTCCTTCGCGATTCGCTGATAACCGAACAGCGAGTCTCTCTGCTTGGGTGCGATTCCGATCTCGGCTGGATCGATGGCTTGCTGCTTCTGAGCCGACTGCATGGGCGCTCCTTGTCCGGTCCGGTGCCGCAGATGGGGCAGTCCTCCGTCTTAATTAGATCGGCGCAGGGCTTTGTCCAAAGCAAGACAAATCGATGACGCGGGCAAGGCCTTTTATCGCGTATTCCGGGCACCGCTCGTGGAATGTGGACACAACTGTGCCCGCGCGATGGATGTGCGCGGGCGTCATCCGCCACGCTTGTGGCGCAGCATGGAGAGGCGTTCCATGTGTCGAATCCGTCGCCGCGTCGCCGCCACATCTCGGCAGCTTCGATCGGTGCGCGCGGGACACCGCAATGCCAATCAATTGCGATTTGCCAATCAGGTTGGGATTGACCGATCGCTCAACCTGGTGCGGTGAATTTGAAGTTCCCATCAGTTCCTGCTGCACCCGTCTCATGGAAACTTCCAATTCAAACTCGCACTCGAATTTTGGATTTGCTACCGTTCCCTTGCTTGCAAGGTTCGCACGAGAGCAAGCCGCATATGTTTGCGAACTTCGGAATCCGAATTTGCCGCGTGCGGTTCGCGACCTTCGGATCGGCGGCACCGGCCTGCCCGGCTGCTGTTGCGCCGCACGCGTTACCCCACAAAGCGAATCACCTCGCGGCATTCGTGGAGCCAGCCGCAACAGCCGTCTTGCCAGATTGATCTGGAACAAACATGATGCGCGCGTCAGAGGTGTTTGGTATTGCAGACCGGTCGCGGAGAAATCCCGATGTATCAACGTGCCATTCCAGTGCAGCATCCGCATATCGCGCTCAGTGAAAGGCTCGAGATCCTCGAGCCGTCGAAGGCGCGCGCGCTCGGTCGCGCTTTCATCGGGCAAGTCCTGCTGATATTGCGGTTGTTGGGTCAGTTCATTGCAGCTGGCGGTCCTCTGTCATAGCTCCCCAAGGAGAACAAAGAGCGTGACCGATCTCAGTTCATTGTCCGTCGCCGAACTCGCCGATCGGATCGCGATCGTGCGCGACAACATCCGCCGGATCACCGAGCAGGCGACGGCGCAGTCGGGCGCCGCGGACGAGGAACGCAATGCCGACCGCCTCGCGCTCCAGAACGAGGAGCTCGATAGCCTCCTCGAGGAACAGGCCCGCCGCTCGGGCAAATGACGATGCGTTGGGACGAGGTGCCGCGTCCGGCTATCCCGGATCGCCGTTGTCCGACAGGACTTGAGCCGCGCCGCCGATGCCGCGCCGGAACGCTTCATCGAACGTGACACCGCGGGCCTGCCAGCGATGCGCCCGGCCCTGCCAGTCCATCCGCCACTCCGTGACCCACCCAAGCTCGGAATCGTCCCACACCAGCCGCCCAACCAAGGCGACATCCGCGCCCAATTCGGCCCCGCGCCCGGCCAATGTCGCGGCTGGCATCGCGGTCAGCGCCGCCCCATCGATATTCGATTTCGCCAAGGCCGCGGCATCGGGCAACACGATGGTGATGCCCCGCTTGGCGGCGGCCGAGCGCAGCGCGTCGCGTTGCAGATCGGACTGCTTGGCATCCGACGTGACCACGTACTCCCTGACGCCCTGCTCCATCTCGACAAAGACCGCGAGCACCGGTCGGTGCGACCGCCACGGTTCGAGGCCGAGCGCCTTGAGCAGGTCGTCGATTTTCCCTTCATCGAAGTCGACGATCAGATCGTACGGCCGATCGCGGGAGCCCTGCCCGGCGAGCTTCAGCGCGCCGGAGACCTTGATGAGAACGTCCTCCAGACAGGCGGCAAAGCCGATGCTGCGGTTTGGCTCGCCCTGGCCGGTGACGATCGTTTGCGCCCGGTAGAGCTCGGCCGCCGCGGCCGCCACCGCGAGGCTGCAGCGCATCAGCACAACTGCAAGCGACATCCCGATGAGGACGGCCGCCGCCGCCGGACGACTGGCGCGCCGCCGGCCCCTGGTGCGGTTGAGCACGGTCATCTTCGGCTCCCCATGATCCCGACGAACAGTGACGGCGTCATCGGATCTCCCGGCCAATGCGGTGTCATTGTCCGGTTCCTCGCCAAACCGTGCACCTGCGACATAACCTCACTGCAACCATGCCGCCGCGATCCGGCTTGACAGGGCGTGGCGCGCGCAGCAGCATTGCAAGCTGTCGCTGATTGCGACAAATCACGAGCCAAGGAGGTTTAGATGACACCACCTCCGCAGAGAATGCCGCCAAGTGCGATGACGCACGTTCGGGCCATCGCATAGCGGCCAAGCACACGAACAGGACGCCGGGAGCGGGCTTAGCGGGCCGCATCAGTGAGGCATGGCCCCTGACCCTCCCGGCGCTGTTCTCGGACCCCTCTGGGCCAGGTCTTGGAGCGTTTGCTCGTCGCGCGCAGACCTCGTGCGCAAATGGTTTTGCTTGAACTAACTCACCGCCGGGGACGGCAAGTAACCTGTTGGACTGCTTTCGCCTCGCCCCGACCAATCACACCTACAAGCCCCTAATCTGCAAATGCGCGCGGGTCAGCACGCCTGCCAGCGCGCGCAGGAGATAGCGCACGGCGCGAATGCGCCCCTGCCCGCTCCGCAACGCTGTACATTTCCCCATCGACAAGTATGCAGTCGTTCGTCGCCGGTCTGCTCCGGAGGCTGATGAAGGCTCCGATGCCCACCGGGTGGACAGCATGAACGTGATTTCGATCCAGTCGCAGGTCGCGTATGGACATGTCGGCAACAGCGCCGCCGTCTTTCCCATGCAGATGCACGGCATCGACGTCATCGCGGTGCCCACGACATTGCTGAGCAATCGGCCGGGTTACCCGACCATCCGGGGCCGGATCCTCGATGCAGAATTGGTCGCCGATCTGCTGGTCGGGATCGAAGAGCGTGGCGCGGTCGACAGCTGCGGCGCGATCCTGTCAGGCTATCTCGGCTCGCCTGACATCGCCGAGGTCGTGGCCGACTTCGTCCAGAGGGCCAAGGTGCGCAACCCGAACCTGATCTATTGTTGCGATCCCGTGCTCGGGGATCGCGACCGCGGCCTGTTCGTGAAGCCAGCCATCCCGCCGCTCGTTCGCGATCGTCTCTGTCCGCTCGCGGACCTGATCACACCCAATCATTTCGAGTTCGAATGGCTTTGCGCGGCAACCGCAAGCTCGATCGACCAAATGATCGGCCAGGCGCGAGCGCTCTCCGCGCACGGACCATCGACGATCGTCGTCACCAGCGCCGAACCCGCCGACACACGGGAAGGGCATATCGAGACGCTGGCCATCGAACGCACCTCGGCATGGCGCGTCACCACACCGAAACTTCCGATCAGCCCATCCGGGACCGGCGATCTCTTCGCCTCACTCCTGGTGTCTGCGCGGGTATCCGGCTCGGGCATCCGCGATGCCCTGGTCCACGCCGCATCGGCCACCTTCGCGGTCCTCGAACGCACCGCGGAGCGCGGCACCGAGGAGATGCGCATCGTCGAATCAGCTCAGTTGCTCGTCCACCCCGTCCGCCGCTTTGACGCCATTCCGATCGGCCGCTGAAGAGACGTCGGTTTTGCGCTAGGTCGCGCCCCGTGACAGGAACGACGGCACCTGGCTGCGCGGACGGGTCCGCGGCGGCGGCGCGGCGTTCTTGGCCTGCGCGTTCCGGTCCTGCGGGGTCCTGGCCTGCGGGTTCTTCGGTTGCGCAGTCTGGTCGGACATCCTGAGGATGGTGCGGATCAGCTGGTCCTCGCTTGCCCTCAACTGTTCCGCGGCCCTCGCATTGTCGCGGCTCATCTGGTCCTGACTGGTCTTGAGTTGCTCCATCCCTTGGGTCAGGCCTTCAATATCGCGCGCCATCCTTTGGATCAGCATCGTCTGATCTGAAGCGGCCGAGGAGGATGCGGAAGCGGCGGAGACGGGATTGCGCCCGTCAGCGTCGGTGGTCATCGGGCTTGCCGCCGGCGCGGCCTCCGTCGCGGCTTGCATAGTTACAGCCGGAACGGCCTCCTGGGCGGTGGCGTCGTGGGTGGTGGCTTCCTGGGTGGTGGCTTCCTGGACGACCGCAGCGTCCTGGTTTTCCTTCGCCGACACCAAATTCAGGACGAACTGGGGCGTCACGCGCGTGGCCAGCGACTTCACCGTGTCGCGGTCAAGCGCCTGCCAGGCGAGCGCCGCGCCGACAATGCCGGCAGACAGCAACAATCCGAGGAGGCCGCGTTTCGCCCAGCTCCGCAGCATGATCCAGTCGCCGATCCACGCAACCGAGCCCGACGTCCCGCGTTGAACCTGGGACGGATCGGGCGCGGTCGACCGCTCGAGCTCCGCAAGCCGCTGATCGATGCGGGCCAGCACTTCGCGCACGACCTGTTTGTAGATGTGCCCAAGCTCTTCGTTCTCGGGGGCGATCCCGACTTCGCCCGGGTCAATCTGTTGCGGGTTTGGCTCCGACTGCATTGGCCCTCCTGTCCGGTCCAATGCCCCGAAATAAGGGCGTGTGTTCGGCCCGTGGTAGATCGACGCAGCGCTTTGACCAAAGCAAGGCTATTCGATGAAAAGTGTAAGGCCGTTTGCGCTGCCAGCGTGGCTGGAACTCCGTCTTCACGCGCTGCCGCGGCGGTTAGTATCACGTTCGCAACTTGCGATGATGGATCAACGCAACCGACAGCGATCATCAGAGAGCAGGTTGATGTCGCAGCCCATGCAATGATCAAGCCTCGTTCGCAACGCAGCGCGACATGCTGCGTAAACGCGCGAGCGCGCGAGCGTCACGCACGCATGAGCTGTTCCTATCAACCGCCATTCGTCTTGATGACGACTACGCTATGATGCAAGGTTGCCGCGTCCTGACGCACGCGGACTCGTTTGAGGGTCTCGCGCCTGCGAGATGGACGACACTGAGACACACAGAGACACACAAAAAAATCGAGGGGGAACGCAATCATGAGCTACACGGCTGGGCAGCACGCCCGATCGGGAGCGTCGGCATACACCACAGGCTCGTCAGACCGGGCTTCGACGATCCGCGCCGGTTTGATCGGCGGGCTTGCGGGGGGAATCATCATCTGGATCTACGAAGCCCTGGTCTGGGTCGGCGTGCAGCACCTGCTGCCGTTGGCGGGAATACCGCGCAACGCGACGGGCCTGGTGTTCGGCAAGCAGGCGCAGGAATCCCTTGGCGCGGTGGCCTATGTCCTCGGCACCGGAATCCACTTCTTTTTCGCGCTCGCCTGGGGCGTGCTGTTCGCCTATCTATGGCCCATTTTCCGACGCCGCGGCTACGAGGCGACGCTGGTCGCGCTGTTCTACGCGGTCATCATCTGGATCGTGATGCACGCCGCGATCATGGCCGCCGGCACCAACCATCCCGACTACTTCGATCCGATGGTCGTGATCGGCGGCTTCATGTCGCATTTCTTCTATGCCGTGCCGCTTGCGCTGATCGTCAAGCAGCGTCTCGCGGAGGGCTCAACGGGCTGATCGGGCAGACCTAAGCGATCTCACGCCACATCGGCTTTCGCGCTCTCGGCTTCGCCAGCTGTGAGCGCGTCGAGATCGATTGCCTGCGGATCGTCGTCACCGACGTCGCCATCGGCCTGCCCGCTGCCGTGGACGTGCATCAAAGTCTGCACGCGCCGCGCGTTGAGGTGGTCGACGTGCTGATGCCTGAGCGCGACCTGCAGCAGGCTTTTCGGCAGCCCGACGAGCGCAAAGGCCCGAACCTTGCGTACCTCGCCGCCCTCCCGCCACATGAGCGGGTTGAGCGTGTAGATCATTTGCCGCTCGATGCCCTCGAGCGACGGCTGCTCCGGCTCGGGCGCCACGCCCGACACCGTGTTTGCATTGCCCGCGCGCGTGCGCACCGCGGCGGATCGCAGCTCCCAGCACAGCAGCTCCGCCGCAGCGAGAACCTCGCGACGCACCGCCTCCACGCTGGTCGAGAACCTGGTCGCGTCCGGCGTCGACGTCGCGCTCCTGGTGACGGCCTGCACCAGCGCCGCGGCGCCGGCCTCAAATCCCGGGGCGGCCTGCTCGATCGCCGCGGCCATCGCCTCGATCCCGTCCGCCACCTGGTCGCGCTCGCGCTGCGCCTGGACCTCCGCGAATGCGCGCGCGGTCGATACGATCTGCTCGTCGCATTCGGCCAGTTCGGCGCGCAGCGTCTTGGCGCGCTCCTCGACGGCGCGCATCTTGGCCTCCGCGCGATCGAGCTTGGCATTGGCGGCCCCCGCGACCGCCAGCCGTTCGGCCGCCGTTCGCCTTTCGCCAAGTGACGCCTCGGTGATGCTCAAGCGGTCGGCGAGCTTCTGCCGCGCCGCCTGCTTCTCCTTCAACGCAGTCTCGAAACGCTCGACCGGGCTCAGCTCTCGCTTGAAAAATGCCATGACAATACCCTCGCGAATCGCAATTATCGGCCGAATCAGCCGTTGGACACAATGGGCTGCAAAGTCGCCAAAAACATGGATGCCGATTGCGGCCGGGATCGGCGAATCATTTGACGAGGTTCTTTCAATCCCAATGCGTCGCCACGACGCAAGCCCCCCAACGGCCTTTCGCCGGTATTGCAGGCATCATTCGAATTTTACGGAACGTTGAGGTGTTCGTCATATCATTCGGCGATGCGCTACGAACGGGCGCCCCCAAGCGCTCAGGACGAGCTGTGCAACCCGCCGATCTGTCAATCGTCAACGAAATCGAGGCAGCCATCGACGCGAGTTCCGCGGAGAAAGGCCTGCAGACGATCAAGCGCGTGACCGATCTCTTTCTGTTGTCGGCCGGCGGCTTCGATGACGAGCAGATCGCGGTGTTCGACAATGTGCTCGATCGCCTGGTCAAGACCATCGAGCTTCGGGCCATCGCAGATGTCAGCGCCCGCATCGCGCTTGCCGAATTGAGCAGCCAGTTGGCCCTCATCACCCAGGCGCCGCCTTCCGTGATCCGTCGGCTTGCGAGGAACGACGAGATCACCATCGCCGGACCGGTGCTGTCGGAATCCGGACGCCTGACGCCGGAGGATCTGGTCGAACTCGCGCAGACCAAGCCGCAGCCGCACCTCCTGGCGATCGCCGGCCGCTGGTGGCTGAAGGAAGTCATCACTGACGCCTTGCTGGCCCGGCAGTATCCGGCCGTCAGCCGCCGCGTCATCAGCAATCCCGGTGCGCGGGTATCGGCGGCCGGATTTGCCATGGTCCTGGCGCAGGCCGAAAGCGATCCGGAGCTTGCGGTCGAAACCGGCATCAGGGCCGATCTGCCTGCGGATCTGCGGAAGAAACTGATCGAGACTGCAACAGAAACGGTACGGTCCCGCCTGCTGTCGCGCGCGCCATCCCATCTGTTCGAGGACATCCGCAGCGCGATCGTCGCCGTCTCCGCCGGGATCGACCGCCAGATGTCGCAAACTCGCGACTTCGCGGCGGCACAACGCCTGGTAAGGACGCTCAGCGAAAAGGGCGAGCTGAGTGAAGCGACCCTGTTCGGCTTTGCCCGACAGCGCAAATATGAAGAGACCGTTGCCGCACTTGCCGAGCTGTCGCGATCGAGCATCGAGCTGATACGGCCGGTGATGCAGAGCCTTCGCGACGACGGCATCCTCGTTCCCTGCAAGGCCGCGGGCCTTCGCTGGGAGACCGTCCACGCCGTGCTCGACAGCCGCTTCGTGACGGGCAAGACCGGACCGCAGGACCTGACCAGGGCCCAGGCGCAATACCGCAAGCTGACCACGGAAGAGGCGCAACGCCTGCTCAGGTTCTGGCAGGTCCGGCCGTCCTGAATGGACCGCCTCACGCTACCGGACGACGTCCAATTTGACCTTGGCGACGCCCCTTCCAACCATTCCCAGCGATTCGGCCGCGGAATACGAGACATCGACAATGCGCCCGGGAACATACGGTCCACGGTCGTTGACCCGGACCGTCACGGAGCGCCCCGTCGCGACATTCGTCACCCGCAACCTTGTTCCGAATGGCAATGTCGGATGCGCGGCCGTCAGTTCGTGCGTATCGAACTTCTCGCCGCTCGCGGTCCGCGTTCCCTCGGTGTAGAAGCTGGCGAGCCCCTGCGAGGCGGCGTGCGTCCC
>WNGQ01018161.1_pt1 | contig 10634 bp, 9 predicted proteins | sample 5407661 | NCBI WGS metagenome assembly WNGQ01 (sample SAMN13153382, study PRJNA577476) | soil metagenome | isolation source: 60 cm soil or saprolite under Garry oak tree replicate 2 | place: USA:California | collected 2016-06-15 | reverse complement strand
TTCCGAGCTGGCCACAGGCGTCCTCTAAATCGTGGCAGGTATACTGCTTCCCACCATCTACAACTAATACCTCGGGCAGCCCGTAAGTAGGCCAGGGGTGCTTGGTTCCATAGATGCTCTGGCAATCGGGCTTCGGAAGGATACTGTGAAGCAGACAGGCCTGTACAGCTTCATAGCTGGGCGGCTCAAATCCGACATGGACGCCGCAGGGAAAGCCGCTGTACGCATCAAGCGCGAAAGTCAGCGTGGGACGGCCAATGGGGAAGCGGTCAACTAAATCGACGACGATTAGGTCAAGCGTCGTGTCGTCAATCTCCACGCGCACCAAAATCCGTGTGGGCCTCGGTCCATGGGAGACCAGACTCTCGGCCTGCACTTCTAGCCTGCTCGCCCGGCGCTTTAGAATGGAGGCGCTTCCTTTCTCTTGGATGCGGCGGTACATAGTTGTCCTGCCGGGCAGTGTCAGCTGGTCCTCTAGCCTGCGGAAGCGATTCTCCTCCGCCACGCGGTTGACCACTAGCAGGTGTACATCTTTGACTGTCCGGTGCTTCGGTTTGGCCTGGCACTCTGCAAGCACGCCATCAATGATCTTCTCGAGATCTGCATCCAGCCTGTGTTTTCCTTTCCCGCCCTGTAGATCTGTGGCAGGCACGAGCGAGCGGATATCATAGCCGCTCTCGATGAAGGAATACAGCCACTGCTCGATGCTCGAACGGCTTGTGGCCTGACCTAATGTCTTTCCTTTGCGCGGATTTTTTTTGATCGGGGTAGGAGAGGAAGTATCCAGTTTTGGACCAGGGTTGAGAGACGCAGCATGATTTTCAATAAAATCCCTCGTTCGCTCCCACCGGGGACGTGCCAGGATCGGCAGCAGGATCTGGTACTTCCGCCATGCTTCATCCCGTCCCCTTAGTGGAAGCTGCTGGAAATCAGTAATCTTGTATGCAGTTGACAACGGGCTATCTTGAAATTTTTTCGTCTGAGGACCAGACACCTCAAACGTTATCTCTCCCCGTGCCCATATCTCCCCGAGGTCATCTTGTGTCATTACAACGCGTCCACCGAAACTGAGATTCTCAACTGAAACTCCTCCGTTTACGAGCATTTCGCGCACAACGAAGACCTGTTTGTTATACATGTATCGTGTCCCTACTGTAAAACGCCGTCGGGCCATAGGGGAACCTCCTATCGGTTATTCAGAGGACGAGTATACGTGAGCGGAGCCGCTGTGGGAGTCTGGCAACGCCTGAGGAGTGTTGCCGAGGTAAATGGCACCATCAACTCCACAGATAGAATGTGTCGAAAAAGCATGTTATAGATAAGTGGCGCTTGCATGTACGGCTGCTGCGCCGCTTGAGTCGCTAAGGTGGACAAGTACAAGGTCAGGTCTTGGAATAATACCCCCTCAGGATGCTTTTCCATATACTCGATGCTACGTGCGAGGGTAGCGGTCGGGATCGTCTCACGGCTATAGCGCCACAGGATTTTTAGATTTTCAAGAGTGTGTCCTGCGCGCAAATTCGCATCCGTAACGATAGCAAAATCGTGATCGTTATTAGCAGCCCATTCCTGGCCTATGGCTATCTGTTGTTGAGCATGAGAGCTATTGATAAGTGCTTCCGGTTTACATTCTATGATTTCTTTACCATTGGTACGCACTACCAGGAAGTCGGGTGTATACGTATGGGTATTCCCTTCAGCATCTGTTCCTACAATGACCATTGGCTGAGCATAATATGTAATCACTGCGGGATCGAATTTAAAGAAGTAGACGAGATCGCGCTCAATAGTGGACTCATACCTTACTTTCTCTCCTTTTATCTGCGGCGGAAACGAACCTATGATGTTCCCGCCGCGATTGGTGACTTTTCTGACTGGCATAGCAACCTCCAATGGAGAATCGTACTCGACTATTCTGTTAGTGTGCTTGATACGCGCAAGCGATATTATTGGGAGAATCCTTCTGCCTCTGTTCCCTGTACATATATAAAGTTTGAAGTGAGAAAAACAATGGTTGCTGTTTCTCATTCTCAGGCAGGGGAAATTTGCCTTGAGTAATCCAATAGAGGAGCTTCTGTTCAGTTACCTGGAACAGCTGGCTAGCTTCCTTCAATGTGGCTCGTGCTTTTTTCCATTCTAGAAGACTTTCGCGACTAAAAACATAGTACAAAGAGCCATCAATAGCTGGTCCTCTTAGAGCCTTTAGTCGTCCCTGCCGAATTAAAATGCGTACGTCTCGCCTATCCACGCCTAGAATGTTAGATGCCTCTGCAGATAGCACAAGGGTGGTTTTGAGTTTCTCAATAGCTTGTCTGTCAAAGTAGTGTGCTTGCCACTCGACAATAACAGGCGAAATCAACCCCGCTCTCATCCAACTCACTACAGATTTAATATTGATGCCTAGAATGTTAGCGACTTCATGACGGTTAATCCAGCCTTTCTCGGCTTTTATAGTTTCTATATATGTATCAATGTCACAACGAGTGAATAATAGTGTTCCAAGTTGAAGCTTTTTATCTGTTTGAATGTAAGCGCGTAGATTGCCTTCTGCGACCTTCTGAAGTGTATTTGCTATTGCTCCTGAACCCATATTATTCTGTAGTAGCCTAGAGGCTTCTCTTAAAGAGAGCATATTTTCTCTATTACCGTCTTCTACAATTGAGCAATAGGTCGCACGTTCCGTAATGCGCTTTAAGCATTCAGTTACATCGGCTGGGCTAAACATCCAATAGAAGCCTTCAGCGTTACTTTGTTGAGCAGCTAGCAAACCAATCTGCACTAGTTGGAGCACAACCTTTTTTGTGAGCCCCAACCAATTCGCGACTTCTTTGAGGTCGATTGCCAGTTCCCACTGATTGCGTAACTCTATAACATCTTCGCATTTTACAAGCACAATACGCGATTTGCCTTGCTCCGTATACGATAACAGACGCCCTGACCGGATCATGAGTTTGAGTCTTTCGTCTGAAGTACCAAGAAATTTTACTGCCTCATTAAGACTCATATAGCGTAACTTGTCGGCAAGTTCCGGTGTATTCCTATAGTGTGTTAAACATATTGCTGATGCAAGCGAGGGATGATTATCTGCTAAAAACTGATAAAAAGCTTGCTGCAAAAATTCCATGGCAGCGTGTTTCCAGCGTTTATTAATCCATTGGCTATAAAGTGTGCCCAATTCATCACTTAGACCATGGTAAATAGCTTCATTATGAAATCGACTTTTCTTTTCACGCTTCCGGTACTCCGTTAGAAATTGATGAAAACCCACTGGCCAGTTGATGATTCCTTTGCATGAAGTAGCATAGAGGCAATAACTTTGCTCAGCGGTAAGGATTTGTAAACCATCAGTTGGCAGACTTAAGGAAAGTCGTTGGATATTTATGTTATGCAATAAAGGCCAATCCTGGTTCACATGCAATAGGGAAAACCGTATTCCGTCAATTATGCGAAAGAGATTCCTTGGTATTTGTTGCGGTAGAGAGTAGATTGTTGAAATAGGGCTAGCATGGGCATTGAGCCAATTTTGAATCACACTTTGAGAATAGAATCCAAAACTATCGTTTTCGATTGATATTGGCTCGGCTTCAGTATAGTTGGTTTTGCAGCTCGAACAACGCGTTTCAATGATATCTCGAATCCTGACAGAATTTCCACATCCCGGGCATAAGTTCACTAATAAACACTTGTGCTCCAGGCAAGCGGCAGAGGCAATAGGGAGCCAGATGAGACGATGATAAGCGGCAACCTTTAAGCACAATGGACAATATTGTACTGCACGTTCCGGCCGTAAATGCTTTTTAATCATAGCTCTTGATAGTAGGGGAACTGATAGACCCTTAGATAGTTCTAAGAGCTCAATCTCCTCATCTGGTGGAGTAAGTACAGATGCAAAAAAGTGAACTGTAGCCTTATATAGTTCGTAAGGCGCAATGCTAGTTAAAGTTCCAAGCCAATTAAATTGAGAAGCTTGATATGAATATCCTGGATTTGCTTGACATGCAAATTTTCCTGATTCCCATATTATTGACGATAATATCCTTCGAGGTTCATAGTTATTAAACTTAGCTAGGCGTGCAAGAAGAGATGGTAGGGATTCACCGGGTATCAGTGGACGACGGCATAATAGAGGTTGTGGGCTCATATTATTATCCTCGCTTTCCTTGTAACATTGTAACTGCTCAGGTTGAGCATAGACAGTCCTATAGAAAGCATACAGATAATACCGTAAAAACGGAATATCATTAGTAATCATTTCAGTTATCATTTTGCCTATTTTGCTGATACTTAGTTCGTATGTTCTAATTACTTTGTGTTAGTAACGATAGATAAATGTTAATATCTCAGGAGTGTTTAGTTGAACTGTAAGCAGAAGTTGCAGCTCAGCGAGAGCAATTGGCGCAAGCTCTGGCGTAAAACACGCAGTTGGAGGAGACAGTGTGCCAAATCTACTCACAGTTGTTATGAAAACATTGTGACATAAATAGGGCAAAATGTAGTAATAAGGCAACCAGTTCCGAGTGCCCTTGTTTATTGTGAACAGCAGCTTGCGTTTATCTAGAGAGTTCGCTTTCTTTCCTGGCTCATTTGAAATCTCTGATATTTTTGTTCATATACAACTATTTGCCAGTTGATCATTATTTTGTAGAAATCTGTTAGGTAATGAAAGGCACTCTGGAACCAAACTCATTGCTACTCAAGATACTGCATAATGGCATGAGCATATATTTCTGTGACTCTGCGTATACTCTCTAAATCGACCCATTCGTCCACTCCATGCACTCCTCCGCACGCCACCCCATAGCCACAAATCGTTGGAATCCCTCGCGTGATAAACATCCAGCCATCGCACGCTGGACCAGCTCCCTCTAGACGTGGTTTTACACCCGTAACCGTTTCCACTGCTCTAACCAATGCTTGCACAACCTCTGACTTCGGATCTGTTTCGACCGCTGGTATTGCAACGAGATCATCTAGGTGATAGTCCTTGATTGCAAGCTCCTGGAGCTTCTCTTCAATGAGCCGCTTGATCCAATCCACCGATATGTTGGGTAATAAACGAACTTCACCGTATGCCTCACAGGCTTCTGGCACAATATTAATTCCATGGCCGCCGCGAATCAAAGTGGGAAATGTCAAAACTGATTTCCGACCCGGGAAAGCAACTGAGTATCCTATAGGTAGTGAGCATTCTGACAACACCAGAGCGATACGGGCCATATCGAGAATGGCATAGTAGCCTCGTGTCCCTTGTTCCCAAGCTTTGAGTCCCGTATGTGTCGCCTCTCCTCGCGTCTGAATACGAAAGCGATAGAGGCCGCGATGTGCAATGGCAATTTTGTCATTCCCCGGCTCGCCGACGATTACGGCATCCCCATGTAGTAGACCTTGGTCCAACAGGTAACGCGTCCCGAATGGGGAGCACGCCCCAATCTCTTCATCAACCACAAAAGCAAGTGTGAGATTTCCTGCAAGCTTAATGCCTGCTCGATGCAAGGCATAAGCTGCGTAAATGAAGATGGCAATCTGGGCCTTCGCATCAGCGACACCCAGCCCATACAAACGCCCATCCTCGATCGCAGGCTCCCAAGCATTGCGCGTGTAGTCTTCGCTTGGCATCACCGTATCCATATGGGTGGTTAATATGAGCGTTTTCTCAGTATGACCCGATCCTGAGAGGGAACTAAGCACATTTGGTCGTTGAGGTGAGACTCCATGCAATGCTACTGGAAAGCCAAGATGATGCAATTCTTGGGATATTACCCTCGCCATTTCCTCTTCCACCGGAACATCAGGGGAGGTTGTATCGGGAGTAAAGGGATTAGCGCTCTTTGTTCGTACTAATCGCTGCAGGAAATCTACTTGTTGATCAAAGAGTTCCGCAATAACTGCCGCGATCGCCGCTTGTTGTTCCATGAAGCACGCATCCTGTTCTCTAGTATAGTTCTCTTCGCGCTCAATCAGTAAGAAAAATGTTCCGAATTACCTCTGTCTCTCCCAAAGCATTGGTCTGCATGCCATCTTCCGATACGTTGATGCCATTTGTAACGTTATCCTCTAGAACGGTCTCGGCGAGGAAGATGAGGAAAAACGTTTATACTCGTATCTTTCCGTATATTTATGACATTTTGTAATGGTCTGAGTTCAGCGTGTACCTAGCTGCTTGCGCATCTGGGTGACCCAGCACTAAGCAGGCTTTACGGTTCATGAGTTCTCCACCCATACTGAGCTCGCTTTGATGAAGTTGGAACTCACCCCCGACTAAAGCTCTTGACTGGTAATCAGGTCCTCTCTCAGGAATAAGCGCGTTGGCAACAAAGTGGTCAATTGCCGCTTCAAAACTCCCAAGTTGCTCTGGAGGGCGCTTCAAAGTCTCTTGTATCTGACCTCGAAACAACACTTCCCTTTGGCACCACCATCCTCTTGCTAATGGCTGCGTCTGCAAGTCCTCAATCACCGATATGCCATTGGAGTAAAAATAGATCATGCGTCCAACCAAGTGGTCACCTACGTTGCTAAAGCGCAACAGCTTCGTCTCGTAAAGAAGATACGCCTTGACTGCCTGCTGTAAGAGATCTGTCGTATCGCCATAGACACAATTCGTTTCATACGTGAGACCCCGCGCAAGGAGCTTGCACATCTCAATGCGTACTTGCCATTGGTTTGACTTTGTGCGAATCATCTTCCCTCCATCTATGAAACAGCTTCATCTCACCAAGTTGAATACCCACTTATGCTCTCAGAAGTGAGCAGTGCCCTAAAGATACGTGCAAGGAGATTACCATTTTTCTATCAAAACTACCTATTTTGAGTACTCATAGCTGTCATGCATAGCTCACTTTCTCAGCACCTGAATAAGTAACCCTATGCAACAATTCCCAGAGCAGGTAGCCTTGTCTCCTTATCCACCGGTAACCTGTCGATGTTAGTGATTGTAGCATCGTTTCTATTCTTAATTCAAGTATTGTTTTGGAAACAGCTTACACAAAAGGCTTGGCGAACATATAGTTTGCCCATGACAGATTATATTGAACTTCCAGAAGTACCTGGGTATATTTCGACAGATCAGGCCGCTAAAATCTTGGGGATTTCAAAGCAGCGAGTGTATCAATATATCGAAGAGAAGCGACTCCCTGCATTTCGCGTGGGCAACGTAATCTTATTACAGACAGAGGCAGTGAAGCAGTTTAAGCCGAATATTACCGGTCGCCCACGTAAGAAAGAGCCTCATTGGCGGGTCTATCGCGGGGAAAGTAGTGTGCTCGGCACAGACATACAGGTGAGGATACGTGCTGGGAAAGAGCAGCAATTGGTTGAGAAATTGAAAGCACTTTATAAAGAGCAGCGTCATACATTTCCTGGTACCATTCAACGCTATGTCTTGAAAGACGACCATTCTCCAACGCTAGTGAGTATCTGGTTGATCTGGAAAGATACGGAGATGCCGGATGAAGCGGTCAGAGAGAGAAATCTTGCTGCGTTTCAGGCTGAATTGGCCGATGTCCTCGACTGGGAAACTGCTCAGATCAGCACAAAAGAGGGAATCATTTACACCTGAAACAGAGGACCTGATACAGACGAAAAACGGAATGGGCATCAAAATCCCCCGGCTGGTATTTTGACCTACCCCCTTTTCCATCAGCCTGTGGCCGAGTTCGAGCACCTACTTTGGTAGGTGTCAGGCTATAAAGGAGGGGTGGCGATTATTTGCTATTCTTGGTCTTTCGTCAATCGGTTCACGTATTTACTGCTGCTTCTGCTGAGCTCAGATATCCAGCCAGAAAGCGATTCAAGATCAGCACTTGTTTCTGTTCTTGTGTCTTCGAGGTCAGTGTCTCCCTCATAAATGATATTTTCGACTCCACACTTACGCTTTGACAATATAACTGAAAGCTAACACCAGGATCTAATATGACTTGCGAAGCACAAGAGAAACCGCTACAATGGTATGAAACACCTGTTCTTGTTGAAGTTGGACCCGGATATTCTTCCCAGCAAGGGAGATCCTCAAAATGGATGAGCGCGAGTCAGCGGTTGTTGCGCAATTGACGATCACAGAGGTTCAAGAGATCTTTCATGAAGGGATACGATTTGACCTCTTCGAGGAGTTCATCGCTAAGTTTCAGAGAGTTTTACCGTCCAGGAAGATCCGCCAGTGACAGTAGAACTGAGAGGAGAAGCATGAGTAGTCACGCACCAACACACATCATCCTGTTCCTGAACCCTGAGAATGAAGAGCACGCACTGTATCTTCTCGGTGAGTCATTCACGTCACAAGTACTCACTCTCGTAAACACCCAGGAGGAACAAGTCACATGGGGAACTGTCTTTGTGCTCATCCATAAGGAAAAGCGTCTCACGCTGGCACTCTCTGCACCGGTAACACCCCAGCAGATTGAGGATATTGCCTATCTAGTCAAGATGGGGCTGATCCTGGGCTTCGTGGTACGTGGGGAGATTGATTTGGGTGAGCAAGTGATGAATAACTTGGAGTGACATGCGATACAGCTTAAGCTTGCGTTTTAAGCGCAACGAGATAAGCGAAAGCCGAGAGTGGCAATCGTCCTGACGGAAAAATGAGGCTCTTCTTGCGTATACTCTGGCTCGTAGAGTCAAGCGAGAACAGGCTATCCAACTCTTTTCCCGTCACTGTTTCTGCCCACTGGCGTCTAGCATCATTGACGCGGTGCCTTCACCTGACTGTACGAAGTATAGCAAGCATTGAGCTTGCCCATGCACTCTCTCAGGCAGCCGAAATGCCGGGACCGCTTTTGAAGCGATCTTTCTCCCGCTATTTGCTTCAAGAAACCTCGCCAGGAGCTCATTGACAAATACCTTGCGCAATGCTCAGACCAAAAACAGCTTTTTAGACTTTTCAATCGGCCCTCCAGGCTGATAAACCAACACTAAAACTTCATTTTTGATCCAACGATTGTGAAAGGTATATGTCCATAGGATTCTCGCGAGGGTTCATGCTTCAACTGGGTTATTGTAGAACAGATCCCACTCGAGAAGCACACCCCTGAAAGGACGTCTACAGTCTCCTGAGAAGCGGATTGAAAGCCATACAGATGCATGGCACTACCTTTTCGCTAATCGGTTGACTTTTACGCCATTCTGATGACTTTACGGTTTCCTTATAGCACCCCCATACCCCTCTTGCTGCACGAAGGCCGCGCTTCAAGCAGGAGCGTTGAACTCACCTTTCAAGCCGATTCAGGCGCACGGTCAATCATGGCACACCCCACGCCATTCGGTTGAATTTTCTTGACTGTCAAGGGGCAACCACATCCGAGAATCATATGGAAAGGGTATTAGTCTTGGGGGTAGTCCTTATTATAATGGCTTTTCGGATTATTGCGTGGAACTGTTCTCTAAGATCGGTAACGATCGTCTTATTTTCTGGCTTACGAGACGTTTACCCCTTCATCTCTGGATGAAATAACCTGGCATTGTCCTGAACAGGCTCATCGAAGCAGGGCGACAGAAAGTTCCTTGCATCCTGAACACCGTACTGTGCTGGCTAAGACGCACATCCGTTCGTTAAGTGTATGGTTTTGGTCTTGTGCTCTTCATTTGTCACGCAGCTCTCGTTCTTCACAGATGAAGAGGTGCAAGAGCATATAGCGTATCTCCAAGCATTCTGCGAAAGCCATCCTCTACCTCAGAAGAGGTGGCAGAGAAAACGTTCCTTTCCAGCACTCCAAAAACAACACGGTGGTTCTCGATATACACTCTCCTCAGGTAGTTCTGCTTCGCTGTTGAAGGCTCAGGTCACTCCTCGGTACTCGTGGTGTAACCCTGTGTTGGCTACATGGGTTATCCATTCTAAATAAGAAGGGAAAGAGCAATGTGGAAAACCTTGCTCGTTCTGTGGATAAAGAGGAAAAGACATGTGTATTACTTATCATAAGAGCATATTTATTGGAATGTATAACCTACGAAGCCAACATAGCTTATTTTTACTTACTTCTGGCTCTACAGGCCAATTTAGCAGCAAAAGTCGGTGAGTAAATCGCTGAAATGAACAAATTTATCATCGATAAAAACTGACTCCTCTCGAGAGTAAAAGAATTTACTTTTTCCTGGCACCGCTAAGGAAAAGGGGATCATACCTAGTTTTACCACGATCATACCCAGTATGCGAATGTAAGTAATTGAAAAAGGTAACAGGTCATTGACAGAATTCTGCATGCAAGACCTTGTCAATGACCTGTTACCTTTGAAAAAACTTAAATCCGAAACGCTGCACCACAGCTGCCTCTGTGCCCCAACAAGGCTTCAATCCGCCAGTGCGGAGGCGAGAGGTAGTGTGAAACAGGTGCAACTCCTTTAACCAGCGATGGTATGTTTCAATTCCCGTCCAACACTCAGACCTACCACTTTACAGCAATCGTGTTACTCTGATGTGTTATTTGCTGGTACTTGCTGGCTTCAACTCCACCGGAGAAAGAAACAGATGCAAATTTGGATATCTTCTTGAAAACCCATTTGACCTCACTACAGTGGCACTTAGAAAGGGAGGAATTCTCCCTGGAATCTTCCTGAGATATTTCCCTGGAGCCTCGGCCTCTTCGTGCGTTTCTCGCTCCGATGTGCCATGCTAGAAGTTGCAACCCTTCTGACTGGTATCCTTT
>WNGQ01007288.1_pt1 | contig 10635 bp, 8 predicted proteins | sample 5407661 | NCBI WGS metagenome assembly WNGQ01 (sample SAMN13153382, study PRJNA577476) | soil metagenome | isolation source: 60 cm soil or saprolite under Garry oak tree replicate 2 | place: USA:California | collected 2016-06-15 | reverse complement strand
CAGCAGCGCGCTTATTGCCCCTACAGCAAGTTCCCGGTCGGCGCGGCGCTGGAGGCGGTGGACGGGCGGGTGTTCGGCGGCTGCAACGTCGAGAGCGCGTCCTACGGTCTCACGATCCGCGCCGAGCGGATGGCGCTCGGCGCGGCCGTCGCCGCGGGGGCGCGCGCATTCAAGCGGATCGTCGTCGCCACCGACGCGGAGCCGCCGGCGTCGCCGTGCGGGGCGTGCCGGCAGCTGCTCGCCGAGTTCGGGCTGGACCTCGAGGTGATCGCGGTGGGGGCGAACAGCGAGCGGCGCTGGACGCTCGCCGCGCTGCTGCCCGACGCGTTCGTGCCGGCGAGCCTCGGTCGATGAGGGCGCTCCGGGCGGCGTGGCTCGCTGCCACGCTCGGGGCGGCGGCGGCGGCGTGCGTCGATCGGGCGACGTCGCCGGCCACATGTCCTGAGTTCTGCCCCAGCGGCGCGATCGACGTGGTGGATGCCGTGCTCGGCACGAGCATCACGCGGGATTCGGCGTTCCGGGGGTATGTGTTCCCCTACCATGCGGTAGCGATGACCGCGACCGACGCGCCGCGCGCAATGGACAGCCGCGCGATCCTGCGCACGTCGGCGCTGGTCAGCGGCTTCGTCCTGAACAGCGGGGACACGACCACGAGCCCCCTCGTGGGCGCGGACTCCATGAAGCTCACGCTCACCATCACGCGGCGCGACACCGCGGCGCACAACCTGACGCTCAAGCTGTACCGCCTGCCGATCACGATCGACTCGACTACGACGTTCGCGGACGTGCAGAGCGCGTTCGCCGACTCGCTCCGGGCGGTCAACGTCGACGCCTTGCTGGCGAAGCCCGGGGGCGTGGACTCCGCGACCGGAGATCAGGCCGCGATCGACACCACCACCAAGTTTCTCAAGGTGACGCTCAAGCTCGACTCGCTGCAGGCGCCCTACGTGCCGGGCGACAGCGGCAAACTGGGCATCGGCGTTCGCGTCGGCGCGGACGCGCCCACGAGCGTCACTTTCTGCACGCGCGAGAATGCGTGCGGCGCGGCCGTCGCCTGGTTCGTGAAGGTCGACTCGATCAAGGGCACCGATACGACGCTCATCCACAAGCAGCTCGCCGCCGTCACGCTGTTCGACAACTTCGTGTTCGATCCCCCGAACCCGCCCCTCGACTCGACGCTCGCCGTGGGCGGCGCCCCGTCGGCGCGCAGCATCCTGCGCGTCACGCTGCCGCGCGCCATCCGCGACTCGTCCCAGATCATCCGCGCCACGCTGATCCTCGTGCCTGCGGTCCCCGTGAAGGGCGCCCCCTCCGACTCGTTCGTGGTGGAGGCGCACACCGTGCTCGCCGACTTCGGCGCCAAGTCCCCCCTCGTGCTCGACGCGACGCGCACCGACACGACGTTCGTCCGGGTGGGCGCGACCGACACTGTGCGCATCGAGGTCACGAACCTGCTACAGTTCTGGACGTCGGACAGTACGCGGCCCGAGGTCATGATGCTGCGGTCCCAGGAAGAAGGCGGGCATCCTGGCGAGATCCGGTTCTTTCCATCCGCGGCGCCGGCGTATCGTCCCGCGCTGCGCATCACGTACGCGCGCCGCTTCCCGTTCGGGATGCCATGACGGCTAGACGGATAGACGGGTGGACGGGTAGGGTGCTCCTGGGAGCAGCGGTGCTCCTATCCGGCTATCCGCCGGTCCGCCTGTCCGCCCAAGATTCCCAGTTCGGGATCCGCGGGCTCGGCACGCCCGGCCGGTTCGAGACGGTGCGGGCGCGTTCGACCGGCGGCGCGTTCGGGCCGTTCGACCCGATGTCGCCGCTGGCGGAGGCGTCGCTCGCGGACCTCCCCCAGCTCACGGCCACGGCGATGGGTGGGACCTCGTACCGCGATGCGGAGGCGGCGGGCGCCACCACTTCGCTCCGCGCCAGCCGGTTCCCGGTGATGGGACTCGCCGGGCCGGTGTTCGGCCGCTTGGTCCTGGGGGGCGGCTTCACTACGTACCTCGACCGGACGTGGGACGTCACACTGCGCGATTCGCTGCTGCTGCGGGGCACGATGCAGCCATACTCGGACGAGCTCACGAGCGACGGAGGCGTCGCCGATCTGCGGCTCGCGGCGGCGCTGCGCGTCGGCTCGCGCTTCGCCCTCGGGGTGGCGCTGCACGTGCTGAGCGGCTCGACCCGCGAGACCGCCGCGCGGATCTTCGACGACACCGCGTACCATGCGATCAAGCAGAGCGACGAGGTCCGCTACGACGGCGTCGGGGTCTCGGGGAGCGCGCTCCTCGACCTGTTGCCGGGGCTGCGCCTCGCCGCCTTCGCGCGCTCCGACAACCGGCTGCGCGCCCGCCTGGGCGACGTCGTCACGACGCAAACGGACCTGCCCAACACTGTGGGTGGTGGCCTGCGGTGGGCGCCGAGCCCGAGCGTGCGCCTCGCGGGAGCGCTCACGCGGCGCACGTGGGCGACCGCCGGCGCTGGTGCGTTTAACACGGTGAGCTGGTCCACCGGCCTGGAGGTGGGAAGCGGATTCTCGCCGCTCCGGCTCGGCGCGCGCGGCGGGCAGCTGCCGTTCGGCGCGGGCGCGACCGCGGCGACCGAGGTGGGAGTGGCGGCCGGCACGGGCCGGGCGTTCGCGCGCGGTCGCGCGCTGGTCGATGTCGGGCTCGAGCACCTCGAGCGGAAGGGCGGCGGGCTCTCCGAGCGCGTCTGGACGTTTCTGCTGGGCCTCACCGTCCGCCCGTGAACGTCTACTTCCACACCTTCGGCTGCAAGGCGAACCAGTACGACACCGAGCTGGTGCGCCAGGCGTTCGTCGACGAGGGCGCGGTCGTCGTGGACGATCCCGCCGCCGCGGACGTCGCCGTCGTGAATTCCTGCACCGTGACCGCGGAGAGCGAGGCCAAGCTGCGCAGCTTTGTGCGGCGGCTGGCGCGGCGCGGCCGGCGGCTCGAGACTGTGGTGATGGGCTGCGCCGCGGCGCTCGACGACGGGCGGATCGCCGGACTCCAATCAGTGCGGGCCGTGGTGGGCGGTGCGGATCCCGCTACGGTGCTCTCTGCGGCCGGTGTGTCCTCACCCCCTGTCCCCCTCTCCGTTCCGGAGAGGGGGGACGTCGCGAGTTCCCCCTCTCCCGAAGGGAGAGGGGGTCAGGGGGTGAGGACTGGGACCGCGGGTCAAGGCGCGAGGTCCCGCGGCTGGCTCAAGATCCAGGACGGCTGCGACGAGCACTGCACGTTCTGCGCGACGACGATCGCTCGGGGAGCGAACCGGTCGCGGCCGGTAGCAGAACTGGTGCGGGAAGCAAGGGCGCTGGCGGAGCGCCACGCCGAGATTGTGCTCACGGGGGTTCACATCGGGACCTATGGCCAAGACCGGTCCCAAGACGCGGCTGACCCCGGGCCGGTGCCCCGGGGCCGCCCTGGGGGCCGGTCGGTTGGGTTGAACCCCGGGCCATCGGCCCGGGGTCAGCCGAGGCTGGGCCCGCTCCTCGCAGCCCTCATCGCCGCCATCCCCCAGGTCCGCTTTCGGCTCTCCTCTATAGAGGCCACCGAAGTCGACGATACGATCGCGCGCTTGCTCATCGAGGGGCCGCGCAACCTGGCCGCGCATCTGCACGCGCCGCTGCAGTCGGGGTCGAACCGGGTCCTCAAGCGCATGGGCCGGCACTGGTACACGGCCGAGTCGTACGGCGCCCGCATCGAGTGGCTGGCGCAGCGGCTGGGGGGAGTGTTCGGGCTCGGTGCCGACATCATCGCGGGGTTCCCGGGCGAGACCGAAGCGGACCATCGCGCCACCGTCGCGCTCGTGGAGGCCCTGCCGTTCACCTATCTCCACGTCTTCCCGTTCAGCGTACGGCCGGACGCCCCCGCCGCGCAGCTGCGGGAGCAGCTCCCGGCCGGGATGGTGCGCGATCGGGCGCGCGAGCTGCGCGAGCTGGGCGAAGCGAAGCAGCGAGCGTATCGCGCCAGCCGGCTCGGGCAGTCCGCGGACGGTGTCGTGAGCGGCCACCGCGAGGGGAAGATCGAACTGCTGACGCAAGACTACCTTTCGGTCTATCTTCCTATCCCCGAATGGGACGGGTGCCCCCGCTGCGAGGTGACGGTTCGCTAGCCATGCCGCGCATCTACATCGAGACCTACGGCTGCCAGATGAACGTCGCGGACTCCGAGCTGATGTTCGGCGTCCTGGGCCGGGAGGGGTATGTCCGCACCGACGACCCCACCCAGGCGGACGTGCTGCTCGTGAACACCTGCGCGGTGCGCGATCACGCCGAGCAGCGCGTGCTCTCGCGTCTGGGAGAGCTGAAGCAATACAAGCGGCGGGGCGACGTGCTCGGCGTGGTCGGCTGCATGGCGCAGCGCCTCGGGGAGCGGCTGCTCGCGCGTGTGCCGCAGGTGGACCTGGTCATCGGGCCCGACGGCTACCGCGGGCTGCCCGAGCTGATCGCCCGGGCGCGCGGGGGCGAGCGCGCCGCCGAGGTCGAGTTCAAGAGCTGGGAGCACTACGAGGACGTCCCGCCGGTGCGCGCCACCCCGGTGTCGGCGTTCGTGACGGTCCAGCGTGGCTGCGATTATCGGTGCACCTTCTGCATCGTTCCGATGACGCGTGGCCCCGAGCGGAGCCGCAAGTTGGGTGACGTGGTGCGCGAGGTCGAGCGCCTCGCGGCCGGCGGCACGACGGAGGTCACGCTGCTTGGTCAGACGGTCAACAGCTACGCGGACGGCGAGCACGACTTCGCCGACCTGCTGCGCGCGGTCGGCGCGGTGCCGGGGCTGCGCCGGCTGCGGTTCACCTCGCCGTACCCCACCGACTTCACCGACCGCGTGCTCGCCGCGCTGGCCGAGACGCCGGTCGTGTGCGAGCATGTGCACCTGCCGGTGCAGAGCGGCAGCTCGCGTGTGCTCAAACGGATGCTGCGGCGTTACGACCGCGCCCGCTATCTCGAGGTCGTCGCCGCACTGCGGCGAGCGGTGCCTGGGCTCGCCCTCACGACCGACATCATCGTCGGGTTCCCGGGCGAGACGGAGGACGAGTTCTCGGAGACCATCTCGCTCGTCGCGGAAGTGGGGTACGACGACGCCTTTACGTTCAAGTACTCGCCGCGCGACGGGACGCCCGCGACCCGGATGCGGGGCGCCGTCCCGAACGACGTGGCGGGCGAGCGGCTGGAGCGGCTCATCGCCGCGGTGCGCGGTGGGGCGCGCCGCAGGAACGTCGGGCTCGTCGGCACGGCGCACGAAGTGCTGGTCGAGGGCAAGGCGAAGCGCGGCGACCTGCTGCAGGGGCGCACCCGCACCAACAAGGTCGCGCTGTTCCCGGGGTCCGATGCGTGGATCGGGACCTACCGCTCGGTGCGCTTCACCGGTACCACGGGCTCGACGTTCACCGCCTGGCCGCTGGAGCGGGCGGGGGAGCTCGCCGTCGTGGGGTGACGAACGTGGCATGGGAAGTGGTGCAGCGGGACTACGAGAAGCTGCGCGCCCAGTTCCCCCGGTTCTGTGGCTGCGACACCTGTCGCGGCGACGTGCTGGTGTTCGCGCTCAACCGGCTGTCGCCGCACTACGTGTCCACCCGGCAGGGCGAGGTGCTCACGGAGCTGAACCTCCAGACCGACCAGGAGCGGGCCAAGCTCGACGTCATCCTGCTCGAGGCGTTTCGCAAAGTGGCTCTCGCGCCACGCTGCGGGGCGCAGCCGGTGCAGCTGATGTAATCGGCTGAGGCGGCCCTCTCATGCGGCCGCCGATTCTCTGGATCACCGTGGCGTTCGGGGCCGGCTTGGCGAGCGGCCTCGACTTGTTTGCAGTGCGTGGTGCGTGGTGGGTGGTTGCCTCCGTAATCGCGGCGGCCCTCTGGCTCGCGCGGCACGCGCCGCTCGGCGCGGCGATGGGGATCATGGGCGTGGCCGGACTGCTGTGGGGCGGGGCCGCGTTGCGGGAGCGTGCCGCGACGTGTGCAGGCCGGTGGACGGCCGGGGAGAGCCGGGTAACGGCCGGTGAAGGCCGGTGGAAAGCCGGGGAAGCGGGGACGCGCGCGGCGATCGTGCGGCTCAGCGATCCGGCGCCGCACTCGGGCGGCCCCGTCGAGGCGGACGTCGTTGCGGGCCCGTGCGGCGGCGCGCTGCGGCTGCGCTGGCCCGACGGCATCCCCGCCGCGGGCGGGACGACGTGGGTAGTCGCGGGGTGGTGGGTCGGGTCGGACGAGCGCGGTGTGCTGGTGGTGCGGCGCGCCAAGCTGCTCGACGCCGAGCCACGGGGACGAGGCGCGTTGCGCGGCCGGCTCGCCGCGCGAAGCTCGGCGCTGTTCGGGCGTCGCGCCCCGATCGTCGACGCGCTCGTGTTCGCGCCCAACGCCGCGCTCGACCCGGAGCTGCGGGAGCGCTACGCCCGCTCGGGGCTGGCGCACATCCTGTCCATTTCGGGGTTGCACGTCGGCTTTCTCGCCGCGTGGCTGGCGTTGATGCTTCGCAAGCTCGGTCTCTCCCCGCGCCACCGGCCGCTCGCCTCCGGCGTGCTGCTGCTCGGTTATCTATGGCTGCTCGGGTTTCCCGCTCCCGCCGCGCGGGCGACGGTGATGCTCGTATTGGACGATGTCGCCCGGCTGCGCCAGCGCGTAGCCGCGCCGCGCGGCGTGATCGCGTTGTCTGCCCTCGCCGTGCTGCTCGTCGATCCCCAGGCGCTGCACTCGGTCGGCGCGTGGCTCTCGGTGACGGCGATCGCCGCCGTAGTGTGGGCCGGACGGGCGACGCTGCGCCACCACTGGAGCGTGCGCGCGCTCGCGCCGGCGGCCGCGGCGACGCTCCTCACCGCACCCATAACCGCCTTTGCGTTCGGCACCGTCGCCCCGATCGGTGTGGTCGCGAACCTGATCGCGATCCCGCTCGGCGCCATCGTCGTGCCCGGGCTCGTGATCTCGCTCGCCCTCTCGTGGGTCGTGCCCGGGCTCGCGGCGCTGCTCGCGGCGGGATCGGGGCTCGGGCTCGCGCTGCTCGATCTCACGGCGCAGGGTGCGGCGGCCGTCCCGGGCGGGCACGTCGTGATGGTCGCCGGGTGGCAGGCCGCGGCCGTCTGGTTGGCTGTTGCGGCGGGGGGCTGGTGGCTATGGAATGCGCCGCGACGCCGCTGGCTCATTGCGGCTCGCGTGGCGTTTCTGACCACGGTTTTCGTCGCGACGTCCTTTCGTGACGTCGTCTCTCTCGACGATTGCCGTTGCTTGACTGTATTTTTCCTGGACGTCGGTCAAGGCGATGCGGCGGTCCTCCGTACACCCAACGGCCGCTGGATCGTGATCGATGGGGGGCCGAGGATTCCCGGGAGCGACGCGGGGCGGCGCGTGGTGATCCCGTTTCTGCGGCGGCACGGCGCCCGGCGGCTGGCGCTGGTCGTGGCGACGCACGGCGATGCCGATCACCTGGGCGGGCTACCGGCGGTGGTCGAGGACTTCACGCCCGAGCTGGTGCTCGAGCCCGGCGAGCCGCTTGGCCGCCCGTTGTACATCGAGTTTCTCGCGGCGGTTGAGGGGTCGGGGGCGCGCTGGCACCCGGCGCGCACGGGCGACCGGGTCGAAGTGGACGGCGTCGTGCTCGAGGTGCTGAGCCCGGATAGTCTGTGGATGACGCTGCCGCTCGACGTCAACGAGCACGGGGTGGTGGCGCGGGTGACGTTCGGCGGCACCCGGTTGCTGTTCCAGGCCGACGCGGGGCTGCCGGTGGAGGGTCACCTCGCGGGGCGGGTCGGCCGGGTGGAGCTGCTCAAGGTCGGGCATCACGGCTCGCTGAGCGCGACGTCGGACGCGTGGCTCGGGGAGCTGCGGCCGCGCGAGGCGGTGATCAGCGTGGGCGCGCACAATCATTACGGCCATCCGGCCCCCGAGGTGCTCGGCCGGCTGAGGCGTTGGGGCAGTGAGATTTTCCGAACGGACCAGGTGGGCACTATCACCTTCACGACCGATGGCCAGCGTGCACACATCGACCTCCGTCATCACGATTGAGCGCTTCATCATGGAGCAGGAGCGGCTCCACCCGGAAGCGACGGGGGAGCTGTCCAACCTGCTGTACGACCTGTGCCTCGCAGCGAAGATCATCTCCCGTCACGTGCGCCGCGCCGGTCTCACCGACATCCTCGGCGCCGCGGGGGCGGTGAATGTTTCGGGTGACCTGCAGCAGAAGCTCGACCTGTTCGCGCGCGACACCGTGCGCCACGCCGTGCAACACACCGGCCGGGTGTGCATCGTCGCGTCGGAGGAGGACGAGGAGCCGATGCTCTGCCCCCAGACGTCGCGCCGCGGCAAGTATGTGATCCTGTACGATCCGCTCGACGGCTCCAGCAACATCGACGTCAACGTGTCGATCGGGACGATCTTCTCGATCCACCGCCGCGTCACCAGCCCCAAGAGCGAGCCCGGCCTGGCCGACTGCCTGCAGGTGGGGAAGAAGCAGGTCGCCGCGGGCTACATCCTGTACGGCTCGAGCACGATGCTGGTCTACACCACGGGCCAGGGGGTGCACGGGTTCACGCTCGATCCTACGATCGGCGAGTTTCTGCTGTCGCACCCCGACATCCGCACGCCCGCGGTGGGGAAGTATTACAGCGTGAACGAGAGCAACTGGAACCGCTGGACGCCGGCCGTGCAGCGGGTGGTGGCGGCGTTCAAGAACGGCGACGGCCGGATGCAGGCCAAGAACGCGCGCTACATCGGGTCGCTCGTCGCCGATTTCCACCGCAACCTGATCTCGGGCGGCGTGTTTCTATATCCCGGGGACACCCGGTCGGCCGAGGGCAAGCTGCGCCTGTTGTACGAGGCGGCGCCGCTGGCGCTGGTGGTGGAGCAGGCGGGGGGGCTCGCGACCGACGGCCGTCGGCCGATCCTCGACCTCGTCCCGAAGCATCTGCACCAGAAGACGCCGTTCATCGTCGGCAGCAAGACCGACGTCGAGTTCGCCGTGGAGATCCTCGCCGCCGAGGGCGTGCCCGCGTGAGCGAGCGGTCGCCGGTGTACGGGCCCGGGGACTGGCGCGGCGATGCTACGCGCGACCTGGGGGCGCCAGGGACGTTTCCCTTCACCCGCGGCGTGCACCCCACGATGTATCGGGGGAAGCTGTGGACCATGCGGCAGTACGCCGGGTTCGGCACCGCCGAGGAGACCAACGCGCGGTTCCGGCACCTGCTCGCTGCGGGTCAGACTGGGTTGTCCGTCGCGTTCGATCTCCCCACCCAGATGGGCTACGACTCGGACCATCCCATGGCCGAGGGCGAGGTCGGTCGTGCCGGGGTGGCGATCGACACGGTGGACGACCTGGAGCGCCTGTTCCACGACATCCCGCTCGACCAGGTGTCCACCTCGATGACCATCAACGCCACGGCGCCGGTGCTGCTCGCGATGTACGTCGTCGTGGGGGAAGAGCAGGGGGTGACGCGCGCCAAGCTGCAGGGGACCGTGCAGAACGACATCCTCAAGGAGTTCATCGCGCGCGGCACGTACATCTATCCGATCGAGCCGTCGCTGCGGCTGGCGATCGACGTGTGCCGGTTCGTGCATGCCGAGGGGATGAGCTTCAACCCTATCTCGATCTCCGGTTACCACATGCGCGAGGCGGGGGCGACCGCGGTGCAGGAAGTCGCCTTCACATTCGCGGACGGGCTCGAGTATGTACGGCGCGCGGTGGCGCTGGGGCTCGACGTGAACGAGCTGGCGGCGCGCCTGTCATTCTTTTTCGCCGCATTCACCGACCTATTCGAGGAGGTCGCCAAGTTCCGGGCGGCGCGGCGGCTGTGGGCGCGCTTGATGAAGGAGAATTTTGGCGCGGCAGATTCCGCTTGCCGGCTGCGGTTTCACACGCAGACCGGCGGCTCGACCCTCACCGCGCAGCAGCCCAAGAACAACGTCGTGCGAGTGGCGATCCAGGCGCTGGCGGCCGTGCTGGGTGGCACCCAGTCGCTCCACACCAATGCGTACGACGAGGCGTTGGCGCTGCCCACCGAGCAGAGCGCTACGCTCGCGCTCCGCACGCAGCAGCTTCTCGCCCATGAGACCGGTGTGCCCGAGGTCGTCGACCCCGCCGGCGGGAGCTGGTACATCGAAGCGCTCACGGAGCGGATCGAGCGCGAGGCGCGGGCGCTGCTCGAGGAAGTCGAGGCGGGTGGCGGCGCCGCGCGCGCGATCGAGCGCGGCTTCTTTCAGCAGGCGATCGCGGCGAGCGCATACCAGCAGCAGAAGGCCATCGAGTCGGGGGGCGCCGTGGTCGTGGGGGTGAACGAGTACGCCGACGATCAGACCATCCCGTCCGTGCCGGCGCCCGACTACCGGGCGCTCGCGGTGGCGCAGCGGAAGCGACTGGGGGAGCTGCGGGGGAAGCGGGAAGGGGGAAGGGTAAAACGCGGGTTGGGAGCGCTGGAGGCGGCTGCGCGCGATGCCGCCGTGCCCCTCATGGAGCCGATCATCGACGCCGTGCGAGCGCGGGCGACGGTGGGGGAGATTTCGGACGTGTTGCGCGGGGTGTGGGGGGAGTACAGGTCGGTGTAACGGCCGGTGAAAGGCCGGTGCGAAGGCCAGTTGGAGACCGGGTGCCGCCGAGGAGATTCATTCCATTCCGACCATGCAGTGTCGCGCCATCCTGTTCGATCTGGATGGCGTACT
>WNGQ01008979.1_pt1 | contig 10636 bp, 10 predicted proteins | sample 5407661 | NCBI WGS metagenome assembly WNGQ01 (sample SAMN13153382, study PRJNA577476) | soil metagenome | isolation source: 60 cm soil or saprolite under Garry oak tree replicate 2 | place: USA:California | collected 2016-06-15 | reverse complement strand
AGGATTTGATAGCTGTTGAGCCCTGCTCCGCCAGGCACGCAAACGGGCCGGCCCGTCCCAGGTGGACCTGGCCGCCCGGGCGGGTGTCACCCAGAGCGTGATCAGCGCATATGAGTCCGGGCAGCGGCAGCCCTCCATCCCAGCGCTCGCCCGGCTGGTCGGCGCGGCTGGCTTCGAGGTGACGCTGGGCTTGCGGCAGCCGCCCGGCCGACTGCGCCGGTTGTCCGGTCCGGTGGGCCGCCGCGTCCGCCGCCACCGCAAGGAGGTGGTCGCCGCAGCCGCCGCGCACGGGGTCAGTAACTTTCGGGTGTTCGGTAGCGTGGCCCGCGGCGAAGACCACCCGGACAGCGACGTGGACCTGCTCGCCGCGCCGCGCTTGACGCCTACGATTCAAACTGACCCACTACCGGACAACCACCCCAACAGAATTGCCGAGACTCACTTGATGTGAGACGGAGCGGCCTCCCTCGCTTGATATGCGACGCGCCCTAGGGATTTGTATCTCAGGCATGTTAAGCCTTGGGGCCTGCGGGCGGGCTTCAAGGGGACGTGCCAGCGCTGTCCTGAGCGAGTTGAACAGTCGGTAGTGTCGCGGACGTGGTGGGGGCTAGCGTTGCCCGGATGGGCAGCGGGCTCGTCGTCGCCTGGCGGCTGGTGCGACCGAGTTACTCGGCTTGGACGGCGGCGGCGAACGCGGCCATTGAGGGGAATTCCGCATCGGGGCTGACGTCGGCCGGGGGTGCTGGCGTCGCGCCCGAGCCGGGGCGGTCGTGTCGGCGGTTGATCCATACAGTCGGAAGGCCGGCCTGTTTTGCGGGGACGTGATCGTGGAACAGGCTCTGCGCGACGTGCAGGAGTTGGCCGTCGCCAATGCCGAGCCGCCGGGCCTCTTGGATCAGCGCGGTGAAGTTGCGCGGTGATGGCTTGTATGAGCCGATGTCGTGGGCGGTGAGGATGCTGGTGAATTCCACGCCGAGCCTGCTATTGGAGGCGGCGAAGGAGGCCCGGTCGACGTTGGACAAGATGATGAGCTTGAAGTGCTGGCCGAGTGCTTCCAGCGCGTCGTGGGAGTCAGCGAATGCGGGCCAGTCCGGCACCGATGTCGCCAGAGCCGCGGCATCCTGGTCGCTAACCGCGGCGTCTAGCTCGTTACCGAGGGCGCGAAGGCTGCGCGCGAGGATGCCGGGGTAGGGGTCGGTGGGATGCTCGGCCTCGGCTGTTGCCTCGTGGGTGGAGTATGCGGTCAGCAGCTGCTCGTCGTTGAGGGTGAGTCCGCGGCGTTTCGCCCAGGGGCTGAGCACGGCGGCGAGGCCGGCCTCCCAGTTGATGAGGGTGCCGTAGCAGTCGAAGCTCAGCGCTTGGTAGTCGGTGAATCTCACAGGCCGCGCTCCTTGATGAGGTCGAGAAAGAATCGTTCAGCGGCGCCGAGGTGTGCTTGCCACGTCTCCACGGCGGGGCGGATCTTGCCCGCGCGCAGGGCGTGGAGCAGGGCCGTATGTTCGGCGGCCAGCTCGTTCGCGCCGCGGTAGGCGGGGCGGAGCTGGGCGATAAGCAGCCGTAGTTCCGCGCCTACGCTGTTGAAGGTGCGCAGCAGCCGCGGCGATGCTGCTGCGGCCAACACCGAGCGGTGGAAGGCGATGTCATGGTCGGCCACCACGTCCCACGTCACCGCGTCGGGCAGGGCCACGAACGCGTCGGCGGCCTTCTCGATCCCGGTCAGCGGGCGGTTGCCCTCGATGATCAGCCGCACCGCGGCGAGTTCGATGGGGCGACGCAGGCAGTAGAGATCGACGGCGTCGAACGCGGTGAAGGACCGCACCCGGGCGCTGCGTCCCCGGCCCCGCTCGAGCAGGCCGTCAGCGACAAGCATCTGGACCGCGGCCCGGATGGTGGGACGAGCAGCGCCGAACTCTTCAGTCAGCTCAGTGTCGCGAAGCTCCTTCCCGCCCGGATACTCCCCGGCGAGAAGGCGGCGCCGCAACTCGTTGGCGACTGCGTCGGCGACTGACACCGTCTCGATCATCATGGATGACTGCATAACAGGTTGTCAGGTTCTCGGCAACTGCCGGACGGCCGCTGCCGGAGCCGGGGCTGGCCGGGTTTGCGTGACGGCAAGGACGAGCCCGGCCAGGATCAGAACGCACCCTGCCGCCATGGTCGCTGTGAGATGTTCGGACAGGAAGACGACCCCGAGTAGCGCGGCGGTCAGTGGCTCCAGCAGGGAGATGGTCACGGCCGTGGGCGATCCGAGGGTGGAGACTCCGCGGGCGAACAGGGCGTATGCCAGCGCGAGCGTGGCGATCCCGGCATAGACGGCGCCGAGCAGCAAGAGGGCCTGGCTGAGCCAGTTCAGGTGCTGCCAGTAAAGCGCCGGCAACATCATGACCGTCCCGGTGGTGAAGATGGCGGCGACCGAACGCGCTGAGCCATGACGCTGCGACAGCCAGCCGATGGTGCTGGCCTGCAGGGAGTAGCAGCCGCCGGCGGCGACAGCTAGCAGTAGGCCGGGAAAGGAGACCGAAACCTGCGCGCCGCCAAGACTGAGGAAACCGACCCCGGCGAAGGCGACCGCCGTTGCCAGCCACCACCTTGCCCCCGGCTGCTGGCCGCTTACCAGCCACCGGGTCAGCCCGGTGAACACCGGAGCCACGCCGATCGACAGAAAGGTCGCCACAGCAACACCCGTGCGTGACACCGAGGCGAAGTACAGCGGCTGATAGGCGGCAACAGCAACACCTCCGATGAGCACCACCCCCAGGTCGCGGTGGGTCCATCGGGCGGTCTTGCGGGCTCTGGCCGCAAGCAGGAGAAGGACCGGCGCGCCAAGAGCCAGGCGCGCGAACGCGAAGCCGGTGCCGGCGGCCGCCGGGTAGAAGGTGAAGAGAGGACCGACCGTTCCCCACAGAACGGCAGCGAGAGCGGTGCCGCCGATGGCGGCCAGCCAGGACGCGGTGAGCCGGCCTGACCGGTGAACCCGGGACCCGGGCAGGGCCGTCGTGCTTGCCAGCACGGGTGCCACCCCCTTCAACAATGTGAACGGACGCCGTGGAAGGAGTCCTTGCTGGCTAACTGTATATCAGATAGCCAGGTAGCCACAGGCCAGGGTGGCTCAACCAGCCAGGTACAGAGGCCGGGCTAGCCGACCGGATAGCTGGATGCTTTGTGCCGCCCGATGTCACGGCTAGTCGTGCGGGGGCGGAGATGGTGATGCCGGGCTCGACGGTGATCTGACAGGTGTCGGCCTCGATGGTGACGTCGACAGTCTTGGCGGCGTGCGGGAGGCCGACTTGTATCCGCCGCCCGCCGATCATGATCGCTTCACGGACCGATACCCGCCTTCGGACGGTCAGGGGTTCGGGGAGCTGGGGTGGCCAGGCGGCGCCTGCGCGTACCCCGCGCAGCCGGGATCGGCTTGTTTCGGGGACAGGGCAGGCGACGGTGCGCCTATCGGAACGATGGCCAGGACTGGTTGTGCCGACCGGGCCGTTTGCATCAGTTTCGCGGCGTGCAGCGGTTGAGCGAAACGAGCCCTTGTACGCCATGTGACCAGTCGCCAGTCGGAAACGGTCACGCAGCAGATGTGGCTGCGTACCGTGAGCAGGTGCCGGTGGACCGCGACCAGACCGGGTCAGCCGTGGTAGGCGATCGTCATGTAATCGAGGAACGACGCGGTCCGCTTGGCGCCGCCTGTGACGTACACCGTCCCCGTGACAGGGTTGACCGCCAGCGACGTGCCCGTGCCCCGGCGCAACCTGACCCACCGGCTGGCTCCTGTAGCGGCGTTGTAGGCGACCGTGGCGACGTACTTGCCGGGGCCTCCCGTGATGTACACCGTGTGCCCGCGCGGGCCGACGGCAACCTGCGGGGCGGCAGCGTAGCTCTCACCTGGGCCGTTGAACCGGCGAGCCCATCGGCGCGCTCCGGTCGTCGCGTTATAGGCAACCGTTTCGAACTCAAGGCCGGCAGTTCCGGTGACGTACACCATGGTCCCGCTTGGGCTCAGAGCGAGCCAGCTGGCGCCGCTGGCGCTTCCGGGTGCGGCGTTGTACCTGCTCTCCCACCGTAGCGTGCCGGTCGCGGCGTGGTAGGCGACCGTGGCGAAACTCAGGCCGGATGAACCGGTCACGTACACCACATGGCCATAGGGGCTGACAGCGACCGCGCGGGCGTACCCGGTTCTGCGGCTCACCCATAGCTGCCCGCCGGCAGCGGCGTCGTAGGCAACCGTGGCGAAGTAGCGGCCGGAGCCGCCGGTGACATACACCGTCGCGCCGCCCGGGCCGACCGCCAGCGAGGTGGCGGTGTCGTCAGGGTTGCCTGGCCCGCTGTAACGGGTCGCCCACAGCCGCGCGCCAGTAGCCGCGTCATACGCCACCGTGGCGTAGTCACCGTTGCTTGCCGACCCCGGCCGGCTGGACCCGGTCACGAAGACCCGGCTGCCGTCAGGGCTGACCGCCACGTCAGATGCGTAATCGTGGCCGCTGCCCGGACCGTCGTAGCGACGGAGCCAGAGCCGCGCCCCGGTGACGGCGTTGTAGGCGATGGTGACGTAGTCAGTGAACGAACCCTGCCCAAGGCTGTAGCCCGCGAACACCCTTCTCCCGGCCGGGTCAACAGCCACCGCTTGTGCGGTGCCGCCCATGCCGCCGACGCCGGTGTAGCGCCGTGCCCACAGCTACGCGCCGGTCGATGCCTGGTAGGCGACCGTCGCGTAGTCACTTATTGCAGCTGGACAGGACGACGAGCTGTTCCCGGTGACGAACACAGCGGATCCGCTGCGGGCAACGGCGACCGAATCGGCCTGGTCTTCACGGGCGCCAGGACCGGTGTAGAAGCTCACCCACTGCTGCGCACCGCCCGTGCTGGCCGTAGCCGCTCCCGCGCCGGAGACCCGTGCGGCCGCCGGATCGGCGGCATTCGTGCCCGCGAGCAGCGCCAAACCGCCTGCCGCAACGATCGCAAGGACGCCGTGCCTGGCCAGACGAAAGACGCACATGAGACTCTCCGCACCGCGGTTGCGCCGATAAGTACGACACGGTACATCCAGCGGCTACTCGAACGCGGTGACCGTTTACTTCATGGAGGCAGGGTAGGCGGCAAGATCCTCATCGGCACTGGCCGGATCGACCAGGTCGAACTCGCAGTCGGGCTCGTCATCGGTGCAGTACCACTGGCCGTCTGGCTGACCGTCGAAGTTATGGACCACGCTTCCACCTCGGTCATATGCCGCACCAGGCCGAGCAACGACAGGCCGGAAGGCGGGCACGAGCGCGTCGCCAGCTGCTCTGGTTCGAGCCCGGCGCACTTCATTAGCAGGGTCGCGCGGTGGTATTCCAGCCAGGATTCGAGCGACGCGCGCTCATCCTATACAGCCCAGTTCATCAGAGCACACAGCGCCTCCCAACCTGGAGCGTGAACGCCTACGAACCCTGGTGGACCCCTCCCGCTCAAGCTTGTAGTCCGTAAGTTCAGGGAACGAAGCCGGACGTTCGATCCAGTGTGCCGATCGCTGGTCGGCCTGGGGTGCGCCAAGGCTCGACATCCCCGGGTGACGTCTCGGCAGGCTCGTCACTGGTGGAGCAGGTCCAGCTGGCGCTCTCGGCGGTGGTGGTGCTGCTGCTGCTGCTCAGTAGCACCCCCGCTAGCATTCGCGAGCGGCCGCAAGCGGCATTCTGCTCCCCAATCTGCCCCAAGAATGACCTTCTTGTTGCCATCTTGGTCGAGTAGATGATCCAGGCGAACGGGAGAGCAGTCCCCGTGGCCCGGCTGGACGGCCCGCTGATCCAGGTGGCTGGGCGTGCATCAGCGCGGCTGCGGACGAGCGTGATCGGCGACGGGACACGCTGGGAGTAGCCTTATCCCGTGCTGGGCATTCCTGACCGGGTACAAGCCTGCCTGTTCGACCTCGATGGTGTTCTCACGCAGACGGCGAAGGTGCATGCCGCCGCCTGGAAGGAGATGTTTGACGCCTACCTGCGGGCTCTGGCCGAGCGGACGAGCACCGGCTTCGTTCCCTTCGACGCGGTCGCCGACTACGACACATACGTCGACGGCAAGCCGCGCGCGGATGGCATTCAATCTTTCCTCGGTTCGCGTGGCATCGAGTTGCCGGTCGGCTGCCCGGACGATCAGGGCGATGCGGAGACGGTATACGGGCTGGGCACGAGGAAGAATGAGCTTGTGCTGCGTAAGATCCGGGAGGACGGCGTGCAGGCATATTCGGGCTCGGTCCGGTACGTGCGTGCCGTGCGCGATGCCGGGTTGGGCCGGGCTGTCGTGTCCGCTAGTACGAACTGCGGTGACGTACTGGCCGCGGCTGGTATCGATGACCTGTTTGATGTGCGCATCGACGGCCTGGTCGCCGAGCACGAGAAGCTGCGGGGCAAGCCGGCGCCAGATACCTTCCTCGCGGCCGCGGCGGCCCTGGGGGTCGGGCCCGGCGACGCCGCAGTTTTCGAGGATGCGCTTGCGGGAGTCGCAGCCGGCCGGGCTGGCGGGTTCTGCGTCGTTGTCGGAGTCGACCGGGCCGGGCAGGCCGACGAGCTTCGTGCGCACGGGGCTGGCGTCGTGGTAGGCGATCTCGCCGAGCTGCTTGACCAGCCATGATCGGCCACCCGGCGTTCGCGGTGGAACCATGGTGTCTGCGCGAGACTGAACTGGATCTGGATGTTCTGGCGCAGTCGGAGTCGGTGTTCGCATTGTCCAACGGGCATGTCGGCTGGCGGGGCAACCTGGATGAAGGCGAGCCGCATGGCTTGCCCGGCTCGTACCTGTGCGGGTTCTACGAGCTGCGGCCATTGCCGTACGCGGAGGCGGGCTACGGTTATCCGGAGTCCGGGCAGACGGTCATCAATGTCACTAACGGCAAGCTGATCCGCCTGATGGTCGACGATGAGCCGTTTGACATCCGCTACGGCGAGTTGCTCGCGCACGAGCGGGTGCTCGACTTCCGAGCTGGCGTGCTGCACCGCCGCGCAGACTGGATCACCCCCGCGGGCCGCGCGGTGCGGGTGTCATCGACCAGGCTGGTGTCGTTCGTGCAGCGATCGATAGCGGCGGTCTGCTACGAGGTCGAGCCCCTCGACGGGCCGATGCGGGTGGTGTTGCAATCCGAGTTGGTGGCCAATGAGCAGCTACCACCGGGCAGCGGCGACCCCCGGGTCGCGGCGGTCCTGGGAGCGCCCCTGGTTGACGAAGAGCATGCGGCGAAGGGCGCGCGCGCCGGGCTGGTGCATTCGACCCGACACAGCGGCCTTCGGATCGCCGCAGTAATGGACCATGTCGTCGACGGGCCGGCAGGCACACGGGTAGCGGCCGAGAGCTTCCCCCACCTGGGACGGGCGACAGTCACGGCGGCGCTCGAGCGGGGGCAGCGGCTGAACCTGGTCAAGCTCGTCGCCTACGGCTGGTCTGGATCCCGGTCGCTGCCAGCCGTGCGCGATCAGGCCGACGCGGCACTGGCCGGCGCCACCCAGACCGGCTGGGACGGGCTGCTCCGCGAGCAGCGGGCCTATCTGGACGCGTTCTGGGATCGCGCCGACGTGCAGCTCGACGGAGATCCTGAAATCCAGCAGGCAGTGCGATTCGCACTGTTTCACGTGCTGCAGGCCGGTGCCCGCGCTGAAGGACGCGGAATCCCGGCAAAAGGCTTGACGGGTCCGGGCTACGACGGGCACAGCTTCTGGGACAGCGAGGTCTACGTCGTGCCGGTGCTCACCTGCGCGGCGCCCGAGGCCGCCGCCCACGCGCTGCGCTGGAGGCATGCCACCCTGCCTCTGGCCACCGCTCGTGCACGCCAGCTCGGCCTGCGCGGCGCGGCATTCCCGTGGCGGACCATCGGCGGCGAAGAGTGCTCCAGCTACTGGCCCGCCGGCACCGCCGCGTTCCACGTCAACGCCGGAGTAGCGCACGCGGTCATCCGTCACCTCCAGCTCACCGGCGACGTGTCATTCGAGCGCGCCGTGGGCCTCGAGCTGCTGGCGGAAACGGCACGGCTGTGGCGCTCCCTCGGCCACCACGACGCCCAGGGCCGCTTCCGCATTGACGGGGTCACCGGCCCGGACGAATACAGCGCCGTCGCCGACAACAACGTCTACACCAATCTGATGGCTCAAGAGAACCTCAGCGCCGCTGCAGAGGCGACCGCGCGGCACCCAGACCGAGCCCGGGAGCTCGGCATCGACGAGGAGGAGACGGCTAGCTGGCGAGACGCCGCCGAGACGATGTACGTCCCCTACGATGAGGCGATCGGCGTCCATCCGCAATCGGATGGTTTCACCGGCCACCAGGTCTGGGACTTCGCCGGAACCGCCCCCGATCAGTACCCGCTGCTGCTGCACTTTCCCTACTTTGACCTCTACCGCAAGCAGGTGGTCAAGCAAGCAGACCTGGTGCTGGCCATGCAGCTGCGCCCGGACGCCTTCACAGACGAGCAGAAGGCGCGCAACTTCGCCTACTACGAGCGGCTCACAGTGCGGGATTCATCGCTTTCGGCGTGCAGCCAGGCCGTCATCGCCGCTGAGGTCGGCCATCTGCGCCTTGCCCATGACTACCTCGGCGAGGCAGCGCTGATGGACCTCGATGACATCGAGCACAACACCAGCGACGGCCTGCACATCGCCTCGCTCGCGGGCGCCTGGATCGCGCTCGTGGCCGGCTTCGGCGGCATGCGCCACAGCGGCGGTGTCCTCTGCCTCGCGCCAAGGCTGCCCGAGGGACTCACCCGACTCGCCTTCACCCTTCGTCCGGGAGGACGCACCCTGCAGGTCGAGGTCACTGGCACAGCGGCCAGGTACTCGCTCGCTGATGGCGAGCCGATACAGATCGTTCACCACGGCACACCGGTAACCGTGCTGCCTGGAGAACCGCTCGCCTGCCCGATCGCCCGCCTGCTGCCGCGCACCGAGCCGACGCAGCCGAACGGGCGCGAACCCGCTCGCCGGCGAGTTCGCGACATTATCAGCTGACCGCCGGCGACGGCGCTCCATCGCGACGCCCACGGCCGGACACTACCCTGGTGCCCGCCAACCTCAACGCCGACGGGGCGACCGCTGCCCGCATCAGGTCGCTGCTTAGCTGGATGCGGTGATTGCGAGCTGTCAGCGCTGCAGCACGAGCGCCAGCTAGCGCCTTCGTGTCTCGCCCTCGACATGGCGCTTGTGGCGCCGGCAAATCGGGCGTAGCCTCCTTGCTGAGATAACCGCACGCGACGTGCAAGAACGTACGCGAGATCGCGGCTGCCCGCTGGCAGACCCTGCCCGCCGGACATGTCGGCGCGTCCGCCGCGGCAGCGGCCGGCCGGGCCCGCGCAGCCACGCCGTTGGAATCGCTGGCCGCAGTTCCCCGGATCACCGTACAGGCAGGCGGCATCGGTGACCGGCTGGCCAGGCTCGCGGAGCTGGCGACCTGGCCGGCACCAGAGCAGATCCGCGCGCTGCTGGCCGAGGTGGTCGATGCCGCGACCGTGCGGTACCTGTTTACGGTCACGGCAACGGCGTCATGCTCGTGCATTCGGCGACCGCGCCCAGCGCTGTGCTGCGGACCCTGCCCGCGCTGGATACCGGGCTGTGGGCGCCGAGCCTGTCGGCGTCCTGGGCCGTGAGCAGCGCGCTGACAGCTGTCTACTCCCCGGCCGAGCCCGCGCTGCGGGATCAGTTTCTTGAGCCGCCCGGCGGGCTATCTCGCGAGGAGGCAGCAAGGGAGGTCTTCGCGCGGGCGGTCGAGCATGGGGACGAGCACGTGATCAAGTTCGCCGACACCGCCATGGATGTCTTTGCGCGCACCGGCAATCCAGACGCCATCGCCGCAGCACTCCGCGCAGCGGAGCTGATCTCCGGTCCTGGAGCCGGAAGCGCTCACCAGTCGCGCTCGGCAGGGCGGTTCAGCGGGTCACGGCCGTGATCAGCGCGGCAAGGACGGCGCGGGGGCAGTTCGGGGGACCGCGTGGTCACCGGATGCACGAGCGAAAAAAGCCTCTGATCTGCGAGCCCCCTTACGTAATCGAACCGTAGACCTTCTCCTTACCATTCCGAAGGCGCCCCGCCCTGAGCGCTCTAGCTGCACTGATCGCACGCCGGAACGCTCAGAATGCACAGGATGCACCCGCTGGCCGCTGTACCCGGTCCACGACTCGTTCCACGACCAGCAACAGCGGCCGCGGATCTTCGTCACGCCCAGTGACATTGGCGGCCGCGCCATGCCGTCAGTAGAACCTATTTTCGACTTCCAACGGATCTCGTCGTCCCGGAACGACGGGCATCCCGCACACGCGTGCAGCCGCTGCGGCCCTGCGCCGCCGACAACGCTTTTCGACCTTTGCAATCATCGCTCACTCACCAGCTACGGCCATCTCCGGAACCCGGCCGGACACCTGCGGCTGAGCCTGCCGGCTCCCGCCTTGCCCCCGGTCCCGCGCGCGGCCGTGACCATCGACGGCCGCTGCGCTGTCAGACGGGCATGCCAGCCTGGTGACCGGCCCGCAGCCTCCTTGCTGGTTGCGGCTGTCGCCACCGCCGTGCGGCCGCTGCCCGGCGTGCCGATCGTGGCGACCAGCACGCAGCCCCGCCAGCACTTCGCGGCCGGCGCGCCGTGCGGCCCGGACGGGACAACGAAATGGACCACGAAACGGCCGGTCGCC
>WNGQ01007284.1_pt1 | contig 10638 bp, 8 predicted proteins | sample 5407661 | NCBI WGS metagenome assembly WNGQ01 (sample SAMN13153382, study PRJNA577476) | soil metagenome | isolation source: 60 cm soil or saprolite under Garry oak tree replicate 2 | place: USA:California | collected 2016-06-15 | reverse complement strand
CGTCCTGCCCGGCGACCAGGGCCAGCAGCGCCAGCGCGGAGGCGGCCGGCTCCTCCAGCCCGGCGCCGGCGAATGCCGCCACGACCGCGTTCGCGTCGCTGGCCAGCGCCGACACCAGCTGATCCTTGGCGGCCGGGTCGTCCCCGCCGATCTTCGGCTTGCCCGGCACCGAGTAGTCATGGCCGGTGCACACCTGCGCGATCTGCTCCGCCGCGCCGGGGACCTCCCGCGCCGCCCGCCGCACGGCGGAGACCAGCTGGGTGATGGTGTCCTGGGCGGACACCCCGTCCGCCAGGATCGCGGAGCCCGCCGCGCGGCGCCGCCGGCCCCGCAGCACGCCGGCCTCGGCCACGATCTTCTTGACCGCGTCGTTGACCCGGCGCGGCCGCTCCGACCTGGCGATCCGCTGGCGCCAGTACACCAGCGAGGACGCATCGAAGCCCGCATCGCCGACCGCCAGCCCGCAGGCCACCTTCCACCGCACGTCGAACCGGACCGCCTCGGCGGTCTCCCGGTCCGAATAATCATGCAGCACCTGCAGGGTCAGCACCGCGGCCATCCGGGTGGCCGGCAGCGACGGCCGGCCGAAGCCGGGCGGGGCGAACAGGTCCGCGTAGCCGGCATCGGGGAACACCTCGGCCCGGTGCGCGGCCAGGAACGCGAACATGCTGTTCTGCGGGACCAGGTGACCGGCCAGCATCTCCGCGTCCAGAAGCTGACGGTCTGCCCGCTCGAAACCCTGCATGAGAAGATTATCCCAAAGCTTCGAACGCTACGCCGGCAAACACGCCGTGAGCTGCAGTCTTTTTCAGCAGGCTCCTAGTACGCCATTCCAGACGTCGCTCCTCAGCCCCCAAGCGGGCCAGTGTGGGTCCACGCGAAGGTCCACACATCAGCGAAAAAGCTGCTCTGCTCGACGAAGCTGCGCGCGGCATAGGTGGCGACCGAGCCCGGCAATGCCAGGACCTCTGCCGCGCGCCCCCACGCGCTCCCAGCCAACAGCCGGCGAAGGACATTTGAGCAGGTCAAGGCGATGCAGGCAAGCGGCCTCCGGAGCCGCGTGCCGTATACACGGGAGCCGTCACCGGATCGCACGGCGCACGCTCCGAACTGGACGATCTGCGCGCCTTGGCCCTCAAGATCGGCTAAGTACAAGCAAGCGAATATTCGGCGTTCCGCGCGCACGCTGGTCAGTCGCCGCCAGACGGGCACTCGGCTTCCTCTCCCGGCAGAGGTCCCCATTGTGACGGGAGCAGCCCCAGCCGCTGAAGCCGCCGAGATTCGCGGCTGTTGTGGTACTGCAGCGGAAAATCCTCCGGAGCTACAACCATGCAGGCTCGCCCTCCGACCAGGACACTACTGGCCGTTCATTCCGCGACGGCGACCTTGCTTGCGCTGACCCTGCCTCCGGCCGTCCTGTCGCGTCATCCTGCCGAGGCGGTCGCCACGGCAGCCCGAACCGCGTCGACGAGACCGTCCAGAGGGAACTTGCCGTCGATGCGCTGACCGTCCACGTAGAACTTCGGGGTTGAGTTCACGCCGTTCCTGGTGCCTTCCCGCACGTCGCGCTCGATCCTCGCCGCGTGGACATTGCCCATGACGTCGTTGCTGAACCGGCCGGTATCTAGGTCCAAGCGCTCGGCGTACCCAAGCAGGGACTCGACGTCAAGGCGGGACGCGGGACGGAGCAAGAGCTCGTACATTTCCCAGAACTTTCCCTGGGCAGCGGCGGCCTCGGCCGCCTCAGCGGCCTGCTCGGCGTGCGGGTGCAGCTGCGGAACGGGGAAGTTCCGGAACACGAACCGGACCGCGTCCGGGTAGCGGTCGAGCAGCCGGTGTACATCCCTGGCCGCTCCGCGACAGTACGGGCACTCGTAATCGCCGTACTCCAGCACCGTTACCGGCGCGTCAGCCGGACCGAGCACATGATCATCGGCCCTCACCTCAGGCGCTGCGAAGGTTTCCACCCGACCTCCCATCGGCAGCCGGTCGGCCGGACCGGCCGAGACGTGCGTTCACTGGACCGATCACGACCAGTCAGCCGGTCTTCCCAGCCACGGCGCAGTACAACCAGCGCGATCCCTCGGAGTCAGCCAACTCAGGGTCGTCGCAGCCCCACAGCCCCACCCAGGTGATCTCGGGCCGGGCACCCTCGTACGGGGAGACCAGGTCCAGGGTGCCGACCATCTGGCGTACCTGATCACGGGTTCGAAGGTAGTTGCCGCCCGCGGAACGCCGGCCTGCCTCATTCATGGCATCGACCGCCCTTGGCGGCTTGTGGTCGGCCGTCGTGTGCGAGAGCGCGATGTAACTCCCGGCCGCCAGCGGAGCGACGTAGCGCGCCACAAGCGAAGCGGGGTCGTCCTCGTCGGACACGAAGTGCAGCACGGCGGTCAGCATCAATGCGGCGGGCTCGCGGAAATCGATCAGCCGGCGCACGGCCTCGCTGCCGAGAACGGAGTCCGGATCCCTGATATCGGCGAGCACGACCGCTGCCGCGTCATCACCGGCCAGAAGCTGCGAACCGTAGACCTGCACCATGGGATCGTTGTCGACGTACACGACATGCGCGTCCGGATGAACCTTGCGCACCACCACATGGGTGTTCCCGACCGTGGGCAGCCCGGAGCCCAGGTCGATGAATTGCCTGACCCCCTGCTCGGCGATCCATTTTGCCGCCCGCTGGTGAAAGCCCCTGTTGGCGAAGGCCCCGTCCACAAGCTCGGGCGCCCTGGACTTCATCAGCTCGGCTGCCGCCTGGTCCACGGGGAAGTTGTTCACGCCTCCGAGCAGGTAGTCATAGATGCGAGCCACGCTCGGCTTCGACGTGTCCACGCCAGGGGGACCTTGCTGAGTCTCGGCCATTCATCGCCTCCGCCAGGATGCTGTCACGGACATTCTGGCACAGCGCGTTCAAGCGGCTTTGGCTAGCGCAGGCGGGCGGTCTCTGTGTCGGCGCGTATCCGCGAACGAGGGCCGTGGCGGCGCACCTGGCCGGGCTGCGACGGTGCCCCGCTGCGCCCCAGCGCAGCGCAGCGGATCGTTGACGAACTGCGGGCTGTCTCGCAGGGCGGGTCAACGACCTGCGCCGCCTCCTCGATCCTCGCGAGGTCCAAGTCGACGTCAGTCACGTCTCGCACCATCCCGGCGACAAACACGATGGCGCGACGCTCGCAGCGCCGCCGGAGGTATGGTTTCCGATCGTTCGTCTGCCCCTAACTTAACGATCAACAGCCAGACGTACTGGCGTTGATGTCATCCGCTGCCGACAGATGCCAGCGGATGACATGAGCCTGCCGACAGTCAATTCGTCAGGCAACACCCATACGCAGGGCCAGCTCGACGAGGTCGTTCTTGCGGCGGGCCCGGAGCAGGTGACTGACGACTTCCCGGGCAGCCGGATTGATCCTGGTCTTATGCGGCGCGATCCGCTCCGCCTGCAGGATGGAACTGAGAGCACGGTCGCGGTCCGCTCGGTAATGGTAGGCGCGCGCGACATCGATCCAGTGCCGTGACAGCCGCTCCCGCGAATAACGGCCTTTCGCGATCGTCGCGGCTGGGACCAGCGAACTGAGCACAGGGTTGACCTGCCGGGCGCGGGCGACGGCCTCGGCGCCCTCGAGCATCTCGACGGGCAGGGCGACCGACCAGATGGCAACGTTGCTCGGACCAAAGGCCAGCGGCTCATTCAAGTCCCGGCCGATCTCCTCCCCCGCCGCGTAGGCACGCTCCCAGCGCTGCCACATCACGGCCTCGTCGCCGGCACGCGCAGCAACAAGCGCGGCCTTGAGCTCATAGGCACCAGTCAATGCCGCCGCAGTCACGTGTTCCCGTGTCTGCGGGCGCAACTCGCGAAGCCCGTCCTCGATGATGTCTGCCGCTTCGCCGAGTTCACCGACCCGGATGAACTCCCCCGAGTAATGCCATTCCACTGTCAGCGCGCGTAGCTGATCACCTGAACGCTGAGCGGCCCAGCGGGCCCGCTCGATGGCCGCTGTGGCGTCGGCGACGTAGCCCGTCTGCTTCAGCAGGTCCATCGCCGCCTCATAGGCCTGAGCCATAAGGCCGTAGACAGCGGCACGCTGTGCAGCCGGCACCGCGTGCCGGGCGGACCGCAGATCGCGCAGCAAGCCCGGCAGATCATGACCCATGCTCGCCAGCGCCGCTGAACGGTGACGGCCAGCCATATCCTCCATCCGGCGACGCAGCAGGGGAATCGACACAGCCGCTGCCTGCGCATCGCTGATCCGCGGCTCCCGCTCAGCGAGCAGCAACTCGCGCCGGATTCCTGCTACCGCGCTCTGCCCGGCATCCTGCTCCGGGCTGCTCGCCGCGTACGGCTGACCGGTCAGGTCAGTGACCGGGAGTTCCAGGGCGCGGGCGAAGGTTAGGAGCTGGCCCATGTTGTCCAGGCTGCGGCGGCCCTGCTCGATGGCCCGGACCGTGGCGAGGCTGAAACCCGACTCTCGGGCTAGCCGCTCCTGGGTCCATCGGCGACGCAGCCGAGCGCGCGCCAGCCGCTGGCCGTTGTGGTCACCGCTCTTGCCCATCAGAGCCCGACCTCCCGATGCTCGATATCACCGTTGTCCGGTCACTGCAAGCCGTAGCTGTCCTACAGATTGTCGCACTCCGCGGGTCGGCCATTGCCTACTCTCCCCGCGTGGCAAGATCCGGCGCCAAGGCGGCGTTCCATGTCGAAGGGGAAATGGCCAACACGCCGAGTTGGCTGCTGTGCAGCTACCTCGAACTCGCGGCGCTCCCCACCGCCGTCCCCTGCGCCCGGGCTGTTGACTGAACTAACCGCAGTCGGGTGATCGATCTCCGGACGTGCCGGGATGGCGGTCGTTACGGTCGCTGCTCATGACTGGAGGAGAAGGGGAGGGTGCCCGGGATCTCGGTTCGCTCGTGGTGCCTGCGGCTGGGGCGCTTGTCGAGACCGGGGATCTGTGGGAGCCGTACTACCTGAAAGGCCCTGGCGGCGGGCGTGTCGAGCCGGTGTCGGAGTTTCTGCGGGTCTTGCAGGCGGCGGGGCGGCCGGCGACGACGCAGCGGTCGTATGCGCTGGCGCTGCTGCGATGGTTCCGGTTCACCTGGGCTGTGGACGTCCCGTGGGACCAGGTGACCAGAAGCGAGGCCCGTGATTTCTGCCGGCGGCTTCAGTTCGCTGGCAAGCCCGGGCGCCGGCTGGCAGCGGCGGTTCTGGTGCAGGGGAGGCGGCCCGCGTCCGCGACGTACGCACCGTCGACGGTGGCGCATTGCGAGACGGTCTGCCGGGGTTTTTACTCCTATCACCTGGAGACCGGGACCGGGCCGATCGTGAACCCGTTCCCGCTGGCCAGGCCGGGCCGGGCGGGTGCACACCGTAACCCGATGGACCCGGTTCCGCGGCAGCGTGCGGGCCTGTTCCGGCCGCGGGTTCCCGGCCGGGTCCCGCGGCAGATCCCGGACAGCGTGTTCAGCGAGCTGTTCGCGCGGCTGCCCGCACACCGGGACCGGGCACTGGTGGCGTTCTGGGTTTCGGCCGGGGCCCGTGCCTCGGAACTTCTCGGTGCCGTCTGCTCGGGTGCTGACCCGGGGCAGCAGCTGATCACGGTGATCCGGAAGGGATCGCGGTCGCTGCAGCAGCTGCCGGCGTCGCCGGACGCGTTCGTGTGGCTGCGGCTGTATCAGCAGGAGATGCACGGGCTGGTGCCCTCGGGGCCTGATGATCCTTTGTGGTGGACGCTGCGGCGGCCGTTCCGGCCGCTGTCCTATCACGCGGCCAGGGCGATGTTCGTCCGGGCGAACGCCGCCGTGGGCGGCGGGTGGACGCTGCACGACCTGCGTCACACGGCCGCTTACCGGCTGGCCAGGGATCCCGCCGTCCCGATCACGGACGTGCAGTGGATCCTGGGCCACCAGTCGCTGTCGACCACACAGGTTTACGTGACTCCGACGGCTGAGGACGTCATTGCCAGTGCCCTGGCCCATCACCGGCGGGCCAGACCGCCGGGGCCGCCGCCCCCGGCGGCGGGTTACCGCCCGGAGAGCCTGGACGTCCTGTTCGGGAAGGACCGGCCGTGACCGCCGGCGTCGGGGAGAAGACCGGGGAGCGGCTGCGGGAACTCAGCGCCGAGGCACGGGCGCTGATGGAGAAGTTCCCGCCGCGGCCGTGCCCGGGCAGCTGGCCGGGAACATGCCGGCCCAGGGGCAAGACGGTGATACGGCTGCTGGCGCCGCCGTATCAGGCCGGCACGTCCCAGATGCGGGCCAACCGGAAGCTCTCGCTGCTGAAAGTCCTGGACTGGCTTGAGCTGCACCCGGGCCGGACCTGGCAGGAGCGCTGGGATCACGCCACGGCCGCCGGCCGTGACTGGCGGCATGACGTCATGAGCGAGCTGGCGGCCGCAGGGCGGCTCGGGCCTCGCGGCGGGCAGTTGTTCGGTCTCCTCGGCCAGGGGGTGACCCTGCTGATCACCGGCGATGTCATCCGCCCGTCCCCGGGCTGGCTGATGACTGCGCCGTCGCCACGGCGGATCGCGAACGAGATGGAACGGGCCCGCGACCCGGCCGGGTTCGCCCGGCTGCGGGAGGCCGACGCCGCCGGGCCGTTCGCGCCCGTGACCATTGCCCCGGCCCTGGAGAGAATCGCGTTCATCATGGCCGCCAAGGGCGGCGCGGTCGCGGACATCACCGTCGGGGACTGCCTGGAACTGGTGAAAACCAGCAGGGACCTGTTCCCCGGGCAGTCGGATGTGCGCCACAGCCCGTTCTTCTACCAGGTGCTGCATGCCGCCGGGATCTTCCCCGCCGCGGCACCGCCGACGGTGCGGATGTTCAGCTCCCTGCTCACCGGGCAGCTGACCGCTGAGCAGCTGGTCGACCGCCACGACCTGGCGTGCCGGCCCGTCCGCGACCTGCTCGTGGACTACCTGCGCGAACGGCAGCCCGGCATCGACTACAACACGCTGGCCCCGATGGCGACCACGCTCGCGCTGCGGTTCTGGAAAGACCTGGAAACCCACCACCCGGGCATCAGCTCGCTGCGGCTGCCGCCAGACATCGCCGCTGCCTGGAAGCAGCGGCTCCGCGTCAGGCCCGTCCGCGGGCCCGCCGGCCAGGACGGCGCGACGGAAGAGCGCAGGGGAATCGACGGCATCCTGATCACGGTGCGGGCCTTCTATCTCGACCTGGCGCAATGGGCCCTGGACGACCCGGCCCGCTGGGGCCCGTGGGCGGTTCCCTGCCCGGTCCGCGGCGACGACATCCAGTCCCGGAAGATAGCTTCCCGCCGCAAGGCCCAGATGGACCAGCGGACCCGCGAACGGCTGCCCGTCCTGGCGGCCCTGGCAGCCGCTGCCGCCCGGGGCCGCCGGGACGCTGCTGCTCTCCTGGAGGCCGCGGCCGCCGCAAAGCCCGGCGAGGTGTTCTCCGCGGGCGGCGTCACGCTGCGCCGTGCCGTGCTGACCCGGCCGTCGCCAAGAGTATGGGCCGCGGACCCGCAGACAGGCAAACGGCGCGACCTGACCCGCGAGGAGGACAGCGCATTCTGGGCCTGGGCCACAGTCGAGGTGCTGCGGATGACCGGTATCCGGATCGAGGAGCTGACGGAGCTGACGCATCACAGCCTGATCCAGTACCGGCTGCCTTCCACCGGCGAACTCGTCCCGCTGCTGTCGGTCGCACCCTCCAAGACCGACGAGGAGAGGCTGCTCGTGATCCCGCCCGAGCTGGCGGACGTGCTCTCGGCGGTCATCTGCCGGATCCGTAACCCTGACGGCAGCGTCCCGCTCGTGGCCGCCTACGACCACTACGAGAAAACCTGGAACCCGCCGATGCCGCTGCTGTTCCAGCACCCAGCCGGCCTGGAGAACCGGCCGATCCCGATGTCCGGCATCCGCTCCCTGGTCGAGGAGGCCGCCGCCGGGATCACCGGCACCGACGGGAACCCGCTGCGATTCACTCCGCACGACTTCCGGAGGATCTTCGCCACGGAAGCGATCATGAACGGGATGCCGCCGCACATCGCCCAGCTCATCCTCGGGCACCGCGACATCAACACCACCATGGGCTACAAGGCCGTCTACCCCGAGGAAGCAATCAGCGGGCACCGGGCGTTCCTAGCCCGCCGCCGCGCGCTGCGCCCCAGCGAGGAATACCGCACCCCGACCACGCTTATCCGGGGTTCAAAAGGTAGGAAATTGGACATCCTCCAGGTCGTGCCCGTGACAGACGCGTCTGTGACGGCGGCCGGGCGATGACAGCGATTGACGGCCGATGGTCCCTCACCGACGGCCTTGCGCGTCATTTAAGGACGAGCATTGCCGCCAGTGCCGCCACGAGAATGATCACGCAGAGCCGCACGGTGCGTCCTGTGCGGTCGAGTGCATACATGATCACTTGCCACATGGTCACCGTTGCGCCGGGCGTCGGTTCTGCCTCGAAGTCGTCGCCTCGTCCGTCCGCGGGAGGCGGGGTCACGGGCAGGAAGTGGCTGACGAGCGGTACCTGCCGCAATGCGCGGAGGGTGAGGGCGCGTGCAAGGCGCGGCCAAGGCGGGGTCATCGTGCCGTCCTCAGGTATGCAGAGGAAGACACCGCGCCGCCCGGCCGGTGAGGACGCTCGTCCTCGCGGGGTGTCAGGTCCGCGCCATGCGCTGAACCGAGCTGCCGTCATTTTACTGCCAGCCGCCATGACCGCCGCGCATGCGATGCGGCCTTGGCTGCTGGCGCCGTGCCGTATCCGCTCGGGCAAGCTCCGGGGCCGTGATCATTTAGCGTCGCAGGCTCCCTCTTGTCCGAGCAGGCTGGAAGCCCGGGCCAGGAGGCTCATCGCCTCATTGATCATCTTTCGCGCAGCGGCCGGGGCGGGTGCCTGATCAGGGTGAGCGGCAACAAATACGCCGCGTCCTTGTTCGCGGCGCAGTAGCCCCTCGGCTACGAGCGGATCCTGCGCTCGCCTGATCGTGCCGAGCGCCGCGTCGCCGTAGTGCCGTTGCAGTTCGGAAATCCCGGGGATCCGCTCGCCGATCGCCCACTCCCTGCGCGCGAGACGGCGGCGAAGATCCTCTTCCACTACCTCGTACTGATACGCCATACGGCCACTGTATCATGCCTACAGAGGTCTGTGAGCTGTGTTATTTATCGGCCCTATTCGTCTGCCGGTCCAGGGCTGGGGTGTTGCGGCTGCTGGCCGAGGCGGCGGCGTAGGAGCAGGTTCTCGCCGTGTGCGGTTTCGAGGGCGCGCTGTAGTTCGGCGACCTGCTCACGGTGGCGGCGTCTGAGCTGGGTGAGCTGGCCGGTGAGCGCGGCGATGACATTGCTGGGCTGATCCGGATCGATGTCCCGATGCTGGGCGGGGCGGGTCTGCTGCTGGCCGCGTAGCTGCTCGACCCGCTGGCGGATGACGGGGTTGCGGTAGAGGAAGTCCAGCGATACCGGCGCGGCTGCGGCAAGACCGCGGAAGGTAATCGGCTGACCTGTGCGCAGCATGTGATCTAGCGTGGCCTCGGCGCGGGCGATCGTCGCGGCGGTCCGGGCGGCGGCTGCTTTCTGCAAGTTGGCCAGGTTGCCGGGCTTGCTGGCGGTCACGCCGGTGCCCCGTCCGCGCCGGGCCTGCTGGCGCGGGCGGCGATCTGGCCGGTGCGGGCGGCCACGCCGGCGCCGCGGACCGCCCGCTGCGGGAGCGTATTGCCAGGCTGGGTTGCTGGCCCGGGCTGGTCGTCGATGTCTGGGTGGTCCTGCAGCGTGGTGATGATGGCCTCCAGCGATGCGGCTTCGCGGCGGCGGCCTTGCAGCCAGATGTTGTCCTCGCCCATCGGCGTGCCGGTGCGGGCGCTGAACGCCTGCTGCCGCTGGTCGATCAGGCGCAGCGTCCGGTCCTTTTGCTGCTGCAGCTCGGGCAGGAACGTGGCGTCAGTGGCGAACTTGTCACACGTCAGGCAGGCGTTGCCTCGGTCGCAGGACTGGCGGGGCGGCAGCAGGCACCATCCGTTCGGGAGCACCCGGTCGGTGCGGGCGTCTAGCTGCAGCATGTCGTAGAGATCTTTCGGGTCGCCCTCAAGCTCGCGGGCGTCAGCGGTGAGCTTGCGGAACCGCAGGAACTCCGCCTCGGCCGTCTCGGCCAGTGTCTTGGCGTAATGCATCGTCATGGTCGGTGTCAGGTGACCTAGGTACCGTTGCACGACATGCAATGGCACGCCTGCATTGAGGAGACTTGTCGCCTTGGTGTGCCGGAACCGGTGGGTCCGGTTGAAATCGACCAGCCGCCCGGCGCTGTCGCGGATGTCCAGCCGCCGGGCCAGCACGTTCAGGCGCTTGCGCAGAGTGTGGTGGGAGTAGCACTTGTCGGCGTGGCGGTTCATCTCCGATGCCAGGAACAGGTACTTGGGGCGCACGCCAGCCGCCGCGTGCCCGGCCAGCCAGCGATCGGCCCACTCCTGCTGGGCCCGGATGATCGCGGCGACTTCGGCGTCGACCAGGATCGTGTCGGGCGCGCCGTCGATCTTGGTCTGCTGGTAGCGGAGCTTGGCGGCGAAGGACCCCGGATCGCCGGATGTGGTGGGGCCCGGGGTGGTGACCGGCAGAAGCGGATCGCGGTCCAGCAGGCAGATCTCGTTGATCCGCCGGCCCAGCCGGGCCTGCAGCATCATGATCCGCA
>WNGQ01007283.1_pt1 | contig 10639 bp, 7 predicted proteins | sample 5407661 | NCBI WGS metagenome assembly WNGQ01 (sample SAMN13153382, study PRJNA577476) | soil metagenome | isolation source: 60 cm soil or saprolite under Garry oak tree replicate 2 | place: USA:California | collected 2016-06-15 | reverse complement strand
AAGATCCTGTCCTATTCCCAGCACTCGCTCAGTCAGGGTTCCGATGCCCAGGCGATGGCGTACATGCAAATTCAAACCGCTACGGGTAAATCATTCTTTGGCGCTGCCATTGAAACGAACAGCGAACTCGCCGCTGTCCAGGCCATCGTGAGCGCTCTTAACCGAGCAACGTCTCGCTAGGGGAGATTGGGCTCGTCCCTGTCCCGGGGGCGTAAAGGTGGGCAAATAGAATCCTGGGCCGAATCGCGATTCGGCCGGGGGTAGGGCCGATCTTTAGGAGGCTTCTCGCCCCACGATTCTATTTGCTTACCGGGACGGAGAAACGTTTATTGCACCATGAGTGCCGTAACGTCGAAGATTAGTGTAGCATTGGGCGGAATGGTTGGTGGCTGTCCTTGAGGACCATAGCCAAGTGAGGCTGGGATAATCAAGCGGCGTGTGCCACCTGCCTTGATACCCATCAGGCCCTCGTTCCACCCCGAAATGACCTGGGCCTGCCCCAGTGGGGTTACATCGAATGGTTGCCCTTTGCGGTCATACGAACTGTCGAACTTCTTGCCGGTGCTCTGCAACCATCCAGTGTACTCCACTTTGACATCGCTGCCCTGTTTTGCTTCAGGCCCACTGCCTACCTTGATATCAATATATTGTAGGCCGCCTGGTAAATTCACCACCTTGTTCTGCGTGGGTGGGGGAGTAGCTGGACCCGTAGCTGGAGTAGGAGAGCCGGAAGTAGCGGTGAGTACGGCGCTATTAAGCGCGGTGGCGCTTGCGGCAACTGCAACTGTCGCCTGCACAGCGGCAGTTGCGGTGGCGTGCTGGTTCTGCACAGCAGCAGTTGCGGTGGCGTGCTGGTTCTTCACTTTGTCGATGGCTGCCTGCTGGGCCGTCATATATTTTTGATATTGTAGGTAGCCAACCAGGCCGCCTACAACAAGCACTACTGCTATAGCTGCGGTGATCCATTGTCGTATGCGACGACGGCGGCGCTCTATGCGCATCAAACGTTCTTGTTGTCGCTGTCCGAGCCGCCCACGCCGTTGGGGTGAGTTATTGTGATCTTTCACCGTCTGTGTCATAAAGTGTTATTCCCCTCTAGTCTTTATTGAAATAATAGCAGGTCGAGATTACCATTGTTTGCGCATCCTGGCAAGAGGGTTATGCTCATCTGACCGCATGAAAATTTCTAGATTCTTTATCTGGGTATCTTTTTGCCTTGCACCCATGTTTGCGCTATGACCTCGGACGACGCACCGAAGAAGAGTACGTCCAGCAAATCTTCCTCATTCCAGCCTGCTAGTGTAGGATGATTGAGATCAATCATGACGAAATCAGCAGACATACCTGGTTCAATCGTGCCTGTCTTCAATCCCAGTGCGACCGCTCCGCGTTGGGTGCCATAATCCAGCAGGAGTGGACCGGGAGAAGCGAGATTTCCAGGGACGAGCACACGGCGGCGTTGATAGCGCATACGCGCGCTATACTCGGCCCAACGCAACTCCTCAAGCGGATCAAGGCGCGTATTGCTGTCGGAACCAATGCAAAGAGGGATATGCTGCGCCAGAAGTTCGCTGTAGGGAGCAATGCCATCGCCGAGATCTCCTTCGGTGGTAGGACAGACGCATACCGAGCAACCACGCTCAGCGAGAAGCGCTATTTCGCTGCTATCAGCGTGCGTTGCATGCACGATTGTAGTCAGCGGGCTTAATGCGCCGTAGCGCTCTAATAATGCAATCGGAGTACAGCTATACTCAGCTATACATTGTTCGATTTCAGCCATTTGTTCGTCGGCGTGAATGTGCAGCGGCAATTGATGCGTGTGGCTGTAATTGACAATAGGAGCGAACCACGATTCGGATACCGCCCGCACCGAGTGGGGAGCCAGGCCCACACGAAAGCCCGCCTGGCGTAGCATCTCGATACGCTCCAGATAGGTGTCGACCGAAGCATCATGAAAACGCTGCTGCGCATCTTCAAGGGGCAGGTGAAAGCCACCCTGTGTGTAGGCGGTCATGAGCAATACGATGCGTATACCAGCGTCCTGTGCTGCTTGTAGCACGGCTTTAGACATAGCGTTAGGATCGCTGTACGTCTGACCACCTGGCTGGTGGTGAAGATAGTGAAATTCGCCGACGCTGGTATAGCCAACCTTGAGCATTTCGCGATAGGTAGTAAGAGCTGTGTGATAGAGTCGCTCGGGATCGAGTTGCTGAGCCTCGGCATACATCGCACGCCGCCACGTCCAGAATGTGTCCTGCGGGGAGAGGGGACGATGCGTGTGCCCTCTGAGCGCTCGCTGAAATACATGGCTGTGTACGTTGACGAAGCCCGGTAAGAGAGCCATACCGGGCAGACGCTCAATAGCTGTGAGGGCGGGATCGTGAGATGCCTCGCCCTGGTATCCGCTTATGGCAGCGATGTGTCCATCATCTGTAATAGACACTACGATGTTTTTATGTAATCCATTGATGGTATATGTGTACTCTGGGGCAAGAAATTTAATGGTATTACCCTTTCAGAACTAACAAGAACTGTATGATGAACTGGAGCAGGGTATTGGCTGCACCGACATACGGCTCCAGCTTATCGTACAAACTACTCTTATCAGTTTACCATCTGTGGATATATTTTCTGAAACGCGCTGCCCTGTGTGGTTATGGCTCCAGTGGAGGAGACCAGGCTGAGCGCCGAATTGGTACAGGCATACTGCATTGAGGCAAAGATATTATTGGCTGCTAAGGTTTGCAAGGCTTTCGTTGTCCAGGTCGTCATGAATGCCGTATCGGCAGTTTTCCCATTGCTGACGGCCTTTGGATCTGGAGTATAGTTCCACTCTGTGATCATAATTGGCAAGCTACTGCCAATGGCCGCCTGCATTATACTACGTGAATTGGTAATATGCACGGTCCAGTTATCGATATGTGATAAGCAGACAGCGTTGGTCCAGGAAAGCGCACAGGTGTATTCGTGCCAACTCACCATATCTGGAGTGGGCTTTGCTCCCTTCAAAAAGGCCTGTAGATAGAGTCCGTCATAGTGATAATTGGCAGGTCCAACGAATTTCGCATGGGGCGCGATCTTCTTGAATTGAGGAATGTCCTTGTTCCATGCCGCAGTGTACTGGGCAGCAGTGAAGCCGAGAAAATCCTCTTCGTTGCCATACTCAAAATAAATAGTGGTGTTGCCAAATACCTTGCTAACGTCGGTAATGAGCTTCGAATCATCCGCCATAGCAGTGGGGTCGGTATCTTCGGTACGTAAAATAAATAATGGCACCGCACCCATACTTTTGATCAGTTGGGCGATCTGGATCATAGTGGCCTCAGGAATCGTGCTGCGCATAGGAATACGTATCATGCGTACATGCATTTGTTGTAACGTGGTGCGTGTGGGAGCCGAAGTCAAAAACTGATCGTTGGTATCAAACAGGCTGAGATTTGTACCGAAAAGCAGCGCAGAGCCACTGGCTATACCCCCTCCGGTAGGGACACCGGCAGCAGTACCGGGTTTCGCCTGTCCTGCTTGTTGGGCAGGGCGATAGCGAGAAAGTGATGGGGCTTTGCTACCTGGTGTGGGCGACACGGCTCCAGCAACGAGTGTGGGAGTAGCAAGCCCCGCTACTGGAGTCGGTGTTACATCTTTGCCGTTATGATGGGTAGCAAGATTGAGCAAAGCCCAGGCGCTGACACCTAAAACGGAAACCAATAATCCAATGCTGAGAAGCTGACCTGCGCGTCCAATGCGCTTTTTTGGCCCTGGCACCCCAAAATTTATTGGCATATACAATAACTCCTGTTGTCACTTCTATAAGATATAGATATCCCATTTCATAAAGAAAACGTATCGCGGCGTTCCTAATAACGTATTTTTAGAAAACCGCCCGCTAGAGAGTACTAAGGGGCTACGGGAACATCGCCAATGGGCAACCGTTTGGAGAGAAGGGCCAGGGGATCACAGCCAGTCATTGCTCTCGCAATATGGGTACGTTTCAACATTTTGTTAGTGTGCCAGGGGGCCTGGATCCCCGATCAGGTGGAAGGCGGCCCAGAAGTAGGGATGAATGAGGTATGAGCGCCTGGATGTACGTGCGTAGGCAAGGAAGGTGCGCTGTGCATGGGCCAGTGCCGCGGATTTAGAGTAGCCATCTAAGAGGGCCTGGTAGAAGTTTTCCATGAGCTCGGCGCTACTGGCGTCATCGACCTTCCAGAGGGTGGGGAGGACAGATGCGGCCCCGGCATAGAGAAAGCCTCGTCCCAGCCCAATGACTTCATCTACGCCTGCGATGACTGCTCTGCCCGTTTCGCATGCGCTCAAGGTGACGAGAGAACACGAAGAGAGGTCCAGGTTAAAGACCTCAATAGTGCTCAATTGTCTATCGGCAAGTTTGATATGTGAGAAGTTGGGGGCATCAAGGCGAAAGAGTCCATGCGCAGCGATATGCAGAATGGGGCTATGCGAGACGGTGGACCACAGGAGAGCCGCGGTAGCGTTCTCGTCTAATGCGCAGTTTGCACCTAGCCGCCTGGCAACTGCCTGGGCCTCCTGCGCTGCGAATGGTAGACGGCCGCCGTTTGAGAGGCCCATCACCAGTGAGTCTTGCAAGCGCAGCTCTGCTGCTCTGATACGCTGCCCACGTTGGCTACAGATGTCAAGGATGGAGGCCGCTGGTAGATAGGACACATGCAAGCGCTCTACGATAAATTGTACTCCATCGAAGAGACAGTGAAAAGGCAGATAGTGCAACATGCCATAAGGCACGATAATGGCGTGCTTGCATCCTTCGAGTCGCGGTGAGATCGGACGCAGCAAGAGGTCATAGAGCCTTTGAAGCAGTCCGAGGCTATTTTCTTGTAGACCAGCAAACGCTTGAGCGCGATCAGGCGCGTTGGCGGCTTGAGCCGCGACATCCAGGTTTGTACGCCACAACGCCATCAAGCGCTCCAGGCGGGGGACAATGCCGGGGAGATGCATCACGTCGGTGCCCTGCGCTGTCAGTTGAAAGATATAGAGATCCCGGTCCGCGAGATAGTACTCGAGAAGCAGACTACCAGGTTCAAGCTGCAATGTGAGCGTAGCGGCAATGCTATTGTGCCAGTCGGAGCGGGGCGTGCGGGTGAGATCGCCCGCCGAGCGAAGGTGCATCTGCTCCAGGAGTTGTTCTATAGAGCGCTCGCGTCTCTGCATCTCCTTACGAGCGCGCACCGGGCCGATGGCGCGAATACGCATCACCGCTGTGTCACTGAGATTGGAAACATTTTCTGTCTCATACACAATCGAGCTGAACCATGCCTGTTCCTCGCGTAAGCTCACCAGATTTTCGAGCAGCGTCTCTCCAGCCTTATCATCGGCGTGCAGCCGGATATCGATGTTATTACGTAGATAATCTCCCAGCACGCGTGACTTCGCCTTCTCCACGTACACCAGGGCCATAGCGATGTTGCCACGATGCAGAGCAAGCAGCATGGCACGCTGATAGATGGCGGCCTTGTCTTCCAGGAAGCTTGTACGCTCATCGAGCACGAGGCGGCTCTGCACTTCGTCGATGCCCTGTATTGCGAGATCGTAGTATGAGGCGGCCGCATCGAGATTGCCACTCCGTTCAGCGAGATGGCCGAGCAAATCATAGCAAAGGTATTTGAGATCAAGCAGTTCCTGACCCTGAGCGACATCAAGGGCGTGATCACAGAGGTATTGCGCTGTGGCGATGTCACCTGTGGCATCGGCAATGCGCGCCTGAAGCAGGGTGGCTTTTGCCAGTTGAGGCAGATCTTCCTGGTCGGCAAAAACGTCGGCGACATGTTGCGCCTCACGCAGGCTGGCATCCAACTGCCCGTCGGCAAAATATAACTCGGCACGGCGCAGGCGAGCGAGGGCGGCTAAGCGTACAAAGCCCCCCTCTGCGAGGAGATCACTGGCCTCCTGCAACATATCATCCGCTTCATGAAATCTGTGCTCCAGGGTAGCGGCGCTGGCCTGGTGCATTAACGAGCGTGCCAGGCTATCGCGTTGTCCGGGTGAGGATCGGAAGAAGCTGACCGTTTCACCGGCGAGGTCATAGGCTTCGCGCGAACGATTGAGGCGCACCAGGCACAGGCACATCTGCTGGGCAACCTCCGCCGCTGCCAGGGTCATGGCATGCTTCTGGAAAAGGGCGCGACTGCGATTATACAAGAGGAGGGCCTGGCTATAGTGTCCCTGGGCGGCGTAGATATCGGCTATATTGAGTTCTTCACGGGCGACCGATATCTCCTCGCGCTCACCCTGAGCGGCAAATGTGGCGCGAGCCTGTTCATGCAGGGCGACCGCTTCGCGAAACCTTCCCTGAGCGGCCAGGGTCAGGGCTTTATTACCGCGCGCGCGCGCGATGTTTAGATGAACATCATCGCCGAGGAGTTGGTATGTTTCGATGGCGCGATCAAAGAGGCGTAACGCTGTGTCGTAGTGGCCCAGTTCGAAATTGATAATGGCGGCATTGACATCGATCTGACCGGCGCGCTTCAACTTGCCGTGGCGCAAAAAGATTTCACGCGCCGTAGCGGAGTCGCGTAGGGCTTCCGTAGTACGATTGAGGCGTAGGCAGGCGTTGACGCGTCCAATGCGCGTGCGTGCCCAGCTCACCTCATCATCTATCGAGAGGAACTCCTCACCGGCGGCATCAAAGAACGGAAGAGCTTCCTGATCGCGATCCATGCCGCGCAAGGCGTCTCCACGCGCCATCAGGCCAAGCGCGTGGAAGTACTTGTTATGTATAAGATCACCTATATATAGGAGGTGACCTGCAAGGGTGAACGATTGACGCGCATTACTGATCCAGCAGCGATCGGTCTCTTTTTTGAGGAGATAGACCAGTCGTTCGAGCGCAACCTGACTGAACGCAGGTAGGTGCGTTTGTAGTAGCGATCGCCCCTGTTCTTCATTGCTCTGTAACAGGGTAACAACAAGGTCCTGAGGTGTCATAGAGCAATACACTCATGCATCATTCACTCGGGTACATTGGCAATTGATCGATGACCACAATCCCGGTGGGGAAATGCAGTTCGAGCGTGTAGATTGCCGGTGCCACCGCGGAAAAGAGAAAGTTGCCCAGGTCATCGATGGATTGTGAATAGGTCGCGGTGGTACCAGAAATAAGGTGTACGGGTGTGCCCTCAAGAGCTTCGAGCGAGGTATCTTTGCGGGTGACGATACCGAGTACTTGCAGTGCGTCGTTGTTGCCGGAGGCGCGCTCAACCTGAACCGCTATGCTAACGTCTTCAGCGTTATAGCGACGAGGCCAAACGGGCGCCAGTTGGGAAGCATTGCGTTGGAAGGCGAGGCCGGGTTGTTGCGGTACAAGTATGGCTGCAATGCGACGGGCACCGGCTTGAGCCTGTTCGCGGACACGACGAGTTGTCTGCCTGATATCCTGAACGCGTGAATGGCTATTGCGAGATACTGGTGCGCGCTCAACGAGGAGGGGATCACCGGCTAGAAAGCTCTTGAGTTGCGCGACCTCCGCGGTGCAAAACTCACAGATGCGCAGGTGGTCTGTCACCAGGCTTATCTGAGGCGTAGCCAGCATACCCAGGTGGTACTCCCCTAGCATGTGACTGGACGGGCAATCATACCTGAAAAGTTTGTTGACAAGGGCGCGATCTACTTGCTGATAGTTCGCCAGGCGAGACGAACAGCTCTGACAGCTTGCGATATGTTGCGCTACGACTGGATGCATCTGGCCACCAGAAAGATAGGCGATAAGATCTTCGTCGCGAATAGCACCTGGTTCACTACACTCCATGAGCGTTTTCCTCTAACTCCAATGAATACAGGATACCGGCAACTCTCCCCAATTACTTGCCGGCGAGTCCAATGCAGCACTTTGCTCATCGTATCTCTATCAATGAAAAGAACGCAATGAGCTAATAATTTAGTGCGTTTTACCATTGTTGCTGAACAAAGATGGCAAACTCACAAATAGTGATGGCGAAATAGGGCTTGTAGACGGCGATTGCGCCGTAATCGTTCCAATACGTTGCGCTTGATACGATAGACATCATCGACTGTCGGAAAAAGCTTGCGATGTTGACTACTGATTTCGCCTGGCTTCATACCCTGGACATAGGCCAGGTAGAGCAGAATGCGTTCATCTTCGCCGTTCAGTTCTTCCTGAATAACCTGCCAGAGATCCTGGGCCGAGATATGAGAAACGACATCGTCAGCGGGATCATCGCTGGCGGGTTCGTGTTCGATAGAATCGAGCGTCTCCTCGTACAGTCTTGCCTGTCGAGAGCGCACCTCGTCGGACACAACGCTGTGCACGCACATTTTGAGATACTTCAATATGGCGGCCAGAGAGTCGAAGTTGCGCATTTTGTCGGGTGTCAGCGCCTGAGAGAACTTGGCGAAAGCCGCGTTCACCAGGGGCGCACTGCCGTCCTGACCGAGCAGGGGGGTGGCGCCTTGATGCTGGGTCACCCAGGTAAGTACAAGAGGCGCGTATTGTTGATAGATAGAGGACCACGCGGCGTCATTGCGGGTGACGATAGCGCGGCGGAACAATTCTAAGCAGAAGCGATCATTAGAAACGCTCTGTTTGAGAAACTTATTGGTCTCTTCTGAGCAACAGCGAGCAAGCTCATTGATGGTGAGCTGCTCGGGCTGTGGTGCGCTATCACTCTGCCTTCTCATCCCAGACCGTGATGCGGTCGGTTGAGAGAGGTCTTGAGACTCCATCGACAATGGCTCTCCCCGCTTCTATACACTAGACATCTTCGGACGCGTTTAAAAAGTATAGCATGACATTGTACAGGCTACAAGCTCTCGGGCCAGAACAATCCGTGTGCATATGTACAAATTCCCCGTTTTTGCTATTATCGCACGAGCAAGCCCATGATCGCCAGTTTCAAGCGGGTAGTAATAACTAACCAATTTTATTGATGTGGTCGCATATTCATCATTGGAATCACCTAAAAGTACCGATGTTAGCGGTTATTAGGAGATAATAGTATAAATAAATACATTTTCTCTCGATGTATCATACTTTTATGATATGCTGATAACACCCACGAGTAGGTTAAGTAAATAGAGGCATTGTTTACTCTATCAGCTCGATACAGAGGCGGAGTAGGATGACCATGACGCAGAGGCGAGGGACGACTACAGATCGACTCAGCAATGTCATACAAGTTATACAACTTGGACGCAAATCAGGAGTATTAACTGTTGAACGGGGGGAGGGACCCGCCCTGGAGACAGGCGAGATGGCATTCGTCCACGGACAAATCACTAATGCTCACAGTCGTGATCTCAGTGGTCAGCGGGCCATTGAATGGCTACTGACATGGAGAGTTTGCCGTTTTTTATTCATTCCACTGCTTTCAGAGAAAACCACGAAGCCGATGCCAGCTCTTCCATCGATGGATGCGAACTTGCAGGATACCGACCCGTATCTCAATACAGCCGTGCAGGCAACGCCTGCTCCACAGTGGGGTTGGGCGGCAGAGCAGGCGCATAAAGGTTCCCATCCTCCTCAACGTACAAAACCGAGTGAACTGGCTTTGCAGATGATAGAGAAGAGTGGCCTTACCCGTTCTCACCGTCGCCTCTTCCTGCTGGTAGATGGGCAGAGAACGATAGAAGAAATAGCACGACTGACGGGTCGATCCGAAGAGGATGTGCGGGCGATGTTGCAAGAAATGGCACGGATAGGAGTACTGCTGCAATAGCAGTTTTAAACAAAGGGATAAGGAATATGTCTAAACAACGGCTAGAACCGCTTGGGAGGCGGCGCTTATCGTTATCTGTTGGGGTATCGATGGGGTTAGTCATCGCTGCAATTCTGCCGCTGCTTATTACACTACTCTTTAGTGAATGGCAGGCGCGCCCGGCGTTGACAGCGCAGGCCAATACATCGATGAAAAGCGATGCAAAAACGCGTGTACAATTGATTGACACCTACTTTAGTGAGCGCCTTCTTGATACGCAGACGCTGGCACAGGTGCCTTCAGTGCAAGATTTCCTCGCTACTAATGCGGCGCCTACTTCTCTTCAATACAAAGATCTGGCGGTGCACGCGCTTTACGCGTTGGGGGCGGGTATCTTTCGCGATAAGCACTACACCACATGGGTGCTATTCACTCCCCAGGGACAGCCAGCGCTCTATTATCCTCTGAACAATCCACCTAAGCCACGTGGGAAGAGCTTTGCTGCTCCTCAGTACTTACAAGCAGTGCGCGCGGGTAAGACGTTTGCTACGGATGTCTACTATACGCCACAGACGGGGAAACCCTCTGTAGACATCTACTCGCCGATCATTACGCAGCCGGGAACGGGGTCGACACTGCCAGCGCATAAATATCTCGGGTTTATCCGGGCGACACTGAACCTTGACTATATCTGGAATATTGTCAACGAGGATCTGGGCAGCAATGGAACGGGAAGTTATGCCTTTATCCTGGACCAGAATGGTGTACGCATCGCGGATACCGATCCTGCGCGCCGTTTCAAAGCTGTCGAGCAAGTTTCAGACACCGCGCAGCAGCAGATCAGCAACGAGTTGCGCTATGGTACTGCTGATGATGTGCCGGTGCTGCCTGATCCGACGATGGCCACAGAATTGAAGAACCAGGCAAACGAAGTGACATTTCAAGTGCAGCCAGCG
>WNGQ01011258.1_pt1 | contig 10640 bp, 14 predicted proteins | sample 5407661 | NCBI WGS metagenome assembly WNGQ01 (sample SAMN13153382, study PRJNA577476) | soil metagenome | isolation source: 60 cm soil or saprolite under Garry oak tree replicate 2 | place: USA:California | collected 2016-06-15 | reverse complement strand
AGAAAATTCTGCGGAAACATTGCCAGACATTCCTTACCGGTCAGGACTGACCCGTATACAATGCCTTCAATTCCTGCGTCCACTGCAACGCCGCCGAAAATCTGACCTCCCGCAGGAACGTCGTAAAGCATTGGCCAGTTCCTCCAATTGGCGACCATCAGCACGGGTTTCAACTCTGCCACCGTCGTAATCAATTGCAACGGAAAGCCCAACCGTCGCGCTTCTACAGTCAGCGGCTTGGAGAGCCTGAAGCTTTTGATCAGATTTACGAATGCCGATAAATTGCCTGACATACGAATATCTACTACCGCGTCTAACCTGCCGCTCACTGACACAGCGCTTATCGAATCCGGTTTTGTGAGTGCCAGTTCTTCCGGCGTGAGCGATCCTCTGTCCTTGTCGCGCCCAAGGACCTCCGCGAGAGCTGTGGCCTTGTCTGCGGCCAGATACAAGGCGGGAAACATTGGATAGCGCGTAGGATCTATGGCGCCAACATTGAATCGGCCGCCTGGGTCAGAGAGACTGCCCTTCGCGCTCAGCGGATCGAGAGAATACTTGTACTTAACGACTCTTTGCCATCGTGAGAATTGAAAACCCGCTGCCGCGTTCCGAAGTGAGCTGTTTAGCTCTTCACGTATCTTCTTTCTTTGAAATGCAAGTTCGGAGTAGTAACGCCAATGAAACTCAACTAAGTCTTCGTACAGCTTCTTGGACTTGATAATGTCCGAGACTGGCCCGGATTCGAGCTGCCATCGCCGCATCATTTGCGCTTTTCATTTTCAGACAGGGCTTGCAGGATGAACTGGCGAAGTTTCTTGAATCTCCCGATTCTTATCATGTCGCGTGGGGCGATGTCTCCTAAGAGCGGGTTCGGGGTCTTGAACCACAATACTGTTTTTTGTTCGTCCCTGAAAAACTGCGCAACGAGGTTGAGAGCAACCGCCCACTCTTGGATACGGTCCTGCAACTCCCTCGGCATCTTGGGCGGGTCATATCGGACCGAATGCAGCGCGACGTTCGAAGCCCTTGCGACGTCCTTCTTCCTGAAGTCTAGAAGGTCTACTACCTTCTCGTAGTCGGTATCATAATTGTACCATTGCAGTTGACGTAAGCGGCATTCGCCAAATCTTCGCCATGAGCTGATCTATCAGAGACTTGGTAATGAACTAGGTTGGCGGGGTCTGCCCACTCAAGCCGGTTTTGGCTTGAGTGGGGATGTTTCGATCTCCTCAAGTGTCATCCCAACCGGAGCAGATCATCGCAAAGTGATGATCTGTGGAGTGGAGGAACCTGCTGTTGTGCGCCCACCCGGCTGTGAGCGACGGGTGGAGATCGAGTGGAATGGACGCCGCGAAAACCCGAAAGAGCGGCAGGAACGTTCATGTCCAGTTCCGAACTGCCCCACGCAAACCAAAATCCGGCTTGAGTGGGCCACCGGTGCGACCTCGGCAAGTGGAGGTCTCTTCCGGTTCGAAGCAGTTCTGGAAACTGGTTGCCAACCCATCCGACCGTGAAGTAGCCACTTGTATCCGCTCGAGGTTTGAGTACAATCCTTCCGCGATTTGAAACATCACGTTTGGTCTAAGCCTGATTTGCAATGGGAAGGCTTTCAGCCCGGTGCGCATTGGTTTGGAACCGAGAAAATCTGGGCCTTGCCGTTGACGCGGAAGTACGGCGACGGCAAGGCCGATGAGATTACTACAGTCGGTGACGTCATAGCTCTTTTGCACGACAAGCAATTGAAGCCGGAGTCGTTCGAACGCGGCGTCCTTGAAAGTGAATTTATTGCAGCAGATGACTCTTTGAAAGTCACGGTCAAGGGGCTATCGTTCAGTCGCGACCTTTTAAGAGTTATTCTCCAGTTGCACTCTGAAGGCATTGGTGCTCTTGAATCGGTCTGGTACTACTTCGATCACGACAGTTGCCGACAAGAGCCGCAGGAAATGTATTTCTTTTTTGTCGTAGCCAAGAACAGGATTGTTCGTGAGCGGGTTGGATTTTCTGACTACCTCGATAGCGGTTTCGATCCCACGATCTTTGAAACGCACGATTACAAAGACATGATCTGGGGAGATGAGGCGGATTGGGACGAGGCTGAGACGCGTTACTGGTATCGCAAGTTCTACACAGAGACTCGCACCGGCCAATTGATGGCTTTGCGTCCCGACGATCCGCGGTTGTTCCACTACGAGCGCACCGGACCAGATGTAATGGGAGGAATCGGAGTGCTACAACGGTCGTTGTTGCAGATAATCCCCACTCAAGTCAAAATCGGGCAAGGTCCCTCGGACTCCGCTCGGAATTTCGGCAGCGGGCTCCAACTCCCGCTAAGCACCTCAACTTGAATTGGGCCAACCGTCCCGACCCGCCGGAGACGGAAGCGCGAACAGCTTTCAAACGGCGGCCGGCGGCGGTAACTGCAATAATGCTCGCTGAGAGGAGAGGTTATGAAACGGACAATGCTTGCAGTATTGGTCTTTGCGGCAATTACGTTGACGTTGGCCGACACGAACAAGAAAGGAATAATCGCGCTCACCCCGCAACAAGTGCGATGGTACACGCCGTCGTACTACACCGACGGCCGCGAGCGAGCGCAGTTGCTCGGCGACTCAAGTCAGGGCGGTGCGTGGGTTGATCGTGCCAGGATTCCCGCCGGCAAACGTGTCCTCGCGCATACGCACCCGCAGGACGAACTGGTTACGGTGATCGAAGGGACCTGGTATTTGGGCGAGGGAACGAAATTCGACTCCACAAAGCTGAACGGCTACCCCGCGGGCAGTTTCATCGTCATTCCAGCCGGCGTACCTCATTTTGTTGCGACGAAGGACAGTACCGTGATCGTTCAGCTCAGCGGCAATGGCAAATTTCACACGGATTATGTTGAGAAATAGGAAGTGCCCACCGGTCGTCCAAGTCTTAAATCATCATCCGCATGAGCAGGCCTGTGCCGAAACGGGTTTCTGTTGTTCCAATCACCTTGAAGCGCAAGCGATGTAGAAGTCCTCTGCATGCCGGTTGCCGACTACGTGCAGGGCGCCAGATCCTTGTGCTCGTGCGAACTCGGCGCAGTGCGCGAGCAACGATCGTCCAATCCCATGGCGTTGCATTCCTGGGTCAACAAACAATGCGTCCAGTTCGCTTTCTCCATCCGCTCTAGGTTCCACGGCTGCAAATCCGACAATGGCGCCGTTCTGTTCTGACACGAACACCCTGCCCCCGGCGATCTGCTGCAGGGGCAATTCGATAGCGTCAGGGTGGGCAAGTATGGCGTCACGATCGCCAGCGTTGTTAAGGGATGCACGCAATTGCAGGTCCTCAAGCTCCCTGCGCTCAGAGATGAGCGCCGGGCGAATGAAAAAAGTATCCACAGAGGGATAGTGTAGCGAAGCACGCGGTGGGCCCACCAACCTCCCGGTCGAGCTGAAGCTCGCTTGATTTCCTGTCGCGGCGTCAACGCGGCCATAAATGGCCGCTCTTCCACGGTGGTTGTAGGGATTGCATGCGGCATTGCTGAAATCGTGGCCGGATACAGGCGTATCCAAGCGATCGCTCCCAGGCAAATCAAAAGCGGCGGATGGTTATGTGTCCGTGGTTCCCACCCTTCGAAAAGCGCGAAGGATGGGGCACCCTCGGTTGTGATAATTCAGGCAAGAGGCAAAGGTCGTCGGACAGGAGTGTCCGACCCACACGGGCAAAAGCAAAGTCAAAAGGCGTGGTGTCACACATGAGTCACGTTTGATTGCGGCGGCAACAGCATGCGGCAAGTGGAGATCAAAGTCCCCACCCTCCCGCAAAGAACGCGGGAAGGATGGGGCACCCTGAGTTGTGGTATTCAGGCGAGGGTCAAAGGCGTCGGACAGGAGTGTCCGACCCACACGGTCAAAAGCAAGGGCAAAGTGTTGACAGGAATTCGTTAACTCGGGAAGTGGAAGTGGACGTCTTGACGAGAGCTGATGGCGACTCCGTCTACGGTGGCGGGGCGGAAACGCCAGTTCTTCAGCGTGGCAATTACTTTTTGGTCGATGTCTTGCTTGAGTGACTGCAAAACGCGCGTTGAGGTTACGGCGCCTTGCTCATCGATTGTGATCTCCACGATGACGTCGCCCTTCAATCCTCCTAATTGCCAGGAATAGACGTCGGGATCAGGAAAGACCATGGGCAATGCGGGCCTGGCCTCACTGCCGCTGCCGGGTCCGTGATAAAGCGATCCGGCGGGAGTGCCGGCGCGCAGAGGCTCGACCGGGGCCTTCGCAATTTCGGGGAGCGGTTTGGGTTTTGCTTTCGGCAACAGCAACCGCTTTTTCGGGGCCGGCTGGTTTTCGACCTGGGCCTTCGCGGTGTAAACCAGCGTTTCGGAGCGGCCGTGCTGTCCCCAGGCCAGGGACGACGGCTTCACGAAAATTGGCGCGCGATAAAAGCAGAGTGTCAAAACGATGGCATGCAGCAGCAGCGATGCGATGATCGAATTCGCTCGCCTTTTCTTCGGGGATGACAGCGTCTGAAACATCGCTCAAGCCAGGTTCTATTCTATCCCGGCTTATTATCCCGGAGGCCAGCTCAGATTGCGGCCGCCGAGCAGATGTACATGCAGGTGAAACACGGACTGTCCCGAGCCGGGGCCGACGTTCAAAACGGTACGATAGCTGTCTTCGATGCCTCGGTCACGGGCAATCTTCGCGGCGACGAGATGGCAGCGGCCGATGATTTCTGCGTCGTTCTCCTGCGCTTCTTTCAGGCCGCGCAGGTGCTGCTTAGGAATGACCAGCACGTGAGTGGGAGCCTTGGGATCAAGGTCCTCGAAGGCATACGTGTGCTCGTCTTCGTAAACCTTTTTCGACGGAATCTCGCCGGCGATGATTTTGCAGAATAAGCAGTCAGTCATATTGGTCAGTTGTTAGTGGCTAGTGGTTAGTTGTTAGTAAGCTCTCAGTTCGGATGGCTTCGTGGCTGGGCACTAACAACTAGTCACTAGCCACTCTTCTAATCCAGCCTCACTAAGAATATTCCACCTTGGGTGGTCTTAGAATTGCGCAGCACTTCTTCGGCGCGGGCGCGAAGGTCGTCTTTTACGCGCACTCGAACCCACCAGTCTCCGGCGGGAGAATTAAACGTGAGCACTTTGGCGGTCTGATAGCGGCGCGAAAGATGTCCCGCCAGGTCACGCGCGTCCGCTTCATGGCCGAAGCCGCCGATCTGCACTGCCCACTTGCCTCCGGATTCGATTGGAGCCGGCGCCTGCAAGACCTCGATCCGTACTTGACCGGTCCCTTTTTGGACGAGTCCGACTTTTTTTGCGGCGGCCTGCGAAAGATCTACGATGCGGCCCTCGATGAAGGGACCGCGATCGGTGATTCTGACGACGGCGGAGTCTCCGTTCTCGATGTTGGTGACGCGCACGATTGATCCGAGAGGTAAGGTGCGATGCGCTGCCGTCATTGCGTGCATGTCGTAAATCTCGCCATTGGATGCACGCCGATTGTGATACGGCGGGCCGTACCAACTGGCGATGCCGGTCTCGACGAGGAGCGGCTTGGTGTCGAGAGGGACGGCGATTGAGTCGGCTAAGTCTGGCGTTTCAGAAGGTTCGGAGCGAGGCGTGGCAACAGGCCTTTGTTCAATCGGCGGAGGAGGCGCGACCGAGACTTTTGCCGGCTTATGACTGCAGCCGGCGAGGAAGACGAAAAATGCGAACAGCAGAGCGAACCGCTTCATTTGCGCGCAGCCGATTGTCGCTCCATGTAGTTGGCGAGTTCGTGCAGTTTCTCGGCGGCGACTCGCAGGGCTTTCGTAGAGTGTTGACGGACGGCCGGAACTACTTCGTCGTTCAAATACTTGATGAACTCGGCGGCTTCCTGCTCGACTCGTTCCGTGGTGTCGCCTACGGTTTTGTTCACGCGCGCGGAAGCATCCTCGACCTTGCGGTTGAAATTGTTCATGAGAGTTTCGGTCCTCGCCCCGAAAATTGCTGGATATGGCAGCCACGTCATTATTTCTTGGCGGGTGCCACAGGTCAATCAGGGATTTGGGAAAAAAAGCTTTTAACCGCAAAGGCCGCAAAGAACGCAAACGCAAAGAACGCAAAGAAAACAAACAGCTTTCAATAATGGGAATCCACCAAGAACAAAACCGTGAGGCTCGACTGCCGACGAATTACAATCCGTTCAGCCTATGATGCACAGCGCTCGGATGAAAGTACGAGATCTGGCTGGTTTACGTGGCGCATTACTTGCGTGGTACGACAAGAGCCAACGCGATCTGCCTTGGCGCAAGACCCGTGATCCATACTGCGTTTGGGTTTCCGAGATCATGCTGCAGCAAACGCGTGTGGCTGCGGTCATTCCACGATACGAGAAGTTTCTGAATAAATTTCACTCGGTGCAGAAACTTGCTTCGGCGCGTGGGGCTTCCGTCCTGGCGGAATGGAGCGGCCTTGGCTATTACCGCCGAGCTCGCAACCTTCATGCCGCCGCAAAGATCGTTGCCAGGGCAGGAGAGTTCCCCAAAGATGCTGAGGGCTGGCGCGAGCTTCCCGGCATTGGCCGATACACGGCCGCCGCGATATCGAGCATTGCGTTCAACGAACCGATTGCGGTGCTGGATGGCAATGTCGAGCGCGTTTTGCGGCGTTTGCTCGGCCGCATCCTGAGTTCTGCAAAGTCGTGGAAAGTTGCGCAAGAAATGCTCGATCATGCCCGGCCCGGTGATTTCAATCAGGCGATGATGGAACTCGGTGCCACCGTCTGCTTGCCGGGAGAGCCAATCTGTGTTGCGTGTCCGATACGAAAATTCTGTCGAACCCGCGGGCGCGGGAAGGCGGGCGTCCGGAGCCCTAGTCAAGTAAAGCGGCAGATTGTGTTTGTACTCGCCATGGATAACAACTACGTGCGCCTGGTACGCAGGTCGAAGGACGCGAGTCTCATGCCGGGCATGTGGGAACTGCCTTCATGCGACGCTGTCGGCAGCACGGACGAAGTGCTGTTTTCAGTGAAACACTCAATCACGGTTACGGATTTCAATGTGCGTGTGATAGCGGGCAAGGGCGTTCCAGCTTGCGGAGGAACGTGGGTCAAAATCTCTCGCCTGAGCGCGATTCCTCTCACTGGCCTCGCAAAAAAAATCCTGCACAAAGCTGGAGTCATCATATGAAGTGGCTGAACAGCATTTTTGGAGGAAGAACGATGGCGGCATTAACCGCAGGGACTCGCGCCCCGCAGTTTGAACTTACAGCAATGGACGGCGCAAAGTTCTCATTGCAAGACGCATTGAACCGGGGGCCGGTTCTGGCGGTGTTTTTCAAGATTTCCTGTCCGGTCTGCCAATATGCGCTGCCATATTATGAGCGCGTGTATAAGGCGTACGGTCATAAGAACGCCACGATAGTCGGCGTTTCGCAGAACCAGAAACCCGACACCGCTGAGTTCATGAAGCGATACGGGATTACATTTCCAGTCCTGCTCGATGACACAAAAACTTTTCCAACTTCAAACGCATACGGACTGACCAATGTTCCGACTGCTTTCTGGATTTCGGAGGATGGCGAGATCGAAATCTCCAGCGTGGGCTGGGTGAAACAGGAATTCGAGGAGATTGCACGTAAGGCTGCTACGGTGACAAAAGCGAGTACGCAGGCGATCTTTCATTCCGGCGAACAAATCGCCGATTTCCGGGCTGGTTGAGGGTCGCGAAACTAGTCCGCAGGTTGCGGACTCCTCACAATCCCCGCCCAAGCGAAGCTTGAACGGGGCACCCCGGAGAAAAATGCAGAAGTAAGAAGTCAGAATGAAGACGTAATGCGTGTCGGGTGGAATTGTTTACTTCTGCATTCTTCCTTCTAACTTCTTCCTTCCCGTACAATATCGAGTTTGCCCATCTCTTACGGGAGCTCTGAATGAGAAAGCTGGCTCTGATTGTTCCTCCTATTCTTCTTCTAGTATTTTCCATCGCGCACGCCGCACGCAAGACTAGCCACGATTCGCTGGCGTCAGCCCATCTTCCACCTGCCGCCACTTCCGCGCTGGGAAAAATTGATCCTGAGCACATCCGGGCGCATGTGCGTTTTCTCTCACACGATCTTCTCGAAGGCCGCGGCACCGGCCAGCGCGGCGGAGACATTGCCGCCGAATACATTGCAACGCAGTTTTGGCTGTATGGGCTCAAAGCAGCCGGGGACAATGGGACATTTTTCCAGAAGGTTCCCATGGTCGGAATTAATCCCGCATCGGAGACCACGTTTGAGTTGGCGCCGAATAAGGGAGATGCCCTGAAACTCAAGCCACTCGAGCAGTACGTCGCTTACGACCAAACCCAGCAGGCCTCGAACGACATTGACGCGGAGATCGTTTTTGTGGGTTACGGAATCGAGGCACCGGAATATCAGTGGGACGACTACAAGGGCGTGGACGTTCGCGGAAAAGTCCTTCTGATGCTGGTGAACGAGCCCAGTTCCGATGATCCTAATTTCTTCAAAGGACGCGCTCTCACTTTTTACGGACGTTGGGTCTATAAGTATCTGGAAGCTGCTCGCAAGGGAGCTGTCGGCGCCATATTGATTCATAAATCGGAGATGGCGAGCTATCCGTGGGAAGTAGTACGCAATTCGAATTCGGGTGAAAAATCTTTTCTGAAGAGTGATGCGCCACAACTTAAGGCTGCCTCCTGGATCCAACTGGATGTGGCGAAGCAGTTGGCGCAAAAATCGGGAATGGACCTCGATAAGATGATGGCCGATGCAAATTCGCACGACTTTCATCCGGTGCCGCTGCCAGCCAAGTTGAAGGCACATATGGTGAGCAAGATTCGGCCATTTTCGTCGAACAATGTTGTAGCCATGCTGCCGGGGTCGGACGCGAAACTCAAAGATGAAGCGGTCATGTACACCGCGCATTACGATCATCTCGGCATCCGTCCCGATGTGCCTGGCGACAACATCTATAACGGCGCCCGCGATAACGCAACCGGGTGCAGCATTCTGCTGGAACTCGCACGCGTGTATGCACAGGCGCAGGCCAGGCCTCGGCGTTCGGTGCTTTTCGCGTCAGTAACGGCGGAAGAACAGGGACTACTCGGTTCGGAATATCTGGGCCAGCATCCGCCGATTGCGGCAGGAAAAATTTCGCTGGATTTAAATTACGATGATGTGCCGCCACTGGGCGCGCCTGAAGAAACTGAAGTCTCCGGTGCGGAGCGCACGACGTTTTATCCCACGGTTGAAGCCTTGGCCAAAGAGTTCCGTCTTGGCATTCGTCCCGATTCTCATCCTGAAGCGGGACATTACTACCGCTCCGACCATTTCTCGATGGCTCGTGTTGGCGTGCCCGCGTTCTCGATCAATGAAGGAATGAAATACAAAGCCCACAACACCGATTGGGGCATGCAGCAGGCAGAGGAATTCACCAACAAGCACTACCATCAGCCGAGCGACGAGTACAGCCCCGATATGGACTTCACCGGCGACGCGGCAATGGCCCGCTTCGGTTTTGCACTCGGATGGGCGGCGGCATCTCAGCCAAAGCTGATTGGGTGGCAAAAAGGGGACGAGTTTGAGAAAGCGAGGGGGCAGAGCCAAGGAGCAAAATGACGGAACCTGGATTGATCAGAAGCCGTATTCTCTAGAGGAGAACTCCCAATGGCTGCTTTCTTTTTGTGGTGCATCTTGTTCGTCCTGTGCTGGCCGCTAGCGATATTGGCGCTGATCGCATATCCATTTGTCTGGCTCTTGCTGTTGCCGTTCCGCATCGTCGGAATCGCTGTCCATGGCGTCCTGGCGTTGGTCTGGGCGCTGGTGATGCTGCCGGTTCGGCTGCTGAGTGCACCATTTCGACTTGCGTAGCGCCGAGCGTGCCGATGCGCGAAGCCGCGGTCAGCAGCCCTTCAAGAAGTGTGCGTGAGAATTTGTACCGTCCCTGCGGGACTCGGCCCGATCTCAAACTTTTCCCCGGACTTCCGTCCGGGGCTGACATATTTCGCCCTCCGGGCTAGGATCTAGCAGATCGTGTTCCACCCGATTCATGCCTGGGAAGGTCTCATGCACAATCTTCCGGACTGTCTTCAGTTCGCGGATTCGGCACCGCGCTGAAGCTCGCTTTTCCTGCGCTCCGCACTGAACGCGGCCCTGGAAGGGCCGCTCTTCCACGTCGGCTCGCTGGGACCGGAGTCTCCGATCATGAACAGCGTGCGACCCGAAGCTATGCTGATCCCGAGCCCCACGCTGCGAACGATGGAAGCCTAGTGACCGGGTGGTGCGAATTCGGCACCGAGCTGAAGCTCTCTTATGGCTATCATGCGGCGGAACGCGGCCCTGAAGGGCCGCTCTACCAAAGCACGCTGCTCCTGTGTAGTCTCACTGCCTGAGACATCTGATACGCTGATGAAAAACGAGGAGATCGTCTTTCATGAATGCACAACTGTCCCCAACTCCGGATCCATTTCTCCAATTCAAGCAGGCGCAGAAGCAAGGCTGGGCACATTTTGCTCCCTTGGAGGCACTGACAATCCCGCAGGCGGCGCGCCTGGTGCGCCACGCGAAGGTTGGTTCAGGCAATCGCGTGCTGGATGTCGCATGCGGCACCGGGGTCGTCTCCATCACTGCAGCCAGGCTTGGGGCGCATGCTACGGGACTGGACCTGACTCCCGAGTTGCTG
>WNGQ01004750.1_pt2 | contig 10640 bp, 20 predicted proteins | sample 5407661 | NCBI WGS metagenome assembly WNGQ01 (sample SAMN13153382, study PRJNA577476) | soil metagenome | isolation source: 60 cm soil or saprolite under Garry oak tree replicate 2 | place: USA:California | collected 2016-06-15 | reverse complement strand
AAGCGTGGCATACGAGATAGCACGCCGTATAGCGTCCGCATTAATGACGCGGGTACAGCCTCCTGGCTGGCATGGGGTATCAAAGACGGCGTGTACTATGCAGAGGTTGGGCAGGGCGTTACCGCTGTCCTGCTGCCTGATCCCGGTGGGTCTGGTCTGTTCTTCGCCAGGATTATTACCAGAGGCAGTGATTACCACTTCTCCTGGCGTGCGGTCGTAGATCCGGCTATCCCACTCCCGGAATGTATGCAGCACGTGAACCACCTGGTAGCCGCAGCAGGCAACCGCAAGTTACTCGATAAAGATGCCCTCTGGCGAGTTGGGCCTGCTTCAGAGAAACAACTGGGAGTGCTCAACAAGAAAACCCGTCAGGTTGCCCTAGAGCAGAATTGGAACAAGGGCGAGGTGGGCCTGGCGATCAGTTGGCAATTTGTACGACCCTACATCGAAAAACTTCAAGTATTCTTAAAAGAGGAGATAGCAGTATGAGAACCTATACCCATCCTACGCGTCCCGGCATTTGGAAGAAGATTGATGAATGGGAAGGCCGAGAGGGGCGTTGCATCGAGTGCAATGTTCGCGTCCTGATTACGCATGCCATTTTTAAGAACCAGGACAGCAAGCAGGAAATTTCTGATCGAAGCCGGCTCTGTCTTTGTAACGCAGGCTATGACTATGACTTTGTGGAGGTGAAGCATGCAACGAGTACAATTTGATTTTTCGAGTGACGCCCTTGCCCGTATCGACAACCTGAAAGAGACGCCCCAGGAGACGCGGGCCGAAGTAATCCGCAAGGCGCTGCGTGCCTACGAATGGATTAAAGAGGCACCCGCAGGATCAGTCATTGAAGTACGATCGGTAGACGGCAGGCTCTACGGCTGGCTACGAAAAGAAGACTTTGGAAGTGGGAGAAAATAATGATTTTTCTGATGTTCGTCTTCGGCTTTTTGTGTGGCATCGTGATGGCGACCGCGTTCTATGCCTTCCTGATTGATCCAATGCCCCGCTCGTATCTACACACCACGTGGAAACCCATGCCACCCGAAACGGAAGCATTAAAGCTTCCGACCGGCGAGCTTCTGCGTTCATGGCATAACAGTCACGCTAAGGAGGACTCATGGCTGCTGTAGCAAAACCTCTTCCTAGCCTGGACGCCATCAACCGCCATGTCTGGGCCCTGGCGACTTTGGTGCATCCTCATACCCCGAGTGATGACTACCTGGCGTGGGTACAAAAAGTGCTCACGCACTACGGGGTTGAAGCCCGCACCATCGATGGTGCTCTGTCGTACGAGTGGGCAGTCCTCCTGTGGACCTGTTTGTGTAATACAGAGCAGGAGAAATGTAATAGATTGGCACAGCTCTACGGGGCAGAAAGGAAGGCAAATAATGCCGTCTGATGATTGGATGCTGCGTCAGGCACGCAAGCAACTGAAGAATGAGTTGACCACTACGCCTAGACTCAAAAAAGAGGGAGTTGTCCCAAATTCGCATTTTCTGAAGGAAGAGGAGAAGAAAAAGAAGGAGAAGAAAAAAGATGCTCAGTGACACCTTACTCTGGTTCTCAGCCGCCTGCTTCCTCCTGCTTGTGGGCTACTTGCTTGGGGTCCAGGCCAGACGCCGGGTCCGGCTCGATGCTGTGTCCCTGAAAACCTTGATGGAGCAGTATGAGACGGCTGTTATTGCCTACTACAGCAACCCAGGCTCCTTGGAGCTTACCGCCCTCAAAGAAGCGCGTGCACACTTTGTCTGGTGGGGGCTGCATGACTAGGCTAGAAGAATGCTTACGACTCTTTCTCTCTCTCTCGCTCTGTCTCCTGCTGCTCTTTGACGGTGGTGTGCTCTTCTGGCTGTTTACCGCTCCTTACTGGGAACAGGTGCCCTATGATGATTTCAACCGCGGGGACATCCACTGGAACCGGGTAGCAGGTGAGCTTACCGCGGACTGCAAGCAGCTCGATCGTACACAGGATCCAGGCGTGATACGCACACTTGACCGTGATATTGTTGTTCTCACGACGCGAGTTGATCTGGTGGATGTGGGTATGCCGGAGACGACCAGAACCTGTGTTATTAATGTTATTCATGAAGAGGGGAAAAGATGATTACTGAAGCATTGATCTGGGCAGGGGCCGCCGTCTTCCTGTTCCTGGTGGGCTATTTCATCGGGGTCCACGCGACCCTGGGAGAGAAGAAGAAGAAACCATGAAATACTATATCGTCCTGCTGAGCGAGAAGCTGAGGCCAGTGAAAAGTGTGTATGTACCGCTTGAGGAAGTCAACAAGTACCTGGAGCAGCTTCAGTATTTCACGATTGAACTGCATAAACGTCCCTTGTATACGATCCAGATTACCCTGGTGGATGTGACGGAGTTATGATGAGCCAGTTTCAAACAGAGGTTCTTCTCTTGCTTGGCATCCTGGTTGGTAACGTCTTTGTTTCTGGCCTGGTCATACTTTGGAGAATTGGCACGATTATTGATCTTTTGAGAGGAAGAGGAAGATGAGCCATTATGACGATTGAAAGTACAGCACTCATCATCAAAGTCGTAGAGGATAGCATCAAGATGCAAACGGCTACCCTTGATGCAACCATCCTTATCGTTCAGGAACTGGACAGACAGATCCATGACCTACTGGAGAAGATAGAGAATCTGGAAACCAGACTCTACCGCTTGGAGCACTCCTAACCCTTCTTCTTCTTTTTCTTGACTCCCGCCTTACGGAGAGCGATAGCAACTGCCTGCTTTGCAGGTTTGCCGACGCTCTCCTCTGTCCTGATATTGGCGGTTATGGTCTTCTTCGAACTGCCTTTTTTGAGTGACATCTTATTTCCCCTTTCTCGGCTTATTCCCTATCACCCGGTCAAATCGATCAAGCGTCCGCTCCGCTTTACTCCACGATTTCTTGGCCGCCGGTTTCGCTTTCGCACTAAGGACTCGCCCGCGGTCCCATTCCCTATCAGTCCGCGACCAATCTTTCTTCGGGTGTGCTTTTCGTAGTGGCATGTTTTCTCATATCCTCCTGTACCATCATTTGTACCAGCTCGCTAAAGCTGGTACGTGGTCTCCACCCCAGTTCTTCCCTGGCAAGAGAAGCGTCCCCACAGAGACAGTCGATGTCAGCTGGCCGCTTTTCCCCGTCCAGAATAATCGTGCCATCATCTACATCAATACCTGCCAGTACGCAGGCCTTGATAAGAAACTCTGAGACGCTATGCCACTCGCCTGTGGCAATGACGTAATCTTTCGGCTGATCTTGTTGCAGCATCAGCCACATGGCCTGCACATAGTCACCCGCAAAGCCCCAATCACGGCGGGCTTGCAAGTTGCCCAGTTCTATACAACTCTTCTTGCCGCACGCTATCTGTGCGACGCCATCAGTGATCTTGCGGGTCACAAAGTCGAGGCCTCGCCGCGGGGACTCATGGTTATAGAGGATACCAGAACAGGCAAAGAGGCCGTATGCTTCCCTATAGTTTTTCACCATATGATGGGCAAACAGCTTCGCGCAGCCATATGGGCTTCTCGGATGCATGGGCGTATCCTCATTTTGGGGAGAGTGTACAGCATTGCCGTACAGCTCACTGGTAGAAGCTTGATAGAATCTCACCCCTGTAGAGCAACCAGCGGTGATCCTTACGGCCTCCAGTAGCCTGAGAACGCCAATACCAGTGATCTGGACGGTAGCACTGGGTTGATGGAAACTAAGCCCAACGTGGCTTTGGGCTGCCAGATTGTATATTTCGTCCGGTTGCGCAGCCTCTATAACTTCAATGAGACTGCTTTGATCGAGGAGATCCCCATCCAGGAGTGTAATATCGGGTAGGATATGTGCGATGTTGTCATACTTTGGTACACTGGAGCGCCGTACCATGCCGTAGACCTGATAGCCTTTATCCAGAAGAAACTCAGCAAGATACGAACCATCCTGGCCTGCAATGCCGGTGATTAATGCGCGTTTAGTCATTACATTTCTCCAATAGCCAGGTAAGATATTGTATTGCGGCTTGAATTTCTCCCTTGCGGGTATAAGGAAAAGAGACTTCTTTTGTATGCCCATTATGTCCAATACGTGCCACCCAGTACCCATCTTTGCTTCTTCCGCTATAGCAAACACCAGGAAAAAGAGAACGTTTTCTCCCTTGATGTTGGGGAATTTGTAGTCTACTTTTCTCTAGAGAAGAAATCATAACAGCACCACATGCTTTCCAACAAACAAATAGCCGTAGACATCAAATAAATGCTTCCCCGCTTCTTCTTCGTCCAGTGGCACCACAATCCTCGTCTTCACGCTTGGTATCCCCTCAAATTCTAGCCTGCTCATAAACTGCACAATGGGCTCTATCAGCTCCTGCTTATGGATCTCGATATAGACGAAGGAGACGCCCTTAAGGGTTGCCTCTGCACCACGCAGGACTTCGTACTCATAGCCCTCTACATCGATCTTCATAAAGTAAATCTGTGGTAGTCCAAGAGAATCCAGCTTTTTCATGGCAACCATGCTTTGTCCCTCTCCCACGCTGATGCCCGCTGATGCGTTACGCACCGTAGGATCAGGCACCCACATCGGGATCAGCCCCTCTGAGTTGCCAAGGGCTAACTGAAGTGGCGTCACATTGAAAATGTTGTTCAGCAAAAGATTGGCACAGAGCGTGTAATGCGTGAGCTGTTGCGGCTCAAAGCTCCACACGTGCGCAGCCGTTCGCGCAAACGCTAGTGAGTGCGTACCGATATTGGCTCCGATATCCAGCACATTGCCTTTGGCGAATTGCATCAGGAAGTTGATTTCAACCGGCACCCATTCCCCCTCTTCTTCCAGCAACCAGGGAAGCCCGTATTCGTGGCGGTTGACGATCATCATGCCGTACGTGGTTTGGATGGCTTTATAGTGCTCGTTTATGAGGATACTGGTCATACTTGCTCACCACTCAGGATCTCAATTACTTGCCGCCAGGCTTGCCCTTTGTGTTCCCAGGTATTCTCCAGACACCAGGCCCGCGCCGCTGCTTTGCGTCGTCGTAGCAGTGTTGCCCATCCTGATTCGCCTATAGTCGTACCAACATACACATGGGCCAATTTCTCCATAAAGCTTGCAGTCCAGACGATATCATGGGGTGCTCCCCCGCCCTCGTAGAGATAGACCGTATGATCCAGATCTCCCCCTGTCTGCATACCATAGCCTCTCTCCTCATTCTCTCCGATGATATCAAAATTGGCCGTATTCATAGGGACCACGACCGGACACCCAGCACACATGGCCTCAGTTGTGCTAAGACCCCATCCTTCCCCATAGCTCGTACTCACTAAGCAATCAGCCGCATTATACAAGTTGTTCAGATCCGCTCGTGACCAGGGCTTGTTGAGATCAAGCGAAGAAAAAGCGATTTCAGAGGGCTGCGCGAAGATGTCTACCCCAACCATCGCCGCCTGGGTGGTGAGATTGCCCCCGTAATCCTGAATCACACTATGCATATACAAAAGAGAATGTGGATAGAGCTCGTGAAACTGATGGAAGCAGGCCATGGTTCTAGCCAGGTCTTTACGCATCTGGTTGCGATTGACATTAATCACGAGGAAGGTATCATCTTCTATGCCGAAAATCAATTTGCGCTGCGCCCGTCTCTCCTCTTCGCTCAGAGGAAAAAACACATCGGGTTCAGTTCCCAGGCCTATGGCAGAACACTTGCCAACCATATCAGGCACCTTGGTCGTAGCCAGGTCTGCGCCCCGCTGGGTATAGAAGACCTGCACATCACAGGCCCGCGCGATATCAAAGACGGGGGCAAGGGTATCATCCACATCGATAGGGACGTAGTAAATGGTGAACTTGCTTGGGTCCGCCTGTGCTATTTTGCAGGCGGCAACAATGACGTCATCATTGGCCCCGATGTCTCCTTGATAGAAGAATATGTCCCATTCCCTCGACTCTATGCGCTCCATCACTTTCGCGAGGTTACGAATCCGTGCTTTCTCATCATCACCAGGGGCAGCCGCCGGGCTCTGGTGGATCGTATAGGGGAGATCCGCGTCAGCAGGATGACCCCAATGTGAACTAGCAACATACTCTAGTTCACAGATGGGCGAGATAGCCTCGGCTAGATGTTTATTTACGTTGGCAAATCCTGTAGTATTATGGGGTGATTCCCCGTAGAAAAGGACTCTCTTTTTCACTGGGAATCCTTTCTTAAACGATGTGAATCCACGACTGAAGCGCCGCGACATAGATCAGTTTGGCGCTATTGCCCCCGCTAATGGTAATCACCGACCCATTATTTGGTCCTGCTGAGCTTGTAGGGATCGTGATAGTAGTCGCGCTAGAAGGATGCAAGTTGACGAGCAGGATCTCGGTGCCGTTAGTAAAGGTTGCAGCCGTTGCCGCGGCACTACTGGTTGGCGTCAAAAGCACCGTGGCCTGCGTGGCGGTTGGGTTGAGAAAGATCACACGCCCGGAGCCCGTCATGGTAATCGTGCTACTGGCAGCAGAGAGCAGCTGAGAGATGGTGGTCGCGGTGGCAGGACCGCCAACCACCTGATCGAATTGTAACCCGGAAGTGAGCGAGATGCCAGAGAGCGCACCGACAGAACCGGAAACGGTCAGGTTATTAGTGAGCGTCACGTTACCGGAAATCGCCACGCCAGAGAGCGCTGAAAGCGACCCGGAAGCGGTGACATTGCCCACGATGTTGACATTGCCCGCGTTGCCTTGCGGGTCATTAATAACGGTCAGAGAACCCTGCACACGGACATTATCCGCAGTGGTTAAAACATCAAGAGGCATAGTAGTAAACTCCTTTTATACAGCATACCATTGATTGGAATCACTTGGATTCCAGATGAGAATTTGAGCACGAAAACCGCCAATCGTCGTACCAGTGCCATTGATGACATTACTGGTAGAGTGGTCAGCAAAAGTAAGACTATTGGTACTGTGATTGAAAAGTACGCAGACCTGACCGGCAACGGTCCCCACCGGCATCTTCAGACCCGTAATCGTGCCTGCTGCTGTCACCTGGTTGCATGCAGCCACGCTTGAAACGGTCACCGTTGCGTTGTTGGTCAACGTTTGCACAGCAGTCGCTTCCCCATAAGCAAAGGCCCCCTTGCCTACCAGGTTTTGTACCGTGAGATTACCAGAGCCATCTGATGTGATTTTAGCGTTATCAAAGGAGACAGAGCCCGGATGGGTGCCATTACCTATGGTGAGGGTGCCATCATTATTGAGATTGACCGCGGGCGTCCCGTCCCCCGATACCGTACTGGCAAGGATAGAAGTACCTGCTGCATTACCGGTATTGTTAATACTGGTTGCAGCGGATCCCGCTATGTTTGACCAGGCCGTCCAGGTGATAATCGCGTTGGCTACTGAAGAGTTGGTAGAGCTACGGACGGCAACTGCCCCTGTGATGAAAGAAACAGCGCCCCCAAAGTCAAACTGATAGGCGGTTGCTCCCCCCGTCATATATCTATGATTAGACCCATCGAAGTAGTTATTCTGCTTGAATAACGCTCCCTGTTCCCCCGCTACGACCGCAAAGGTAGCACTCTCAAAGCCTGCATCAGTGGACCCATGCAGCCCTTTGCCAAATCTCGTGGTTACACCAGAGGCGCCTGGTAGTCCCCCCAGGCTATCAATGGGAGTTGTACTTGAGATATGCGCAGCCGTGAGGGTGCCCGCACCATTACTGGTAATAAGAGCATTATCAAAAGAGACAGAGCCAGGGTGGGCCGCCGTCCCCAGCTTGAAAATAGCATCATTGGTGAGGCTGACCGCGGACGCCCCATCACCTAGCACAGTCGCTTCGATGAACTGGGTAGCCGCTGCGTTCCCATCGTTGACAAGTGTACTCGTACCAACCACCGCCGTCTTGATCGAATTGCCTACGTTTGTCTGTCTGACGAGCGTAGCAGGAAAGATATTAAGGATGCATTCTTGTGCGCCGTACGCTTCGATAATCACCAGTGAGATAGGGGCAAGCAAACTGGCAATCACGCTTTGCTGAGCCCAGCGTACCACCTGCCCCCCGAAATTGCCGCAGTAGATGGTCGCCACCCAGGCTGGCAAGTAGGCAGATCCCCCGTTCTGGAAGCTGAGGATCAGGGCCACATTGCTCTCATTATAAAAGACCAGTTTGCCCGCCCCACTGGACTGCGCTATGGTGATCTGCCCACTTGCGGAGAGGCTTGGATCAAAGCTTGCAACTACTTGCATTATACTATGGTTCCTACTGAGTTCCCTACATTACTTTGCCGCGAGAGCGTTAAAGGAAAGGTCCCCGGTACAAACTCGCCTTGTGCATACGTCTCCACAATGACCATGCTTAAGGGAGGATTACTTGAATTGAGTATCGTATGCTGTACCCAGGTGATATTGACGGTTCCTGGTGGCGTCGGGTAGAGCATTGCCATCCATGCTGGTACGTATGCGGTCCCCCCGTCCTGGAAACTGAGCGTCAAACTAATGTTACTCTCATTATAAATGACGATTTTCCCGTTTGCCGCGCTGCTTGGTACAACGAAGATATCACTGGTCAGCACGCTTGGGTCAAATTGTGCTACGACATTCATGCGAGCGCCGCCAAACTGACCGCACTTTGCGCAGCGGATCCTACAGCTTCCCCGATCGCCTCGTAGTCGATAAACTCTCCGACGACTTTTATTAGGACAAGTGTGCCGACAATGAGAAACAAAGAGCGTAACAATGCAGCACTTGTGTCATAAAACAAGTTCGTCCCGAATTGTTCTACCCAGGAAAAAGGGTCTGTAAACGTAAACGTCGTCACCCCTGGTATCCCTATGGTGTCCTCTGGAATGGCCCCCATGTTCTCTGTGAACGGATTGTTGATAATCATGGCCTGATCGAGCGCTTGCAAAGCCTGCGTCACATCAGCAGTGGGAACCAGCGTGATCCTGGTACCAGCAATAGGAATAAAGCCCGCCCCTCCGAAGATCGAAGTCAGGCCGGCTACAACAGGAGCAACTATTGGACCCACAACAGGGATCGTCGTGATCGGGTTGGTGGTAGTGCCCCCTACCGGGGCAGTCGGATGCCCATTGGCCCCCACGTATTTGGCGATCTCTGTTGCGAGCGGGGGACCACCAAACCAGGTAGGTGAGCCGGTGGTACTATTCTGCTCAAACTGATTGGCAAGCACGACCCCCGCGGACGCCATACCCTCAAGCGCTGCAATGCTCCAGGTGTTCACGTAGGCGGCATTTTGTGCATAGGCAATGACGGGGGAATGCCAGTCTACATTCCATTCAGTAATGGCTATCGGAAGTGGCTTCCCAATAGCCGCGACTATTTGCGCCTGTATGGACTTCGCATCATTGCCAATATTTTGTGCTTTGGTGGAGCAGACTGCTGCTGTTGGCTGTGAGCCGCACGGGTAATCATGAAATGAGACAGCATCCGGGAGGTTGCCCGCCGCGTTGACCAACTTGAGGAAGGGGACGGCGTAACTCCCAAAGTTTGAGACCGCACCCAGGACCGGGCCAATAAAGGCGGCTTTCGGGTTAATCTTGCGCAGCGCGGGTACCCACGTATTCCACATGGCTGCATAGGCGGAGCTGCTCATATTGTTGAGATCTGGCTCATTGGAGAGCTCATACAGCAGGCAATTAGTGCCTAAGTACTGCACGGCATGTTGCGCAAATGTCTGTGATTGATGGGGGAGTATCCCCAGCATCAGAGCCCCTGATGCCCGGCACCCGGTCACCAGATTTGCGAGAGCCGCGTCAGAGAGAGGATTACCGCTCTGATCCGCCAGAGGGATGCGCAGAACCGTGACGCCGGTGCGCTTCAGGTTCGCCTGGCTCGCTGCGTTGAACGAGGAAAAGGCGTAATTCATAATGTTGGCGCCAAAGAGCAGGTTACTGACGCCGCCGCTATTGTTTACTTGTCCTGGTAGAAGTCCCATGTGTCCTCCTCCCGTACCAGTTGTGCTTGTAGACGTGGGGGGAGGAGGACCGCCGCCACTACTACTAGAGCTTGGAGGAGGAGGAGTTGTGCTAGTAGTAGTAGTGGGAGGCGGGACCAGGGGCCCTGTATGATGTTTAGGCGGGACCAAAGGGCCGGTAGGGTGTTTGAGGGGACCACTTTTTTTTTTGGTGCGTCGTCATCACCCGGCAGTGCAAAAGCAGCAATGCCAAGGAAGGCACAATAGGCCAGGATCACGACGATGAGAAAATTAATCATGCGGTTGTTGCTCCAATCTGATTCCCGTTCCCAAGATGAATACCAAGGAGGGTGAGGCTGTACGACAGCCCCGCGCCCACCAGTGCCATTGCATACGGATTAAGGGCCTGACTATTCATCATTTCCACACTTAAAATGACTGCCGCGCCCAGCAGCACACAAAACAAAAAGAGTGTTGCCAGAAAGCGGGCAAACGCGCCAGTGGTAATAAATGCAGAAAAGTTGTTCATAGCTATACCGCCAGCAGGAGTGGTAGCAGACGTTCTACAAGGGCCCCGTAATCAATGAACTCATTCATCACCTTCAGGATAAGCCAGGTTCCTACTATGACTAAAGTAGCCCGTAGCACCACCGCGAGGCTATCAGTATACAGATTGGTACCAAAGCCCGCGAGCCAGCTAATTGGATCAGTAATGGTGGTTCCCCCTATTATACCACTGGCGG
>WNGQ01016825.1_pt1 | contig 10641 bp, 11 predicted proteins | sample 5407661 | NCBI WGS metagenome assembly WNGQ01 (sample SAMN13153382, study PRJNA577476) | soil metagenome | isolation source: 60 cm soil or saprolite under Garry oak tree replicate 2 | place: USA:California | collected 2016-06-15 | reverse complement strand
CAGGACCGTGTCGCCGCTGGCGGCGCGCGGCGACCCGCCGCGCCGTCCGGGTTCGTCGGGCCGGCAGGTCGCGTGCCCGCAGGCTGCGGTGCGGCAGCCAGCGCGCGGCCTCGATGTCCCAGCCCCTCGCGTGATGGAATCAGCGGCCGGCCGCCGACGCCCGGCCGGGCGCGGGCGAGCCGCCGCTCAGGCCGGCCCGCGCCGCCGCAGCTCGTTCACCCTGACCAGGGCCTCGCGCAGCTCGTCGATCCATTCCGACTCGTGCCTGCCGACCAGCCGGACGCACCAGGCGAGCGCCTCCGACCGGCTGCGCGCCACTCCGGCCTGGACCAGCGTGTCCAGCACCCGGCGCTCGGGCAGCCGCAGGCGGGTCATCACCGGGATCGACAGCGTGGTGAACACCGTGCGCTCGCCGCCGATGGTCACGCCCCAGGCGACCTTGCGCCCGAACCGCCGCTCAGCCTCCTGGGCGATGCGCATCCGCTGGTCGCGCGTCTCCTCGCGAAAGCGCTGCACGCGAGCGGCCCTGGCGGCGCGCAGCGCCTCACCGCTCTCCCCGGCCAGGTCGGAGTCGTCGAGCATGCCCACGACGAGGATCTCGTCGTCGTCCGTCTCGATCGCCGGCGGCCCCGCGAACCAGCTGTCCGGCAGGCGCCCCAGCACCCAGCCCCTGATCTCCTGCTCCGAGTCTCCCATCGCGACCATTACATTGTTACATGGTGGTCGCCAGTGTCCAATCGCGCCTCCTTCTGCTAGGCTCGGGCGCACGTCCCATCGCGACGGATTCATACGAAGGAGGTGCGCTGCAATGGCCGAGATGAAGAGCTGCCCGGTTGTCCTCCGGCCGGCCGCCCCCTCCCCGTGCGAGGGCTGACCCGGGCCCAGCCCGGTTCCTGAAACCGCCCTCCGGCGAGGCGGGCGCCAGCCGGTGTCCTCTCTCCAGCTCACCCGGAGGATCCTGGTTTGCATCCAACCGACCACGCCCAGCTGCTCGAGCTGGGCTGGAACCCCTGGTTCGGCGAGCGCTTCGCGCGCCTCGCAAGCGCTGACGCGCGGCCGGCCCGGGTCGTCGCCGATCACGGCACCGGCCGCGTGGTGCACGACGGCCGTCAGGAGCTGGCCGCCGACCTGGACCGGCGGCTGGCCGCGGCGGCCCGCGGCTCCGACGGCCTGCTGCCGGTCGTGGGCGACTGGGTCACGGTTCGCGGCGGCGGTCCTCGGGTGCTCGTCGAGGCGGTCGTCGAGCGGCGCAGCGCCTTCCGCCGCAAGGTGCCCGGCGAGGTCAGCGTCGAGCAGGTGCTCGCAGCCAACGTGGACGTGGTCCTCGTCGTGGCCGGCCTGGACGCCGAGTTCAACATCCGCCGCATCGAGCGCTACCTCGCCGTGGCGTGGTCCAGCGGGGCCAGGCCGGTCGTGCTGCTCACGAAGGCCGACCTGGCCAGCGCCCCGGACCGGGCCGGCCGGGCAGCCGAGGCCTCAACGGCGGCCGCCGGCGCGCCCGTGCTCGCAGTCAGCTCGCTGACCGGCGACGGCCTGGATGGCGTCGAGGGTCTGCTGGCCGCCGGCCACACAGCGGTCCTGCTCGGCTCCTCCGGCGTCGGCAAGTCGACGCTGGTCAACCGCCTCAGCGGCCGGGAGGTGATGCGCACGCGAGCCATCCGCCCGGACGGCAGGGGCAGGCACACCACGAGCCACCGTCAGCTCGTCCGCCTGCCGTGGGGTGGTCTCCTCATCGACACGCCCGGGCTGCGGGAGCTCCAGCTGTCGGGCGGCGAGGAGGGCGTCGAGCACCTCTTCGCCGACGTCGAGGACCTGGCGGCCGGCTGCCGCTTCGCCGACTGCAGCCACTCGGTGGAGCCCGGCTGCGCCGTTCGCGCGGCCATCGCGAGCGGCGAGCTGCCCGAGGCACGACTGGCCAACTACCGCAGGCTGAGCCGCGACGCCGCGGTCGGGGGGGAGCGGGCGGCTCGGCGCCGGGAGGACCGGGCCGCGCTGCGGTGGCGGCGCCGGCTCGCCCAGCTCCGGCAGGAGGACTGGGGATGACTGTCATTCCGGCATCCCCGCCACCTGGGCCGGCCGCGGGCCCAGCATCTCGAACTTGTCGACCACCACCTCGGTCGAATAGCGGCGCTGGCCCTCGCTCGTCTCCCAGGACCGCGTCTGGCTGCGACCCTCGACGTACACCAGCCGGCCCTTGCAGAGGTGCTGGGCGGCGACCTCGGCCTGCCGTCCGAACAGCACCAGGCTGTGGAACTCGGTCTGCTCGCGCGTGGTGCCGTCGTCGTCCCGGCCGCGGTAGGTGTTCGTCGCCAGCCGGAGGTTGGCGACGTGGGTGCCGGTGCCGGTGCTGCGCACCTCGGGGTCGGCCGTCAGGCGGCCGATCAGGATGACCTTGTTGACCACGCTCGTGACCTCCTCGTCCATCTCATCGGTTGGCCGGCAGCCAGGGCGTGGGGTCCACCGGCCGGCCGTCGCGGCGGACCTCGAAGTGCAGGTGGGGACCGGTCGACAGCCCGCTGGAGCCGACCCGGCCCAGCTCCTGGCCGGCGGCGACCGTTCCGCCGCCGCGCAGCGCGGTCGAGTCCAGGTGGCCGTAGAGGGTCGCCAGGCCGCCGCCGTGCTCGACCACCACGTACAGCCCGTAGCCCTCCGGGTTCTCCGCCACGCGGGCGGCGCCAGGGGCCGCGGCGTGGACCGGCGTGCCCACGGGCGCTGCCATGTCGACCCCGGTGTGGATGTGGCCGGTCGAGCACCACGGCGCCGCCGGCTCCAGCGAGAAGTCCGTGCAGCCGTACGGCTGGGTCGTGACCCAGCCGGTGCTGAGCGGCCACGCCAGGCGCGCCGGCGGAGAGCCGCCGGTGGGCTCTGCCGGCGGTGGATGGGCGCCTCCCACCACCATCACGGTCAGTGCCCCCAGGGGCAGCGCCAGCAGTCGAGGCCTCATGCCTTCGTCGCGGCGTGAACCGCGTGCGTGATGTGCCGCCTGGCGAAGCCGCCGGCCTTGGATCCGGCCAGCGAGGCGCTGTGCAGCGCGAACGGGACCTTGAACGTGATGAACACCGCGGCCAGCGCGAACAGGTGGCGGATGGGCAGGATCGAGTAGCCGTCGAGCGCGAAGCCGATGGCCAGGATCAGCAGCTGCAGCGGCTGCATCAGGAGCGTCGCCACGAACAGCGTGCCCCACTCGCGCGCGTACCGGTGCGTCTCCGGAAGGACGAACAGCAGGGCCGCGGCGGGCGCCAGGATCGTGAGTATCACGAGCAGCGCGAATCGCACGACGTAGGCGAAGGCGAGGACCGCGTAGGCGGTGAAGAGGACGAGCATCGTGATGCCCTCGAGGCCGGCGAACGGCCCGCCCGGGAACTCACGGACGTCTGTCAGCACCTCCTGGTGCGTCGCCAGCGCCAGGCTGTCGCATAGGGCGTTGCTGGCGTCGACCGCCATCTGAACGAGCGGCAGCGTGAAGTTGATCAGCAGCGCCGCCAGCAGCAGCCTGGGCAGCAGGACGCGCAGCACGAACTGGCTCCGCGTGGTGGTGCGTCCCCACATCATCCGGAACGACGCCCATGTGATCACGGCGGTCAGCGCGGAGTCCGACGCCACCTGCACCAGCGGCGTGAAGCGCTGGATCGGCCCGACGCTCGTGAAGGCGGCGCCGGCGGCGCTGGGATCGGTGGTCCGGAAGATGAAGGCCCGCAGCGCGGCGAAGACCGCCTGCACGTTGTGCGCGACGAACCACTCGACGTTGCCGGCCACGTCGAGCGCCTGCCGGATGCCGAGCAGGGCCTGGAGCACGTCGCCCATGTCAACGACCGGGCACCGAGCCGGTCAGCACGTGCACGAGCGTGCCCGCCATCTCGACACCGATGGTGCCGATCACGATGCGCTGGATCCACTGCTTGGCCTGGAGCACGGACTGCGGCTGGACCGCCAGCATCTTCCAGAGGAACGCGACCACGAACGCCAGCGCGCCGNNNNGTTGGCATGTGGCTCCTCCTGCGTTGGGTTTGGGGTCGGGCCACTCACGCTAGAGGCCGGCATCCAAATCGGGAACCCAGCCTGTTAAGAGCGGCGCCGAGGGCGCCCAACAGTCCCGGAGCGGCCCTTAACAGGCGGGGATGGCAAACGCCCCCGTCGTCGTCAGCATGGCTGGCGGAGGTGTTTGAACATGAACGGTGCCACCGCTGTCCACAGTCGATTCGAGGGGTTCCCGCGTCAGGCGTTCGAGCTGCTGCGACAGCTCGCGGAGCACAACAACCGGGCGTGGTTCGCGGCCAATCGAGCGGCGCTGGAGGCCGCGCTCGTGCGGCCGGCGCTCGCCCTCGTGACCGAGCTCGGACCAATGCTGCGCCACCGGGTCTCGCCGGGCCTGCGGGCCGAGCCCCGCGTGGGCGGCTCCATCCTGCGGCTGCAGCACGACGCGCGCTTCGTCCGCGCCGGCCCGTTCCGAACCCACCTGGAGCTGTGGTTCTGGGAGGGGAGGGGCGCCAGCCGCGACCATCCCGGCTACTTCCTGCGCCTCACGCCGGACCGTCTGGTCGTGGGCGCCGGCATCACGCTGCTCCCTGCGGACCGCCTTCTCCGCTACCGGGCGGCGGTCGACCAGCCGGGGTCCGGCCGTGAGCTGGCCGCGATCGTCCACCGCCTGGAGCGCGCCGGCTGGTCCCTCGAGGGCGGAAGGATCGGGCGCGTCCCGAAGCCGTGCTCCGCGGACCACGAGCGCGGCGGCCTGCTCCGGCTGGTCGGCCTGCGCATGGAGCGCGCCGAGCCGCTGCCGGAGACCGTGTTCGGGCCCGGGCTGCCCCAGCTGCTGGTCACCGAGTTCGTCCGCCTGAGGCCCCTGCACCGATGGCTGATGAAGCTCGAATGAACCGCTCGCGCCTCGCGGCCTGTCCGGCGTGTCAGCCGGTGGCCTCCGGCCGGGTACCTTGGAGGGATGGGGAAGCTGGGCTCCTACCAGGCGAAGCGGGACTTCGACGAGACGCCGGAGCCGGCCGGAGAGGCCGCCGGCCAGGCCTCGGCGGAGTCGCCGCTGCCGCGGTTCGTCGTCCAGGAGCACCATGCGCGCCGGCTGCACTGGGACTTCCGCCTGGAGCGCGACGGCGTGCTGGTCTCGTGGGCCCTGCCGCGCGGCGTGCCGGAGGACCCGCGCCGCAACAACCTGGCGGTCCACGTGGAGGACCACCCGCTGGAGTACGGCGGCTTCCAGGGCGAGATCCCGAAGGGCAGCTACGGTGCGGGCCAGGTGACCATCTGGGACCAGGGCACGTACGAGACCCACAAGTGGCGGATGGACGGTCCCAAGCCGGAGGTGATGGTGACGCTGCACGGCCAGCGCGTCCGGGGCCGCTACGTCCTGTTCCGGACCCGCGACGACAGCTGGATGATCCACCGGATGGACCCGCCGGAGGACCCCGACCGGGAGGCGATGCCGGAGTGGGTCGCCCCCATGCTGGCCCGGCCGGTGGACGGCATCCCCAAGCCGGATCGGGGCTGGGCCTACGAGTTCAAGTGGGACGGCCAGCGCGCCCTGGTGTTCAGCGAGCGAGGTTCGCTGCGCGTCATGAGCCGGCTGCAGGAGGACCTCACCAGGCGGTACCCGGAGCTGCGCGGCATCGCCAACGCGCTCGGCGCCCACGCGGCCATCCTCGACGGCGAGATCGTGGCGCTGGCGGCGGACGGGATCCCCCGCTTCGAGCAGCTGCAGCAGCGGATCGGCCTGAACACCGATGCGGATGTTCGTCGCAAGATGAAGGAGGTGCCCGTGCACTTCTTCGCCTTCGATCTCCTGTACCTGGATGGTCACCGGCTCACCGGCCGCCCGTACCGGGAGCGCCGTCGGCTGCTCGAGACGCTCGGGCTGGCCGGCCCGTCGTGGCAGACGCCTCCCGTCCAGGTCGGGCAGGGCGCGGCGATGCTCGAGGCCAGCCGCCGTACCGGCGTCGAGGGCATCGTGGCCAAGCGAGTCGAGAGCCTCTACGAGGAGGGCAGGCGTGGGGACGCCTGGCTCAAGCTCAAGAACCGGCGCAGGCAGGAGCTGGTCATCGGCGGCTGGATCGAAGGCGAGGGCAAGCGGCTCGGCCTGCCGGGGGCGCTGCTGGTCGGTTACTGGGACGGCGATCGCTTCGTCTACGGCGGCCGCGTGGGCACCGGCTTCACCGACACCACGCTGGCGAGTCTCGCGAAGCTGCTGCAGCCGCTGGAGCGCAGCGACTCGCCGTTCGACATCGGCCAGCCGCCGGCGCGCGCCCACTTCGTCGAGCCGCGGCTGGTCGGCGACTTCGAGTTCGGGGAGTGGACGAGGGCCGGGCAGGTGCGTGCCAGCGCCTTCAAGGGGCTCCGGGACGACCGGGACCCTCGTGAGGTGACTCGGGAGGGGCCGGCCACGTGAGCCCGTCGGCACGCGCCGTGGAGGTCCGGGTCGGCCGGCGAACGCTCAAGCTGACCAACCTGGACAAGGTCTACTGGCCCGAGGTCGGCTTCACGAAGGGCCAGATGATCGACTACTACACCCGGATCGCCCCCGCGCTGCTGCCGCACCTCGAGAATCGTCCTCTCACCCTGAAGCGGTATCCGGAGGGCGTCGACGGCGAGATGTTCTACGAGAAGAACTGCCCCAAGCACCGGCCGCCCTGGATCGAGACGGCCAAGGTCTGGAGCGGCGGCAACAACCGCGACATGTACTACTGCATGGTCCAGGACCTCGCCTCGCTGGTCTGGGTCGCGCAGCTCGGCACGATCGAGCTGCACACCTCGCTGTCCTGCTACCCCAGGCTGGAGCAGCCCGGCATGCTGGTGTTCGACCTGGACCCGGGGCCGCCGGCCACGATCGTCGAGTGCTGCCGGGTCGCCGGCTGGCTGCGCGAGTGGTTCGCCGAACGGGGCCTGCAGGCGTTCGCCAAGACGTCCGGCTCGAAGGGGCTGCAGCTCTACGTGCCGCTGCACACGCCGGTCACGTACGAGCAGACGAAGAAGATCTCGAGGGGCCTGGCCCAGAAGCTGGAGCGGGAGCGGCCGGAGCACGTGGTGCACATGCAGCGCAAGACGCTGCGGGAAGGCAAGGTCCTGATCGACTGGAGCCAGAACGACGAGTACAAGACCACCGTCTCGGTGTACTCGCTCCGGGCCAGGGCTCGGCCGACCGTCTCCACCCCCGTGACGTGGGACGAGGTCGAGCGCTGCCTCGAGTCGGGCGATCCGGGCGTCCTCGTCTTCGACTCCGACGCGGTGCTGGAGCGCGTCGACCGCCACGGCGACCTGTTCGGGCCGGTGCTGAAGCTGAAGCAGCGGCTGCCGGACTCGGTGTGAGCGAGCGGCCGGCCGGTGTCGCGGACGCGCCGCCGGAGCGGCGGCGCAAGTTTTGGGGGTGGGGCTACGAGGGCGAGGGCCTCACGCAGGGCGAGATCGACTTCCTGGCCAGGGCGGTGGCCGGTCGCTTCGGCCTGGACGACCTGACGGCCGCCGACCCGCCGGACGTCTCGGATCTGAATCTCCGGAGGCCGCGGGTGGTCGCTCCCGCCAGCATCGCGGCCTTCTCCTCGACCGACCCGCGAGACCGGGCCGAGCACACGCTGGGCAAGTCGTTCCACGACCTGGTCCGGGGCCTGCGGCGGGAGTACGCCAACCCCCCGGACCTGGTCGCCTACCCGCGCGACGAGGCCCAGGTGGCGGCGGTGCTGCAATGGGCGGGCGACGCGCGCGTGGCGGCGATCCCGTATGGCGGCGGGTCCTCCGTGGCAGGGGGGATCGAGCCCGACGTCGGGGACGGCTACCGCGGCGCCGTATCGGTCGACCTGAGGCGCCTGGGTCGCGTGCTCGAGGTCGACCGGACCTCACGCGCCGCGCAGATCGAGGGCGGCGCGCTCGGCCCCGCGCTGGAGGACCAGCTGCGTCCCCATGGCCTGACCCTCCGCCATTTCCCCCAGTCGTTCGAGGTGTCATCGCTCGGCGGCTGGATCGCCACGCGCTCCGGCGGCCACTTCGCGACGCTGCGCACCCACATCGACGAGCTGGTCGAGAGCCTGCGCGTCGTGACCCCTGGTGGTGTGGTCGAGACGCGCCGGCTGCCCGGCGACGGCGCCGGAGTCTCGGCCGACCGGCTCTTCATGGGGTCGGAGGGCGTCCTGGGCGTCATCACGCGGGCCTGGATGCGCCTGCAGGACCGACCGCGCTTCCGGGCGTCGGCGTCCATCACGTTCGAGTCGTTCGAAGACGCGTGGCGGGCCACCCGCGAGATCGCGCTGTCGGGGCTCTGGCCGGCCAACTGCCGCCTGCTCGACCACGACGAAGCGCTGATCTCCGGCTCCGGCGACGGGTCGCGCTCGATCCTGATCGTCACGTTCGAATCCGGCGACCACCCGCTCGAAGCCTGGCTGGCGCGGGCGGTCGAGATCTGCCGCAGCCACCGGGGCGAGGTGCCGGAGACCTCGGCGCAGACGGATGAGACGGCGGCCCGCCGCGGCGCCGCCGGCCTGTGGCGCAGCGCCTTCATCCGCGGCGGCCACCTGCACGACGCCTACGTCCGGCTGGGGCTGGTCCAGGAGACCTTCGAGACGGCGATCACGTGGGACCGCTTCCCGGAGTTCCACGCCGCCGTGCGGGAGGCGGCGCACCGGGCCGTCGAGGAGCAGTGCGGCCAGGGCATCGTGTCCTGCCGCTTCGCCTACGTGTACCCGGACGGTCCGGCCCCTTACTACACCGTGGTCGCCCCCGGGCGTCCGGGCTCGCAGCTGGAGCAGTGGGCGGCCGTGAAGGAGGCGGCCTCGGAGACCCTCCTGCGCCTGGGCGGGACGATCACCCATCACCACGCGGTGGGCCGCTACCACCGCCGGTGGTACGACCGGCAGCGGCCGGACCTGTTCGCCCGGGCCCTGCGAGGGGCCAAGCGCGTGCTCGATCCCTCCGGGATCATGAACCCGGGCGCCCTCATCGATCCGTAGAGGCCCGTCACGTTCGCGAGGCCGGTGGTGCTTCACTGGAGAAGATGAGATTCCTCGCGCGTTCAGCCGCGCCTCTGCTGGCTGCCCTCGTGCTGGCCTGCTCCGGGCCCGGCACGTCCCCTCCCGACCCCACGTCCGTCCTCCGCCAGGCCGGCCAGTCGATGGCGGCCCTCCACTCCGTCAGCGCCGACGTCAAGTTCGGCCCGGGGGTCCACCTGCAGGGGCTCACGCTGTCCTCGGCGGCCACGAAGGTCCAGCTGCCAGGCGAGAGCGACACGGTCTTCAAGGTCAAGCAGGGTGACTTCCTCGTCGACCTGCGCGTCGTGACCACGCCCGGTCACGTGTTCGTCCGGCTGCCGTTCTCGAAGTTCACGGAGCTGTCCCCGGAGCAGGCGAAGGAGATCCCCGACCTGGCGCAGCTCTTCGACCGCCAGGCCGGCCTGCCGGCCGTCCTGGCCGCGGGCAGGGACGCGAGGTACGTGGGCACCGAGGAGGTCGCCGGCGCCGACTGCGACAAGGTCAGCACGACGTACACGGCCGACCAGGTCGGCACCCTGCTCGGAGTCAGGCCCTCCGGTGACGTCCAGGCGACGGTCTGGGCCGGACGCTCTGATCACCTGGTCCGGCGGGTGGTGCTGAACGGGCCGCTCCTGGAGGCGGGCAAGAACGTGCAGGCCGAGGTGGACTTCCATGACTTCAACCAGCCGGTGGCCATCTCGACCCCTGCCTGAGGTCTCGGGGCGGCGCCTCCGGCTCGGGCTGGCGGCGGCCGGCCTCTGCCTGGCGGCGCTGGACGCGTACGCGGTGGTCACGCTGCTGCCGCAGATGCTCGAGGCCGTCGAGCTGCCCATCGACCGCGTAGAGGCCGCGGCGCCGATCGTGACCGGCTTCCTGGGCGGCTACGTGGTGGCCATGCCCCTGCTGGGCGCGTTCTCTGACGCTCGCGGCCGGCTGCCCGCGTTCGCCGCCGGGCTGGGCGTCTTCGGCGCCGGCTCGATCGTCACCGCACTGGCGCCGTCGCTCGGCTGGCTGGTGGCCGGTCGCGTGCTCCAGGGCCTGGGCGGGGGCGCCCTGGTCCCGCTGGCGCTGGCGCTGGCCGCCGACCTGTACCCCGCCGGCGGCCGCGGCCTGGCGGTCGGCCTGGTCTCGGCGGTGCAGGAGGCGGGCAGCGTGCTCGGTCCGGTCTACGGGGCCTCGCTCGCGGCCGGCCTCGGCGGCTGGCGGCCCGTGTTCTGGCTGAACCTGCCGCTCGGCGCGCTGATCCTGGCCGGGCTCTGGCTCACCCTGCGGAACGATCCAGCGGCCCACCCGGGGCCGGTGGCGACGGACCGTGGCTGGCGCGACATCGAGTGGGCGGGGGCGCTGCTGCTCGGTCTCGGCCTCGGACTGGCGGTCCTGGCGCTCTATCCAGACGACCCGGGGAACCGCGCGCTCAACGCGAACGCGGTCCCGCTGGGCGCCGCGGCCGCCGTGGTCCTCGCGGCCTTCGTCTGGCGCCAGGCCCACAACCTGCGGCCGCTGGTCGCGCCCGAGCTCCTGCGCCGCCGAGCCTTCGGCGGCTCGCTGGCCGCCAACTTCCTGGCTGGCGGCGCGCTGATGGTCGCCCTGGTCGACGTCCCGTTGGTGGCCCGCGGCGTGTTCAGCCTCGACACGTTCCACTCGGGCCTGGTGCTCTCGAGGTTCCTGCTCGGTGTGCCGGTCG
>WNGQ01007910.1_pt1 | contig 10643 bp, 9 predicted proteins | sample 5407661 | NCBI WGS metagenome assembly WNGQ01 (sample SAMN13153382, study PRJNA577476) | soil metagenome | isolation source: 60 cm soil or saprolite under Garry oak tree replicate 2 | place: USA:California | collected 2016-06-15 | reverse complement strand
GACGTCCTCGGAGGTCATCTCCTTGCCGTTGTGGAACTTGACGCCCTGGCGGAGCTTGAAGGTGTAGACGAGGCCGTCCTTGCTGACGGTGTGGCTCTCCGCCAGCATGGGGATGGGCCGGTTGCTGCTGTCCAGGCTGAAGAGGCCCTCGTAGATGTGGTTGGTCAACGTCTCGGTGATGCTGGCGGTGGTCCAGTGGGCATCCAGCGCCGGGGGCTCTCCGAGATTGCCGACCCGGATCACGCCGCCCTTGGTCTGCGCATGGGCCGCCGTGGTCAGAGCGGCGAGCCCGAACAGGACCGCCATGCTTGCCGTGAAGAGCCGCCGAAGCAAACCGGATCGCGCCATACCGCCACCTCCATCGGGGGAATACGTACGGACAGGTGCCGTGACTCTGCCTCGACCCGGCAGCCTTGTCAACGTGCCGGTTCGAGCTGAGCGGCGAAGCCCTGAGGCGACGAGAAGGTGCCGGTGCTGCTCGACGTGTAGGTGTAGGTACCCGACCAAGCAGGCGAGCCACCCGGAGGAGGCGTGGGAACGCGGGCGACGAAGGGACCGGCGCTCTGGCCGAGACCGTTCGTGGTCGCCTGGGTCAGGTCGGTCAGGGCCGCGGGCAGCGCGCCCATGTGGGCCGTGAACATGCTGATGGCCGAGCCGAGGGTCCGGGAGTCGGCCTGGGCCTTGGCGACGCGGGCGCGGGTCTGGACGTTGGCATACAGCGGGATCGCGATGGCCGCGAGGATACCGATGATGGCCACCACGATCATCAGCTCGATGAGCGTGAAGCCGCGCTGATTGCCTAGCGCCTTTCTCTTCGTGTGCCAGAAGCTCAACATTGGTCGTGTCTCCTTTGAGAGTTAGTGCCGCTCGGTAATTGTTGAAATCAAGCTGTCCATCATGCCGTTCGTAATTGCACGGTCGGTGCCAAGGCCCGCTTTCTGAGCCTGTCAGCATGCTGACGCGAAAAGCCCGGAATATGGGCGTCCGGCGGTCCCGTACCTCCCCGAATCGGACAAAAAAGATGGCGCGCCGTTCTTCTGGGCGCCGGAGACGGACATCGAGCGCCGTCACCCTGACAAAAGTCGCCAGGCGGCCGATAAAGGCCCATCTGCGGCGATGAGCGCCTGCGCGAAGAGGCCCACTGGTCAACCAAAGTGATCCCCCACCGCCAAGCGAGCAGATGACGGCGCCCTCGACCGCACGCTCAACGTAGAGAGACTACGCCTCGCGTGCGGGATCAACTCAGCCCTCGTCTCGCGTCGGCCGCTGGCCGCCGCTCAACTCGAACGGCGGGGCGCCGCCTCGCATCTGGACCTTTCTCGGCCGCCTGGTGGTCTGGTCTTAGGGGAAGATCTGGCGGTAGGTGAAGCGGGCGCGCTTGCCGGCGCCGGCGAAGCGGGTGTTGTAATCGCGGGTCATGGCCTTGAGCGTGTCCGAATGGACGAAGGCGTGGAGGGCCGCTTCGGACTCGAACTCGTAGATCACCATGTACTGCCAGGGCTCGGCGCCCACGTGGTCACTGTCGAGTGGAATGGCCTCGTAGCGGCGCATGGCGAGGCAGCCCGGCACGCGTGAGGCCTCGGCGGCCCGCTGGGTGTTGTACCACTCGTTGAAGGCGGCCTCCCGCTCGGGCGATATGGTCGCCTTGACGACGAAGATCGCCGGGCGGCTCACGCGGCGCTCCTTATCGAGACGTCAGGTGGGGCCAGAGCGCCTCGGCGCCCCGCGCGGCGACCTCGCGCCCCAGCTCGAGCGACCAGTGGCTCTCCCCTCCGAACTCGGCGCGCCAGGACCAGAGACGCCGCGTGACGAAGTGGAGCGAGTGCTCGTACGTGAAGCCGATGGCGCCGTGAGACTGATGCGCAATGCCCGCCCCGAGGCCCGCCGCTTCCCCGACGCGGACCTTGGCGACGGCGACCTCGAAGGCGGCCTCCTCCAGACTGGCCGCGCCGCGCGCGTCCATGGTGGCGAAGGCGTGCTGCGCCGCCATGCCGGCCGCCGCCGTGTGGCCGGCGAGCAGGGCAAGCTGATGCTGGATGGCCTGGAAGGACGCGAGGGTGCGCCCGAACTGGCTTCGCTCCGTCACGTACTTGACCGACTGGGCGAGTAGATACTCGAGGCCGCCCGCCATCTGGGCCGCGCGCGCGAGCGCGCCGAGCTGCCAGAGCCGATCCGCCGACGGCCCGGGACTCGCCGCCACCACGGGCGCCCCCCGCCACGTCAAGGTGTCCCGCGGCTCGAGGGCGAGGTTGACGTCTTCCTCGACCGAGGCGGCTCCGCGCGCGATCAGCGCGATCATTGGCCGGCCCTCGTCCTCGGCCGCCACCACCACGTGCTCCGCCTGCCGGCCCCAGGGCACGCGCGGCGCCGAGCCCTCGAGCCGCCAGCCCTTTCCGTTCCTGATCAGCGTCAGTCGAGTGTGAAGCGAGGTGGGCGCGAGCGTGATCGGGCCCATGGGCACGTCGAGTCCGCTCTGGGCGAGCAGCCAGCCCCCCATCATGGTCTCGGCGATGGGCAGGGGAACGGCGTGACGCCCGGCCGTGGTCAGGACCACGTGCGCGTCCGACCAGCTGCCGCCCGCGCCGCCGCGAGACTCCGGCACCTGGGGCAGCGTGAGTCCGTTCTCCTCGACCTGGCGCCACAGGGCCTCGGGCCACGTCCTCTTCTCGGCGGATTCCTGGAGCTGTGGGGTGACCTGCGCGGTGAAGAGCCGCGAGCAGGTGTCGGCAAGGATCGTTCGGAGCTCTTTGTCCCCCGGCATTATTCGGTTCCGGGAGGGAGCGGCCGCCGCTCCTGTTGAGGGTTGGCTCGCCTCGCCTCCGGCTGCGCCTCACACTGCAGCCCCGGCCCCCCCCACCGGTTTGCGCATGATGCTTGTCGATATGGCACAGCGAGGGTTCCGAATGCCCCGCTCATCGCAGCCCCAGCCCGCGCGCGATGATGCCGCGCAGGATCTCGCGCGTGCCGCCGCGGAGCGAAAAGGACGGCGCGTGCTGGACGAGATAGCCGAGCGTTCGCTCGAACTGGCTGCCCGAGCCCAGCCGGGGCTCGACACCGAGCAGGGCGTGCACGGTCTCCGGGATCTCCTGCTCGAAGCTCGTGCCGACGTCCTTGACCACCGCGGCCTCGAGGTTCGGGTTCTGCCCCGCCTGCAGCATGCCCGCCACCGAGAGCGACATCTGGCGGAGGGTGATGAGGTGCGCGGTGAGGCGACCGATCACCACCGCGGCCCGCTCGCCCGGCTCGCGGCCGGCCTCGCGGATCAGCTCCATGATGAGCCGGATGGAGGACAGGTAGCGCTCGGGGCCGCTACGCTCGAAGGCCAGCTCCGTGCTCACCTGCCGCCAGCCCTCGCCCTCCTTGCCCACGAGCATGTCGTCGGGCACGAAGGCGTTCTCGAAGTGCACCTCGTTGAAGTGATGACCGCCCGCGAGGTCGATGATGGGCCGGATGCGGATGCCCGGGGACTTGAGGTCGACGAGGAATTGCGAGAGCCCCTCGTGCTTCTTGTCCGGCACCACCTTGGTCCGGAAGAGCGCGATGGCATAGTCCGAGATGTGGGCGTTGCTCGTCCAGATCTTGGTGCCGTTGACGCGATAGCCTCCCTCGACGTGCTCGGCCCTCGTGCGGATCGAGGCGAGATCCGAGCCCGAGTCGGGCTCGCTCATGCCGATGGCGAAGGCGAGCTCGCCCCTGGCGATCCGGGGGAGAAAGCGCTGCCGCTGCTCCTCGGTGCCGAAGCGGAGGAGGAGGGGGCCGCTCTGGCGGTCGGCCACCCAGTGGGCGGAGACGGGCGCCCCCGCGGACAGGCATTCCTCGAGCACGACATAGCGCTCGAGGGCCGTCCGCTCGTGGCCGCCGTACTTCTTCGGCCACATCATGCCGATCCAGCCGCGGGCGCCGAGCTGGCGCGAGAACTCGCGGTCGAAGCCGCCCCAGGAAAGCGCGCGCTTCGAGCTCGACATACCGCCCAGGGCGTCGCGCAGGAACTCGCGCACCTCGGCGCGCAGCGACTGCGCCTCCGGGGGCAGCTCGCACAGGTCGAAGTTGAAGGTGGGCATGGGTCCCTTGCCTCGCTACCGCTTCGCGGCCTTCGCGATGGCGGCGATCTTGTCGGCGAAGTTGATCTGGCTGTCGTCCGCGGGCTCGTAGCCGATCTTGTCCCGCGCGTTGGCGATGCTCCAGAAGCGGTGGGTGTTGCCGCTGATGCCGTAGATGATGAGGAAGGGCACGCCGTGCTCGTCGGCGATGTCCTTCGTCTCGACCATGCGGATGGCCTGCTGCACTTGATCCCGCTGCGACAGGTACGCGCCCAGGGCCCGGTGCATGATCTTGATGTCGCCGGGCTTGACGTGGTCGATATCGTCGTCGCGAGGTCCGCCGATCCGCCACTGGACCACTTCGAGCTTGCGCCCCTCGACCTTGCCGGTGGCGAACACGAAGCCCAGGAGCTCGTAGGCGGCCTTGGCCCAGCCGTACCAGTTGTCCGAGCGGGGCGGCATCTCGGGGGTGACCATCTCCATCTTGCCCGCCCAGATCAGGCGCTCGTAGTAGTCGGCCGCGTGGTTGGAGCTGCACACCACCACGCGCCGCACGCCCTCCTCGAGGGCGGTGCGGTAGACGTTGTAGGCGAGCGCGACGTTGTCGTGCTCGGCCCAGAACTTGGCCTCGCTGTTCTCCTGCCAGGTGGTAGCGTCCAGTCCCGGCGCGCTGACATACCCGCAGTGGATGACGGCGTCCGCGCCCTTGAAATGCTGGCGGTAGGCGTTGCGGTCCCGCTGCGTCAGGTCCGCGACCACGATGCCGGGGACGGCCTTGCCCGCCCTCGTCGTTCCCCGCACGTCGATGGGGACGAGATCCCACCGGTCCGAGAGCTCGCTGAACATGCGCTGGGCGACGTACCCCGACGCCCCCGTGAGAACTACGCGTCGCTTGGCCACTGTTTATCTCCTAGATGTTGACGCCCTTCATCTGGGCCTCGGGATAGCGCGAGCCGGCGGCGGCGCCGGGGGGCATCGCCTCGTTGATCCGCGCGAGATCCTCCTTCGTGAGATTGATCGACAGCGCCTCCACGTTCTCCTCGAGATAGGAGCGCCGCTTGGTCCCCGGGATGGGGAAGACGTCCTCGCCCTGCGCGAGGAGCCAGGCGAGCGCGAGCTGGGACGGGGTGGCGCCCTTCTCCCGCGCGATCTCTTCGATCCGGCGCACGAGCCCGAGATTGTGCTCGAGATTGCCCTCCTGGAAGCGCGGATGCTGACGGCGTCGGTCGTCTTCCGGCATGTCCCCGGCCTGCTTGATCCGCGCGCTCAGGAGGCCACGCCCGATGGGCGAGTAGGCGATGAAGGAGATGCCAAGCTCGCGGCACGTGGCGATTGTATCCTCGGCGGGCTGGCGATAGAGCAGCGAGTACTCGCTCTGCACGGCGCTGATGGGGTGGACGGCCTGCGCGCGCCGGACGGTCTCGGGCGCCGCTTCCGACAGCCCGAGAAAGCGGACTTTCCCGCGCTCGACGAGGCGCGACATGCCGCCCACGGTGTCCTCGATGGGCACCTTCGGATCGACGCGGTGCTGGTAGTAGAGGTCGATCACGTCCACGCCCAGGCGCTTGAGGCTCGCGTCGCAGGCTTCCGCGACATAGGCGGGCCGGCCGTCGACGAGGTTGCCCTTGCCGTCCGGGCTCCGCACCTGGCCGAACTTGGTGGCCACGAGCACCCGATCGCGCTTGCCTTTGATGGCGCGCCCGAGCAGCTCCTCGTTCTGGCCCCAGCCATACATGTCCGAGGAGTCGAGATGGTTGATCCCGAGGTCGAGGGCGCGGTGGATGACGCCGATGCATTCCTGGTCGTCGCTCTTGCCATAGGTGCCGGACATGGACATGAGCCCGAGTCCGATGGAGGAGGCGTTGAGACTGCTGTTCCCCAGCCTGCGCATGCGCATCATTTGGGCTCCTTGAAGTCGAGGGTGTTCAGGAGATTGGCGGCGGCGGCATCCCGGGTGCCGAGGGGGGCCAGGTTGTGGCGCCACTCGATGAATCTCAGGATCGAGGTGGTGTCGTACGTGGTGTGGTCCACCACGCCGCGCCGGGAGAGCGGCGAGACGACGATGCCCGGCACGCGAGCCCCCGGGCCCCAGCGGTCGACCACGGGCGGCGCCACGTGGTCCCAGAAGCCGCCGTTCTCGTCGTGGGTCATGATGATGACGGTGCGTTTCCACGCCGCGCTCGCCTGGAGGCGCCGCACGAGATCGGCGGCGTGCTGCTGGCCCCGCGCGATATCCGCATAGCCGGGATGCTCGTTGTCCGCCCCGATCGGCTTCACGAAGGCCACTGCGGGCAGCCGGCCCGCATCCACGTCGGCGAGGAAATCCTTCTCGTCCTTGAGATGTTCGGTGCGGGCCGCCGTGCCGTCCCCGAACTGACGAAAGTACGCGAAGGGCTGGTGATGGAACTGGAAAAGCCGGTCCGGCTTCCCGGCCAGCGCGTCCTTCCAGCCCCCCGAGTACCAGGCCCAGCTCACGCGCGACTCGCTCAGCCGGTCCCCGATGGTGGGCAGGGTCTGCGGCGGCACGCGGCGGTCGGGCGCGACATTGGCCGGATACGGCTGATACGTGCTGAAGGCCGTGTTGACCACGAAGCCGTCGGGCGTGACCTGCCCGTCCTTGACGAGCATCCCGTTGGCGTCGAGCTGCGCCCGGACCTCCGCGGGCGCCTCCCGCCACACCGGCGTGCAGGCGCACACGAGCCAGAAATGATTGAGGAAGGAGCCGCCGAAGGCCGCGTGGTAGAAACGGTCGAGCAGCGTGAATTCTCTGGCCAGCGCCCAGGTGGCGAGCTTGGAGCCGTCGTAGTGGCCCATGACCAGTCCCGCCGCGTCGCTCCAGGCCACGAACTTGTCCATCCGCCCGCCGTTGATCTGGTGCTGCTGCTGGTAGAAACGGTGCACGAGGTCGCCCGTCTTCTCGCCCGGCGGCACGAACCAGTCGATCAGGAAAGGCGCGTTGGGCAGGTCGGGCGGGAAGCGCAGATCAGGCGCGGGCGGGCGCCTGGAGGTGTCGATGGGCTGCGGCAGCGTGCGGTATACGCGACCGTCCCTGTCCACCTGCGGGGGCGCCGAGCGTGAGTTGCCGAGGCCGTCGGCGCCGGGGAAAAGCCCGAAGACATTGTCGAAGGAGCGGTTCTCCTGGAAGATGACGACGATGTGATCGATGCGCGCGCGGGCGTCCTCGGCGGCCCGGTGCTTGGGCGCGGAGGCACCGCAGGCGGCGAGGATGGCCGCCGCGACCACGAGAGCCCATCGATGCACGTCGAGGTCTCCGCTCTCGCGCTACGGGAAGTCGGGCGGAGGGACGAACGCCTGGAACTCCCGCTCGAGCAGCCGCGCCATGTGGATGCAGGTGCGGTCGCCGTACTGCGGCCCGACGATCTGGACGCCCACGGGCAGCCCTGACTTCGTGAAGCCCGCCGGCGCGACCGTGGACGGCAAGTAGACCATTCCCGAGTAGCCGGCCCAGAAGAGCTGGTCGGTGGTGGGCACGCGCCGGCCGTTGATCTCGATGGTCCGCTCGTGGCGCTCGCCCTGCTGGTCGTGGGGGAACGCCGCCGAGGCCGCGGCCGGGCACAGGAGGAGGTCGTACTCCTTGAAAAACTCGTGCCACTTCCAGCGCATCTTGTGCCGCCGCTCGTTCGCGGCGAGCCAGTCGCGATGGGAGAGGATATTGGCCCGCACCATGCGCGCGTAATAGCTTTCATCCTGCGGCTCGAGCGTCTTGATCGCCTCGAGGTTCTTCTCGAACTCCTCAGGCGTCAGTCGCCCCGAGGTCGCCGCGCGCAGGAGCTGGATGTAGACGCGCTGCGCTTCCCACGCGTCCACATCGGGGCGCGCGCGGTCGCTGACCTTGGCGCGCTTCGAGGCAAGGAACTCGGCCACGGCCTGGACCCTGGCCTGGACTTCGAGATCGACTTCCGAGACCGGATCGGTGAGCATGACGGCGACCTTGAAATCGCGCAAGGCCTTCTGGCGCGGCTTGGCCAGCGTGAGCTTGTACCCCGCGGTGTCGATCTCGTCGGGCCCGGCCATGACGCCGAGGCCGATCTCGAGGTCCTCGGCGCTCCGGCCGAGCGGCCCGATCACGGAGATGTCCGCCTGGGACACACGCCCCGGCAACGCCTGGCCGCGTGGCGGCACGATGCCCCAGGTCGGCTTGTGACCGAAGACGCCGCAGTAGTGCGCGGGGTTGCGGATGGAGGAGCCGATATCGCTGCCCGCCTCGAAGCCGGTGAGGCCTGCGGCCAGGGCGGCCGCGGAGCCGCCGGAGGAGCCACCCGGCGCGCGGCTCAGGTCCCAGGGATTGTTCGTCGTGCCGTAGATGGCGTTGTAGCTCTGATAGTCGGCGAGGTAGATGGGGACATTGGTCTTGCCGAAGAGGACCACGCCCGCGCCGAGGAGGCGATCCACGGCGAGGGCATTGCGCGGAGGGACATGGTCCTTGAGCTCGGGCACGCCCCAGGTCGTCGGCATACCGACCACGTCATAGGATTCCTTGATGGTCATGGGCACGCCGTGGAGAGGTCCCCAGGGCTTCTTGCGCGCCAGAGCCCGGTCGGCCGCGCGCGCCCGCTTGCGGGCGCCCTCGAGATCGGTCGCGATGATGGCGTTGAGCGTCGGATTGTACTTCTCGACGCGAGCGAGATAGAGCTCGAGGAGCTCTGCGCAGCCGATCTTCTTGCGACGGATCAGTGACGCGAGCGCACTCGCGGATTGGAACGGGGTATCGAGCATCGCGCCCTCCGGTATCGGATTTCGGTCGGGATGGACCGGCCGGGGCATTGTAGCCTACCTGCGGGCCGTCGGGAGCGCAGGGCTGAGACGCGCGTCAATCGACGGCTACCCGACCCACGCGCGGATCCAGGGCGTCGCGGAGACCGTCGCCCAGGCAATTGAAGCCCATGACGGCCACGAAGATCGCGAGGCCGGGGAAGAGCGAGAGGTGGGGCGCCTCCATGAGATAGGCGCGGCCGTCGCTGACCATCTTGCCCCACTCGGGCGTGGGCGGTTGCACGCCGAGGCCGAGGAAGGAGAGGATGGCCGCCAGGAGGATGGCCGTGGCCACCTGCATGGAGGAGAAGACGAGGAGCGGCGAGACGCTGTTCGGCAGGATGTGGCGGAAGAGCACGCGGGGATGGCTGGCCCCGAGGGCGAGCGCTCCGCGCACGAAGTCGAGCTCCTTGAGCGAGAGCACCATGGAGCGGCTGACCCGCGCGAAGCTCGGGATCGAGCGCACGCCCACCGCGATCATCACATTCCCCAGGCTCGGCCCCAGCGCGGCAACCACGGCGATGGCGAGGAGAATGCTGGGAAAGGCGAGCAGCACGTCCATGGTCCGCATCACCGGGCCGTCGAGCCGGGGGAAATACCCCGCGAGGAGGCCGAGCAGGATGCCCGCCGAGGCGCCGATGGCGGTGGCGATGACGCCGACGAGCAGCGATTGCCGGGCGCCGAAGACGATGCGCGAGAGGATGCAGCGCCCGAACTGGTCCGTGCCCAGGGGAAACTCCGCCGAGGGCTTGGCGAGCGCGTGGGGCAGATCCTGCTGGATCGGGTCGTGGGGCGCGACCTGGCGTGCGGCCAGGGCGAGCAGGGAAAGCGCCACGATGACGCCGAGGCCGATCAGCGCGAGCCGGTGCCTCGCGAAGCGGCGCCACTCATTCATAGCGAATGCGCGGGTCGAGCCAGCCATAGAGGACGTCCACGAGCAGATTGATCAGGACGAACACGACGGCGACGAGCAGCACGCAGCCCTGCACGACCGGGTAGTCACGCTGGAGGATGGCCGTGATGGCGAGGCGCCCCACACCCGGCCACGCGAAGATGGTCTCGGTGACGACGGCGCCGCCCAGGAGAAAGCCGTACTGGAGCCCGACCACCGTGACCACGGGGATCAGCGCGTTCTTGAGGGCGTGCTTGCCCACCACGCTCCAGGGCGGGACGCCCTTGGCGCGCGCCGTCGTCACGTACTCGCGCCCGAGCACGTCCAGCATGCCCGAGCGCGTGAGCCGGCTGATGATGGCCAGCGACGTGGTGGCCAGCGTGGCGGCGGGCAACACGATGTGGCGGAGACCCTCCCATTCCCACACGGGCCCCGCCCGGCCCGACACGGGCAGCCAGCCCAGCTGCAGGCTGAAGAGCCAGATGGCGACGATGGCGACCCAGAAGATCGGCATGGAGAGCGTGGAGAGCGAGGCGCCCATGGCGAGATAGTCGAGCCAGGAGGCGCGGCGGACGGCGGCCACGAGGCCGAGCGGGATGCCCACCACGACGGCGAGCAGCATGCTCACCGTGGTCAGCTCGAGGGTGGCGGGAAAGCGCGAGAAGATCTCGTCGATCACGGGCGCGCGCGAGCGCAGCGAGCGGCCGAGGTCTCCCCGGAGCGCGCGGCCGAGGAAGGAGAGGTACTGGACGTGCAGGGGCCGCTCCAGGCCCAGCTCGACGCGCACCCGCGCCACCACGGACTCCGGCGCATCGGGCCCCGCGATGAGACGCACGGGGTCGCCGGGCACCACGTGCATGATGGCGAAGGCGAGCACGGAGACGCCGAGGAGCACCGGCACCGTCTGGAGCAGGCGCCGGAAGATGTAGCGGGTCATG